>ERZ780177.92-NODE-92-length-89672-cov-18.657632_pt1 | contig 89672 bp, 80 predicted proteins | sample MGYA00510973_ERZ780177 | MGnify/ENA primary metagenome ERZ780177 (study PRJEB29588, sample SAMEA2144396) | human gut metagenome | biome: human gut; feature: human-associated habitat; material: faeces | place: Denmark | collected 2008/2010 ...
TTATTATTGAAATTACTATAATTATTGTAATAGAATTTGTAATAATTTTTATTCTTTTTCAATCTTTATTATTTACATCAATTACAAATTCTTATTTATACAATTAATTATAGTAATATTATCTTTATCTTTTTTATTCATTTTATCATCTTAATTTTCATTATTAATTGACATTGTAATTGTAATAGAATTTGTAATATTAATTGTAATTATTTATTCTTTACTTTTATATTACTTATCTTTATTATTAATTACAATAGTTTTAATATCATAACTATCATGACTTGTGCTATCATTGGATTTATAATTTCCTATTTATTTGTTATATTAACAGTAGGAAATTTAGTAGACATAACTGGTGAACCAGAGTTTACATTAACAGAAAAACTACAAGCATCATTTCTAATATTCTTATTCGGAGGATATTGGATTATATTACTTGCAAAATATTTCATTTCATTAATTTAATCAACTATGAATACAACAGAATCTCCTAAACGAAAAATATCTGCATTAGAACGTACAATCGTTGCAGGTATGGGTAGTATTACAATGCCTGATATGATGGTATTAATTAAGAAATTTCCTACATTAGCTATCGAAGATATTTATGATATACTTAGTTCGATAGAAACATCTGCATTAGGTACAACATCACGAGAATTCATTCTTCAATATGCAGAAATAAGACTTCTTAGTTTACGAAAATCTAAAATTATTGAAGAAGCAACAGAACAAACTCGTGAAATATCAGAAAAAGTACAAGCTCTCATATCTCGTAATGAAGAATTAAATGACCGACTTGAAAGACAATCATCTTACATTGGTAAACTTCAACGAGAAATATCAACATTCAAATCAGTAAATAAAAATATTAAAATAGTAGTTCTCGTACTATTATTTTTACTGATTGGACAAGTTATAGCACATTTTACATTATAAATTTTAATAATAATTCAATTATGTCGAACAGTATGTTTTTTCTTCCTTGTATTTGTATCATCATTTGCTTTATTATTTCCGCTATTACTTATACCTATAATAAGGCCAAAGATAGAGCAGTTGATAAAGCTATTAATGATGATATTCAAGATGGTTTTGTATGCTTGGGGGATGTTTATATTGATAAGTATTCTATTGAGTCTATTTATTTAGATGATAATGGACATCTTGTTGATATTAAAACAGACCATAATCAATATTCTTATCGTTTTACAAGTGAAAGTTCATATCATAAATATCTTGATTATCTTGAAGATACTTGTAAAATTGATACAATGATTCATAATCAATATTAAGCAAATATGAGTAATCTTAAAGAAGCTCTCGCACAGGATTTTATCTTCTTACATGGAGATAAAAAATATAGTAAAGAACATCAGTTTATAGCTTGCGAACGTTCTCGTAACGAAACTCATGTAATTGTTGGTTACGCGTATCGCTGGTTTAGTGATGCTAAAACTACTATTTCTCAATATGCTATTCCTATTTCTGATTGGGAAGATACAGAGAAATTTATTACTTTCAATGATTATGTGAAAGAAAATCTTATAACAGGTGAGAAATATAATTTACATAATATTAATTACTGTCTTAGTATTAATGCTTTCTTTATTGAACATTTAGAAGATAGTATGAGTACTATTAATGAACGTAATCATCGTAAAAATCCACCGTATAAATGTTGTGATAAAGAGGTCGATTATTCAGATGATGATTTCATGGAAATATATGATTAACATAAAATAACTAATGTTATGACTGCTAAACTAATTGTATCTGTTAAAGAAGTAAACGGTATCGCACAAGTCGTTTACTATTGTAAAGAACGTCAGCGTATTTATCGTAAATCGTTCGCTGATACTGTTCGAGAATTTCGTGATGCTTACAGAAAAGCTAATAAAAAATAAGTTGCAACTGGAGAGGGCTACGCAGCTGGGCTACGCCCAGCCGCTCCGCTCCCCGGTGGGAGAGGAGGTTGCACGCCCACTTGTCGCACTAATACTGTTACTAATATGAAAGTTGATGTTAATATTATTAAATTACCTAATAAGGATATTTCTCGATATGAAATTTATATTGAAGGTTATCATTATACTAATTCAATGAGATTTTCTATTAAGAATAAATCTCTTATCGAGGATTAATTTAATAGTGCTATTGAACTCTGTAAACAAGAAAATGAGAAAGATGTTCTTAAAAGAGTTTACAGAGCTGTTAAAGTGATTGATAGAGCAAAAACTCAAATAATCAAAGAACATAAGTTTAACTAATCAATACAAATAATCATGTTATGTGAAATTATATCTGAAACAAAAGGTACTATTATTAATTTACCTATACAAGGTGATATTAATGTTAGTCGTGACGATTATATCGAAATCAATAATGTTCGATATGTAGTTCGTCGAAAAGAATATATTCTTAAAACTGAAACTGAACCTACTGGAAGACAAGTTTATATTACTCGAATTGTTATTTATGTCATGTAAATTATGCCAAATTTAGAAGATTGTGTTATTCAGTTCGAAGACCCTAATCCAACAGTGACTCGTGTCGAAAATGCTCCTGCGGATATTGGTGCTGATATAGTATTTCCAAGTGTGGAACCGGAACATTTACGAGGTAGTTCATTATCTGCTATTAGGCCTATGACTGTTGCAGAATATAATAGTATTCACGCAAATGATTATAAAACGGAAAAGAATACTGGTAGTATCATTCTTATTATGATTGTTGCAACAATATGTTTAATTAAAGTCATTAGAGCTGCGAAAAAATCAGATTAGCTAAATATGACTGCTGAACAAGAACAAGATTTTAAGAAAAGAGGCATATATAATGATATTATTCTGATGACAAATCTGACGATGATATATTGTTATATTATGTTCTTTGCTCTTGAAGAAGTTGTTAATATCTTTGGTAAACTTTATCGACATTCAACCAAGTATTATTATAATATTGTTCGAGAAGTTCTCGATAGAATTAATTGTGATAATATTAATTGTTTCAAAACAAGTCAGCAAGATGCTGGTCAAATGGTTTTGGATGTTGTTAAAGAAATCGAAGATAGACTTGCTTTTGATGATAAACAGTTATATATTCTATTTGTTATTAATCAAAAGGCTTACGATAATATTCATAGATTTGAACCTGAAGTTACAAGTATATTTAAGAAACAAATTGAATACATTTATTGTAAACTAATTGATTATTGTCCTGTAACATTGGATAAAGACAAAATGGCTATTGCAACTATTGTCATTAATCAAGTTATTAATAAAATTAAAGCTCGTGAGGAATCCGATGGTTCACTCACTATTATATATGATGATGCAAAATAAATTTTAAGATTTGTTTTGTCATACCATATATAATTATTATATTTGAATCATAAATAATAAACAAACAAACACAAGAATTATGTCTTATATTATCACTCGTGCTAAAGAAAATAATAAAGTTGGTAAAATAGGAAAAGGTCGTAAAATCAGTCATGTTCAAACTATTGTAGTCGGTGGTGATGAACGTAATAAATGTCGGCCGGTATATCGTGTAACGCTTATTCACAAAAATAATAAGTAACAAATTAATACAACAAGTTGTAAATACATTATCATAATAAAATATGTAATTAGTAGAAATCCTCGATAGGCAATCCAGTATTAAACTACTATTTTTACAACTTGTTTTCTTGAACTATGGTGTAATGGTAACACATGAGATTTTGGTTCTCAGATTTCAGGTTCGAATCCTGATAGTTCAACTATTATAGATAATCATGGCAGAGATATAAATGCAACCAATGGATTAGTTGGTGATGCAGTAAGTCGAGGCTTAACTGTATTTTAGGCTGGTGTAAGTCCAGCTGATTATCTATAATTACGCCGTGTTAGCTTTAATGGTAGAGCAGCTGACTTGTAATCAGCAGGTTGTAGGTTCGAATCCTACACACGGCTCACATTGGGATTGTTGTGTTCCAAATGTTGATGTTTTGAAATGGACATCTCGGAGTACTTCTGTTGTGATAATAGTGGTACTCTTTTTCATGTAAATTCTAATCTAATATATAATATTATGACTTTAATCACTCTACCTTCTGGAACTGTTTTAGCTAATGATTTTGCTCTTCCGATTATTGTTGTTAGTAAAGTTCTTATGGCTAATGACAACAATCCTCATGCTAAATTGTATCCGTATTATTTTACAATTATGTATGCTAATGGAGTTTCGATTCCTATTATAGCTAAAACATTAGCAGAAGCAGAACTTGATAGACAAATAATTGTTAAAGCTATTACTTTTACAAAAGATTCAAATGTAAATTAATTATCTATTGAGATTAAAAGCTAAATTAAAATTCATCGAAAGACTAAAAACAATAATCAAACAAAAGGTAAAACTATGGAACAGACACAAAACACTTGCAAAGTAGCAATTAAGTTTAGATTTACAGTTGGTTCTGGTGCTGGAAATAATTATTCCAGTTGGGGCACACTTAAAATCGTAACTGAAATCAAACCTACTATTTTGTTTCATAGGTCAGAAAATGGTGAAAAACATAATCTGATTGAACAAATAGCTACGGATAAAGTTAAAGAACTTATCAAAACATCTGGCAGTAATATTGTTGATGTTGAGATTCATTCTGTAACTCTTCTTTAATATAGTTGGCCACGAACTATTAATCGTGGTGGTTTAAGGCGAAATGGTGGAAATGGTAGACACGCCGGACTTAAAATCCTGTGACCAGTAATGGTCGTGCGGGTTCAACTCCCGCTTTCGCTACAAGTGTCCAAATGATGGACGCGAGTGTACCAAAACGAGTACACAACCTTGCAGACAAAACTGTCAAAAATCTGTAAGTTGAAAATGTGACAGTACTTATGGATACTCATAAGGCTAACGCTGGCGCCAAGCGGAATAATATTATGTGAGTTTCAACACGTTCATTTAGTAATGATGTTGTTAATGCTGACGAGCAACGAACAAGAAACGAGAGTACTCCTCGTTCTTGTATTTTTAATGATGACGAAACCCGCGCGACAAGTGGGCGTGCAACCTCCTCTCCCACCGGGGAGCGGAGCGCTGGGCGAAGCCCAGCAGCGAAGCCAACTTAAATTGCTACTAAATTAACTCTTAATTAAATACAAATTAAAACTATCTAACATTATGGTATGAGTAAGCAACCTATTATACAAGTTCATAGTTGTAGAGCTTGTAAGTATTGTAAAAGTAAAACTTCGTATAAGTCACGAACTGAACGAAAGACTTATTATGAATGTGATAAGACTAAAACTATGATTACAGAAAGTGTATATCAGACAAATGATTGTTTAATTTTTATTAGTCGTAAATAGTTTATGCCTAAACTCAATGCTAATCAGATAGACAAATATCTTAATCCGAAAGATAACGGAGATAAGAAAAGGTCTAAACCTAATAGAAATCTTCGAGAAGATAACAATCAAAATTATAATAAGAAGAATGATAAACGTAGGCCAACAAGTCGTAACCAGTAAGGGTAGATATGGTCGTGTTATTGATGTTGATAATTCATCCAGTGAACTTAAAGTATTAGTTAAGATTGGTACTAAGAATTATTGGATATTAGAAAGTCAATTAACTCCTGCTACGCATATAGTTAGGGTTAAAGTTGAATATGAAATAGATTATTGTGGTAAATCTATTACCGATAGTCTTGAAGTAGCCCTAAAACGTGATACTGTTCTTTACAATGATAATGTTAATTATTTAGTTCAACTTTGTAAAGATAAAGTAGAAAGACAATTAGAAATGGAAGTAAAAGTTAAACAAATTAAAATTTCATAAGTGCTATGACATTTGACTTAAAAGTTATTACTATTGAAACTAAACCTCGTGCTGGATACTTTATTCTTGACGAAGGTGAATTTTCTACTGTTAAAAAGGTTGTACCTCAACGTAGCGAAGTTTATCTTGATAATGGTAAAGTATTATCTATCGCTGATGCTTCTAAGAAAGTTGCAAAACTTATCGGTGAAGTTACTACTGAACAAGAAGATAAAGTTATTACAAAAACTTATTCGATTATTCATAGTGATTTCAGTGGAATTATTCGTGGTTTGTATGATACGATTCCTTATGGAGATGATGTTCCCGAAGAGGATAGAAAATATAAAACGCTTCGTGATGCACTGTTCGCTGGTGTAAAAGTCAGATATGAAGGTGCATTTGAAACTATTCTTACTCGTACTGTTGTTGATGAAGTTGTTGAGATTTCAAGTCTTTCTGTTGTAGACAGGTATCAGCTTTATTCTCGTGATGATAGAGTTGGTGTTGTTACGAAGTTTGACAAAGATTCTCATTGGTTCCAAATTAAGCTTAATACCAGTGGTACTGTTGTTAAGTGTAAACGTGAAGATTTTACAAAACTTCATAATGACAATACTATACAGATGCTTCATACTTTATGTTCTCGTTGTGGTCGGTAAATGGATTTTAGTAAACTTAAAGGACTTGTTCCTGTAAAGAAAGCTAATATCAATAGAGATTCAACTAATCGAACAAGAAGTAAAACTTCAAATATGACACCTCATGCTATAAAGTGTGAGGTGTTTTTTTATGATAATAAGTTTTATGGAATTGTCGATAATGAACGTTATCCTATTGATATAACAGATGAGGATTATCAGAAAGCTACATTTGCATTTAGTACACCTGATAATAAGCATTGGGATTGGTTTACGATTCGTCCTTTTAGTGCTGCTGAAGCTGATATTGAAAACTTGAAAAAGTATTGGCAACTTATTGTTCCTAAAATGAAAATTTGGATTACTCTTGAAAATGGAGTAGGAAAACTTGATATGGAACGTATTAATAATCGAAACGAAAAAGTTTTCAAAAGATTAAGTCCAAAATATTATGCTTCTCGACGCAATTAAAGAGTATTCGGTGGTCATGCCGGAATTACTTCAATATTTGAAGAAACGAGGATATGACCCCGGATACTTTTTTACAAAGTTAGACCTATCGCTGCAATTCATAATAATATTCGAGTTTTTGTTACAGAACTACGATATTGTTATGATTACAACCCCTAATGTTATGGGTGTTAGAGCTTATGTTAATCGAACTACTGACAAACAAGATGTAATATTTGTTTGTCCTACTCCTGAAACTTATAAAATAAGTAATAATCATTATGAAACCCTTATTAGTAAGGCATTTGAGTATATCCAAAACACTGCATTTTAGCCGATATGGACGCAGATAAATTGAAAGACCTTACAAGTGTTAAGGCGAACAAAAATAAGCCGTCAGCAAGGCCAAAACAGACCGCCACGGGCGATTATTCGCAATTATATCCGGGACAACAGCAGGCTATCGACAAACTATCTGATTGGTATTTTAGTAACGAACTTGAATGTACACTTGAAGGTGTCGCGGGTAGCGGAAAAACTTTTATTCTTAGATATTTTCTTGAGAATATTGTTAATAAATCTTATACTATTACGGCTCCTACACACAAAGCTCTTCGAGTTCTTGAATCTCAAGTAGGTAGAAAAGGTATGACTTTACATAGTTTGCATGGTCTTAAACCTAATATTGATTTACAGAATTTTGATATTGAGAATCCTCAATTTGACCCTCTTAATCCAAGCAAGATACAAAATTATAATCTTGTTGTGATTGATGAATGTTCTATGATTAATAAGGATTTATTCCAACTTAATCGAAATCGTGCTACTACTTATAATGTTAAGATTCTTTATGTTGGTGATTCTCTTCAGCTACCACCTGTAAATGAAGAAATATCTTTAACATTTGCTACTGTTAAGAATAAAGTTGTTCTTACTGATATTGTACGACAAGAAGAAGGTAATCCCCTTCTTGAATTGTTTAGTTTTTTAAGAGATGATATTAAAAATCAAACAAATACTTTTCTGAATTATATAGTTCGAAATAGGTCTAATATACAAGATGGAATTGGTTATGAAATTATTCCACGAGCTATATTTAATCAAAGACTTATTGATGAATTTAATTCAGATACATTTCATAAGAATATAGACCATTTTAGAATTACTGCTTATACGAATAAAGCTGTTTCTGATTGGAATAGTATTGTTCGTAATAGTATAGTTGGTAAAGATGCTGATATAATTCATATTAACGATTTGGTATTATCTTATAATACTATTATTGATGAATTTAAGGAACCAATTATTCTAAATAGTGAAGACTATATTCTTGAAGATATTAGACCTTATATTAGTGATGAAGGTATTAAAACATTTGCTGTTAATCTTAAATCTATGTATGATGGTCATATAACTCAACCGTTTCTTATCGTAGATACAAAAGATGCTTCATTTCTTAAATATAAGGAAATTCTAACACATCTTTATAATAGAGCTGCTAATCGTGTTCAACATGGTTGGTATGTTTATTATAAGTTTAAGAATCGTTTTTTAACAAATCTTAAATTCAGTATTGAAACTATTCAAGGAACTAAGTGGATTAATAAAGACATAGATTATGGTTATTCTATGACTGTTCATAAAACACAAGGTTCTACTTTTGATAATGTAGCAATAGATTTGACAGATATTGTTTTCCAAAACACGAGATTTGGTCGTAGAGAAAATGATATTGATATTCGTAATAAACTTATGTATGTAGCTCTATCTCGTGCTCGCAAAAGTGTTATTATGAAGTATTAAACATAATCTTATTAATCAGACTGTTTCATCTGATATTTTTAATAGTATTAATATTATGTGTAATGCTTGTGAAAGATGTTATTTATCTATTGCTAATCGACGGATACCCGGTGGGGGAGCAGGTTGCACGCCCACTTTGAGGTGTACTATTATGTTTGTTGGTGATACACCAACTATTACAGATTATAAAACTCAAACTATATTTAATGGTCGTTCAACTAAAATAGTTAGTCAATTTATTAATGATTATAAATTAACTGCTTGGACTATTAAATCAACTCTTATTCAGTGTGTTTGTGCTGAACCAACTGAACATTATGCTGAAACTTGTTATCCAAATTTTATAGCAACTATTAGGAAATATAAACCTACAATTATTGTTGCTGTTGGACAATTTGTTTATCAGTTCCTTAAAGAAGAAAAATATAAAAGTATGGCATCTATTGTTAATAAACCAGTTAGGTTTAATGATGCTATATTAATTCCTATATATTCACCAGCCTATATTATGCGTAACAAATGTTATTCAGAATATGTTAAATCTTTTAATCTAATTAGTGACATATTTGCTGAATTATGTAAAGAATATCGTTATTACAGATAAAGTAGTGTTATTATGAATAATGCTTATGAATATGATGTAGAGATATATCCTAATTTATTTGAAGTTACCTTTATACCTAAAATAGCAGACCAAAAACTTATTGATGTTTATAAAGCTGTTGATATAAGATGTCTTGCTATTAAAAATGGTAAAGAAGGTAATCTTGAAGAGTTAAAAGAAGCAAAGGCAAAATTGTTGTTAGCAATGGGTGCTAAACAATTTGTTATTTGGATTGATTATACTACTGGTAAGTGGAGAAATGATGGGCCACTTATTATGGATTTCTTTATTCAACATAAAATTCTTACTGGTTATAACAGTAATAATTATGATAAAATTATGTTGGATATTTTTATTAATAATTATAAGTATCTTGATGTAAAAGGTTTTAATAAGAAAGAAAATAAACATATTACACAAATTCTATATGACCATAGTTGCGCTTGTATAGATTTTGGTAAAGGATATAGTCGTTTACTTAATTTCAAGAAATATTACAAACGTCCTTTTACTGATTATGATATTCAAAAGATTTTATATCTTGATAAGACTTATACCAGTCTTAAACAAGTTGCTATTTGCTTAAAATGGTATCGTATTCAGAATCTACCGATTGCTTATAATTGTAGAATTAGAGAAGAAGATATTTATGATATTTGTGATTATAATGTAAATGATGTTCTTATTACATTAGAACTGGAACGTAGTCAAAAGGCTGAAATTGAACTACGAGAAGATATATCTGAAGAGTTTGGAATTGATGTCCGCAATATGTCAAGAAGTTCTATTGGTAAAGCTATTACTACATCTCTATATGAGAAATTTAGCGGTATTGATAGAAAAGATTTTATGGATACTAAGACTGATAGATGGAAAATTAAAGTTTCCAGTATATTAAGTCCTAAACTTAAATTTCAAACTAAAATTCTCAATGATTTACTTCGTACTGTTGCACAATCTACTATCGTTGTAGGTAGTACAAAAGATGAAGATAAATTTAAGCACGAATTTCAATTTGGTGATGCGATATATACTATGGCTTTAGGTGGTTTACATAGTCAAGATAAACCGAGTTTAATAATTGCAGATGGATTTAGTTTACGTGATGCGGATGTTAGTAGTTTTTATCCTAATGGTATTCTTAGTTATGATGTTTATCCCGAACATCTCGAAAGAAATCCTTTCAGAGCTACTGTCGGTTATACAAAAGATAGTCGAATTGAAGCTAAACATCTTAGCAGTAAATTAATGAAAGAAGCTAAGAAAGTATTAAATGAATATCAAATTGCTAAAAATCAAAATCGAGTTGATGCTGAAGAATTAAATACTAAATATCATGAATTATTAGCAGAAAGTAAACGTCATAAAATTAAAGCTGAAGGTCTTAAGATTGCTATCAACAGAATGTATGGTGCATTTAGAGATATAAATGATTATCTTTATGACCCTAAATGTACTTATAAAGTTACTATAAATCTACAACTTTGTCTTTTGATGCTTATTGAAGCACTGGAACTCAAAGGTATTAAAGTTATATCTGCTAATACTGATGGTATTGTTTGTATCATTAAACCTGAACAAGAAGCCGATTATAAGGCTTGTTGTGATTGGTGGCAAGAATATAACAATTTTGAACTTGAATTTACTAATTATGAAAAGTATCTTCGTAATGATGTAAATAATTATATTGCTGTTAAAGAAGGTTTTCAAGATGCTTATAATAAATTAATTGATAAAACACCAGAAGCAATAGCTGAACTTGAAGATATTTATATTAAACGTAAAGGTCTTTTTATTGAAACTATTACTTTTAATAAAGGTTATGCTTATCCAGTTGTTCCAAAAGCTCTTAACTTATTTCTTTTATATAATGTTCCTTATGCCGATACAATAGAAAATCATATTCATAGTAGCAAAGAAGCTATTTATGATTATTGTATTAGTCAAAAGACTGATGCTAAATTTAATATTATATATCGTAGTATTGTAAACGGTGAACTTCACGATGAAGAACTTCAAAAATCTAATCGTTTCTATATTGCTGATGTATCATATTGTAGTGGAACTATTATAAAAATTGATAAAAATAAACCAAGTAAAATCAATCGAATTGTAGCTAAATGTAGTGTTCGTCCTTTTAACGATTATGTTGAAGAAGATGATTATCATATAGATTTTAGTTATTATAAAAAAGAATGTGCTAAGATTCTATATGGTAAAAATAAGAAAACTGCTGGTATGGTTGCAGTTCAAGGTGATCTATTTGGTGCTATGTCTAATAATAAACATTTAGAGCCTATTGAAAGTCCTGAAGAAGATGGTTTGTTTGAAGTTGATTTTGAAGATGACAATGTATCGTTTGTTAATCCTGCTAATGACATTCCTATTAACAATACTATCTGGGGTATGTATGGTTTTTCAAGTGAGGAAGAATATAAACGTGCAATAGAGAACGGAGATGATTTACCTTTTTAATAAAATACTAATATGAATGGTGACCTTGTATATCATGAAGTTGATAGTCTTGTAATAGCTGATATTAAACCAGTTAATACTAAATTTCGTAGAATTGGTTTGCGTGTAGCTAAGTTTACAAGAGAGGGGAAGTATATAACTACTTATGCTTCTACTAAAGACGCTGCTAATGCTCTAACTATTGAGCTAAAAAAAACAAATCCTAAACACGCTTATTACGTTATTGTTAAGGCTTGTACTCCTAAAGGTAATTCTAAAACTGCTTATGGTTATCAATGGAGATATATTAGTCATGATGGTAGTATTGTAAAGCGTGATTGTGATTGATGTATTATGCACGAATTTGATGAAATTTGTTATGGTAAAACAGTAGAGGAATTACAAAAGGAAATGCTCTTTCAAATGCACTTTGGTAATTGTGAAATGCTAACACAATATATTATGGATTGTATTGAAAGACTTAAACGTGAAAATGCTCCTACTGTTTATTGGAGATATTAGAGTATGGATAAGTCCGAAAGACAAGAAATATCTTGTAATAAATGGCGTGATGCTAAAGGTCGAGGTACTCTAAATCTTATAATGAGATTTGGAAAAACACGAGTAGCAGCTATGATTGTTGGTAAGCTTGTTAAAGCTAATCCTAATCGAACAATTATGGCTATCGCTCCAAATGCTGTAACTACTAAAAATCTTGCTGATAATCTTACTGAATTTTGTCCAAAAGAACAATGGATTGATATAATGAGTAGTAATACTCTTATTAATCATGTAAATAAACTTAAAATAGAACGAAAGCTTCCTATTAAAGTTGATTTACTTATTCTCGATGAAGTTCATAAGTTATTACAAGGTGAAACTCTCATAGCTATTAAGAATATAGAGTATAAATTTATTCTATGTCTTACTGGTTCTACATTAAATAAAAATCAATTATCTATTCTTAATGAATTAGGTGCTCCGGTAATTGATAAAATTACTGAGATTGAAGCTGTATCGCAAGGTTGGATTTCAAATAGTACAGAATATAATTTAGCTATTGAACTTGATGAACATGACAAAATTAGATATGCTAAATATTCTGATATGATTTCTGAAACTCTTGAAACATTTGGTGGATTACATAAAGTGATTAATCAAGAGTTTCGTAATAAAGTTTTTGACAGTGATTTTGCATTAGTTCTTGCATCTTTTACTGGTTATAATTATAAAGATAGAAATGGCAGTAGTACTTTTATTAAACCTACTGTTATTCGTAATATGTTAGCTTCATTAATGGGTTGGACTCGTGATATGCAACTCGATAATGATTATAATAAACGAATTAATAATCTTTGGAATCCCGATAATATTTACGAACGTGCTAAAAAGTTCAAAGACTTTGTTAGACAACGTAATGATATTTTAATTCATAACAGATCTAAAATCAATGCTGTTATTGAAATTCTTAAAACTAATAGCGTTCCTACTATATGTTTTAATGAATCAATAGCTATGGTTACTGATTTAGCTGATTATTTCAGTAAAGATGGTATTCCTTTTCATAGTGCTATTGAAAGTAGATATATAATTAATCCTGAAACTGGCGTTCCATATACTTATAAGAATGGTGAACCTAAACGATTAGGTAAAACTTCTCTTAAAAAGTTAGCTATTGAAGGGATTAAGAATGGTACTTATAAATATTTATTTACTGCACAAAGTCTTAACGAGGGTTTAACGATAGAAAATATCGAACAAGTTATAACGACTGGTGGTAGTTGTAATTCTAATACTCATGGACAACGTGTTGCACGAGGTAAGACTTATAATTACATGAATCCTAATAAGAATTGTGTTATTATTAATCTTTACATTGATGATTTCAAAATTGGTGATAAAGATGTTAGGTCGAGGGACAAACAGAAGTTAATCCAGCGTCAGCAAGATTCCGAGAATATTCCGATATGGGTTAATGATATTAGTGAAATTTTCGGTTAATTTCTTGCTATTTTCTTTGGTGGTACAATTATAATTACTATATTTGCGTATGGATAAACCACAAATGAAGCCAGTCGAAAAGACTGATGAAGATGTGAGTGGTGCTCTTGTTAATACAAGAAGTAAAAATGGAAGTGTTGCTTTAGCTGTTAATCAAATTAATTCATTTGAACAAGCTGAAGCATTAGCAGATTGGATTGCTCAAAGTCCTGTTTTTAATAAAGGCTTTAAGGAGCAAGTTCAGAAAGAAGATGGAACGAGTGAACTTGTAGTTAATAAGAGTGCGATTGTTACATGTTTGCTGTTAGGTAATGAACTCGGTTTTACTCCTATGGTAAGTGTTACATTTGGTAAGACACTTGATAGGGAAGCAGCAATCAAAGTTGAACGTGGGCGGTCTATGGGACTTAATCCTATGGCTGCTATGCAAAACATTTACGTTTTTAGTACTTCTCAAGCAGAGATAGTATATACTGGTATTCATGTTGTTAATAAAGTCCTTACGGATGCCGGTATTAAACGTAAGATTCTTGAAGATGGAACTAAACCTTTTTACATATATAGATATTGTAAAAAGGAACTTGCAAATGAACTTGTTGATTATAACAAAGAAACGAAAGATGATTTTGTTGTAATTAATGATGGTCATACTGCTGATTATATTGATAAACAAGTACAAGAAGGTAAAATTCCAATTATTAGGTATGCTACTCGTCGAGCTCTTGTAGAACTTACTCGTGGTGATGAGAGTATTGCAATACCTTATACTTTACAACAAGCTATTGATGCAGGTTTGTACGTTGGTACTAAATCTGACGGTACTGAAAGTAAAGGTAAAGCTAATTGGAACGCCCATCCGGAAACTCATCTTATTAAAATGTCTATCATGCTTGGTGGTAGAATTATTGCAAGTGATAAGTTAAATGGAATTTACGTTGATAGTGAATTACATCAAGCTGTATCTATTGCAAATCGTCAAGCTGAAGATACTGAATTTGAAGAAGTTCCTGTTACAGAATAAAGTAATGTAAATCTATCATTAATCTATCATTCATAAAATATTCATAAATTAAAACAAATTACAATTATGAAAAAGTCTGTTTTTTCTGCTGCTAAACTTGCTGGTCTGACTGCTGTAAACCGTGGTACGAAGTCGTCGAATGATATTCGTCCGGCAATTACTACTGCTCGTGGTATGAACAAGTTTACTATGAATGCTTCGGCTTCTGCACTTATCGGTTGTGGTCATGGCGACCGTGTTGTTATGTTTGCTATGCCTAATGCTGATTCGATTAATGAGCGTTTCTTTATTGCTCTTTCGGCAGGTAGCGAGGGTTGCAAACTTGCAAGTGCTGGTAACACGAAAGGTACTGGTCGTCCTCAGTCGTTTAATTACGCTGGTGTTTGGTCGCAGATGCTTATGCAGGATAAGGATGCTGCTCCCGTAGGTGAGCGTGTTCTTGTCGATAAGGGTCTTATGGAAGAGGTTGAAACTCAGAAAGGCCGTGACGGTAAGATGTGTACTGCTGTTCTTGCTACCAAGCGAGTTGAGTATGGTGTTGAGGAAGTTAAGGACCAAAATGGTAACTATATTCCTGTTGAGATTGGTGATACTATCTATGAGAAAGTCTATGTGCTTGTAGACCCGAAAGAGGTAACGCTGGAGGACGAGAAGCGGGAAGAGGAAACCGTAGCTCTTGCCGAGTCGGAAGCCGAGTTGTAATTGTTAATACCTAAAAGTATTTAACAAATCTATCATTTGCTATCATTATAAAAAGAGGAGTTATTGAATAAGTAGCTCCTCTTTTTAGTCTAATAACTTAAAGTACTTTAATTATTATTATGGCAGACATAAGTAAATCGAAAGTTAGTTCGACAACATTAATGTTTGAAGAAGAGGTTGTTGAACGGAGATTAGCTTTTAAGCCCGACCCTGAACTTGGTAATCTTTGTATGGGTATGATTAACGATGTTCGTATTGATATTCGTGAAGTACCTCTGCTGGATGATAAAGGTGTCGAAAGTACATGGGAATATGCTGGTTGTAAATTCCCCGTACTTGTTATCGAATTTAAGCAGTGCAAAACTGACGCAAATCCGAAAGACCGTTATTATACATTTACTGCTAAGCCGGTTACTACTCTTAATAAGAAAGGCGAACCTGTTGAAGAAAAGACTGTTATTAACATTATTCAGCAGGTATATGGACAGCTTCGTCATATCGCAAATCAGTTTAAGGGTCTTAAAGGTTATCCGGTTAATGCTGGTAAATGTCCGGGACTCGATTATGCTGCTCCTGCAAAGGTTCGTTGTGAACAGTATCTTGCTTTCTTTGAATATTTCAAACATCTCCTCGTTGGTGATGATAAGAAAAATCCTATTTATAAGAATGTGAAACTGTTTATGAAACTTGTTGCAGATTATAACACGCATAAGTTCTTAGCTTTTCCTTCGTTTGTTAATCGTGGATTTGTTGAACGTGTTATTCCCGGTCAAAGTCCGTCGATTGAATTTGAAGCTGGTGAAACAATTCATCTTGCAAAAGATGATGCTCCTAAGAATCGTGAAGCTGCCGCAGGTGCTCCTGCTCCCGCTCCCGGTGCTACTGTTGTTTCGTCGGATATTCAGAACATTCTTGATAGGTACTCGAAGTAGTATTTATCATATTACTAAAACAGGAACTTGTAAAGGAGGTAATGGAGGTAAAACTCTATTATCTCCTTCTTTTTTGGGTAATGCTAAAATTAGACTTGTTGTTATACCGTATTTTTGGCCGATTTCTTTTGATTTGGCGGACTGTATTTAACAGACGTATATCTGTATAGGTCAGGTAAATACACGCGGCCAGAAGCGTCACGAGTGGGCGTCCAACCCACTCCCCCACCGGGTAGCGGAGCGCTGGGCGAAGCCCAGCAGCGAAGCCCAGCAAGTTACACTACTGATTACATGAGAGATTTCATACTTAATACACTTGACCAAATTACAATATTTAGTAAATATTTTGGTATTCCCGAAGATATAATCCGATTTAACATTAGTAATCCTAATGATAGAATACGAAATCCTTTAAGAAATGATAAACATCCTTCATTATCTTTTAAGTATTATGGTGATAAACTGATATGTAGAGATTTTGGTGATAGTAGATTTAGAGGTGATATATTTGAAGTTGTAGGTTATATTATTAATAAGAATTGTAAAACAAGTGAAGGATTTGTGTATATATGTAATGACATAATTCTTCGTTGTTCTGATAAGATTGTTACTAATATTGAATTTAATCGAACTGAACAAGAACATATTAAGAATCAAAATCTTGAAATTACTTTTGATGTTCGTAAACCAAATAAGTTAGATTATATTTATTGGGAACAATATGGTATTAAGAAAAGCAATCTAAATACAAAAGTATTTATTGTTGATAGATATAGACTTAATGAATGGCAAACACCTTATCGTTATAGTGGCACTGACCCTTGTTACGTTTATAATGTTAATCCAAACAAGTATAAACTTTATTTTCCAAAAAGACTTAAAAGTCAAACTAAGTTTATTACTAATAATCGTTGTCCTATTGAATGTTTACATCAACTTAAACCAACGAATTATATTGCTCTTATAAAAGGTTATAAAGATAAAATACTTTTTGAACAGATTTGTGATGAGAAAGGTATTAATGATATTTTATTTATACCTGCTGCTTCTGAAACTATCGTATTACCTACTGATATTTACAAGTTATTGGTGTCGTACTCTTTAAGCGGAAAGTTATTTACTATTTTCGATACTGATGCTGCTGGAATTAATGCAGCTCATCTACTACAAGGTAGATATAATACTATTCCAATTTATTTTACGAATAATTATAAATCTAAAGACCCATCTGATATGGTTAAAGATTATGGTTATCGTAAAGTATTCCAACATTTTGATAATGTTCTAAAAAAGATTTATTATGGAGATTAAAATCAAAAACTATCTTATCAATACTCTTGATAATGGTAATAAGATTTATCTTTGTCCTATGGATGAAGAAGGTTATACGAGATTAATGAATGATTTTTCTCGTTTATCTGACCAATCAAGTATTAATAGATTTGTGGATAAATATGGTTTCAAACATACACAAATTATTCTTGATGGTGATACTTATATTAGCGCTAATGACAAAGAAACATTAGAAGCTATTAATCCTATTCTTTCGCGTATTCTCCCACATCCTAAAACTATTAAGAATCCTCTTAATAATAAAATTGAAAGGTCGTATAAATGTTTTTGTGCTAAACCACTTAATCTTACAGATATGACTGAACATAAGACTCCTCTTGAAAGTTGGAATTGTCTTATGATTCGTATTGGAGAACCGCAATATGCTATTGTTATTGAAGAAAAAGTTAAAAAATAAGATATGATTCCTAATGAAGTTTTATATAAACGAGATTTAACTGGCGGTTTAGTTCGTTGGTGGGGTCGAGTTGAAAAAGTTACTAATTCTGATGGTACAGTATCTCTAAGATTAGCTTATTATTATGGTAAAGTAAATGGTGCTGAAACATCATCATATTCTCCTGTAATTAAAGCTAAGAGTAAAAAAACTGATAGAGAACAAGCTGAATTTGAACTTAATAGTGTTTATGAAAGACATAAGAAACAAGGATATAAAAGTCTTTCTGATTTAGGTATTAGTCCTTTAGATTATCTTACTAATGCAGATGATTTATTTGCAGAAATAGATAAGAGATTACCTAAATATAATACTGATGCAAATAATTGTGTTAAACCTATGAAAGCACAAAAGTTTGCTATTGGTAAATTCGAATATCCTTGTATTGCTCAACCTAAAATCAATGGTGTTCGAGCAGTTGTTATGCTTGAAGAATTTACACCTACTGATTTATTTAGTCTTGAAGGTTTTGTTCGTGATGATAAACATTATCATACTGTAATTAAAACTAAAGAAGGTCTTACTTATCATATTTGGCATATCGAGCAACTATTTAATGATTTTTATGATAGTTTTCCTGAATATGCTAATATGGTATTTGATGGTGAGATTTATATTCGTGGTGAGAAAGTAACAACTATTGGTGGAGCTGCTCGTAATCCTAAGAATATATATCATGAGAAACTTCAATTTGTTAATTTTGATTTAAGTATTCCCGATTTAACTAACAAAGACCGTGATAAATTAAGGTTTAGTGTTTGGGAAGAATATCGTAGTAAGAAAAGTAGTGTATCTCATAATGTAATGGCTGGTAGAATTTGGGAAAATTTAACTCCTGAAGGTCATGGAATGTGGGATAAATTTAATCTTATTATTCTTAATAGTGATACTATTTATGATGATAATCAAGCGTTAGCTTATATGCAAAAATGTATTGATTGTGGTTTTGAAGGAGCTGTAATTAGAGATTTGCATACTGAATATAAATTTGGTTCTCGTCCTGCTACAATGATGAAACTTAAAAAGTTCGACGATGCTGAATTTGAATGTATTGGTGTTGAACACACTGGAAATCCTGATGATAAAGTGGGATTTAATGTTAGATTAGTTCTCAAGAATGATATTAATGATTTAGTATTTAATTGTACTTTAACTGGTACTGTTAATGAACGATTAGATATTCTTAATAATCCACCTATCGGAAAGTCTGTAACTGTTAAGTTCTATGAAAGAACTAAAAATGGTTTACCTTTCCATGCAAATGTTGTTGGAATTAGAGATTATGAAAAGTGATGAAAACTGTTGGAACTATTACTGAAATACTTGATTTATTCTATAAAAGAATAGATAATATAAGTATTCATACAAAACATACCGTTGCTAATGGTAAATACGGTTATGAATTAAAAGATGGTATTCTTTATCATAGAGGTAAACAAATTGGTGTTTGTAATAAATACTTACCGTTTGTTGTAAGACTACATGATATTGAAGATTATCTTTATATACCACTTGTCAAACTTAAAAATCAAAAGATTCGAGGTAAAATTAATGTAGATATTTATAATATTTGTAGGGAAAATACTAATATTATATATAATGATATTCATTCTATTCTTTCGGCTCTTTGGTATGGTGTAAATCAAAATCTTAATGTTACAAGACATATTCTTAAACAAGATATTACCAATCAAAGATTTGCTAATGTTAAATATAATCAAATATATTATAATAATGCTCGTAAAGGTTGGGGTTCTGCATTAAAAGATATCTTGATTATTGGTAAAGAATATAATATTGATGTTAATAAAATTATTGATAAAGCTTATACTTTATATAATACTTATGTAAAATATAAAGGTTATAAAAAATTATATAATACATTTAATACAACAATTAATCTTAAAGATAATATTCGTATTACTTTAAGTCCTAAAGAAAATCTTATTATTAGTGGTAAAATTCTTTATTGGCAAACTATTCGTGCTAAAAAAGTTATACTACCTTATTGTAGAAATTATACTGAATTTAAGAAACTTTGGAGTAATAGAACTACTCGCAAAGAACTTAAATCTATTATTAAAATTGAATTCAATAAATATCTTGATAATCAGAAAGCTATTGAAGAAGAAAAAGCTAAGAAATATCGAGAAGAACTTGAAGTTCTAATTCAAGAATTTAGAAATTATAAAATTAATAGTATTCCCTATCAATGGTGACATTATGGTACTTATGCTGTAATGCGTTATGAATCAACTAATGGAATTATTAGATTATGGAATGGCATAGATATTAAATTAAAAGATTTCATTGATTTTGCTCATTTCTTTGCTACTTGTGTACAGAATAATATTCAATTAAATCGTAAGACTTGTTACAATTATAAAATTCAATTTGGTGGATATTATATTTGGGAAGTTCAAGCTAACGATTTGTGGAATGTTATGTGGGGTGGTCAGTGTATTACTATTATGGATGTTATAATTATCTGTAATAGAATAGGAATTAGTCTTGAAGAATGTAAAATAACTCGTAAACAATTACTGTCGCAATTCGAGAAGCGACAGGAGGTGTAACTTGTGTGGCTCCGCCTGCTGGGCTTCGCCCAGCGGCTCCGCTCCCCGGTGGGAGAGAAGGTTGCACGCCCACTGGTCGCGTCTAAACTAATACAATTAAAGCTATGAATGTTGTAGAACCTACAATCGAATTTTGTGATTATTCTGGTCTTAGAAAGATTGAATTAATCGGTAAAGTTTGTACTAAACAAGAAGATAGTATAAAACCTGATTCAGCTGAAATTTTTTGTAGAAATAGACTTATTGATGGTCATACTGCTATATTTGAACATGAATATGTTTATTTTAATGTTGTTTCAATTCCAAATCGTATTGTTCGAGAATTTGTTAAATTAAGTCCTTATATTCGTTGGTCTTATCTTGGTAATTATATTGGTTTTTCATATCGAGTATTTCTTGATATTATGAGTAATAGTCGTAAAATGAAAGCTATTTATAATGATATTTATCATCCAAGCGAAGTTAATGATTTGTTTTATAATATGCTTCTTTTGAGTAAGGAGTTTTCTCATTTACTGTTTGATGATAAAGATATTACTGCTAAACTTGAATATGGTATTGATGCAAGTCTTCGAATTGCTTCTGATGCTGAAATACGTGAACGTGCGCCGGAGATTTATAATGTTACTTATAAAATTACAACCGACAGAGGTGTTACTCATGAAGCAGTTCGTCATCGTGAAATGAGTTTTATGCAAGAAAGTACTCGTTGGTGCAACTATGCTAAAGGTAGACTTGGTTATAAATATGGTAAGAATATTAATGTAATTGAGCCGCCGTTTAAGAATGAAGATTCATTAGAGAAATTTTATGATGTTGTTGCTGGTAATGAAGCTGTATATCAAGAATTAACTAATGATGGTGAACCTGCTCAATTAGCTCGTTCTGTTCTTCCTACTGCTACTAAATCAGATATTTATATATCTGGTACTCTCGATATGTGGATTGGTGAACATCTTGAAACTGTTTATCCCAAACTCACTATTGTTGAGAATAAAGGTTTCCTTCCTCTTCGTAATCATAAAGCTGCACATCCTCAAATGATTGAAATTGCTAAAATGATTGCAGAAGATATTGCTGTTAGATTCCCTAATGAAACAGGTCGTATTATTAATTATTTTGAATAAACTACTATGGCTAATAATAATTATATATCTCGTTCGAAATTTCAAGAAATATTTGCTAAAGCTCTTAGTAAATGTAATGTTCCACAAGATGAACAAGACAAGTTTTTTGAAGAAGGTAGTACTCTTCAGTTAAGAAATCTTGGTATTTGTATTGCTATTACAAATATTATAGATAATATTATAAAAGAGGAACTTCCTGATTATGATGGTTGTGTTTCTGGTGAAACATTTAATACTATTTATAAGTATAACAAAAAGTATATGTATGAACGAGAGCAGGAGCGAAAGCGAGAAGAAAACGCTTAAAGAACTTCTTATTGAAATTAATAATCGTCACGGTATGACAGATGGTAATTCATATGTTGCTCGTGAAATGGTTAGAATTTATAATAAGTTATTCAAACGTAGTATTATTTTAGCAGTTAAGAAAGAAGCTGCTTTAAGAGTGTTACATGGTCAAGAAGGTAGACAAAATGTATTTGCTAACTTTCCTGAAGAAATAATTAATTAAGATTATATGACTGGTAAATTAATTTTAATCAGTGGTAGAAAAGGTACAGGTAAAACTTATGTTACTGAATACCTTGAAGGTATGCTCGCTGGTAAAGTTGAGATATATCCTATGGCTACAATGCTTAAACGTATTGTAGCTGCTGTTACAAATTGTAGTGTATCTCAATTAGATTCTCATTATTTTAAGTTATCTAAATCTCCTTATATTGTTAATCGTTACGGTATTGATAAACAACTGACATATCGTAAGTGTTTACTTCATTTTGGTAAACTATTAAGATTTGATAATGACAGAGTGTTTATTGATGATGTTATAAATAGAATCAGAATTACTCCTTGTGATTATTTTATTATTCCTGATATTCGAGAACAATTTGAATTGAATTGTATTAAAGATTTTGCTCGTCAGAATGAAATTGAATTAACTACAATTCGTGTTCTCCGTAATACTAAAATGGATGATACATCCGGTGATAAAACTGAGTGTGATTTAGAGAATTATACTGGTTGGGATTTTCATCTTGATAATACTGCTGATGGATATGATAGTATTCATAAACAATTAACTTATATCTGTAAAGAGAAAGGTTATAATGTTAAAAAAGGTTATGTTGAACAAAAATTATTTTGACAATTTATGAGTAATTTATTTGGTATTGCGCAAAAATATGATTATCTTGTTTCGCAGATAGAAGAGAATGACGGCGAGATAACGGAAGAAATTGCAGAAGAATTAGCTATTGCTGAAAGTGAACTTGAAGATAAACTTCGTGCTTATCGACAAGTAATTGATGCTCAAAAAGCTAATATTGCTTATAACAAAGATGAAATTAAACGACTTCGTGATAGGAATACAAGTTTTGATAAAATAGCTGGTAGACTTAAATCTTCAGTTGTTGATGCTTTACATGTATTTGGTCAAGTTGGTAAATCTGGTAATTACAGTCTTAAATTTCCTGATTTTACTGTTTATACAAAAGAATCGGAAAGTGTTTCACTTAATGAAAATGCCTTAGACCCTATTATTACTTCATTGCTTCATATAACAGAAGCACCTCTTCTGCCGGAAGATAATATTTTCATTGAGAAACATAAAGAAGAATTAGATAAGATTGCTTCTATTAGTATTACAGTTGATGTTCCTATTAGCTTAGCAAAAGAGGTAGGTGGATATATTCATGACAAATTAGGTGATGATTATATTTATACTGTTAAATTTGATAAGAAAGCTATTAAGGAGCTTGATAATTGGGCTAAGGCATCCAATGAATCTGACGAAGATATTGCTCGTGCTGAACGAATAGCTCATGTCATGGATAAAATTGATATGGAGATTGTTACGTCTGAAACTGCTATATATAAGTAGTCTATCATTAAACAAATTAAAATTAATTAAGCTATGAGTAAAAAGTATTTGATTACAAAAGTAATCGCTGGTGAGAAACAAGGTTTTCTTAAAAATGTAACCAAAGATGGTGGAGAGTGGATTAATGATCATAATGAAGCTCTTACATTTTTGAATCTTAAAGATGCTGAAAATGAGAAAGAACTTCTGTTTAGCAAACTTGGCGCTGAACATAAAGATATTGCTCATATTCGTATTATTGAATTGTAATATAAACTAACTAATTTAATTATGGCTGCGAATATTGAATTCAATTCTAATAGAAATACTTATTCATTCTATTCGTTGAAAGATGTTCCTTGGCATGGTCTTGGAACTGTCGTTGAAGAAGCTAAAACTCCAGACGAAATCATTCGTATTGCTAATATGGATTATGAAGTAGCTTTAGCTCCGATGTTTGCAAGTTTTATTCCTGCTAAAGCTAAACATATAGTAAAAGAAGATAATCATTACGCTTGTCATATGTCCAATGGTGATGTTATCATTATTCCGGAAAAAGGTGCTCGCGTAAGTGATGTATATGCTACATATCGTAAAGATAATTATAAAATTCTTGGTACTGTTGGTAGTAGGTACGAACCTGTTCAAAATACAGAAGCTATGGATTTTATATATCAAGTTTGTAAAAGTCAAATGGTAATTAATCCAAAAGATGTTATCATTCAGACTGCTGGTGTTTTAGGTATTGGTGAGCGAATCTTTGTTACTGCTAAACTTCCTACTTATGAAATTGCAAAAGATGAAATGGAGAAATATATCCTTTTCACTACAAGTCATGATGGAAGTGGTAGTATTCAAGCTTGTTTCACTGATATTCGTATTGTATGTAACAATACATTAAATGCTGCTTTGAATCATTGTAAGAATATGGTTCGATTTAAGCATACTAAAAATGTTAAAGCTAATTTAGCAATAGGTGCTCAAATGATGCGTGACACTCTTAAATATTCTGAACAAGCTAAACTGATTCTTGAAGCTGCTGAAAATATTAAGATTAATGATGATGTGATGATTAATTATATCACGGATTTAATTTGTGACGCTAATCAGAAAGAATTTATTGCTAAATGTGGTGGTATTGGTAAGATTCCTTATGAGAATGATGTTATTTCTACTCGTAAGAAGAATCAGTTACACGCTATGGTTAATTATATTGAACATGGCCCCGGACAAGATAGTCATCGCGGTACAATGCTTTGGCTTTATAACGGTGTTACTTCATATATTAATAATGGAATTGAATATAAAGATAATCTCAATAAATTCGATTCTATTACGCAGGGTAATTCTTTCAAACTCGGTCAGATAGCCTTTAATAAATTAGTTCAACGTTTAAGTGCCTAAATGATTACAGAAGTAGTTATATATTCTGATGGTACTGTAAATAGCTTCGATTCTGATAATTGTCAAATTCCAAGTGCTTCTGGTAGTTGGGAAATTATTCCTTTGCTTGCAAGTTGGGCTTTAGCTCAATATCCAAGTCAATTACCTGAGGAATGTAGAATGACTAATGCCAAATGTTTTATTGGTGTTAGAAAGAAAGGAGGTGACGATAGGATGCCAATTCCTATACGCCATCTCCTTAAAATGGCAAAATATATTGGAGAAGAAGGTTATAATATTCGTACCGCAGATGTAAATGAAATTCCACAATCTGAAGAATAAGATAGCATGAAAGAAAGTCTTATAGGATTGTATGTCGATAACACGGAAGTTCCAGAGTATAAAAGTGCTGGAGCTTCCGGTTTCGATTTACGAGCCAAATTTAATCCTAATCTTCCAGCTTTTAGTCAAAGAGATGTTGCTGCTGTAATAGGTGGCGATAAATATGTGACAAGCGTTTTGTATGATAGGAATTATGCTAATCTCGAATGGGTTATTGATTTTAATACACTTCATAAATCTATTCGTCATGCAGTAAATCAACCAGTTGAAGGAAAAACTCTTTTGGAATATATGGTCGTAAATGATGTTGGTGCAGTTAATATCATTCTCCCATATAAAACTGTTAAATTTGAAACTAATATTTATACTGAAATACCTGAAGAAGATGAGATGCAAATTCGTCCTCGTAGTGGTATTTCAAGTACTACTCTATTAGATGTTAAATTTGGTACTGTGGATAATGACTGGCGTGGTAACAGCGGAATCATAGTACAAAATCCTACACCTTTTAGTTATATTATTATTCCTAATAGTAGACTTGCACAAGGTGTAATTGTTGAAAAGAAACGTGCAGTATTTGATATTAAATCTTCTAAAGATGAACTAAGCAAAACTGAACGTGGTGAAAATGGTTTTGGTAAAAGTGGTCTAATGTAATAAATCAAAATAATATGTGTACTAAATCAGATATTCCACAAGGTGAACGTTATTATATCGGTGTTAAACTGATTAAAGCTCGTGTAGCTTATAGGATTAACGGTAATGAAATAGTTTATGATTTAAATCGTGCTCGTAATCCTAACGATGCTATTGAAGAAGGCTATGAAGTTATTTATTCTGATAACTATAAATCTTTCTCACCAAAAGACGTATTTGAAAAGGCTTATTATATGATTTTAAGTCCTAACAAAATTCAAGAAGGTGATGTACTTAATTTCCTTAAAGAAGGTTATTCTTTACGTCTTGGTGAAAAGACAACAGTTGTTTGCGATACTACTCTAACTGGATTCGATACTGTCGGTGTAGCTGCTTGTGTAGACCCTAAAAACTATGACCATGATAGGGGATGTGGTGTAGCTCGTCGTGATATTAAAGATAAAATCTGGGAACATCTGGGTTTTATTCTTCAATGGGCTATTAATGGTCTTAAAAGGTAGTTTATGATTAAGCGACTAAATGTAAAGAAAAATGTTAGATTATTAGGTGTCCAATGGGATGGTGCTAATATCTCAGAATGTGTTAGTTTTTGTAGATATTGTCATTTTTCCGATGGTTGGATGTTTATTATGTTTAGAGAGAATATAATTCGACTCGACAAAGGAGATTGGATTATTGCTTTAACTAATAAAGAATTTACTGTTATTAATAATGAAACATATCAATATCTTTTTGATAAACCGAAAGATGTTGAAAACGGTGGCGAATAAACGTGACAAGTGGGCGTGCAACCTCCTGTCCCACCGGGTCAGCGAAGCCCGAAGGGCTGAGCTATCAATGTTATAACTTTAATTGCTACTATAATTGTTGTTATTATTAATAACGATATTATTAACATAATAAGTAATACAGACAGACCGTCAGAGTGCCTATTTTCAGGCGTTCTGACGGTCTTTTTTTTGTCAGTTAGACAAATGTATCATCGACAAAAGATAATGCCCGTAGCAGGCTGGAAAGCACCACCACGGGCAAATATCCGGTGTTTACTCTATTGAACTATTCGTCCTCGTAGTTATCGCTGTCTTTCGGACTAATCATATCTCTAAAACCAGTAAATGTAATACCAAAAGGATTATACATATTGTAATAAGACATAGTAGCACCGAGATTATTAAACTTATTAATTTGACGAAGAACAGGAACAGCTTGACGTAATGCAACTGCACGTTTATCTTGTCCCTTATAAATACCTCTATCATAAATAAGTTCATCATCATCAACCCAAAGACCTTGAATAGTAAGATTAACAAGTTTATATGCAGATTGTAAAGTTTTCTGACCAGCAAACAAACTATTTGCAGTTTGTTCTATTGTAGCCATCCAACCAAATACTGGCATAGGTTCAATCATTTGTTGATAATAAGTTGTTGCAGCATACATAGCATGCTGATACAAAATATTATCATCGTCATCATCATCTTTCTTAAATGCACCAAGTGTCATAGCAGCAAGAGCACTGAAAGCTAAAGCACCCATTAAACGAGCAAATTTCATAGTTGCTATCTGTTCATTTAAGGGGAGAGTATTATAATAGAATCCTACATTAAGTAACCAACTCGATACACCTTTGAAGAAGTTACCAATACCTTTCATATAGTCGATAACAGTATTGTTATCATTAAGACTATCTTTGAAGGCTTGACTGCCACTTCTAAACATATCAAACATAGGATTAAATATAGGAATCTCATAACTACCTAATTGTTCATTATAAAATATACGACCAAAACGACGACCGAAATAACGAACAAAGTTAGGACGAACCCATTTCTTAAATTGCATTAACAAATCACCAAAAGCAGCATCTTGTAAACTATTTCTGTCTACACGATTGTAAATACCATGTAATGATTGGTTAATAGCTTTAACTCGACCACGGAACTCCGAAAGAGTTTCTTCTGTAAGACCACTTTCAGGATTAAAACTCAAACGACCATCTTCAAGTTTAAGTTCCGAACGAAGAGTATTGTATTTATCAAAAGCTTCACGTTGAACTTTTTTATCAGTTTTTCGAGAATCAACAATTTTCTTACGTTGTTCATCAGAAAGTAAATTATAATGTGATTTAAGATATTGAGAAGCATAATCGTGATTCCATAAATACTCTTTTGAAGTACGTTTTTCTTCACGAGCTATCTCAGCATTTAAATCTTCTTTGAAAATAAGATATTTATCATATTGTTCATTAGTAAGAACATCTTGTAATAATTTTTCAAGATTATCATTATAAAAATCATTGAAAGCCATAATCTTACCACCAACTACTCGATGAGATTGTGTAGCAGCAAGTAACATACCAAACTGCATAATGAACTCACCCATGTTATTAGGAGCATAGCCAACAGTATCAACCATTCGCATAGCTTTAATCCAATAGGAAGTTCCAGTATCAGAAGATGTTACATCACGAGTATCTTGATAAATATCATCAAAATCTTTAATGATTGCTACAAGTACATCATCAGTTCTTGTCGAATTAATATCGCGTAAGAAATGAGGGATAGTCTTAATAACATCACGCAAACCTGATTTCATAATATCTTTGCTTTCAACAAAGTTATTAGCAGTAGATTCAACTATCATATCAGTAACACCTTTGAGAATATTAGTGATACCAGCAGTATAGTTGAGATACATAAAAGTCATAGAAGTATAACGTAATAATGCACCGGCAGAAACATCGAGAGCACTATTATATTTACTAAAATTAAAAATACGACGTTCCATATTATTTAACTGTTCATTCGCATTTTTAATAATATCACGAGGTGCTACACCAGAAACTCCACGTTCATTCATTAAATATTTCGTAAGCTGATAATCAGTTTCAAAATTATTAATTGCACGAAGATTATAAAGTTCTTGTGTAAAACCTTTCATTACATCAACAATATCATAAGACATCACATTTGCTTTATACTTTTTATTTTCAAGCATTACAGCATCGTTATAATGTCTAATCTCACGAAGAGTTGAAGGTTTAACTGTAATAGGAAGTTTGTTATTTTTATCAAACCATTCATTAAATAATTCTACGATTCGAGCTTCGTATTCAGTATAACTTTCAGATTTGTACTTTTTACGAATATTAAATACAGGAATATGTTTAGGAACTTGTAAAGTTTGAGCTTTTGTAACAAATCGTTTAGTACCATCAATATCAGTATAATACCTATCTTTATGAATCATAGGAATACTAACAAATTGTTTAGCAGATTGACCTAATGTAGCTTGAGGAATAAAAGGCATTACCTCATCCCATCTACCATAATAGTTAATCCAGTTACCGTCATATTCACGAATAGTTCGTTGAATAAGATTACGAATAGTATTAAGTAACTTTTGTTCTTTATCACTTAAAGCTGCATATTCATCTGATACCGGAGTATTACCAAAATCAAGTTTATAAAGAACGTTTTCACGCTTACCACTAATATCAGTAATAAGACTAAGTTCAATAAGGTCGTGAGTTTGTAAATAAACAAGTTTCTCACGATTACTTAATTCAGTAAGTTCAGCAAGATGTTTAGCTGCTTCATTATCACTTAATGGAACAATGTTCCAAGTATGATTTTCATTATATTTCTTTATAATATCATCAATGATTTCAAGAGTCTTTTCAGCAGTAGTTCTTGTAACAAATCCACTGTCAGTATAAAGATTCTTATAAATAGCATCACGAATATCTTTTCGTAAAGTACCGGTCGAATCTCCAAGACCTTCAGTTTTATAACTACCGATTAAATCTCCATATTCATTAATGAATTTGTGCATTAACTTTTCACGAGCACGAGCATTTTTAGAAAGTCCCGGTTGAAACTCTTCAAGTGCACTTTCAAGTTCATCATTAATGCGTTGAGCTGCTTTCTTAGCTTTATAATTAGCTTCATCCCATGCTTTACCAGTAATATCAATTAAAGTAATACCAGTTGTAAAAGCAGAATCAAGCCAAAGTTGTGTCTTATTAATATCTTTATCAAGTTCAAATAACAAATGCTGAATTTCTAACCACTCATCTTCTGTTATTTCAACACTATTAACATCAAATCCTTCAAGACTACCATTGTGTGAAGCAAGATATTCTTTAATCTTACTAAATGCAGTAGTGTATTTAGGATTACGACTCTTATCAATTACAGCCCAAGTTACTACATCTTTAACAGATTGAATAACATTAGATCGTATTTCAGCAACTTTTGTTGCAAGAGATTTAAGTCGAGCTATATTATTGTTTAATTCACCAAATTCCTTAGTAAATAATTCTTTACCTTCTTCACTTTCAGCATCATAAACTGTATCTTGAATTTTGATTTCTTCAAGTGTAAGATATGGACTAAAATGAGAAGCAAGTTTTAACATCATTACAAGTCTATCTTTGTAATCAAGAGCCGCACCATAATTTGAACGAATCTCTTCGTAATTCAAATCTTTAGTAATAGCCCATAATTGCTTGATAGCATCATAAACAGAACTACTTAAATTAGCCAAACGACTATAAGTAGCTTTCATTGCAGCAATATCTCGTTCTTCAAGAGCATTTTGAATACCACCTTCAAAATTTTCATCATCGAAGGACTTTAAGATATTCATAAATTCCTCACGATTTCCAACATTGTTATTATTCAAAAATTTCTGGATTCTATCCATAATTTTCAAAGTTTCAATAGCAATATTAGAATCGACAACAAGAGAATTTCGTAAACCATCTCTTGTAGGAACGTCAGCATGAATAACACGAGAATATAATTTTTCATTATCACCATAAATATTAATATTCCTACGAGGAACATCAATATATGTTTCTGCAACTATTCGACCAACACCATCATTTAAGACAGTACTAACCGAAGTCATAATGGGATTAATTCTGTAAAGATTACTAATAAATGTTTTTGTCCAATCATCTAAATAATTGAAATCTCTATTAGCATCAATCAGAACATCACCGTTAATATAAAGATTACCATTCTTTAACATAGGAGCTACACGAAGAGCTTCTTCGTAAGCAGACTTATTATAATCTACTTGAATTGCAGATTTATGATAACCTTTATAGAAAGAATGAGTTGCTTGTGTAGTAATAAAAATAGATGAAGCAGAAGATTCTAATTCATTATAAATAATATCACTTGCAGAAGAATGTGTATGTTCAACATTAATAAATGTAGGAGTAGTAACTTCAACTGAATTTAATACTTCAAAATCTGTATCAGATACAGAAGCAATATCAGTATCAATTATATCTTCTGTTTCTACATCAATAGTACTATCAATAGCATCTTCTGTTTCAACCATATTAGCATCATTGAAATCTGAATTTTCATCTATTTGGACTGATTCATTATCATCAATAGCTAACATGAATTTATGAATATCATCAGAATCTGTAATAACCGATAATCTATTAGTTACAATAGTTTCACCATCTTTTTGAACTTGTGCCATCATACCTTCTTGATAAGTAGGTATAATACTAATGTCACCAGTCATTAAAGATGCCTCATTGCGAAGTAAAGGATTAACAGGTAAGAATACATAAATCTGTTTTAACGGATTATTTGTATTCGTAGGAATTGCATATCGCTTATATACACGATTTTTACTACGAGTAATCCTTTCAGTTACATACTCTGCATTAGCATATTCAGAATTAACTAATCGAGCTTCAGTTTCAATATAGAAATTCTGAGTATTACCGTTTTCATCAGTATAAGAACCAACACCAACATTTTCGCCGTTAGCATTTTGAACATAACCGATAGTGGCTTTATTTTTATTTGCTTCCCAACGATAACGTTTTTGTATATCACTTAATAACATCGGATTCATATCTGATTTCATACGAGATATTAAACTCATAACAGGTGTAATATCTACGTTTCCATCAAATACAGCTTTTTCAGCATTTCTTAAGTTTTCTGCGTAATTACCAAGATTAACAGAAGGGTCAGGATAATGAACTTCACGGCATAAAGCATCATATTCTGCATTAGGTCGATTAGTACTTATAAGTTCAATCGGAATATATTTTGAAACATTATAAGCATAATTGAAACCTTCTGTAACATAAGTATAAACTAATAACTGACGTATCGTATGAGCAATATAAGGAATCTTACTATCCCACATACGAAGAATACTATCAGTCATATTAGACCAAGAATTGACATCATTATCATCACGTTGGATTCTAATAACATCATAAGGTACAGAACGATTATTCTTACGAACTGTTAAATACTTAAATATGTTATCGCCTCTAAATTCAGGTAATTTCTCAATATAATCTCTTAATGTACTATCTTTTTGAATAAATTGAATTTGTTGAGCAAGTGAAAGTTTAGTGTATTGAGTAAAACTTTCAGGTGTATAACCATCTTTAACAGTATTCAAAAGAGTCTTAAAGATAAGTTTTTGTTCTTTAAGTTGTTCCTCTGTATGAATACCTAATGTAGTAAGAACTTCCGGAGTATTATCAGGTGTTAAAATAGGAAGAACTTTAACAAGTCCATTATCTAATCCACCATTAATACTTACAAGATAGTTCATAATACTATCAGTAACATATTTATAAGTAGATTCATCAATTGAATTTTTACGTTGAAGTATCTGACCTAAAATCGTATTAGCAATATGATGATTTCGAGTAATGAAAACATCACCGAAACCATTAGCCATTAACCAATGTGCATATTGATAACGAGCTTGAATTACTCCGTAAGCACTTTGATTTTCAGTATCATTGAATTTTTTACCATCAAGATAACCTTCAAATGAACCAACAAATATACTTTCAATAATGTCTTTATCATTATCAAGAATTACCTTATTAGGAGTTTCATATCCAACAGCTAAATCCTCAATGAGTTCACGACGTGTCATAATATCATTTCGTTTCGGAAGTTCCGCACGAAATCTTTTCATATCAGAATAAGTAATCGCAGCAAGAGGATTACCTTTAACATCTTTTGGTTTATAATGCCGTCTAAAAGCATCAGAACTTTCACGAGTAAAAGCAGCTTTAATCGCATCTATTGCTTTAGGATTACCAGCATTTTCTTCGATATATTCATCAATAAATCGAAGTGTTTGATTATATTTATCATTTACAAGTTCTTTTAAGGTTTTTACTGGATAATAATATTCAGCAAATTTACGTTCTTTTTGGTCAGCCTTAAAAAAACTATCAACCCTACTTTCACTTTTAAGCATAAAGTTAAGATCAATCAAATTAGTAGCAATTTCATTGTATTCAACAAAATTACCAAGAACGCTAATCTGACGTAATAACCAATCTGCTGTACGATTATTACGATTTTTGATATTATCTAATAATTCTTCAGTAGTTTGATAACCATATTTACCACTGATTTCATTAATACTTATATTCGGTAATTTATCTTTTAATTCATTAAGCTGTCCGACAGTAAGAGTTTTAGTTTTACTTTTACCGCTTGCGATAGTCATTATTACATCATGAGATTCAACCGGAGTAATTTCTTTCTTAACAATTAAATCAGCATAAATCTTAGCAAGTTCTACACTATAATCAGAACGAATTGCTTCGACAGCATCAAGAATTGTAAAATTACCACGACTTAATGATTGAACTTCCATTCGATTAACTGCTTCAACAATAGCAGGTTGATGAATAAAAGCATCTTCATTAGTGAATCTATTAGGTTTATCATTGTAAAGTTCAATAGTAACACCAGACGATATAGCACGAGCTACACTTAAAGTATGAACATTAAGATTAAATCCAAGTCCAGCTTTAAGAACATCAAGAATACCAGAAGTAAACTGATTCATTTGAAGTTCAACTCGTTCACCACTAATATCCAAATGTTCATTAAGTGCATCATTATTAATCCAAACATCATTAACCCAAAGAGCATTTTCTTTTGGCAATAATTGGATATTTTCAGCACCATATCGTTTAGCTAAAAATTCTTTATATTTACTTGTTAATCGAGGTACACCTTTATCACTTACAGTGTACATTTCACTTCTATCAGCAAAACCTTTAGGTATCGGTAAAGAATTAAGACTAATCTTACGACGAATACCTTTAAGCAATCTACCATGTAAAGTAGAAATTGTTGCGATTAAAGTATCGAAATTAACAGAATGACCTTTAAGAACTGTTGAACCCATACTCATGTTATTAAGAGTAATCTTATCCATGAGATTATTAGGATTCAAAGTTTTAAGAGTATAATTCCAAAGAGCATTATCACGGTCAGATACAGCTTGAATTTCAGCCATACCATTAGGTTTATTTACTTCTTCAGCATGATTTGGATTAGAGAGAACAGCTGTAATAATATCAATCAAATGATTATCACGAGCTTCTCTACTATTCAATTCATAAATACTCTCGTTTTGAACAAAGTCTTTTGTAAAAGCATTAAATGCTTTATCAATATTACTTTGAATAGCACTTAAATAAGGAACAATAGTTTTATCAGTATCCTCAACAAGATATTGAAATTTTGATTTAATAGTATCAAAATTACTAATTGTATCAGGAGAAATATTAATAGTAGCTAATTGACTATTAACATTCTTAACAAACTTAATTAAATCATTAATTGCTTTATGAGCACGAATTAATAAATCCGAAGTATAAGCACGTTGAGTTTGAGTGTAATTACCAAAATCTTCAGTAACACCATCTCGCTTATTAGCAAGATATTCTCGAACTAAACTATTCACATCACCGTAATTCTTTGCAAATCCATACTGTAAATTATGCAGAATAGATTTAAGAATCTTAGTATATTCCGGATTACTTTTAACATCTTGCAAATCTTCTTTAATTAATTCAATGATGTTATTAAGAGGAGATTGATTTGCATTAGTAGGTACTAAATTAGGATTATAATACCGGCTAATCCACTTAACAATAGCATTAAAATTATGACTTGTTAAATTAGTAAATTCTTGTGGAGTAGTAGCTAATTCGATATACTTTTGCTTAAATACCGACCGTGTGAATTTACCCTCTATTTGGGCCTGCGAGGCATCAAATTTCGACTTAAATTCGACAGGTATATATTTGTCTTGCTCAAAAATTACATTGCGATAGTAGGCGTAAATCGAGTCAATATCAAAGTCCCAGCCAGTACGAGTAATAAGACTTTGTGGGAATATAGCTTGTGTAGCATTATTATTAAGAAAACCAACAACTTCAAATACAACCATTGATTGTTTACCCTCGGTAGGAATACGAATGCCTATCATCCGACGAGCTTCAACATCAAGTTTGTCAATATCAACAGTTATAATATCCTTAGTTGTACCATCTTTATTAGTAATAGTTTTAACAGTACCAATATTTTTATAGAAATCCATTTTCCACGGATTAACTATAACTTCTGCATAATGGTAATTTCCATCCTCACGATATTCAGCTTGTAATTCAAGACTTCTACCAGTTCGTTTACATTCTTCAATAAAACTTGAAGCATATGTGATAGAACCATTAGCAACAAGTTCATCAATAGTTTTATTATAAAGTTCCTTATCAGAATAGAACTCATTATGTTTGATTAACTCATTACTTGCAGTAAATATATCTGCTCGAATAGGAGCATGAAATCCGGGAAGATATTTATTAATAACTTGTTTACTTAACATAGAAGCAAGTATCTTCTCTAATTTACCTTTGATAACAGGATAAGATAAAGGCATAATAGGAAGACCATCTTCTTTAATTTCAAGAGCTTTTCGAATAGTTATAGCATCAACATCATCCGATATAATTTCTTGAAAACGATTAACAAGTTTATTTATATCAATTTGAATAGCACCATGAGCATCAGTTCGAATCTCACCATTCTCATCAATACCACCAATATCGTAAAGTAACTGCATAGCATCTTCACGAATATTGGTAGCTAATGTCTTTTGAAATTCATCAAACAGTTCTTTACCAGTAATATCTTTGCCATCTAATTTATAAATAGCATTATTCCAATCAAGACCTTCCATAATCTGCTTAACTAACTGACCACCTAAAATAGTAGTTTCATCAAGCAAATCAGCTTTAATATCTTGTTGAATAACAAAATCACTATCTCGCATATAAAGAATAGACCTATCATCTACTCGATTTAGTGCTTCAATATCAAGACCACCTTGGTCATTATGAATTTTAACTGGTGTAATACCAGATACTTTAACAGCAGAAATAGGACTAACTTGGTCAATATTATTTTGAATCATCCAATCATATAATTGACCAATAGCACTACCTCGTGTCATACTTTCAAAAAGAACAACAGTTGAGTCTTTTATTTGAACACTATCTACTTCATCAGCAAATATATCAACTTCATTACCAGTTACAGCCGGAGCATGATAAAAATCACCACGGCGACGACGAGTTGTACCAAACAATTTAACTTGTTCTACAACCTTAGCGTAAGATGTAGGATTAAATGTTTTAGTCGGGTCTTGTAAATCAGTAATATATTGATACAAAGGTTCACTTGGATTCCAACGACCAGTGGCTTTCAAAAGTTTAATAAGACCTACATCAGTCATAATAGACTGAGAGTCATTAATAGTAGCAGTAGCACGATAAGCATCCAAAATAGCTTCATTTTGAATACCCATTTTATCAAGAATATTGCTATTGAAATTCATATCTTCCATAACAACAACTTTACGAGGAGTATCGTTATGAATTGAATCAATAGAATTAAGACCATTCTTAATAACTTGTGCTACACGTTTATTGAGGTCTACTGTATCTTTATATTCTTCAATATCACCATTAAATATAGCGTTCATACTATGATTATAGATAGTATGATTAAGTAATACTTTAAGTAAACTTAATCGAACACCATCATTATCCATAATATCATAAGTAGCAAGAACGTGCTGACGAGCGCTATTTAACAAACTTTCTTTCTTTAATGTAGGAATAGTATCAAGAGTATAATCTTTACCATCAGCTTTGCGACGTTTAATCCAATCATTAGCTTTCTGATTATATACTTCTTGAACTAAATCTGCTAAATAATTATCGAAAGTAGTAATGACACTTGTATCAGTTTTGATATTAGTATCGTAAATACTTTTAGCAATATTTTCAAAACTATCAACACCAGTTGTAGCATTCCAACGAATGTAAGCTGTTACGAAATCATGAATATTACCAGTATTAGCAACAAGATTTTCATCGTAAGGTTCATTACAAACTTGTGCAATCATATTACGATAAACTTCTGTAACATCTACATTATTTATCTTTGCAATATGAGCAGGTAATGTGATATTCTTACCGTTCTCGATATAAGTAATATTTAAGAACTGAAACGCTTTACCAGTCGGAATACCTTTTGCATCATAAATAGCTCTACCATTCCAATATTTTCGATTATGACGAGTTTTCATTTGAGCAAGATTCTCGTCACTATTATCTCTTAATTGAAATATAATTTGCCCAAAAGTATTAAACTTAAAGATATCACTATTTACAATCTTTTCGATAGAATGAAAAACATTAGATTCTTCATTTATCGGATTATCTGTTATACGAACAAACTTATTTCGTGCAACAAGATTATCTAAATATTCAGTTACATAAGAATATATACGAGGAGCATGAGTAGCTAACTTACTACTAATACCATTCATCGGAAGATAAATATTTAATCCACGAGAAATAGCATCATTAATAAATGGAACTACTCGACTTTCAAAATCTTTTACATAAGCATCATAATCTGCATCAGTAAAATAATCTGTTGTCGTAGGTTTATTCGGAGTAATATTCTCACCCTTAAAACCATCAATTTCGATAGTATTTTTAAGACCTCGAATAGATTCTTGTCCAGATGTTGCTGGAGCACCTATCGCACGACTTTTAGTATTACCTGAGAAAATAAATATTGATTTAGGATGTGCTGCAACAGCGGCAGGTGTATAATTAGAACCAAAAGTCTTAACATGAATTGAAGTACGAGGTTTAGAAGAATCTTTAATAAATAAATCATCAACTTCAAGTCGTTTTGTAGTCATCATGTAACTACGAGGACTATCAGATGTTAAAAATACATATTGACCAAGCATATTAAGAATAATCTCGGTATATGTATAAAGAGCACCTTGTACCTCACGATATTTCAGACCTTTATTTCCAATCTTAACACCATTAAATGCAGATAGTGCAAATTGATAACGACGTTCAACATCAGAAATAAATGCAGGATTTACTTCGTATTCACCAATACTATTTTTAGTAAATATTCCAAGACCAGTCTTTTCGTCATAAATAAGAATATTATCTTCTGCACCCGGAGCAGTTAAAGTCGGGTCATTAAGATAATCCTTAAATATATATTTAATATATTCAGTATTTACACCAGTACGAGTAACAAATCCACGAAGGAATTTTGTAAGCATACTATCATACTGAGGTGAATAATTAAGTTTACCTTGAACATCAAGATAACTCATATTCGTAAAACTGTTAAAATCATAAGTAGCAATTTGTGCTAATGAATATAAATATCCATTAATATTATGTGCAGGAATTTCTTTGCTACGATATGTATTAACACGATGTTTAGTATCGTTAACTACATTTTCAAGAAGAGAATTAACTCTTGAATATACTTCGTTAGCATTATCGTTTGCATTATAATATTGAGTAAGAGCATCACGAGTAATTGCTAATCCTAAATAATTAATTACAGACATCTGTTTATCTAACAGAGCTGCTTTATCAATCTTACTACGTCTTGAAATAGGTTCAAAAATACGTTTAGATTTAGGATTAGTATAAAGTACATCATTCAGATTATTATACAATCCAAATTCAATATTTGTACTTAAAACACTTTCAAATCTATCAATATATGTTTTAACACCAAATGATTCTCGGTTATTTTGATAAATAGTAGCATTATTACCACCTTCTAATGCCATAATATTTACAGGAATAACAGCGAGTTTAATTCCAGAAATATAAGCATTTACAAAAGAATTATCATAATCAGAAGCAGCAGAACCATCATCTTCAAATACTCGTTGGAATATTTCAAGAATAGGAGTAAATTCATCATTTATAGCAGCAAGTTGTTGCAATCTATTATATACATCTTGAGGTTGGATATCGTAAAGATGTGCCTCAATAAGTTTATTCCATAAAACATTAATATCAATAGGAGCAGGAATGTATGCTTTATTAGCAGTTCTATTTTTGAAATTACTCGAACCTACAAGAAGAGCTATTTGAGCTTTAACATGAGATGCTAACGTATTCTTTCTGTCAATACGTTCTTTTTGCAAATCATCCCACATTACCTCAATATCTTCAATAGCATCACGTTGTCCTTCTTCTGTACTTTCATCATCAACAATCCGATTATTTTGATAAGCACGCTTACGATTAATACCATAGTTCTTATCAATATAATCAAGAAAATAATTAAAGATTTGACTATTACCTTTATTCAAATCTGTAAGTACATTTGCTACAAAAATATCGTTAAATCTTGTAGGAATAAAATTAGGTCGAGCCTTATACTCTTCAAGTTCTTTATTAAACTCAGCAAGAATTAAAGCCTTAAATCCACTACGAGAAACATCTCGGTAATTAGCTCCAAAACGAGCTTGCCTTTGTTCCGCAGTAAGACCTTTTAACTTAAAGTAAGCAGCAGTTAAAACACGAGCCATATAGGCATAATCCATCTCATCAAATGTAGCAGTATTTACAATAGACGAATTAAAAGCGTGTTTAATATCAAGACCTAATGCGTTACCAAGAGATTCAAAATCTTTACGAATATCTTCACTATAAGTTTCATCTGTTGAAAGAGCAGCTAATACAGATTCTAATTTAAGTTCTCCACTTGTATAAACGGGATAACCCGTAGCTCCATAAGGAGTACGGGCATCCGCTTCTGCATATAAAAACGCTGTAAGAATACGACGCTTAAAAGCATTCTCTAATGATACATCAGCATTATCTTCAGCATAACCTCGAATATTATTATAATCTTTAATAGTAGGTAAAACACCTTTTTCCATTAAAGATGTAATAATATCTTCAATAGGCTTAGTCTTAAAAGACTTCATTTGATGATAAAGACCAGATTTCTCAAGTCTTCCATCAGCAGTTAAACGATAAGGTTCAGGACTACATTGTGCATTCATAAACTAACAAATTTTGTTATTATTGTCATCAATATATTTATCAATAAATTCAATTACATATTCACCGTTTGAAGATACAACATTTTTCTGATTATTCAAAACATTTTCAGAACTATTTGAAAAAACCTGACCAGTGGGCGTCAAACCCACTCCCCCACCGGGTATCACTATGTTCGGGCCAATATCAGAAACATCAAGACTATTAAGTGTTTCAGAATTATTGTCATCAAACGTAATTTCACCGTCATCATCAAGGAAATCCAATTCAGCTTGAGCTGCTCTTTGATTTTCTGTCAGAGGTACATCAGGTGTTTTAATAGGTTCCGTAACTGATAAATTATCATGTGTTGCATCGTTTGTAACATTAGTTTGATTAGTTGTAACTGAGGTTGGCTCCGCTGCTGGGCTTCGCCCAGCGCTCCGCTCCCCGGTGGGAGAGGAGGTTGCACGCCCACTTGTCGGACTTTTTGCGCGTCGGCTATTCACACTATCCAAACTATTAACTACTATATTTCGTACATTACTAAGTAAACTATTATCAGTAACTGTATCTATACCAATAACAGAAAGAATTGCATCAATAATTTTATCCCAAAGACTTTTACGTTTCTTAATCTTCGGAGCTTCTTCTACAATAATTCTATTTGCTAAATTAGCAAATTGTTTATTTGTAAAAGTATAAGTAACTATTTCAGCAGGAGTTTCACTTAATATTTTAAGATATGTACGAAGATAACCAAGTTCAAGTTCAGTTAAATCGCTCTTATATTTAGCATTAAATTCTTTAGAATCAACTTTAAATGCAGTGTCATTAATATCACTAATTAAGGTAGCAAGTTTATCGTATAATTCTTTAGAATTAGCTTGTTGTTCAAAATACTTATGAAGAGATTCATGAGTAATATTAACACCTAAATCAGTAGCAGTAAAATCACGTTTAGTAAGTTTATTACTATTGATAACGATAGTTTCAGTACCTTTATCATATTGAGCAATTATGAAATCTTGTTTACTCGATAGTTTCTTAATACTGAAATTAGTTTTACCATCAGCATAAATTCTATCATATAATTCAGCGATTCTGTTAGCAACATCTTCAGATACAAAATCAGGTATAACACCTAATACTCTAAGACCTGCTACTTTATCATCTGTAATATTAATAAGTTTTTGATACCAGTTTGTTTTAGTATCACTTGTCATTGAACTTAATGTTGTAATTGCTTTAACAGCAAATTCTTTCGTCATATCTTCTGATTCTCGAATAGGATTATCAGAACTTTCAGATTTAAGTTCAAAGAACATTGCAGGTTGAATAGAATCAATAGTATAATTGGTAACAACATTACCATTAGTATCTCTAATTCCAATAACACTTGTTGTTAAAGCGCCGGTGTCAAGAATAAAATCTTGCATCGAATCAAATGTTGAAGAAACAGATTTATCAACGATACCTTGTTGTTTAGCCCAATCAAGTATTTTAGATTTATATTGACCTTTAACTGCTGCATAACCATCATCTGTTTTAACACCGTAAGTGTAATGGTCGCCTTGCAATGCAGTAGTAACACTACGTTGCATATTACCATACAGTTTACGGAACAGATTATGATTAAGTAAATCAGTTAAATCTTTACCAGTAATACCTCTTGCTTGCAAATCAATTACAGCATAAGTTCCTTTGTTAGATTTACTTTTCTCAATAATACCATTTAATTGAGCAAGTTCTCGTGCTGTAAAAGGACTCTTAGCAATACGAACTTTTGAAGTAGTTCTATTAACTGGAATTACTCTACGACTTAATCGAAGTTTAACAGGAGTAAATTTATCACCGGATTTAGTATATTCAATACTAATTCTATTGATATAACTTATTCCATTTCCAAGTATATTCTTTTTACGAACAACTGTTTGGAAATCTAAATGTTTAATATAACGAGTTTTTCCAGTAGCAGGGTCTGTATTTTCATAAAGAGAACTGATATTAAACCATTCAGCTCCCGGAACTCCACGATTGTAACTTGTAATAATAGCTTCTGATAAAGGAGCTAATCGACTACGAATATTAGCGTTATGAGCTTTAGTTCGAGTCTTATTAGTATCATCTACAAGAGTATACAGACCAGATTTAGCATCAGTCGGAAGAGATGTAAACGTAGCATCTGAAATAATATCACTCATAGTTTGAGTAACAAATTCCATAGCAGCTACATTAAACGGTGTATCTGCAACATCACTTGCTAAATTACCACGATGTAACGGAACATAACTTTTTCCATTTTCACCAGCATTAGCTTGAATTTCAGCATACATTTGGAAATGTCTATCAGATGAAGTAATTTTATCTTCAACAATAGGATTATTAAATGCAGTGTCAGTAGTAAGTGATGAAACTAACATTAAACCATCAGCATCAGGCTGACGTTGAATAATATTAACAGCAGGTTTACCATTAACTGTAACAGTACGTTGCATCTCTTCATTTACATTAGCTCGATAACCACTTGAATCGGCAAATGTAATAGGAGATTTATTAATACCTTTTAATACTAAAATTGCAGAACCTTTTTCTTTAATTTCAGTAATAAGTTTTTGACTTTGAATGAAGTCATTTCCAAGTTTAGTATTTAGATTCTGATAAGCGTTCTTGATTCTAAGTCCATAACGAACATAATCATTAAGATTTTTAAGTCTTACGTTATAGAACATAGGACTAATAAGATAATAAACCTTATTTAAATCAAGAGCTTCAATATCAAATGCTTCCGGACTAACACCTTCGACTTCAGTATTATATTGGATAGCTCCAATAAAAGCATTGATTATTTCAGAATGTTCAGTTTTTGATGTATTACCATATTTATCTAATTCTTTAATAATTGATTTCAGTTTTGAAATAACTGAATCAGAAGTTTGTTGTTCACGAGTTAAGGCTTCAGTATATACTTTATAAAACTCTTTTGTTAAGTTAAATATTGTATCACTTCCACCAGCTTTTCGGATAATAGTATCTATAAATTTAGATGTTCCATAAAAATTACCAAAAGCAGAATCATATTGATTAACTCCACTTTCATCAATTCTACCTAATTGGATTCCATGATAAGTTTCACTATCACCTAAACCAATTCGTTCAATTAATAGTTTCTTACCATTTACATCTAAATTGACATCGACATTACCATCTTTATAAGTAACTTCAAATTCCTGACCTTCGTGTAAAGTTCTTAAAGCATCAAATAATTCAGTAGCCTTGAATTTAACACCATTAACTGTAATGTTGTTTTTAATAACACGAGTTTTAGGATTATAATATTCAGGACTTGTGATAATCTTATAAACTTCAGGTGTAAGACGACGTAAACCTTTGAAACCATTAGTTTCAAATTCACGTTGAATATGAGTTTTGAAGAAATCACTTAAAAACTTACCACGAAGATTTAAGTTACTATCAAGATAAGCACCGTCTGTTGTTTGAATAGGATTAGCAATTCGTTTATTAATAATATCAAATAAACGTTTAAGAGCATCAAGTTGTTCTTGTGGAACACCATTCTTACTCATTTGTTGATATATAGTATTAACATTTACATCATTTTTGAAATATTTAAGTGCATACCAAATAGGTTCGTAATATTTAATAACATCATTACGACCATCTGTTTGCTGATATATAGAATCAAGAATATCTTCGTAAGTATAAATGTGATTATCAGTAAATATCTGACGACCATCGAGTTTTACAATAGTATTTTCAATAGCATCAAGAGCATTACGCATTGAATCACTAATATAATAACGATAGTCATTAGTATTAAACTCATCTCTTGATTCAGTATCATCTATAAAGTCAGAAACACTGTTAGCAAGTACATCAAGACTATTAAGAATAGATACATCATCGTTTAATTCAGTACCACTTTCAAAATTATAATATCTCGAAAGAATAGAATAAGCCATTCGAGCATTTCTTAATAAATCAAGAACATTACTTTGACGAACAGCTGTAATAACATCTACTCCAGTAAGATTCAAAGCATCAACATCAGATACCAGATAAGGTTGAATTGATTGAGCTAATGTATGAAGTCTTGTGCGAGCAGGAAGATTAGGAATAGCACCATAGTCTAAAAACTCTTTTGCTAAATTATTAACAGCAGTAGCAAATTCCATAATTTTAGAAGTTTGACTACCAAAGCCATCATCATTTACAATAGCATCATGTAATGGACTATCCTCGTCTTGTCTAATAGCACGAATTTTACTAATAAACCTATTCATCACACTATTGATATATGCGATATTAGTTTTGTAAAATTTAGTTGTACTTTTAGCTACTTCATTAATAATACTATTTTTGAATAGAGTTATCTTATGATAGAAATCTGAATATCTAACAGTATCAAAATTACTATTAAGATTTTCAAATTTGATTTGAGTAAGACCTTCAATTTGTGCTCGAATTATATTATGGTCTACATTAATATTCTTAAGAGTTAATTTACCATCAGTGATAGTATAATTATTATTAAGAACATTAGCAACATTAGCAATATAGTCAGCAATAGCTTCACGCATTTTAGCGTTTTCCTCTTCATGATAACCAACTATATCACCACCATAAAGATTCCAAATCCAATCTTTGAAAAGATTAGATTTAAGATTGTTTGCAATACGAATATTACTATCTGATAATAACTGTTTTACACGATTAGCTTTTTCTAAATTCTCATTACTAATTTCAGTAGGTTGATATTCATTTATCCAACCAATAAAATTACCAATAATAGTAGTTCGTAACGTATTGAGTTCAGTATTATCAATAGGAGATAATAATGCTTTATAAATATCACTATTAGAATCAGATAATTCTTTATACAGATTTATAATAGTATCTAAATAATGATTCTCAAATTCATCTGCTGAAAGTTTATCTTGAATACTATAAAGTGTTTTATAAATAGCATCAAATTTAGTTTGAACTTCATTTCGAATTTCAGTAATATCCATACCTGCAAGTTCTTTTGCAGAATATGTATCTTCCTTACCAGTCGCATCGTCTTTTATAGTAACCATTACAGCACTAAAATCGGTTTCGTCGTCGGTTACGACCTCGATTCTTTGCACGGTTTTTGGCGATTCTGCGACATTAAATTTTGAGCCTACCGAATATACCTTATTTTTAATATCGACGGTATTTGGGGCTTCGCTGTCATCGAGAGAGTACGAAATCCCGTTACTGTCTGTCAGCACCTCGGTAGTAACATTTTCGGGTTCTTGACTTGCTTCTTGATTAGTAGTTTCAGTAGTTTCTTCTACTTTATCTTTAGCTTTTTCAATCTCCTCTTGTTTATCATAAACTTCTTTAAGTAACTTACTTCGTTCAGCCATAATTTCATCTCGGTTATTAATATTTTCTTCGAGAGCCATTACAGCCATACTCAGTTGAGTTCGAGCTTCTTCAAGAGATTTATATGTTTGGTTATTATTATTACGAGTTTCACGCAAACGTTTTGCAGCTTCATTATATTCAGCTACATTGTTATTTTCACGTTCACTTTGTTCTGCAATATCACTATTAATTCTATTAAGTCTTGCATCGTAATCAGCTAAATCATTTTCAAATAATTCAATCTTCCTACGAGTATCAGCAATCTCTCCATTATGAATAGCAAGTTCTTGCTCATATTGGAGTTTACCAACTTCTAATTCTGCAATAGCCTGACGAGCATTTGCAATTTGTTGTTGCAGACTTAAAATAGATTTCTTACTATTTTTAATTTCAAGAAGATACGGTTTACGAGCTTTGCGATTAGGTTGTTTTGTACTGATAGCACCTTGATTAGTAATATAAGTATTTAATTCATCAATTTGAGATTGCAAACCATTAATTGTATCTTCAATAGTTTTAATCTTATTTACTAATCGAGTGCGTTTACCTTTAAGTGTACTAATCGCTTTATTACGAGTTTTATCTTCAAGCTGAGTTTTATAATCTTCAATAACTTTTTGCAGTTCTTCACGTTCTTGTTCAAGAACAGTTTTTTCTACATTTAAGCTATGAAGTTTACTATCAATAGCTTTAAGGGCTTCATCTCGTTGCTTACGAAGATTAGACGCTTCAATATCGAAAGTTTGAATATCAGTATCAACAATAGCTAATTGACGACGATAATAGTCAAGTAAATAATCATCAGTTGATGCCTGAACTTTAAGAACATTGTCGAAAGGATTACCCCAACTTAAACCCATATTACGAGCATGAATATCTCGCATAATAGTAAATTCTCTACGAAGAGCATCTACGACAGGTCGTTTATTAGCACCGTAAACTTCTTCAAGTTGAGCATCTGATAATTTACTTAATTCATCAAAATATTCAACAGCATAATTGAACCCATTAGCAGAACCAATTCTACCCATAATACCAACAAGCAAACTTGAAGCAGGGTCAGTAATAGTTCTATTAACTTTCGGAGTACCATCATTATTCATAACTTGATTACCAGCTTCATCTAAAACTGGTGTTTCAGTTACTTTAATATTCATATCACCGTCAAAATCAGCAATAGCTGCGGCAGTATCTTGAATACCATTTATAATGTTAGTAGCTCGCTTATTTTCAGCTTCTTGTTGAGCTTTACCATTAAGTATTCGTGTAACACCATTACGTCCAGCAGACATTACACCACCACCGATAGCACCCCAAATAAAACTATCCCATGAAGAAGCTTGTTCAACAAGTCTTCCCATACGAGCTAACGGAGTTAAAGCAGCAGTTTCATCTTCAATTCCAAGTTCTTTCTTTGCGGCAACGACACCTTCATTAAGTGCCATATCAACTCGCATTTCTTCAAGACCTTCAGATAAAGCAACAGAAAAGAAATCTTTTGTTTTATGAAGTCCAATACTCGGAATAAGTTTGCGATTAAGTTTAGATGTTTCACTATCTAAAACAAAAGTCTTACCTTTTTGTGCAAGACCTTTTATATTACTTTTTAAACCTTTTTCAATAGAAATACTATTAATCGGAGCTTCTTTAATACCACGAAGCATACTATTAAGTTCAATAGCATTAAATAATATTCCATAAGCCCAAGCATCATTGTAACTTTCAGAAGCATAAACAGATGCAAACTTACGAGCATCATCTTCATTGAAACCTAAATCGAGAGCATATTGATATTGTTCATCATAACCACGAACAATTTCTTCCATACTATCAAGATGTGCTCCGTATAAAGTACCAATTATCTGTTGAGTATAAGGATTTTGTAATGCACGACCTGCTTTATTCAATGCAGAACCTAAACGGCCAACACCGTTAATCATGGTTCCTAATTTACCAACAGCTTGTAAAGCCCGCATTTGTCCAATAACAGGAAGCATAGATGCGGCTGCAGAACCTACGGTAGGAAACATACTTGCCCACCAAGTAGCATCACCCATACCACCAGCAAAACCACCTTTTTGAGCTTGTTCTGTTTGATAAATAGGCATTGCTTTACGACCCCAATTTTCAATATCTTTACCTATTCTCTGCCATTCAGAACCAAGACCTTCGTTGATAGCTTTGTCCCATTTATATTTGGCATTATCATCCCATATTTGACTAATAGCACGATATGTAGTAGGAAAGAAATTAAGAATACTACCAATACCAGTAATAGTACCACCGAGAATAGTAGTTCCTAATTGACCAATAGCATTTTTAGTTAAATACCAACCACTTTGATTTTGTGCTCTATTTTCATTAAGAACACTTAAATCAAGATTAGGATTAACTTGACCTCGACCTAATATATTTTCATATTCAGAAATATTAAAAGGTCGAATTGAAGATTGTTTTCTACCACGAGAAAGTTCAGGTTCCGGCATACTACCGGGTAAAACAGGAGTAGCTCCTACTCCCTGAACTGGTGTTTCAGACGGAGTAAGAGCTTGCGAACCTGTAATAGGAATTTTAATATCTGTTAGATTTGGCATAATTTAATATCCTATATTAGCATTATTTATTTTATTCATTTGAATAGCCTCGGCGGCTTCTTGCATATCAAGAACAACTCCATATTGAGTTAAAACATATTCTGCAATAGGAGCTAATGCTTCATTTATAGTTTTATAATATTGAATATTATTAGGAGTTATACCTTTAATTGTATAAAGACTATTAGGAATTGTGTTATATCCAAATTCTCCATAATGAACAGAACCATCAGGATATTTTAATCCACTAATATCTTTTATATAATAACCTTGTGTTGTTCTACCAATTTCAACTTTACGACTATTACCGTCAATACTATTGTAAAAAGGTTCGTGAATATTCAAATCATATTCAACTTTACCTAAATCATCAACAGTTCTTTGCAGGTCTGCAATATTTGCAACAGCAGGACTATTGTTAGCACCAGTAGTATTAAAATCAATAAATCCCGAAGCGTATTGAGATTCAATCATTCCAGCACTACGTTGTAAACCTTCACCACCAATTTTAGCATAAGGTTTAATATTACGGTAATTATCAAGAATTTGACGAGCAATAGTAGAAGGGTCTACTTGTTCGGAAAAAATAATATTACCACGAGCAGCACCGGTTTCATCGAAAAGAGTAATTGCATATTCATTACGACCTTCACGAGCTGCAATTCCATTAGCAATCGGACTAACCTCAGTCTTATAAATATCATAATCAAGACCAAGTTCTTTACCCGAAAGAGGTTTAGAATTTTTAGTAGCATTACTCTGACGAGTTACACTTGTACCTTTTGAATTGGTAGTTGTAGAAGTAGGGAACGCATCAAAGTTCATATACTTAGCTAATTGCATTCCGGTAAGACCAGTACCTTCTCCAGATGGAGTTTGAACAACACTAATATTACCAGCACCTTTTTTCCAATTTACCATAGCAGCTGCCATGTAATTTTGTTGGAATCTTGAAGGATTAGCAATAATATCACGAGTTGCTGTAAATTCAAGAGGTGCATCAGCAATAGCTTTACGATAACGATTTGAAACATTATCTGCTGCATTAGACAAAGTAGATTCAAACTCTTTTTTTGTCAGCATATCACCGAGATATTTAGCTCCAGTTGTTACACCATCTTTTCGTACCCAAGTACTACTATATGTTTCAGGATTATAAAGTTCTTTATAATTTTGATTTATATAATCAACATATTTATCATAACTATCAAGTCTGTTATCAAGAATAATCTTAGCTTCTTCATTATTAATTCGATACCAACCTATACCACCTTCAATCCTATCTCGGTGTTCTTTCCAAGTATCAAATACGGAATTAAGTTGAATTTCGTCAGAACGAAGTTTAGCTTGAAGATTATTATAATTACGTTGAGCAGTTTGAACTTGTAAGAGTTTACCTTTAAGATTGGTTGCTGTTTCTTCGTCAAGACCTGCTGAATCAACTAATCTTTCAGCAGTAGAAATATTAAGTGTTTTAACAATATTACCATCTCCCGGATTAAGACCTAAAATTCCAAGTTCATCAGATGTAAATATCTGATTCATAGAATTTGAAAGTTTAGTCATTTGGTCAGTAATTTCATTACGACGATTAATGTTTTCTGTAACACTATCACCAGTAACTTCAAAACCACCTAAAGTATCAAGATATGGAGCGTACTGTTGAAGAGTTTCAAGTTCTTGCTGTTTACCTTTTGCACGAGCTTTAATATAAGCAGCATAACCGGGATTAGCAATTAAATCAACCGTAGTCTTAATATCTTGATAAGAATATAAACCTGCGGCAGCACCAGCTAAGCTTTGAATATTATTGTTAATAAATTGACCAGACAAAACACTTTGTGTAAAAGCGGTTCTATCAAGATTCTCAATATCATCAGTAGCACCAAGTACACCAGCAGCGTAACTTTCAAACATTCTATCTACATAATTCTGTAAACCAGCTTGAATAAGTTCAGGTGGAACTTGAGCTTTATTCTGTAATATATCAAGAACATTAACTCCATATTCTTTATTAACAGTATCTAACAAAGTTTTAACCTCAGCAGGTAATTTAGAATTAACAGTAAACTTACCATCTTTTGTAGGAGCACCAAGTTCATTTATGTTAATACCTAAACCATTAAGAGCAAATATTGTAGGATTACCAGCGAATAAAGGAGCATAATCTTCTAATTCATAATCTCTTAAATGTCCACCAGCAGAACTATCATCTTTTACAAATCGAGTAAGAGCATCTTGATTCTGCCAAATAGTAGTAAGATAATTAGTATAATCAGGATTAGATTTGAGTAATGACATAGCATAACTCATAATCTCTTGTTCTGTAATACCTTCTCTTTCACTACCAGTTTTAACAAAGTGACTTGCTAACTTTTCACCATCAAAACCTGTTGCAACATCCAATCCATACTGACGTATCATATCAGGATTAGTAACAAGATTTTCAAATGATACTTTATCAGCCTTAGCTTTTGAAAGAATATCAAATACGTCTTTTTGATATTTATTTACATCGAACTTTTTACCGATTTGAACTCCATTAAAACCACCGCTTACGACAGTATTAGTTTCTGCATCATAAATAATATCAGAAGATTGTAAACGACTACGAAGTAGGAAAGCATTTTGATTTTGAGTATCCCAATCACTCTTTTTCAAATCTTCCATATATTGCTGTTCCAAAGCATAATCAGCTTGAACAGCTTTAAGACCTTCATTAGTCAGAATATTCTCAGTTTGCTTATAAATATAATCATCTGCTGCAAACCAATTATCTTGTTCCTTAAATTCATTAGCACCTTCAACAATCTTAGCTCTTTCAGAATCAAGAACTTTTTGTCCACGAGAAGTTGCTTTAATTTGACTTAAAGGATTAGCAATTCTGTTAATATAAGCTTCACGATTTTGGTAATACTTTTGATTTAAAGCATTTCCAACAGCAGCATATACACTTCCATAATCTTGTAATTGTGGAGTTTTTAATGTATTAGTATCGTATCGACCTATTGCAATTTCTGCCATAATTTTATAATGATTAGTTTGTAAATTAGTTGTAACTCGTATGGCTCCGCCTGCTGGGCTTCGCCCAGCGGCTCCGCTCCCCGGTGGGAGAGGAGGTTGCACGCCCACTTGTCGCGCGTGTTTGTACCACTATTTGTATCATTACAAATATACAAAAAATCGTGAATATCGGACTATCCTATAAAAGAATAATCCGATATATCACGCACTATATTAAGCTCTTTTACGTCTTGCAAGACCACCGCAAGCAAAACCACTTCTCATGTGATTAGTTACTCCATGAGGCCATAACTTTTCATATAAGCGGGCACTTGCGTAATTATTAACTGCTCCGGCAAGACCTTCAACTCCTTGTAACATTCCTTGTAATCCTTGCGTTCTGACTGCCATTAACTGTTGATTCAAGCCGACAGCTTTGTTATATTCATTAATAGCATCCTGATACATAATTTGACTATTAGCATTTCGAGCATTAACTCGTTCTTGCCTATTCAAATCATATCTTTGACGTTGATAATCTTTCTTAGCTCCATACAATTTATTTCGAGCAAGTTGAGCATTAATTGCAAGATTTGCTATACTATTTCGAGCAGTTTGAACATTACTTGTGTTATCAGTAATATATCGAGCAGCTCTACGTTCTTGTGTGTCAAGTTCTTGTAATTCCTTACTAATATCATAATCTGTACTATATTGGATAGCATCTACTTTATTACCTTTCGGAACATGAAGTGTAGATTCAAATTCAATAGCCTTTCGATTAGCACGAGTATTAAGAGTGTTACCTACAATTCCAAACAGTGAACTTGCAAGATTCATACCAAGTCCAAATTCATTAAATCCGAACTTAAATGCAGAACCACCGCCAGCACTTGCAGTAGTTTGAATTGGAGGTAAAGTAGTAAGTTTAGGAGCTGAAACTCCTGTAAGACTATAAGGTGAAGCATATCCACCAAAAGGTCTTTTCTTTCTTATCATTCCACCACAACGCATAATCGGAGCATCATCACGAAGTCCTAAAGCAGTGGCATAAAGTTCTTGAGCTTCAAACAAATCTGCTGTTTTAGCATCAATAGTTTCAGATTCACCGCGAGCTTTATTCATTCTATAAACTAACTTTTCAATATTACGAACATTTGTTCCAGTTTGTAATTTGTTAGTTTTACTCTTATCTAATGCAGACAAAGATAATGTAACTCCATCAGCAAGTTGAATAACTTGAGCTTCTTTTTTACCTTTCATATCAGTAAGTTTCTTTGCGTAATCAGCGAAAGTACGATTTGTTCCGGGAACTTTAATCGTATCACTGAATACTTGACCACCTTCAGGAGTTTCACGAACAACTTCACCAGCATATATTCGACCATTTTTAGCGCCGCCGCCTTCAATTTCCGAATCTCCATATATAATTCCAGTTTCACCAGTAGCAGGATTATATTGTTCATGCGTTTGACCATAAGCAACAACACTATTAGATGAATTAGGAACTACTTGGCCGCCGGTGTTTAATTTTCTACGACCAATCATTCCACCTAATTTAGCATAAAATCCTGTACCTTCTGAGTAATTACCAAGATTACTTTGTCGAATAGTTGCAACATCATTTTCAACCTTATCTTGCATATTACCCAAAGTCTGCTGACGTTCCATTTCAGCTTGTTCAGCTAAAAGTTCCTGACGACGACGCTCTTCTTGACGTTTTTTCTTACGTCCAGTAAACAAACCAACGATACCACCAATTAATGCACCGATACCAGCACCGATAGGGCCAAGCCAAGAACCAGCAGCTGCACCAGTAGCAAGCGCCGCAGTTCCACCAACAGCAGCTCCAATTCCTAATCCAGTTCCAGCTCCACTTAAAGCGCTACCACCTACGATACCTTCGCCGTCTGCACTATATTTAGATTCATCAATATCACTGGCTTGAACTCGTGTACCCCATTGAACACTACCGGGGTCATTAATACTTGTTCCACCCCAATAGAATTTTCTACGAGGAATTCCAACAAGTCCACCGAATTTAGCAGTAATACCACGAGAAGTTAGAATTTCATTATTAATCTTATTTTGCATATTAGCATAAATCGCTGAATCACGAGCCATCAACTGATTTACCTTTGCAATACCTTGTGCATTCAAATCAATATCACCTTCAGCATAAGCATCATCTAAATATTTAGTTTTTAGGCCAACACCTACTCCATCAAAATAATCTCGATTGTTTTTACCAGCGACAATACTTCGATAAACATTACCAGACATAACGCCACCGAAATCTTTTTGCTTACGTCTTACAAGACCACCACAACGAGCAACTCCACGAGCAGAAAGAATTTCATTATTGATTTTGTTCTGCATATTTGCATAAATAAGTTTATCGTTAGTAATTAACTTATCTACATAATTCTTAATCGGGATTCCAGTATCATCATTCTTTCCGCTATGATAAAATATATCAATCATAGCATTACCAAAAAATCTATTACCAGAATCACGAACCATTCCTAAATAATCAGCGGTAGCATCATGTGTTGAACGAATACCACCGAAATTATATTTTTTACGATTAGTTTTACTCATATCTTCAACATAGTTATCAGGATTATCATCAGTATTAAAATTAGAAAATAATCTATTTCTAATCATATCATAGTCATTAGAACTATTAGTCTTAAATATTTCTAATTCAGATTTATCTCTTCTTTTATTACCAGTAGTATATTCTTTAATAATACTATCTGTATTACGTTCATTAGCACCTTTTAACAATTTCTTATATTGTCTAAAACCAGTTCGACCTACTCGATATGCAAGATTAGACATAAGATTAACAATAGGTTGAGGTAAAGTATTGAAATCATCAATACCATATTTCTCAGAATAAATATCACGAACATCATTGTAGGCTTTTGCCATACGACGATTTAATTCAGCATCAATTTGTTTTCTTGTTGCTTTACCTTTTGCTTTAACAGATTTAGTAAAATCAGAAGTATCATTTAATTTAAAACCGGGACCAATAGTTTTAGCACCACCTTCATACGAGGGATAAGGATAATAATATTTACCATCTTTTGAACGTGAACGAACAGTTTTAAGTTTATTATTTTCTTTAACACGAACAAATTCTTTATCACCAGTCAATTCGTTATCCCAAATATGTTGAGAATACTCATTAATATAACGAGTAACTTGACGAAGACTATCAGGATTAACTTTACGATTAGACATACCATTAAAAGTTTGAGTAACACGACAAGTGGGCGTGCAACCTCCTGCCCCACCGGGGAGCGAGGCCGAAGGCCGAGCCGCACAAGTTGTTACAAATTATCTTTGATTATTACGATTATCAAGAATCCATTCAGGATTAACATCAATAAGTTCCCAAAGTCTGTTATTATCACTATTATTAAACTTCATTATACAATAAACATATTGACAAATGAATTTATTAATATCATACCATTTAGCTTTACGTTTTAGCGCAGATTCATCTACAACTAAATCAGTAATCATAAAAGGTATTTGTTTGTGTATATCATTAACATTATTAAATCTCCAAAGATTTACTTTATTAACACCAGTTATACCATTATACCAAATATCATTAAATTTAACAAGTTTATAACCAGTACATTGGTCATCATTATGAACCAATATAGCATTAATAGTTTTCTCAAATTCATTAATAGTAGGTAACAGATTATTAACAATATCAACTCTGTCTTTCCAAGCAATATTATTTAATAACTTATTATAACTACTATTATCGTTAAGAATAAATTTAATATATGATTCTTTAACAAGTTGATTATTATTATCATCTTTTAAGAATCGACCATAATTATTTTTAGATATTGCATAAATGCCATGTTTATCAAACCAGAATAATCCATTTCGATTGGTAATACCTACAATAGGATTATAGTCATGAAATGAAATCCAAGCATTAGCAATAGGACTAAAACTAATTGTGAATTGTTTATTATCAACATTTTGGACTAAATATAAGATATTAGTATCTTCATTAAATGCCCAAATTCTACCATTACTCTTAAACGGATTAATTACATCTTTTGCAAGATTACCGTCAAACCATTTAAGAACATTAAGAGCAGTCATATTACTTACTTTATCTCCATTGATATTGAAGATACGTCTATGAACTGCATCAATAACAAAATAACCAATAACATTAACGTGAGTATCAAAATAACTTTGACAACCTATATAACCACTGGGACTATATGTAACCTCTTGAGGTTCCATATTAAATATATCAGCTGTACCTAAATACGAAGTACCTTCATCAGTATTAGAAAGTGTATCACGAAGTTGCAATAAATGCAAACCGTATGTTTGTTGAATATAAAGATTTTTATTGTCAGTTTTTAATGCGATAATTTCACCTCGATTAAAAGGCATATCTTTATAATCATCACTTCTAAATAATCGCCAATTAAGATTAGCATTTTCAGCATTCTGTAATTGACTACGAATTATACGATAAGGATGGTCTTGAGTTCCGGGAATTTCTTCAAAATAAGTAAATGTTTCAATACCATTCTCATTATAAACAGGAGAATAACCTTTACCAACACTATTATTTATGAAATTATCAACTTGATAACTTAATTGATAAAATTCACGTAATTCATTACCACGTTTATCGTGATATTTGAAAGATTTATCTACGTTATTAACACTGAATCGAGCAAGAATATTGAATTTACTTTCAAGAGGAACAGTAAATATCCAACGATAAACAGTAGCATTACTGTCTAATTCTTTTGCTTGAGCATCACCATAACGATAGTCAGACGATGGAGCAGTAGCTCGAAGTGTTATATATCCAATAAATATATCACCAACTAAAGAAGTTATTACTTCAGAAGAACCTTTAATATTAATTACATTAGATGCAATTTGAAGTTTCTGATTATTTACATCAGAATAAAGTGTTTCAGAATTATTAATTAAATCGGCAATATAGCCTCTTGCCCATTCCTCATTATCTGTACCTTTATTAAATCCATCAAAACCTTTTTCAATACGATAATAACTATCGCCAGCAATATTGTTTTGAGAACTAATATTAGCATTGATATATTCAAGTGAAACATCTTTAGTTGCACGAGAAGTATCAATAGCAAGACTATTAATGTCAGCATCTAAGAATCGAGTTCCAGATTCATTAGGATTTGTATCAAATCCATCAAAATCTTCACCTTTCCATTTAGCTGGAAATACTTTTATATCATCATCAAGTTCTTCATTTTTAACAAATTTAAGAACATCAGTTTCAAAGTATAGAGGTTTAAGTTTACCTCGAATACTATTTATCTTATTATAGAGATATTCAAATGTATAAAATCTTGCATTATCTCCACTAAAAGGATTTTTATAAGTTTGATTTTTACCGAAATTGTTAGTTTCAGTATCTCGCATTGCGAAACCTTGTGTAACAATTCTAGAGTTATTAATATTATGTTCAATAAAGAAATAAACTATCGAACTAATATATTTATTCATTAAGTCTGTTTTACCAGCAAGATTAGCTTTAATATTAATATTAGGACTTAATGTATAAGTAGGATTCCATTCAGAAGAAGTAGAATATAATTGAGTTAACCAATTAAATATCGGAGCAGTTGTTCCATCAACTTTATATCTTAATCGAGCTTCAATTAAAATATATTTAGTTTCTTTTGCATCAAGATTAATTACAAAATTAGTTTTAGTATTAACTGTATTACCAATAAATACGGATTTACTATCCGATGCTAAAAGATTAGATTCAGAAATTTCATAATATCCAGTTTCAACTTCAGATTCTTCTGAATCAATTTGTTTAACTACCGATGTAGCATCATAAACTTTTGTAGTTAAATTTATACCAGCAGGTATTAAACTATCTCCACCAAATGTAGGACTACATTCAACACCAATTAATTGACTTGATGTACTCTCACTTGTTATCTCCAATACTACAACTTGATAATCAGAAGGATTAACTCCACCTTCAGAATCTTCAGTTGTATAAGGTAGTGGAAGACTTGGTAACTTTAGTTTACCTTTGGTTAAAGAACGACCTTTTGCTTTAACAGTAGCGTGTCCAGTTGAAACTCCGTATAAAGTAAAATAACGATTACGAGCTATTGTAGGATTCTCACTACCAATTCCAGTTTTAGCAATTTCATCTACTTGTTCAGCAGCATCAATACCAGGTAAACTCTTCCAACTCGGACTTATAATCTCACTAATACTTTCAGATTTATAAGGAATTTTATGAGCATTTTGATTAGTAGAACCTACAGGATAAGCTTCAACATCATAATTGTTAGCTTTCCAAGGAATATGATGTATATTTACAAGGTCACCTTTATAATCATAATATCCAGCATAAAGAACATAAACTTCACCACTCTTAAAATAACGTCGAGTACTATTAATATAAGAAGAACTTGGATTCCAACTTAATTGAACATCAAGATTGTTCTCTGTAAACTCTTTAAGTTCACTATCAAGTTTACTATAATCAAGAGTTTTTACATTACCTCGAATAAGTCTATTATTGAAATTAACAAGAGTATTATCTCGAATATATGATATATTTTTAATAAAAATATCATCAAGACTTATAGTAGATAAATATGAAACATCACTTACAATATGAGTAGTACTTACACCATTAATTGAAATATCATTACTTTCATATGATAATTGAGCTTCGTCAGTAATATAAACAATAGCAAACCTACAATGTTTATATTTAATACCACTATTTCTAAAACTAATAGTAATATTTTTATTGATTTCGATACCTAACGCATAATCTTCTTCATAATTACCACAAACAATAAGTGATGTACTCAAAGGAGAATAGTTAGTATAAGTACCATCATCAAGACGATATTTAATTGCTATTTGATAAGCACCAGTTTTAAGATTACCACCGTCTTTAACTTCTAATTGAAGTTCAGGATAAGTAACATTTGGAATAAGATTAAATGAATCAACTTCATCAATAGTAATATTATATCCTATAGCAGTATCATCTCCATTGTTACCATCATAAAACGGGTCAGTCATATTAATAATTCTTGTTTCATTTGCTGATTCATCAGTTCCTTCAGTAAATGTAACAATTAAATTTTCTTTATAATTGTATATATAATCTCCATGAATTGGTCTATCAATACTGAATCCAAATGCACCCGATGTACTATACAAACAACGTTTTACAGTTGGGTTATTATCATCAAGATTAAGATATATAATAGCGTCGTTAGTTTGTAAATCAGATTTATCTGCATTATTCCAGTGTTCTACAACGCAAAAAAGTACAACACCAACATTAGTTGGAATTGTACCTATAATATTATATTTGTGATTATCGGCATCACTATAAATATAAGGAATGATATGCTGATTTGTCGGATGATTTTCAAGAATATCATCTAATTCACCTATGAAATCAAATCCTCTTTCATTAAAATAACTTTGACCTTTATTATCAATAGTTATATTTTTAGCATATCGTAAAGATTTATCTTGTGCAATATAAGGTGAATTATCTAAATCAAGACCTAAAACTTTCATAATTTCTATTATTCTAATGTACGAAGAATAGTAGCAATATTCTCTCGACGGTCATTACTAAATTTGTTACAAGAAACTCGAACTTGTATTCTCATTCTATCGAGTTCTATCGCAGGATTTGTATAAGGATTGTTTGCTGTAAGACTTACAACCGGATGTTTATAGCCTCTTAATAACATTTGTTTAAGAACATAAAGTTTAAGATATTTTTTAAGAGGGCCGTTATTATAAATAAGAGGAACATCCATATTTATAATACTATCATAAACAACTGGTAAAGCTCGATATCTTAAATGAATAGTTCCATAATCAACGTTAGTATGAATCCAGTTATTACTAATATAATAATAAGGTTGCTCTTTATCAACAGGAGCATGATTAAAACTATCGTTTTTATCACCGGGACTTGTTATGTCTGCATTTGGAATACCGGGATAAGGAGTATATGTCGGAACAGTTGTTACTTTTTCAGTAATAGTATCTTTGTTAAATTCAGCTGAATTTTTAAGAACAGCTTTTTTGTTATTTATAATGACGTCAATTATACCACGAAAATCCCACGGTAATTGACAACGATGGTCGTCAAATTCAATATCTTTTTCTATATCAACATAAGCTTGAATGAATTTGAGTTCTTCCAAAGCATTTGCAATCCAAATAGGAAAACGACTTACAAAATCATCACTTTGTATATTATAATCGTTATACATATCTGGAATTAATGCAGCACTACTAATGAATATATTATTATCAATCATAAAGCATTATTTTGTTTAGGAAGATTATTTCGATATAGTTTAATAGCTTCGTCAGGATGATTAAAACAAATTGCAAGAATTTTATTGAAACAATTAAGTCTTCGATTTGTTGCAATTTCATCGACAGTTTTACCTTTCATTGCAAAAGGTGTTCTGTCAATAGTTTTTTCACCATTTTCATAAGCACTACTTGTATGACCAAATTTGAATTTGTAATAAACACTTTGCGGTATTCGACCTTTAACTTTATGATATACAGCTTTTATACACCAGTCATAATCATAATATATGAAATAAGGAATACCATTTGGATTATCAGCAGTTCGTATATTAATACCTTGTTCTAACAATTTCTTTTTTAAGTCTTTTGTAGCACCCCAATCAACAACACTACATACATCACCGGGCATTGTCTTTTTATAGTAAACATAAACGTAACCTACGGAACTACCAAAAGAATAATTATTACCTTTACATAGTAAATTAGCTATCTCATTATTAACTTCATCTTGCATATAAGTATACATTTCAGAAGGTAATTCTTTAAGAGCAGCAAGAGTTTCTATATCATCATCAAGTTTATCAAGACGTTCATAAACTAAGTAATTATAACTACGAATATAACTCATTAGTTTAGTACCAAGTAGAGCATCTTGTTTCTTATTAAAATAAATCTTACTACGATTATCAATATCGAATACTACTGAAACATCAACACCAGCTTCTTGATATTTAGCAAGATTATCTTTGATATTATAAATACAATCATTGCGTCGTTCATAAGCAAGATGTAATTGTTTAATTAAAGAATTAAGTTGTATTTGAACTTCTTTAACAAAATCTCTCCAATAATATTCGTTATCAACCATAATGATAGAAACATGATGTTAATCTTGGCCATTGCCACGTTGAGCAATAGTAGGATTATTATTATTTGTTTTAATATCCAAATCTTGAGGATAAATACCAAATTCAGTTTTAAGTATTTCTTGAATTATACCTTCAAGCATATCATTAGGTAAAGGTAATTCAATATCTTGACCATCTTCATTCTTAAAGAACGAAAGAACTTCATCAGGATTTTCAAATATACCTGTAATCATTACTTCATTAATTGGTCGTCTATCATCAATATCTTTTGTACCAACTTTTTCAGCAATAATTATATGACCGTTTAATATAATATAAGCTCGTGGATACCCAGTGGGAGAGCAGGTTGGACGCCCACTTTGACGTAGTTTAAGAGATGTAATAGAACTCTCATACATATATCCATTACCAACAGTATCACCTACAAACGCAAAAGGCGCATCACTTTGTATGCGCACTGGTGTAGGAACTTTATACTTTGTTCCTAACAATCTAATTTTATTAGCAACTCGATATTCAGTAGGAAGAATATCACTATATTTCAACTCTTCAACAGGAGCAATAAAAGTAAGTTTAAGAATATCATCTATTCCATTTTTCTCAATGCTTTGTCGAATACGATTTGCAAACATAGTTTTAATCATATCCTTAACACGTTCTTTAAGTTCGTGATTATTAGGTTGATTAACCATGTTTGCAATACGAGCTGCATATTGATTAAGTGTTCCCATATCTTACTTATTTAGATTCAAAAGATTAGCAATAGTATTTTGTTTTTTCCAAATATATTTTTCATCATCAGGATTAAATCCTTCTACGATATTATATTCAAGAGAAATAAAACCAATAGGTGTTTCTTTAATAGGGTCTTTAATAAGAAAAGTATAAGCAGACCTCATACCTCTACTTTCAAGTTCATCTTTATAACATCTGTCTTGAAACTTATATTTACTAACATCATTACAATAATGACGATTTCTAACAAGAAGATTGTGAAATAAATAAGGAAAATTATTAACAAGAACATCCTTAAAAGATTTCTTATAAGATACTACACAACAATCATAATCTTCACCAACAACAGTGTATTTATCCATTTCTACACCATTAATGAAATGACCGCCATTATGAAAATAAGCAATATAAACAGCATTAGCGTGAATAATATCTCGAATAGAAGCACATATCTTATCAAGTTCTATATAACAATTACTTTTTTCAATAGTAAGTTTTTGTTCTTTACGTTTAGGAAATAACCATTCTTTTAGATAAATACCAGCAATCGTACTTATGGATGTTATTATAGCTACTATAATAGCTGTATAATCGAACATAGATAGGCGTATAAGAGGATTAATATTAATAGGTATATTATATTGGGCTACTAACAAATATACGTTAAAATAGTCGATTTCCCACCATATTCACTATAAAAAAGAGGTGCTACATTAGTAACACCTCTCACCATTTCAATTCAATCTTTAACAATATAAATTGTTATATTACTAACAATTTATTTCTTTACTTTCTTACCAGTGGTCTTTTTACCACCTTTCTTTCCACCACATGCCATAGTAGTAATGATTTTAATTGATTAATTATTTTTCTTATAATCAACACCAATCTTTTTTAGAATCGGTTTGAATATCCAACTCCAAGCAACTGGTGCAAGAATAGCAGAATTAATAAGAATTGTAGTATTTTCATATCCACCTGCTATATATCCTGCGGCAATAGCAAAACAACTAATTAGCATAACCAGTCGTTTAGTCCATGTGCCAACAGATTTATCACCATTAATATCATCTATTGCTTTAATGAGTATGTATGTTAAAACATTCACACAAAGCATAAATGATAAATCGAAATGAGTACTGAATAATTCAACAAAAGGTTCTACGAGTTGTTCCATTTACCATTCATCAATTTCATCGACCACCATATTTCTTATTTGGAATATATTTTAAGAAACTAAAAGGAAACAATTTCTTCTTATAATCCGGGTCACTTTCTAAAGCTCTTGCTTCACCTTCAAAACAAATATCTTTATAAGCTCGATTATAAGGAGGTAATATGATTTCAATTATCCAACTAATCACGTAAGCAATTAAAGGAATAATTGGAGTTAGTAATAAGCACCACCAAGAATAATTTGTAGTAAGACTTAATATTATACTAACCAATAAACCTACAATAAAAAGAGTAATTTGCTGATAACTATGAACAGTTTCATGTCGTTCAACAGTTTCAGTAATTTTATCTTTATATTCAGTTCGTATGATTAACCACCATAATATCGTCATACATAAATACCCTTTGAACGGTAGGAATTTACAATAGACTTTAATCATGATTTTATTTTAATTGAATTTGTTTATAACATTTAGCATGTATAGTATTCATAAAATTTTCAGCAACTCCGCTATCATCAATAACTACACCATCTTCATAACCTGGTAACTCCATTATCTTTTTCCATTCAGATCCTACTGTTATATAATTATAAACAGTTTTTTGTAAAATAGACATAGCACCTGAATAATTATTATCTTCAACATCGTTTAATTTAACAAGACTATGAATACAAATTGGTACTATAAAATTATCACCCAGCATACCCATAATGCAATTATATACATAAGTGGTACTATCAAAATCAATATACATAATTGTTACAATGGAAGGTTTCTTTACTTCTTCTTTAGGTACTAAATCATAATATGTAATCTTAAGATCATTAAATCTTTGAATAATAACATCTAAACTTGCAGTGAGATAATCCAAATTATCATCTGTCATACTTTTAAGTAAGGTGACATTCGGAACAGCATACTTAACATTAGCACTTACATTATTAATTAAATTATTTACAGTACTAAATATGATAAATATTGGAACTGGTTTTGTACCATTTTTAATATCATTATTAAAAAATAAATGAAGACTAACAGATAATTGAGACATATATACACCATGTAAACTTCTATAATTCTTTATAGAAAGTTTAATGTTATTTTCATCAGCATTTATATTTAAACTACCATCAGGTGAACCAATAATATTAAATATAGAATTTATAAGGTCACCAAACTGAGCTTGTGTAGGTATTTTACCTGTTTCAAAATATTGTTTAAGCTGACTTTTAGTTGCCATAATTTGATTGACTGTTTTTGTATTACAAATAAATTAATCATAAGATGTACTTGATTTAGGATTAAATAGATTATTTATAACAACTAAAAGTCAAACTTAATTTAACTTTTAATTTGTAACATTAATATCTCTCATATATTTATTAATAAAATTCAACAGTTGTGTAGTTCCTAAATCTGTTGAATCTAAAATATCATATAATTCTTTTTTTATAATCATTTATATTTGCAATAGAAGTAAGAATGTAATTATATGTAGTTATAGCACCACCTGATACACCTATTCTAATAGCTTCAGAAACAATAGGGAATGTATCATTTTCAGTAGCATAAACTATTTTGAAATAAGCTCTTGTAGAACCATCAGTTGTTATAAAAAAGTGTTCTTCTACAAGATCATTTTTAATAACTCGATGTGTATTGGATAAATGATACCAACCAACCCAATTCCACTTAGCAGTTAAAGGAATTGCTCCTACAAGTGCTTCATCATTAGCTAAATATAATTCACCACCATTTTGTAACATTTTAGTCATTAATTCTGATGTAAGAATAGTATATTTAACAGGTGGAGTATTACCATATTCAGAAGGTGAACCAGTATTACAATGTACAATTATATAAGGTAAATATGTAGCATTTGCTGCATCATAAAAACCTATAAATAAATAAGATGCTTCATCATCAATAGTAACAAATCTATAACCAAGTACATTAGCATAATTAGGGTCGCTAAAACTTAAAGTGTTATCCCCCCCCTAGTTGATTCACTGTTTGGAATTTTACTTATCAAATTTTCAAAGTCAGCTTGTGTAGGAATTTTCCCAGTTTGAAACAAAGCTTTAATTTGTGCAATAGTCATAGTAATAATAGTTAAAGTTTGACATATATCAGTTAAACTCTAACTATTATTACTAATAACAGTCAGAGTTTACTGTGGAGTATTGGTTTTATTCCATTTTGTCTTTAAGTCATCAACAACTTGTTGGTCTGAAACATTCCATTTAGTTTGAGAATTACCAGTAGGATAATAACGATATAGAGCATTTGAACCACCCATATTGACTTCCATTTCCCACACAGTTCCTACATACCATTCATTATTTTGTTTAACAGGCCAACAAATATAAGTGCTATCATTAATAACGATAGTTCGAGGAGAAGGATTATTATTAAATTTGTTTTCGATATTATAATAAGGAAGATTAGCACTTCGAATCCAATTATAAATAGATTCTTCATCAGCTTCATTTATATCACCAACTTCTTCATATAAAGATATTCTATCAGATTGGTCTAATATATGATAAGTAATATTCCAATCAACACCAGTTAATGAACTATCTGTAAATCTAATAATTACTGAAATAAGATTTATACTTTCAATTTCATCATAAGAACCAATTAGAAAAAATGATTCATCAACACCATAAAAATATCGAAAAGCATTAACAAAAATCCTATCGGAAATATCACCTTTTCCGACGTTTATTGTTGTATCACCAGTCCCCCCCCTCAATGGCATACTTAACATACCATCAATAAGGTTGGCAAAATCAGTTTGAGTTGGTATAGCACCAGTTACAAATTTTGCTTTCAAAGCAGATTTGGATAAAGCCATAACTTTTGATTAATTAAGATTAGTAACAATACGTTTAATTTTAGCAAACAAACTTTCAGATTTAGTTTCTGTTGCAACTTCAACAGGTTCTTCTGATAAAGTTTGAACATCATTAGAACGAGTATTTGGTGTACGACCAACTTGGAAAATATAGTGGTCAACACCATTACCTTGAATCTGCATATAACCAATACCATCAGGCCCAGCTGATTGAGTAATAGTAATAGTTTGTGAAACAGCTCCTTCTCTTGATGCTGTTACTGTACAACTTCGAGCTCCAACATTATTTTTAGATGCTGTAACAATATTATTAGCTAATGTAAATCCATCTCCACTAATACTCAATGAAGGAATTGAAGATATAGTAGTACTACTTCCAGTAGCACCTGATGTATAAACAGGTATTTTATATCGTATAGCACTATTTGTAAGTTGTGAAGTTCCACCAGATGCTGGAATTGTTGTAGGATTAGCTCTAAGAACAATTTTCCATTCTGTGTAATTATAAGAAACAATTTCATTGGCAGCTTGATAAATATACATTGTTCCACTTGCAGATTTACCATTAGCCGACCATGTAACAGCTTGACTCTTTACAGTAGTTTGAGCTGAAACAGTTGTACCTTTCGAAGAAGCAGTAGCTTCAATAGAAGCAATACTCGGTGAAACATTATTTGTTCCACTTGAAGCATTTTCAGTTATAACATTTTGTGTAGAACCAGAATCATATTGATACGTAGTAATAGTAGCAGACTTGCTCCAACTTTGAGTACCATTTCCAGCTTTAGCAGTAGCAGAACCACCACTTGCAGGAATCGTAGCATTCGTAATTGTACCAGCTGTTATATTACCATATGTATAAACACCACCAGAAATAGATTTAACAGTTTTACTGTTTGTTATACTCTTAGAAGCCGTAGCTGATTTAGAACTATCTCCGTCATTTACAGCTTTTATAGTAATAGTATCAGTAGTTTCATTAGTTCCCATACTACTATGAGTAATCGTATTTCCAGATAAACTAAATCTACTATTACCGTTAGCAGTCATAGAAATTGATAAACTACCACCAACGCTTCGTGTTTGATTCGGGCCAATAGCACCCGAACTATACAAAGCATTATAAGTTTCAGTATTAGTAACAGAAGCACTTACAGTCGCAGAACCACCAGCTGCTGTCAAACCACTACCGATACTTATAGTAGGGGTTCCGTAAGCAGTAATTCGAGGATTGTAATTACTATTAGTTACTTTATTTTCAGCTTGATAAATATCAGTTGTTTTATTTGCAACAGCACCACCTTCACCAGTATAAGTTACAGTAACTTGTCCAACCTTAGTTCTTGCCTTAACTGTGGTTCCAAGAGAAGAAACTGTAATTTCACTTGTTTTTGAATAAGTAACTGTACCAGCACGAGTCGAACCAGATGTATAACTAATTGTCTGTGACATATTAGTAATATTGGTCGAAGATGTTCCACCACTTGCAGGAATATCAGATGCCGAAAGTGAACCACCTTCTAAAGCACCATAAGAAGCCATATTAGCTTCTTGATAAATAGTAATAGTTGATGATACTGTTTGACCATCAAATGTATTTGAATATTTACCAGTTACAGCAATAGCTCTCTTGTTACCAGCTGTGGTAGTTCGATTGCTTGCAGTAACAGTAGTACCAGATATAGAAAATCCAGTAGCACTTCCCGATAGAACTGGTGTAACATTATCTGTACTAACTAAATTACCATTACGATACGTTTTAAGTACAGCTGTAATAGTTGCAGTTCCACCTTTTGCGGCAATTTCAGTATTATCACTATTTAACGTTAAATTATATGTATAAGTTGATGCTTCTTGTTCAACAGTAAGAATAACTTGTTTACTGGAATTTTTTTTACACTTTCCAATAAACTTCATACTTCTTTTAGAAGTACCCTTTTGAACAGGTGATGAAATTTTAACAGTCTGATTTCCTTGAAAAGAGGGAGATTCAATATTAATTGAATCTCCACTCCCGTCATTCCATTTATTAGTGATAACACTCATAAATGATTAATTAATTTATTCAGCAGGTTCGAATGTCCATTCGTCATTAGACAGAACACTCAGAGTCTGCGCACCACCACCCTTCGGAATAGTAACAGTTGCAGTAGTTGTACCCTGCGAATTGAGATACAGATAGCTGTCACCAAGAGCCTGAGTAATAGTAATAGTTTTAACAACACTCGCACCTTCACCCTTGATTTCAAGAGTTGCAGAACGAACTTTAATAGTTTCATTCTTCGGTACAACAACAGTAACATCATAAGTATATTCTCCAGTAGCACCGGGGTCACCAGTAATAGCAGTACCAGACGTAGCAGTTGTACTATCATTAACCTTAAATGATGTTACATTTGCAATACCGAAGTTAGTTTTCCATGTAAATGTAAGAAGTTTCGAGTTAGACTTACCAGTTACATGAATTGTTTTACCATCTTTAACAACACTAATAGTTAAACCATCGGGAGTAATAAATTCGTCAGCAGCCTTTTCAAGAACCGTGACTGTAACTGCGTTAGTCTTTCCGACAATCTTACCGGAAACTTTAGTGCTTCTATCGGCACGACCAGTATAAGGACTCACAGAATTAATCTTAATCTGTGCATTTCCAGTACCAGTTTTAGGAACCCATGATAAATAACTCGGAATAGTTGCCATTTGTTTTTTTTTGGTCGATTAACTATAATAACAAACTAATTACCAAATTCCCATTCAGCTGTATCACTTGCGAAAACAGTTATGGTATCATGATAATTATTATCTTTATTTAGAATAACAAGAGTTTTATCAACAGCTAATTCTACAACAGGTTCATCTATTGGCCAAACTTTTTTACCATTAAGCCACATATCAAGAACCTGCCGACGATTACCATTAAGCATTACGACAGCTTCCGTAGCTCGTTCAAGAAGATTAAGTTGTGCCATAGTTGTAGATTAATATTAACCTTGCGGTGTTTCAAGAGCAGTTACACGACCTTCCAAAGAAGTATAATTACTCTCTAATGTACTTACTTTACCACTTAAAGTAGTAATAGTTTCTTGTAATGTATTAACAGTACTTTCAAGAGTTTCTACTTTTGTTTGTAATTGTTGAACAGTTGAAGATTCAGCCTTAGTGGCTAAACCTTCAACTACAAAAGTAATTAACTTCTGAAAAGCACCAGTTTTCGGAGGCCAGTTTAAGGCACAAAATACTTTACGAATTACTGATTCTTTCATATTATTAAACCGTTAATTAGATTCGACATTACCAACCCTAAATATAGGATGTTTAGTACCGTCACCTTCGATTTGCATATAATCAATACCGTCCTCAAAACGAAGAGTAACAGGTATGATTAAAGATTCATCACTTTCAGTTTGAAGAGTAACATCAATTTCTTCAGTAATAAATCCAGTAGCAACAAATTTGACTTTAATAACAGTTCCCGGTATAGCAGTATAGTTAAATCCGATACTTGCTACAACAGTTCGTAAATCTTGAGGCATCCATTCACCATCAACTAATACAGAAGCAGCAGTAACTGTTTCAACTGGTGCGTTCTTTTCAGTAACAGGGAATACGAAATATTCCTTAGTAGTAGGTTTAGGCGGAGTTTCCTTAACCATTAACAAACCTATTTGAATAGGCTCAACACCATCAGTCGGTAATGTAACATCTTGTTCTAATGTATTATAACCAATCGATTCAAATTTAACTTTAATAGTACTACCGGGTTCACCAGTATAAGTAAAGCCTTTGACAGAACCACTAAGGGTTTGTTCAACCCAATTATCAGTAACCCACAAATAAGCAGTTGTATAACCTTGAATAGGCTGATGTGTTTCACTATCACCTACATATATGTAATACTCTTTAGTTGTAGGTTCAGGCGGAACCTCTTCAAGTACAATAGTAACACTCGATTCACCATTAGTAATAACACCAGTTCCAGTGTTAGTTATATAACCAGTTTTAGAAGCTCGGAAATCAACATTTGTTCCAACTGGAGCTGTAACAACCTCAGATTTACCAGTAGTCGATTCATCATTACCAAGAGGTTTCCAACTACTTTCAGTACTGAGCTTATACTCAAACGTAACACCGTCTAAAGCAGTAGATTCAGTATTTACAGCAGTTGCATAGATAGTACCAGATTGAACTGGAACTTTATCCATTTCAACAGTAACTTCTGCGGTAGGAATTGCATAAGTTACCAGTTGTTCAACCTCTATATAACCCGACGAAACAAACCTTAAAATTCGGTTCGTATTAATATCTCCGGTGAGTTGTAGCGGCGTATCTTTTGTAACTTGACCTAATATACCACCCGTGTCTTTATCATAGACGTATGCGGCTATTTTGGCCTTTGTTTCGCTATCAACTACCGTAAGACTTACAGCACCTTGTTCAACTGGTAGAGCTGTAAGAGTAATATCACGAACTATATTCTCATCTAACGTAATACGCTCTTCGTAAGTTTCATATCCACTTGCACCAACTTGAATTAAAATATCACGCGGGTCATAAGTTTCATATGTAAGAGTACCAGTACCTTGAGCAATAACTACATTAGAAGGTTTATCAGTAAATATAATTAAAGCATTATCAGGAGTTGCATTTACAGTTAATGTCTTTTTAGTCTTAGGTGTAAGAACAACATTAATTGTCGTATCTTCAACACCTACATCGACATAAACATCTTTTGTAATGTAATTCTCTTTTTCTACAATATAATGTAAACGACTTTGAATTAAACATTCAAGACTTGCACTGCCAACACCTGCCGATTCTTTACCTTCCGAATTAATCATTCGTATAGTAGAATCAACCGGAACAGCTTCAATCTTAATTGTTATATAATCTTCTTCATTTCGAGGAATACGAATCCAAAGTGTACCATCTTCAAACGTAGTAGGAATTTCGCTTGTAACTTCAATTTGATTAATACTGTTGCTACGAACATGATTATTGTGTTCTACAACAATACCATAAATCTCATTAATAGCATCTACAATACGTTTATTATCAGTAACAAGTTCTTCAGAAGTTTTATCTTGCTTATTAATAAGCAAACCTTGAAGTTCTTGAGCTTTTTGTTTTAATTTCTCAATATCACTTGCGGCTGTTGGTAAACCAACTTGTGCGGCAGTAACTCTATGAGGATTATCATAATTACGAATATGAGTATTGAAATTATCTTTGTCATTCTCATAATCTTCTTTATCAAGTTTCTTGTTTATAGCAACCCAAACATCTTGAAACTTTTTATTAACTTCTGTAACATGATTGTTAATCCAAACATTCAACTGTTTGAACCAACCTTTAATCCTATTTTCAAGAGCATCAATGTACTCTTTTTGAGGTCGAGATACAGGTTTATCCATATCGGCAGTGTTATCAACATTGCCAAGACCAACTTGTTCTTTTGTTACCTCATGAGGATTAAACTTATTATTAATATGTTCAAATAAAAGTTTTGTAAGTTGTTCAACAGGATTTAAGTCCTCAGCTGTAAGCTCACGAACATATACTTGAATATCAAGAATCTCATTAACAGCATCATTAAAATCAAAATTGGTCTTTACATTCGTCCGATAAATCCACCAAGATTTACCTTCATGAACATAAATACCAGTAAGAGTAAATATCTGATTACTTATGATACCTTGTACTGTAATTGTATGTATAGAACGAACAATCGGTACAAGTATATAAAGATATTGTTGAGTTGATTTAACCCACGGAACTTTATATTCATAATGTCCTACATCAATATTTCGAGATTCAAACTCGGTAATCTTTGCAGAATTAATATCAGATTTTTCAGTTAGCTTAAATAGAGCACTATTATCGTAAGCAGTTACATTAGTTAAGTCTATTTCAATCCTCTCCTTTGTCCTATATAAATATAGGTGGCCGTTCTTTCGATAGTACATATATAATGTAGGAACTGTTTTAACACCAGCACCTTCACCATCTACTGTACCAATATATTCTCCGGTTTGGCCATTATAAACACTCGGATATACACCATCTTCAAGTACACCGAGCGCTACAACATTTCGAAGATTAATTACTGCCATACCAAGAACAATAACGAAATAAATACTCCAACTACAAAGTTAATAATAATAGGATGAATTTTAAGACCAGTTACTGTTTTCTTTCTTGCAGCTTGAATACCACAAATAATGATTTGATAAGCTAATGTAATCCATAAACTCATAAACCAAGTAGCAACAGTAGCCTTAAATAAAATACCTACGACAGTAGCAATGACGAAACCAATAATAATATCGTCTTTATGTTCTGAATAATAACCACTTAAAAAAGTAGTTATTTTATTCCATATTTTCTTTATCATAATACTAATCGTATTTATTGTTATATGACGATTAATAATAATAATGGTGCAACTTGTATGGCTCGGCCTGCGGCCTCGCTCCCCGGTGGGGCAGGAGGTTGCACGCCCACTTGTCACATAACATTAGCATCATTAAGAGAATAACTCCTAACACCACAATTAATAGCATTAGGAGTTATCCTTGTGGTTACATTTTTAACAAATCAATTTCTTACTTAATGAGTGCCAATACCCCTTCAAGTGCAGTAATTGCAGAAGTTTTCGTATTGTCAATAGCAATAAATTGAGTAACCTGTAAACCCTCTGTATGTAAATTAAAGGGATGTGTGAAATCAGCACGAGAAGTAATTACATAAGTGTCATACATAACACCCTCGGTAGCTGTAAAAATATCACCATAAACACGGTCATATTCTTTGAAATTAGGATTATAACCTACGCCGGCAACATCTGCTTCTTTCTCAAGTTTAGCGACTTGGTCATAAGTACCAACCGGAGTTTGATTCTCGTCACCCTCTTCAAGCGTAGCACGAAGAATACCATCAAACGTTACATAATACTCAAAACCTGCGGCGCCAGTGAACGTAACACTTGCTTCGGTGAAATCATCAATCGTAATGCTATCAGCACCAAAACGAGCATTAATCTTAGTTAAAGTCTTTTCAACTTCAACTTTCAGACGATCAATAATATCAGCACTTGCTTCGTCAATTCCGTTGATAGTTACGCTGGCATTGTAAACTTCCAGAGGATAACCACCAAAAGAATTAATAGGCTTGCACGAGATGATAACCTCAGCATCGAAACCTTGATAACCAATACCACGATTAGCTACGAGATTCGTAAACTTATACGTTTTACCAGCAGGAGCAAGATACTTTTCCTTATGTTGCTTCGACCACTTAGGATTAATCCAAACGCCGCGTTTAACCTTGCCATCACCAAGACCAAGAACAAACTGCAACATCTCATCATCCTTGACATCCGAAGCAGCTGCAACGACTTTACCAGCCGAATTAAGAAGAACAGCTTGTCCGCGAGTCAGCTTGCTAACATCATTATTAGCAAGTGTTGTCAGAAAATCATTTGCGACAATTACACTTTTCATTTTCTATTCTAAATTTGATTGTTGTTTAACAGCACTAAAACTGTCATCTTTAAGAACAAGAAGAATATCGCTAACTGCACTATCTATGAAATCAGGCGTAACTTCCATATCTGACATTTGGTTAATATCAATATTAAAAAGACGTGGTTTCTTAATATATGAAATCTTAACCGCATCAACACAAAAATCATCACCGTAATAAACAAACAGTCTATCATCAACAAGTTCACTTATTGGATTAAGATGTCTATTTTTATTACCATAGAAGTTATTTAGAGTAGCTCGAATATTTTCGGTAGCAATTAAATCATTTTCAGAAAACTTATTTCCTACATTTACGAACTCGTCATAAGTAGTATTATAAGTAATAACAGGAATGTCTGTATCATTAATTTTTAATACAATTTCATCTTTTGCATTAGAAGTAATAATAATACAATCTTTATAATAACGACCAATCAGATTTTCCCAATAAACATTATATTCATTAGAAAGAGCTTGACGTAATCTATCACAAGTTAAACCTGCAATTTCATACAAATCAATCTTATCTGAATCACTATCATAAAGAGAAAGAATATCTGAAATATCAATCTCATTCCCATTAACAATAATTTGTCCATTAAATTCATCACCAGTTAAGGTGATTTTAGACAAATCAATTAGATGATAATATAAGTTCTTAACTTCATCATCAGGATAAACCTCATGTAAATTCTCAACAAGTCGAGCTTTGCCATAAGTTAATCGAGAAGTAGAAGAAATAAGTTTTAGATAATCACCCGGAAGAATAACGAAAGCTCTATTTGGATAATCCGCATCTTGCTTATCACGTTTAAGTTTAAGCCACGGTGTTTCACGTTTTAATGATTGAATATCATCTACACGTTTTTTGCTATCCTCAAGACCTTCGCCTTTATAATTAGTTTTCCTATTTGATTTAGTTTGTATATATTTAACGGCAGCTCGATTCAGCATCATATCAATAAACTGAGGAGCAATACTCCGATGTCTATTAGATGTTATTTGCTGTATTCGTTGCTCTATTTCGATGTGTAACTCTTTTACCGTTTCATACATGACTAACCTTTCAAACTACGATACTTCGCGTTCCACTCGGCAACAATACCTTTGTTGTTATCATTCGAGAAATACGAGATAGCATCATTAATATTATTACCAATAACATTTTCCGGATTAGAAGCATCGACAATGATAGAACTATTCGGAAGTTGTCGAATAATATTCATCCAAAGATAAATAGTAATCTTAGCTTTCATCTCCAGATGTTTATCATCAACAATACTAATAAACTTCTGCGGGTCATTGTCAATAAGTTCAAGAAGAACAGATTGCTTATCATCAGCAGTCATTGCCATAAATTCCGAATAATCACCTACGCTACCTGTCGATACAACAACGTTGTCAATAAGTGCGCTATTCGGATTATTAATAAGCTCCGTATATTTCTTGAGAGCATCAGTGCGAAGTTTCGTCCGAGCAGCTTTGAGTGCTTTACGCTCACTATCCGAAGTAAGATAAAATTGAATATTGACGCTTTTATTAATGTCTTCAACTTTATTAGCAACTTTGCTACTTAAAAGGCAATATCTCCAACTAATATAATCGGGAATATTAACAAAAGTAACATATTTATAAAGTTCCGTTTCATTAAGTTCCTTAATCCGTTTCAGAACAATAGCTTCAAGTTCCGAACCAGTTTCATTCTTAATCTTATCAGCTTTTTTAAGTTTACCAATAAGTTCGTCGATATTATTTTTCAGAGCAGGATTACCTAAATCTAAAACATAAGAAGTATCGAACTCTAAGCCATGAACAGGAATCTCAAGAAGAAAATCATTTAAGTATGTAGTGATTCGTTCTTGCCAAGAACTATCAATAGGAGATACACCAACAACAGTAGGAAGAAGAACTCGCATTTCCTCACTACGGCTCAGCAATTCATTAACAGGACGAATAGCAGAACCAAGACGAAGAAAATCAGTTTTGAAAGCATCTTTATTCCGAAGTTCAAAAGAAGAAGGATTGTTCCTCCATTCAATACGAACTGAACGATTAACTTTAATCATATTTTTAACATTTTAAGTTATTCAATCTTTTATATGTTAATGAGTAGTAATAACCTTTCGATTATTACTACTCAAATTGGGTGTTTAGTTCAGAGCTAAATCAAGCCAGAACGAAGTAGTAGGATTATCAATATTGATACCCTGCGAACCAAGAACTTCATAAGAAGCAATATCCTTCGTATCCGACAGTTGAGTACCACTTGCAAGTCCCCATGAAGCAGGCAGTTCAGCCATACCTTTATAGACACCTACTTTATACTCACGACCCTCTTCACAAACAAACTTAATATTACGCTCACCATTCGAACCCATAGTATGGTCAAGGAATACAGCACTATAAGAAGTAATAGGCAGACCTTGATACATATTACCGGCTTCACGGTCACGACGAGCACGAATACCGTGGTCGAACATATCAACAATCTTGACAGTAAGAATCTTACCATTAAACATCTTATAACGGTTAAAATACTTACCATAAGACATCATCTCACCATTACCACTAATTTCCTCATTTCCAAGAGTTACAAAGTAATTCTTAAGACGAGCATCATAGTAAATAGCATCATTGAACATTCGTGCGAAACCTTTACCGCAATAAAGAACAAGTTCTTCAACGGTAGAATCAATACGATTATCAAAGATACGAGTGATAATACGGTCGAAACGATTAAGTGTCAGAACAGAATACGTTTCATAATTACCAACAGCCTTGAGAATATCAAGAACACCAGCACCACGAGGAATTGCCTCACCAGTCTTTTCATCTTTTAAGTGGATAATACCATTCGAATCGCGGTTGTACTCCGAGAACCACAAGTCCTCTTCGAGCATCTCACGTCGCATGATTTCCCACATCTTCATTTCGTAAGGCATCCACAGACTACGCTCACCACCGGATGCAGTATCAAAGGCAATATTAACAACCTTATTACCCATGTTACCAGCAATCTCTTTCGAGAAACGGTAGTAACCATACTGGTTGGTTGCCTTGCTGAACGACTGGTTATTCGAACGGTTTCCGTCAGACTTGCTACCCGGAATAGTCGAAGCACCTAATGCCCAAATAGCACCACTAATGAAGTCTTTTGCAACAGCATCAGCCGAGATAGGAGCACCCGACATATTGGTAAAACGATAAACGTATCCACCAGTCGAAGTAGCAATACCCTCATTCTGAATACGCCATTGCATACCAGACGGAGCAATAGCCGTGTGCTGATAAATAAACCAATTATCCTCCATTTCAACCTCAACAGTTCCATAAGGCTGAATAGCAGTTTTATCAGATACCAGCTTTTTCAGACGAGAAGTAACACGCTGGCGAGGAGCAATTTCCCAAGTATATTGAGTATCACCACCATTCAGCTTAACTTTTGTTGTAACAGCACCTTGACCCTCAGTAAGAGTAAGAAGAGGATACTTGTCACTATCCTTACCCCAAAGATAAGTAAGATTACGATTAAGTTTAACAGGGTCAATCAAATCAAAATTCAGAAGCATATTAGCATCTGTATATTGATTCGAGTCAAATTTTACAGTTCCAATTTCACGCATTGTAAATTAGATTTTTGGTTAAATTATTATTATAAGGCAAGAACATTTGCTTTATTTAATAGGTAAAACAATTTTATCATCCTTTGCAGTCTTTTGAACTCTGGGATTACCATTGTTTTTACCAGTCTTACTTGCTAATGAACGAAGACGTTTAACTTCTTTTTTAGCAAGTTCAGCTTTAATCAGTTGGTCAACTCCACCATCAAGATTCATAATAAATCGCATAGCCAATTCAGCAGGATTAGAAAGACGATTAATCTCATCAATCTGTGCTTGACTATAAACCATTCCATTAATCTCTTGAACAGGACGAGAGAAATAATCAAATAACTCTTGACGAGAAACAAGTTTCTCACCATCAGTTGTCTTAATTCTCAGACCTTCTTTCGGAAGAGCATATTCTCCAATCTGACCTTTAACAACAATTAAATCATAAAGACTACCCGGTGCATTATGAACTTTTACAGTACCGTCATCTTCATACGAAACACCAAAGTATTTAATTTCCTTTTCAAGTTCAGCCTGCATTTCTTTGGCCTCACGCTCACGAATTGCTTTAATCTCACTCTCTTGAGTTTTACGCAACCAATTAAGACTTTCAGTCGCATCGTCTTTAAGAGTGTTATTTGCTTTTGCAAACTCAACAATTCGTTTGGCACGTTCCGGAGAAGTACCTTTTTGAATTTCAGCTTTATAAATTAAATCAGCAAGTAAGTTATCATCATCTTTGATTTCAACTTTACTATAATCTACATTTGCCGAATAACCTTCGATTGTACCGAACTTACTCTTATATTCAACAAGAGCTGCAATATCAGGATTATTAGCTAAAAACTCGTTAAAACCTTTTGCAAAACCCTCTCGTTCACCAAGAGCTTTTACAGCAGCTTCACGTTTAGCAAAACCCTCAATCGTAGGTTCAAACTTAACAGGTTCACCTTTCTCATCTTTAATAACAATGCCACTGGCTTTTGAAATAGCTTCGATATAATCACCGTCTAATTCATTAGCACCTTCATTAGACATTGCATCAATTTGTTCCTTTGTGAACTTAATTTCACCGTTATCATCTACGGCATTTCCGTTATCATCAAGTGTATAAAGAGTACCATCAATTTCTACTTGTTCCGGTTCAGTTTCTTCTTCACCATTACCAGTAGAACCACCCTTCTCACCTTCTTCCTCAGCTTTCTTACGAGCAGCTTCCTCTTCAGCTTTACGTCGTTCTTCAGCTTCTTGAGCTTCTTTAGCTTCCTTAGCTTTACGTTCTTCTAATTCTTTACGAAGACGTTCTTGTTTTTGCTCCTGAGTTTCATTATCAGGTATAACAACTTTTTCAACAGCCATATTAGTATTTATTTATAGTTGAATATTATTACATGAACAAAGATATACCATATATAATATATTATCAATAATTATAGTAGTATTATCTTGCAGGTTCTCTTGCTCGCCGTCGATAATTCTCGGTCATCATTGCTTTAATTCTTTTTGTAACTTTATTCTATTAACATCAGAAGCAGTGTAACCAGATTGAGCAGCCATAGCTTCATCTTTATCTATATTACCATTTCCATTGGTATCGACTTTAAGTCGCATATTCCAAATCTCTTTTTCACCTTCTTGTTTAAGAACTTCAAGATTAATATCATGTTCTCTATCAAGAGCATTTTGTTGAGCTTCAAATTCTTGTTTAGCTGCTTCACGCTGACTAACAATTTGTTCAACTTCTGCTTGAGCTTGTTGTTGAACTTGTTGCATTTGAAGTTCATAATCTCGACGAGCTTGAATAGCTTTCTTAATATTCTTAGCAATAGAAGTAATATTATTATTTTCAATAGCTTCAATAGCAACTTCCAGTTGGTCATTCTGACCTGCACTAAATGCAAGTTCTTTCATCATGTTCAGCTTATTCTGAACATCGGCATTATTACGAATGTAAATTCCAATATTATCAGAGAAATCAGAAGAACCATCAATATCAACTACAACAACTTTATTAGTTGTCGGGTCTACATAAGAACCTCGTTTACCATCAATCCAAGCAAACTTACTGTAATCAATATTTGCAACATAATCCCGTTCACGGAAGAGATTAAAACATTCAAGACTCCAAACACTTCCGGTCATTGCTTGAGAATAATTCGATTCATTAACAGCCTTACCAGCATAATCTTTAGCATCACCAAAGCGAGCATTATTCATATTAGCTGCTTCCCAAGCTTCTGCTTTCAAACCTTGTTTAAGATTATCAAGCATTTGAATATAATTCGTAATAGCACTCGTAGCTACTTCTCGAATAGATTGTAAAGCATTAGGTTGTGCATCAGAATCATCAAACGGTAAGAAACTATCTTTATTCGCAACAGCAAGACGTTCCTCGGTAGTCATGTCACTACTATCAGCGAGAATACTTTCAGGGAATAATAGCCAAGACTTAAACTTAGCTACTGCACGTTCTTGTTGTAAAGTATAAATACGATAAAGAGCAAGATAAGGTAAAATACGGAAAGGAATAGGATTACGAAGATTATCTTTATGTAAACCTACGATACCATTATAAGGTAATTTACAATCACTATAATTGTTAAATCTTTCACGTTGAACTTCGATAGGCCGCGGCTTAATATAAATACCACTATGACAACCACCGATACGCCAACCTTCCCAAACTTGATTTATCCATTCCCATTCAATTTCAATATCACCAGTAGAAGCATCAAATTCATAATCCTCATCTACAACACTTTCTACAACATTTCCTAATAAATCTCGATGTTTAAGAATACCTTGTTTAATTTCAGTTTTCCAAACATAATGATAAATATCAATTTCTTTATCATACAATCGAGCTTCACTACGAAGTGCTTCTGCGTTAGTATGTAAGATAGCTTTACGTTCAGCAAAATCGGTTTTATTGAAGATTTGAACTATACCATCAGGGGCATCATATTTAGGAGATACAGTATAAATATCTTTAAGATAATTCATTTCTGCATCTGTAAGTTCATCACGGAATCTATCAATGATTTGCGGAATAGTCATTCGATAAACACGAAGTCCTGCATCATCATCTTCAATATATCGTTGACCACTTTCAATACGATAATATTCGAGAGGAGATATCACTTGAAGATAAACATCACCTTTATAAACTTCTCGATAAGTATAAACCTCTTCACAAGCCCACCAATAGAAATAGCATTGTTGATACTTGTCTTTCGCTTCAACAATAGTATTGATAAGTTCAAGACGTTTTTGAGTTGTAATAGTTACATCATCAATCCAATCGTTAAGAACTTCCTCAATAATATCGTTAAGTTCACCTTGCTTAATTGTCTTTTGACCAGTATTAAATCCTGCCTCATTAAGACGATTAATAATTTCTTGATTACAATAAGCCATTACTTTATCAGCAAGAACTTTATTGCGAGCAAGAGTTACAGAAGGGTCATTATTAAATACTTGATAATTAGAGAACATATTAATAAATTCTCCCATATATCGTTCTTTAATAGGAGTAAGAAAATCTACATCACGTATCTCACCATACATGACAGCTTTCTCACCAACCTTATCAATATAATTCCGAAGAACATATTCATAAGTCTTAGGGTCTACTAAACCATTAGCAGCATCGAGAAATTTCTGTGTAACAGTTTTATCATTCTGACCAATAGCAAGATTAATCCAATAATTACAATTAGGAATGTACCAAGCTTTCGTTTGTTTTGTAGCAGTACTTGCACGCTGGTCAGGCATAACAAGTGGAGTTGCTCTTAAATCACGTTCACTCATTTTAGGAATCTATTAACTTTACGACCAGTGTTATTAGTTTTACTTTTCGAGTTAGCTTCTCGTTCAAGTAAAAGGGAATCTTTACGAAATTCAAACATTGCAACAATAGCCGAACTCAATCGGTCTGCATTACGCCCAAATATAAATCTATCTAACTCTAATAAGAAACTTATATCATAAATTTGATTAAATCTATATATTGGTGTATCGTCGGACGTTTTTCCGACAATTTCGTATAAGAAATCCCGCACCATGCGCATACCCTCTAACTTAATATCGCCATCACCAATTACAATACCATAACCAGTAATACGAGGACCATCAACACTACGATTAATATAACTACTTGGGTCTTTCAGTAACTTATCTCTATAACCCCATTTCTTGAAATTAGTAACAAGTTCACCAGTACCAGCTTCATAAAGAACTTTACAATTCCAACGTAAACAAGCATAAAGAACAAGTTTATCGACAGCTTCCATAGTATCAAGACGACCACAATAAGAAGCAACAAGTCGTTTACCCATGTAAGGAGTTTTGCTATTAGTACGCATCCACACTTGAAAACTTGCAAGTGAATTTTTTGTACTAACTTCTTCTTTATTTTTATCTACACGATATGGGTCATAAGAAATAAAATAAAGACTACCATCATTTGGAATAGGAGAATAAAATTCTCTTATACAACCATGAACATCAGTCTTTGAATTATGAGGTACATCAGTTATATACTCATGGAATCTATCGGAACCAAATATAGCTCGTTCAATACATTCCTGTTTAGTAACAAATCTAACACGTCCATCATCAAGTATATACCAACCATCTTCATAAAAATGATTAGACTTATCATATTTAATAGCGTTAATATGATTAGTAAGTTCCGGACTGTGAAAGATGTTCTCTTGTGTGTTCGTAAATGCCTCATTAGGACTGTTAGCACGTTGACCTACATAAATATTATATTCACCAGCATCTTTCTCTTTTTCTGCACCACGTTTCTTATCATAATCATCCTTCCAAGAAGCAAACAATAAAGAATTACCATCTTCTATAAAAGGTTCATAATCCCATATCTGCGGAAAAAAGAAACCACAAACAGCATGTCTACTATTAGCATCCCAGATATTTTCCATAGGAAGCATATCATTCTTTCCGGGATTATAAAAACAATTACTAAAAGCTTCCCAGTTAGCACCTTTTGTACCACCCGTACCATATACACGAATAGTACCAATTCGCATTGCACCTGATTCACTATTAGACATCATAACGTCTAATGCTTTTTGAAGATTAGGACATTTACCTGCTTCCTCAAAATCAGTTTCAATAGCTTTCTTACCTACTGCGGCACTTTCATTTTTACCAATAGCAACACTTAAAAGTTTACTACGAAATCCGAAAGCCTTTTGACCTTCTTTTGATTTCTTATATCCAAGTTCAATACCTTTATCAAAGTTCTCACTTAAATAACCTCTTCGCCAATAAGTTTTATCTTCATACCAATCAAGATTAACTTTAACCATATAAGATGTAGCACCTTTCTCAGTTAAATAATCCATTTGGTCGGCAGCAAGTGTAACAGTCACATTCTTATTTGCGTTAATAGTATTAGCTGCTTGACTACCACGTTTATATGAAAAACCTTTACGACGAGCTTTTGCCTTACATAAGTTACAACTATTGTTAGCAATCAGCTCGTCAATCTTAAAGTTCCAATAATCTCCATCCCAAAATCGAGGAAAGCCTTCAACAGTATTAACCTTAAATCTTCCCTCTTTATCTAACTGTTTACGTTCCTTTTCATTAGGAGCACGTTCGATACGACCATAATTAAGATAATTATAATGGTCGCCAGTTATACGAACTTTATGAAGTAAAGCCTTACGTTCAGCATCAGATTTGGCTGCTAAATAAGCAGGAATATCTTTAATGTATAATTTACAATATGCTTGAACACCTTTAACTCGTCTATCCATTTCACGTTGCCAAAACTTTATAGCATTAGGACTATCATCCGGTTCAAGACAATAACATCCATGTTTCTCATAAAAGTCTGCAACACGACTAAATATTTCAGTACCTACGAAGATAAAGTCTATCTTCATAAGTACACCACCACTTTCACCTATAAGAAAATCGTTATCTCTATCAATCCAAGGTTTACCAGTAAAACGACAAATACTTGAAGATAAAGGCTTGTAACTTTCTTTATCTTCAAGTATATAATCTATAAACGGACTTCGACCAGTTTCATAACCATAACGATTGTCTTTACGATAATGTTTCTGTTTCGTTAGGAGCGTTAGATGCTCTATCATTTGTTCCGTCATAGCTATCTCTATATTCAGCTCCACCACGAATTGATGTTACACCTTTTTCAATCTTATCCCACTTATCATTAAGCTCAGTAAGACTTTCAACTCGTGCAGGAATTTCATTAGCAATTTTAATAATTTGTTTAAGAGTATCTTCACAAAGAGCTAAATCTTTCATTTCAAGTTCTTTCGACATTAAATCTTCTATACCATCAGTTAATGTACGAACTAACTTACTTGAAAGATTCAAAGATTTAATAGTAGAATTAATTAAATCTTCAACAGCTGTAATATTAAGATTTGATTTTACAAATTCAATAGCAGATAAAACAACTTTATCCGGTAGATAAGATTCATCCAAACCGGCATTAGACTTAGCATAAGCATAAGCTTCTTTTTTAGTAAGTCCTGCTTTCGTTATATAACCTTTTCTATCGGATAAATATAATATAAATCTAAATTCTTTTTCTGCAAAAGATTTATCTTTACTATCATCACGAGCATATATCTGTTGAAGTAAAGGATATTGAAGTATTTCTTCTACATCAAGAATTAGTTTATCATTTTCTATCTTAAATCCATGTACCATACATTATCTTATTTCAGCAATACCTTCTTTAATAAAAGGTGCATTACTATCTGCATCAGAAAACTTATTATGTTTGAACTCTTCTAATCTAATCCAATCAGCAGTACGAAAAAATTCAAATATCATATTTCCCATATTCTGAACAAACTTTTCATTTTCACTCAATTCTAATTCACCAATACTATTAAGCATTTGATGAACAAGTTCATGAAAATATGTATTCTGCATTTGTGTATTAGAAACCTCAATTCCATAATCTAATGATTGTAATTGAATCACACCATTAGTAATAGAAGATTTACCGAGATTTCCAGCATTTTGTTTATTCTCTGTAATAACAGTTAGAATATCAACACCAGCTAATACACAACTCTTAGGAATATAATTTTTAATTTTACTCATCGACTTGACACAAATATTAATACAGCGTTCAAAGCAATAGAACCAGCTGCAATCCAACCATTTCTACGTTTCTTTTTTCGTTCAACTAAATATCTTTCTTGATAATCAATTAGTTTACTATTGAGTGAATCAAGGCTACCAAAAGAAACAACCAAAAGACTATCACGAATAGCAATATGATAAGACTGGAAGGATATAACGCTATCTTGTACCTTTTGAATTTCACTGGCAGTAAGATAAAGTTTTTCATATTTTTCACCTTCAAGAAGTTTTATAGCTAACTTACGAGTTTCTTTCGGAGTAAAAATAATAACTGTATCGCCATCAATCTTGTATCTTTTTTGCGATATAGCGGAGAACGGAATCATCACTAATGATATTACTATCATTAAAATCACTTTCAGCTTTCTCATAAATAGTAATAGTTTTTTGTTCAATTCCTCTAAGACTATCAATAACAAATTGTTGTTCATTAATAATCCTATCATATTTTTCAATGAAACTATTAAGACTATCTCTTAAAGATTTAATAGTTTCATCATGTCTTTCAATACCTAAAAACTTACGATTAACATATCTACCAAAATAAGTAGCTCCAATACCAATCGCAAGAATCAAAACAATATAAAATATATATCGAACAGTATCTTTCATAACTTACAAATCTAAATCCATTTCATTAATAAGAACATAGGATTGAGTTCCTTTACCAATTGCCTTATCAAACAAAGGAATAATAATATCATTCCATTGATTCACATCTTTGATAACTTGACAACCAGCAGAATAAAGACCAATCTCGTCACTTACTTTCCAGCTTGACGCCCTATGTAAATTAATACCAAACATACCAAAGTCAGTATTATCGGTAATATCAATTTTATCATCTCGGTTATTGTCACGAATTACTTGACAAGGATTAGCTTGAACAAGTGCTTTATATTGTCCTTTATGTTTACCTATTTTCCAAAGAGCTTTGTGTACACCTTCTCGAAGAACTGCACAACCTTTATTATTAACAGGAGTTTCAAGATTTAGATTACTTGGGTCAGTAGTAGCTTCAAAAACCATACATTCCCATATATTAAAATCTCGTTCATAAAACATTATAATAACATCATTATAATGTTTAGTACAACTACTTTTAGAACGAATACCCCAAATATTAAGATTAATAGGATAACTATCATTTTTTCTAAATATAGGATATTCTAAATCTTTCGCAATTTCAATAAGTCTATTTGGTAAATCATTTACACCAATAAGTTTATTAAATAATGCGTTATATTTTGATTCCTTAATTGCTTTCATATTTGTAATACTTTTTGTAACTTGTATGGGCCTCGCTCCGCTCGGCCTTTCGGGTGCTCCGCACCCTCACCCGGTGGGGGAGTGGGTTGGACGCCCACTGGCGACACCATTTGCATCATCACTTGTAACACTTCTATCGTCCAAACTAAATTTTATAGTTGCCCACGATAATTACTATTAAAAATCCTAATAAGATTTACTGCAAGTTTACCACGAGTATCTATATAATAAATCTTAATAGTTTTCATAGCTTAGAAAAGTGTTTTAGCAGTTTTATAAATATGTTTACTTGAATAATCAGCAATCATCATTCCGACTTCATTTTTAAGATAAGGAATATCATACATTTCTACGACTTCTTCATCTTCTTCATTTTCGTCTTGAAATTGATTCTGAATAGTTCTAATATGACAGAGAATAATTCCTACATTTTTATAACCCCAGCTCTCAACAAGATTAGCATAAGTAGAAAGTTGCATTGCATAATGATTACCTATACTATCAGCGAGATGGTCAAGCGGTGCACCAAAATATTCCTCTTTATAAATAAAATTATTGAGGTCAAGTGTACCATCAAGTTTCTTATCATAATAACCACTTTCAAATCTAATTGGAGCCTTATTAGTTTTCCAGTCTAAAATAATAAATTCTTTATCACGAATTAATAGAATATCAATAAGACCGGAAACAAGATTTTGACTATCATAAACACCAATCTCAGCGTAAATATGATAACCTTTCGTAACAAGAGCAGCAATCAGACTAAATATATCAGGATATTTTTCTCGAATACCAGTCTTAACAAAATATTCAAGATTAAGCTTACCGTATTTATGACTACCAACAATATCATCTATCGTATAGATTCTATCATTGATAAAACCATTAGCGTTCAGCTTATATCCATTACAAGTCTTAATAGCAGTTTCAAGATAATTATGTTTCTTTGTTCCTTTATCACAAGCCTTAATAGTTTCTTGTTCCCATTCCCAAAGAATTTGTTTCTTAGTTTTACCTTTATATTTTTGATATTTTGGATGTCGAGGATTCTTACCTATACGTTCACACGCTGCGGCAATTTCTTCTTTCTTAAATTCTTGTGTATATTTACCAATAAGAGTAGTAACAGATATGTAACCATTACCTAAATCATCTGTGTACTTATGTTCCTCTTCATTAAAGTACAATATTCTACCCTTTGGTAAAATCTTTTCTGAAACGCATTTTCTTCCCATCTTCTTCGGCAGTTCTACGTCTACGACGATTAGCAATATGATAAGCAATAATCTTTGCTTTACGTTTCTCTCGACTTAAACCTTCAAGTTCCTCAGCATGAGTTTTTTTAAAGAACTTAGCTGGACTATATTCAAATCTACCAACACGAGGAACACTGACAACTTCATCTCCTCGCATCATAGCTTTGGCAACACTATCCTTTTGTGTTCTTTCTAATAACTCTAATACTTTCGCCTTTTGGTCAGGTCTTAACTTTTCCCAAGCCGCAACACTTCGTTTATAAGAAGCAGGTCGTCGAAGAACATAAGGTTTAAGATGTTTTTCAATACGTTCATCTACGAAAGGAACTAACTTATCATAAACAAAAGGATTAAGCATATTTTAATTATTAACGGCAGGAGATTTAATCCAAACACCTACGATAGAATATTCATCTACAAGAACAAACTCACTAAACTTAACAGTTCCAACACCAATGATAGATTTACCTTCACGGTGAACTTTCTGTTTAGCTGAAAGTGTTTGAGTATCGCCCGGCATTTGAATAAGAGTAGGAATACAACCGTTTTCCAGTTTTACTTTATCTCCAACATTAAGACCTTTGACATTTTCGGCAACAGCCATAACAGTATAAGCTTTAGCTGGAATCTTATTAATCTCCTCGTTATTAAGAATATTAAGAGTAGATACTTCAAAATCTGCACGAAGAAGAACTTTGTTACCACGAGGACTAAATGCAATTTTTGTTTCCATAGTTTTACTTTGTTTAGGATTTACATTATTATAACTACGAGTACAAATATATAATATAATCTTATCTCATGCAAGCAAATCTAAATAAATTTCAAACTGAATTAATAAAATTATCACTATCAGAAGCAGAATTATCAATAAGTCTAATAGTAATTACAGTATTAGCGATTAAAAGACCTCACGAGTGGGCGTCCAACCTGCTCCCCCACCGGGAGTACACAAGTTAAAACTAATAAAATCCCTATTAAAAGCTCTTCAAAGTTTACCACTTTTTGCATTACCAGTTTTCCCACCAAAAGAATCAATTTTGGCGACATTAGTATCTTGACTAGTTGCACTACTAAAATCACTAATTTTTAAACTAATTTTTTCGTTATTAAATTCGTTATTAATTACGTGATTATTTGATATAGTTTCTGAATTACGAGTTGGAATTTGTATATATATATTATATTCATTATTTGTAATAATATTACTTGTAATATTATTACTATATATAGGTATATGGTCAATTAATTCAAAAATTCATTCAAAAATTACGGAAAATAATGATGCAAAAATTGTAGATTTTAGTGAAGATAGAGGTCATTTTACAGGTAATCTTACAGGTCAAATTACAAGTAATATTGAAATTACATTAAAAATTAATTCAAAAATTAAGGAAAATAGTAATGTAAATGATAGATATTTTAATGAAGAAACTAATGAAATTTTTAATATTGATAAAAGTTATTCTTAAAATTAAGAAAATAATAATGAAATTTTTAACAGTTTTAATAGTTATTGTGATAATATGAAAGATAAAGATATTGAAATTTATATTACTATTTATATGAGAATTTTCAAAATGTTAAAAATGAAGATAATTAAATTACAGATTCTTTTCGGATTTTTAGGAATATTGATAGAGATGATTGTAATGATAATTTAGGTATTAATATAAGTGTTTTTACAGGTATCGGAAATAATACGAATGTTTATAATAAACTTATGAATCTTAAAATGAATAAAAGATGTAAAAATAAAAATGATAATTTTAGATATTACAATAGTGATAAAAATATTAAGGGTTTTTAAGATTTATAGATTGAATGAAATGATAATATAAAGAATAAAGATTTTAATAATTATGAAAGTGTTTACAAAGGTATTTATAATAACGATATTAATAAAAATAAAAATTCTAAGGATTATGAAATTTTAATAATTATAGATAAGAATAATTTAATAGATGATTTTATTGATAAATATGTGAATCTTTTTAGGAGTATTAAAAATAGTATAAATATTTGTATTGTGGAAGTACCTAATGAAACTGCCCCGTCCATTCAAGGGTTTGCGAAGCCCCCCGCTTGAGATTGCAGGAAAGAAAAAAATAAACGTTTCCTGAATAGTCTAACTAAACATTATTCAACTATGGCAAAGCAAATCAAAGAAGCAACTGAAACAATTGTTAAGGTTGTTCGCATTAGTGGTAAAACTAAACCGCTGGCAATTAACGGTAAAGAGAATACCGATAATGTCGTATTCCTTCGTGCTTTCGATGCTGAAAGCGGTGCGAAACTTGATACACCGTTAAGTATCACAGAAAGTAGGGCAAAAATGTTCGGGTTTTCATGTCTTTGTATTAGTGAGGAAACAGCCGAACGCGATAACGCCGGAAATATGGTTGAGGAACTCAACACGCTGACGAATCCGCCCAAGTATTACGAAATGACATTACGTGTAATACCGAAAGGCGAGCCGGGCGAATGGGGTTATAAGACGAAAAAGGCCGTAACGGTGGACGGCAAAGAGTACAAAGCGGGCGAACTCGTTCCCTATCGTACTACTGACACAATGATTGTCGAAGCTATCGGCAAAGAGTACAAAGATACAGATTTCAAAAGTGCCGCGATTAATCGTATCAACGGAGCCGCAAACGCTGCCGGTGATATGGCATATCGCGTTGAAACTTTCCGTTTGATGTTCGGACGTACTCCGAATATGGCTAACGAGGAAGACAGAAATACGTTGCTTTCTCTTCCGGTAACACACTAAACAACTAGCGTTAAGGATGGCGAACGTCGTAATGATGTTCGTCATTCTTTTCGTAAATTACAAGTTTCATTACGACCAACACTTTAATTTATATTACGACCAACACTATTAAAACTATGAAATGGTTAGGATTTATAATATTAGTTCTAATTGAATCATTAGCTATATTCGGATTATCATTAGAACAAATAGGATTTACTGTTCCACAAGCGATATTAATTTCGTGTTATGTTGTGTTATTAATTATCACAATTACGGGATTTATTATTACGCATTTTGTAAATCTACAAAAAGAAAGAGAAAATGAATTTCGAATTTTAGTAGAAAAATTACGAGGACAAGAAGAAGCAATCAAAACAGTAAAAGAACAAGTGTTTAGAATAGGACAAAATGTATTAATTTCAGAAGAAAAATTGGAAGATATTAAGGAAGAATTTAAGAGATTAAAATGATGTGAATTAGAGGGATTAGTTGCGGAGGTATTATCTCCACTTTTATCTTTATCATTCTCACTATCAGAATCTCCAATTTTAGACAAATAATCTCTTTATAATTGTTATTGATTATTTTTCATTATCATTTATAATAATTTCGATATTAATATTTTCATTTTCATCTTCAATAATAATTGTAATAATTATTTCTCTATTTCTTTCATTTTTTTTAATATTACGTTT
>ERZ780177.95-NODE-95-length-88904-cov-9.622596_pt1 | contig 88904 bp, 79 predicted proteins | sample MGYA00510973_ERZ780177 | MGnify/ENA primary metagenome ERZ780177 (study PRJEB29588, sample SAMEA2144396) | human gut metagenome | biome: human gut; feature: human-associated habitat; material: faeces | place: Denmark | collected 2008/2010 ...
GCATATGCAGCTCCCTTCACTCCCATTTCAGGAACCGGTCCAATACCATAAATCAAAATCGGATCAAGAACAATATTCACCACCGCACCCACAACCTGACCGATTGTAGAATATAGTGAACGTCCTGTTGCCTGTAAGAGTTTTTCAAATAATGAAAAGAAAATAATTCCAAATGAAATTACGCAGCATATTCTTAAGTAATCTGTTCCCATTGATGTAACTTCAGGGTCAATTGTCTGTGATGAAATATATGCCCTTACTCCAAAAATCCCAAACAACAGGCACACCACATAAATAATCACTCCAAGAAACAAACTGTTTCCCGCAACTTTTGCTGCTTTTTTACCATTTTCCTGTCCAAGTGTTCTTGCAAGAAGTGCATTTGTTCCCACACCTGTTCCAATCCCAACTGCTACCATGAGCATCTGAACCGGAAACACCAGTGTAAGTGCATTAAGTGCCGCCTCACTTCCTGATCTCATGTTTCCAACAAAGGCACTGTCTACAATGTTGTAAACCGCCTGCAATGCCATAGATAAGATCATCGGTATTCCCATCTGAACCATGAGCTTATTTACCGGCATCTCTCTCATCTTGTTACTTTCTGCCATCTTAATAATCCTCCTTTTCTGCATAAAAAAAATGTGTACTTACCTCATAAGCTGGACTTACGCTGATAAGCTACACACTTTTAACTGCATGATATATTTTCATAATGTGCGACAGCAGGTGCACAAAAAAAGAGTAGTAAAACTGGATTTACGCTAGTCTGCTACTCGTTTATCAGTATTATATTTTTCTTTTTCGAAAAAGTCAAACAAAAATTTTCTTGCATTTTTTCTCTTTTATACATTTATAATAGGCACGAGACAAAAAACATTAGATGTTCAACCTGCATCCATTCTCTATGTGCAAAGCCAGCGCAATAAAAGGGAAGCGAAAACGCTTCCCTCTGAATAACCACTGGCAGTTTGCTTGAACATTTCCGCTCAAACCAAAAGCATATGACTTAATCCTCATACTGGATATGACAACATCATCTCAGATACTGTGCCACGCAACTAATAGAAGTAAAAATTTGAGCATATACTCGAACAAGAAACTACTTCTTAGCTGTTTGTCTCATGCTCTGTTTTCTCAATTCTAAGCATACGATATCCAATACCAATATGCGTCTGGATATATTTTTCTCCGTTTTTCTCAGGTTCTAGTTTTTTCCGCAGTGTTGCCATAAAAACCCTAAGAGAAGCGACATCATTTTCCAAACATCGCCCCCAAATCCGCTGGGTAATATAGGTATGTGTCAGTACCCTGCCCACATTGCGAGATAAAAGGCAGAGCAGCTTATACTCTATGGGCGTCAAATGTAGTTCTTCTCCCTTCAGATATGTGCAGCCGGCAGTATAATCTATCTTTAATTCCCCATTTTCAAAAATAGATGTTTCCAGCTGATCCCCTGTCTGTGTTATAGCAAGCCTCCTTTGAGTGACACGGATACGTGCAAGTAATTCCTCTACTGAAAATGGTTTTGTAATGTAATCATCAGCCCCTGCATCCAATGCTTCTATTTTATCCGTATCCTCACTTCTGGCACTGATCACAATAATCGGCATATTCGACCATGTCCGAATTTTCTTTATTACCTCTACTCCTTCTAGATCCGGGAGACCCAGATCCAGAAGAACAATATCCGGATTATGAGACGAAGCTTCCAGAATAGCTGAAGATCCGTTTTCTGCTGCCAGATATTTATAATCATGTGTTTTTAATGTAGTAATGATCAGGTTACGTATGGGCCTGTCATCCTCAACCACAAGTATTAATGCTTTATTCATTTAATGTCACCTCACTTAATGGTAATGTAAAAATAAAATTGCACCCATGGGGAGCATGATCCGTAAGGATCAGAGTTCCGTTATGTGCTTCTATGATAGAATGGCAAAGTGCCAAACCAAGTCCCAGACTCCGATGACTATCTGCAACTGTTGTTTTTCCTGTATAAAACATCTCAAAAATATGTGACTTCATTTCTTCCGGAATTCCAGGTCCATTATCTTCTACACTTATCTGTGCTTTCCCCTCTGTTTTAATTCCCCGAATGCAGATTACGGAACCTGGCGGCGTATATTTTATTGCATTATCAATTAAATTTACCAGAACCTGTATAATAAGCTGTACATCCATACGTACAAGAACAAGTTCTTCACAGTCTGTCATAATTTTATAATCATCATGTTTCCGGCTAATATGCCGAAGTGACTCCGCAATCACTTCATCCAAAAGCTGATCCGTAAATTTAAATTTCAATCTTCCATCATTCAACCTGGTAATGGAAAGAAGATTCTCCACAACTCCGATCAGCCATTCGGAATCATCATAGATGTCGGTGTAAATCTGATGCCTAGTAGCTTCGTCCAAGCGTTCGCTGTTGCCAAGGAGCATATCTGCATTGCCGGAAATGGAACAGAGCGGGGTCCGAAGATCATGAGAGATTGCCCGGAGAAGATCTGCACGGAGCTGCTCATTTTTGGCTAAAATCGCATTTTTCTCTTTTTCCATAGCGTTTTGTGCGTTCTCCATAGCAAGTGCACATCCATTTATCACAGAAAGCAGAATACTGTATTCATAAGAATCCAGTGTTTCTTTTTGCATCGGTATCCCAATTACGCCATAAACATTATTCCCACTTCGAATTGCCAGATATAAACATTTGGCCTGGGGAAAATGATGTGTAGATACACCGGCACGCTGTCTGTTTTCGTAGGTCCATCTGGCTACATCCTGCTCTTCTTGCGTCAAAAAATCATCCGAATTTTCTTTTTCCCCAGAGAAAAGTTTCCCCTCTGATAAAGTTCCATTTTTCACAATATACGCTGTAATATTGCGGTTTAATAAGCGAATCAACTGTGTACAGGTAACTCCAAGAATCTCCGTTTCTCCTTTTTCCCTTTGCAGCAGACGATCTGTGTCAAACAGAATCTGTGTACGAAAGGCAAGCTGCGCGGACAGTTTTGCATGTGTTTTCAGCTTTGCCGCAAGTGTTCCTGTAAGCACAGACGAAATAAGCATGATAAGAAATGTTACCGGATATCCCACCGCATACGTCTGAAAAGACATTCTCGGCTCTGTAAGAAAAAAACAAAATAAAAATACGCTTAAAAAAGACCCGGCTATGCTGCAAAAATATCCATCTGTCACGATTGAAGTAATCAAAACCCCAAAAATGTATATAGTTACAATATTTGTATCCGTGAAATCCAGCTTTTGAAATAATAGACCGATTAAAGTACATACTACAAATATAAAAGCTGTTAAGACATAGTCCTTTACAGATGGTTTTTCCGCAAGTTCTGTAAATGATCGTTTCGAATAGGTTCTATTTTTCACCGCATCCTGAACTATATGAATATCAATGTCCGGTATAATTTCAATTAGCTTTTCCGTCAAAGTTGATTTGCTGAAAAAGTGATTTCGTCTGGCATTGCTTTGTCCTATAACAATTATTGTAACACCGGAAAGTCTGGCATATTCTGCAATCTGCACGGGCACATTTTCCCCATGGGTCATTACTATTTCTGCCCCAAGTGTTTCCGCATACCGGATATGTTCTCCCAGCTTTTCTTTATCCATGGCTTCTGCTTTTGTACCAGTCTGCACATACAGAGCCGTAAAACGCGCCTGCAGTGCATTTGCCATCTTTGCTGCTGTATCTATTATTTTTAGATTCGAGGGTGCTGCGGACAGACAAACAAGAATATGGTCATCTGCCTTTTGAGTATCATCTTCAATTTTCTGATTCATCCTTCCAATCCCCTTTTTCTAACGTTTTGGAAATTATATCATTCGACTGCGTTATAGTCAAAATCTTTTCTGCCTCTTCAGCCTGTCCATCAAAAATGATAATTTTCGCTTCTTTATATTGCCTTTTACACTCGTGAACCTCTTTTAGTAAGTCATTATCTGAAAGAGTGTCCAAAAACAGTATCTTTAATCCTGTCTGCTTTCTTTCCGGTTTGTCTTTGACCGTTTCCTGGATGGCATCAAAAAACTGATCTATTTTATTGGCAATATAAAAGCAAAAACCAAACATACAAAACACAACAACCGCCAGCATTCCCTGTACCATTACCATCACCTCTTTACCAGTCTATCCGGCAACTTAATTATATACGGAAGCATTTCTGAAGTGCCCTGTATTCTCCTAACACCAGTAATTTATTATTCTCTGCTAAATACGTATCCGGGGAAATTGCAATACTAAATTCCCCTTCATCCTTTACTGCCAGGATATTAATGTTATAACGTTTCCTGACATCCAGCTCACCCACTGTCTTTCCAGCCCATCCTTCTGGCACTTCTACCTCAAAGATCGCATTGGACGCATCTACCTCCATATAGTCAAGGACATGGTCATCTGTGTAACGGATAGAGGCCCATTTTGCAACCTGTTTTTCGGGATAAACCACTTTATCGGCACCATTACGTAAAAGAAATTTTTCCTGAACATCACGTTCAGCCCTGGAGATTACCAGTTTTGCTCCCAATTCTTTAAGAAGTGACGTTGTTTCAAGGGAATTTTGGAAGCTTCCCCCAATGGCCACAAAACAAATATCATAGTTTCCAATCCCAAGAGAGCTCAAAAATTCCGCATTAGTGCTGTCACCGATTTGTGCATTGGTCACAAACGGCAGTACCTCGCCCACCCTTTCTTCATTCCAGTCAACCGCCATAATTTCATGTCCCAGCTGGCTTAACTGCATAGCAATATGCTTTCCAAATCTTCCAAGTCCAACAAGCAATACATTCTTCATAATTCTATCTCTCTCCTTCTATCCAACTGTAATCTTCTCCATGGGCAGTTTTGCATTCCCCTTGCTTCTTCCGGAAAATACCGCATATATCAAAGTCAGACCGCCCACACGTCCCAGATACATAAGTATAATCAGCACGGTTTGCGAAAAAACATGCAGTCCCGGTGTAATCCCCAGTGTCAGTCCTACCGTGCCTACAGCTGAAGCAGCTTCATACAGACAATCTAAAAGTGGAAGACCTTCGTATACACTGATTGCGATTCCACCGCAAAAAAACATGGTAAAATAAAGCATAGCTATCGTTGCTGCATTTTTTATCACATAATGGTCCAATCTTCTTCCAAAAGCCTCTACGTTTTCCCGGCTTCTAAATGTCGCAATCGCATTTAAAATAAGCACCGTGAAGGTTGTCGTTTTCATTCCACCTGCTGTAGAACCCGGTGAACCACCTACTAACATCAACAGGATCATAACAGCTTTTGAAGCCTCACTCATCTTTGAAATATTTATCGTGTTGAATCCAGCTGTCCTTGTCGTTACCGATTGGAACGCCGCAGCTAGCAGGCGTTTTCCTGCGGATAAATTTTTTAGATCACAGACAAAGAAAAAAACTGTAGGAATTAAGATCAGGCCTGCAGTAGTCATCAGAATAATCTTGCTTTGCATACGGTAACGTTTAATATTCAGTTTATTCGTATAAATATCATCCCAGGTGAGAAAACCAATACCTCCTACAATGATCAACAGCATAATTCCCACATTTACATGGACATTTCCAGAATACCCGGTCAACGAAGGAAAGGGATTGTCAGCCGTCCCCAGAATATCAAACCCGGCATTACAAAAAGCAGAGATTGAATGAAACACTGACATCCAGATTCCCTTTCCGCCATAATCAGAAAAAAAAGCCGGCAGTAACAACAACGTTCCTGCAGCCTCTATCAGAAATGTTCCCTTTAAGATAAATCTTGTCAGTCTGACAATTCCGCCCACTTTAGGTGCTGATATCGCATCCTGCATGGTGCTCCTTTGCATAAGTGATATCTTTTTTCCAGAAAAAAGGGAAACAGATGCTGCCACCGTTACCACACCAAGCCCGCCAATTTGTATGAGTACAAGAATAATCGTCTGTCCTGCCACAGACCAGTAGCTTCCAGTATCCTTCACAACAAGGCCTGTCACACATACTGCGGAAGTGGCTGTAAAAAGAGCCTCATGAAATGAAGTTGGTACTTTATCTAAAGTAGAAAATGGAAGCATCAGCAGAACGGTTCCCAAAAGGATCACTCCTGCAAACCCCAAAATAATTAACTGAAAGGATGTCAGATGTTTTTTCTTATATGTTTTTTCTAGCATAAATAATCAGCACTCCTTCTTATTGATTCTAAATACTGCTATCTTTGTGCTGTTTTTATTATATATAGTTGCTTTCAAAGATAGTATAAAAGTCTCTAATTCGGTATTAAGATTGTATAAAGATTTAACATATGTCAGTTCGTGTATTTCTCACGGTATTCCTTAGGTGAAACAGAAGCATATTTCCGGAAGACACGCGAAAAATGTCCGGGCGAAGAAAAACCAAGATGAAGACTGATAGCAGTTAGAGATTGTTTCGTGTAACGGAGCAGATGTTTGGCTTCATCTGTTTTTTTAGTAAGAATAAAATCTGTTAAAGTCACATTGCTTTCAGCCTTAAAACGTTTTGAAAGATAAGACCGGCTCATAAAAAAATCTTTTGACATTGCTTCTACGGTAATTGCCTCTGACATATGACGGTTAATGTAATTTGATACATCTAAAATAAGGTGCGATGCTTGTGTTCCTTTGTATAATTGATTTACGCGTTTTGCAAAGTCCATGACCATAAGACGGCCAAGATTATTGATCCGATTGCAATCATCTAGCAATTCACACATAAGAATGTAGTTATCAATTAGTGTAAAAGCATCGTCAGGATTCATACCACCCTGGATCGCTGCACGTGAAGCAAGTGTTGCAATGGCAACAAATGAATTTTTAAAAAAGCGCAGATGGTTACTTTCCATTACATCTTTCTTGAATATCGGTGAGTTTTCAAGTAGATTCGATATAGAAATGTAATCTCCTTTTCGAATCATATTCATAAAATTTTCTTCCAGATCATACGTACTGTGGAATATTATATCCTGCTCAGAAAGCTTATCCGAGAGAGAATGGTCTGTTCCATGACGGCTTGTTTTTTTTGCAAAATGCTCCTGTAAGGAATCATCAATAAAAATATCTTCAAGAGAACATTTTTCATTGTTTAGTATATAATTTAAAAAGCACATGATCTGCATAAGATTTTCAAAAGGTATGTGTTTAATTTCCTGCATGGCAATTATAAATTCATCAATATCTTCTTTTGGGATATCTAATTGAATTGCTAGTTCCAGCAGGTTTGAAGCAGTGCTGGAAACTTGTTTTGTTGGTCCGATCACAAATTTATATTCATTAGAATTGACAATGCCATAGCAACTGAAATTATCTGTCAGCAAATAACCGATGTGATCAGAGATTTTAAGAATATCTGACTGATGTATGGAAATGGGATCTTTTATAAAATGAGTTATAGAATAATAAAAAATAAGTTCATTGTTTTTATAAATATGTACTGGAACTCTGGAAAAATCACCTATCATTGTGGCGATATAATTGTAATCAACAAATTTCATATTAGATGCCTCCTAATGCATTTTCGACACAATTATATCATTTATAAACACAATTATGCAAGAAATATATATATGAGAATGATAAAATCTTGCAGAATTAAGAATACAAACTATAAGAAAGGAACTAGAGAATAATGTACACTAAATTTTTTAAGAAAAAAATCGAAAATATGCAGTTACGAGAAAGAATAGGCTACGGATATAAAAAAGTAATTATAATGATGCTTATTTCTGGAATACTTTCTATTGCAGCGATAGGCATGTTGTTTTCAAGTCTTGTACATTATGTTAATAAAATTAATGCTTCTGATATAGCTGTTAAGATGTGCAGAGTGGATGTAAATTCTGCAGCAAGAAATGTGAGAGAAATGGCACTAAAGGATGACACATCATCTTATACTAGTTATGAACAGACCATAGCAAACTTACTTAACGATGTTGATTCACAGCTGAAAATAATAAAAAACTCGGGCGTTGTTCCAAAGAAGAAGTATGAGGAATATGCAACAGCCTTATCTGATTGGGAAACTATATGTTCATCTATTGTGAATGAGATCAAATCGGGACAGAAAGAGAAAGGGACTGAGGATATTCTTACAAAATGTACTCCTGCATTAAATAAATTGGTAAATCTTGCTCTAGAACTAGATGATTTTACTGATAAAGTCAGCAGCGAGGCAGTAAGAAACACCATACTTTATGCTGTTGTAGGCATTATTTTTATTATTTTCCTTTTAACTTTGGCATGGATCAGTGCAAGAAAAACGAGCAAGAAAGTTCTTCACAGTATTTTAGAGCCTTTACATGCCATTGAGGATGTTGCAAAAGAATTAACAGAGGGAAACTTGCATAGTACGTTAGATTATCGTTCAGAAGATGAAATTGGACGATTGGCACATAGTATGCGTAAATCTATTCGGATTCTTGGTTCATATGTAGATGATATTGATCGTGCGATGAAACTGTTTTCAGAAGGAAATTTTGATGTGCAGCCTAATGTAGAATGGAAGGGCGACTTTATTGGAATTTTACACTCTTTTATGGATTTTGAAAAAAGTATGGCGAAGATGGTAAAAGGGATACAACAAGCTTCCAATCAGGTGTCAGGTGGCGCAGAACAGGTGTCAGCAGGGTCAACAGAGTTGGCGGATGGAGCTACGAATCAGGCAGCATCCGTAGAAGAATTGACGGCAACAGTTGAGAATGTTTCAGAACAGGTAAGACATAATTCAGAGACAGCCAGCGAAATAAGTACAAAGGTAGTGGAACTAGGAGATCATATTTTAGAAAATGATTCTAAGATGCATGAGATGGTTCAATCCATGCTTGAAATCAAGGATTCATCTATGCAGATAGATAAGATTATTGAAACAATTAATGATATTGCATCGCAGACGAATCTTCTTGCATTAAATGCTTCCATTGAAGCAGCAAGAGCCGGAGAAGCAGGAAGAGGATTTGCAGTTGTAGCTAATCAGGTGAATCAGCTGGCAGATCAAAGTGCACAGGCAGTAAAAGAATCGGCTGCTTTAATTAAAACATCTGTCAATGCTGTCGGAAAAGGAGTCTTGCTTGCAGAAGAGACTGCCCAACAGCTTGAAGAAATCGCAAAAAGTTCGAAAATGATTACCGAAGAAGTATCAGGAATTGCAGATACACTTGCAACCCAGACAGAGGAAATCCAGCAGATAAATGTAGGAATCGAACAGATTAATGATGTTGTACAAAGCAATTCGGCAACTTCTGAAGAGTGTGCTGCAGCAAGCCAGGAAATGAATAACGAAGCAGAACATTTACGTGATATGATACGCGAAATCAAAGTGGCCAAATTTGAATAGAAGAACGAAATGATTCATTTCGCGAGACCGTTTCTAGTTTGTGTAAACCTTCAAACTGATGTAAGATAACATTACTCAGTTTGGAGGTTTTTTATTATGACAAGAAGAAAAAGTGATTCACCACAAAAAGCAGCAATGCGCACCAGTTATGAGGATATGGACATTGCAATACCCAGGGACCGCAAAGGGGAGTATGAACCGCAGCTGATACCAAAATATCAGAATACAGTCACTCAGGACATGGAAGAAAAGATCATATCTATGTATGCAAATGGATGCGATCCACTATCACGTCCGCAGTGAAGGATTCAACCGGCAGCTGCGTAAGGTCACCAAAAGCAGGACTGTATTTCCAAGTGGTGACAGCCTCTTAAAAATGCTCTATCTGGCTACCATGGACATCACTAAAAAATGGACCGGACGCCGCAGGGACTGGTCCCAGATACGAGCCCAGCTGGAGATCTATTTTGAAGAACGGCTGGAAAAAGCAGAATTCTAGGGAAATCTATTTGACATGAGCATTTATACCTGTATAATGCAGATAGAGCAGAGAGCCAAAATCTGGTCTCTGCTCTTAGTATAACTATCAATAAAATCTTATGTCAGTTTTTTGAGTTTACACAAAACTTGAAACGGTCTCCTTGAAACGGTCTCCTGCTCTAGGTTTTAGCGTCTTGTCACTCTCAGTAATTAATCACTATCTTTCTACATTCTTGGCAGCAGTTTGCTTCCACTCTTGTCCTGTGACCTGGCTTGAGTTTTGTTATCTCTACAAAACCATCTGCGTTTTTTGCGTTTTCGAAAACGCCCGGTACTTCATTTGCAAAGCTGAAAGCTCCGTCCTTACTGCCAAAGAAATATCCTTTTCTCATTTCCTTACCACATTTTGAACATTTCATCTTTTAATCCTCCTGTGCCTGTGCTTTCTTTTGCTCTTTCTAATTGTGATATACACAGCCAATTCCATGAAGCAGATAAAGCACAGGATATTTTTTATCCTTAGAATATTGGGGAGGAGTGTATACATATACCTCCCTCTTCTCCCCAATTACCCTAGAATAATAATGTATTTTTTTCATTTTACCCTTTGATGCACTCCGCTCCTTTGTATATGCATCCAGATCTCTTTTAAAATAGGCTTCAAAATCCTCTTTCCGCCCGCTCTGCCTTGCAATGCTCCAGGAAGCAGCCGAAGGAATCGCGAGCAAAATATCAGATTATGCTCTGCGATCAGGGCCATTTTGTGACGTCTGCGGCACAAATAGCCGTGTATAAAAATTCTGCATCAGCCGTATTTTTAACACTATTCTCCTCCAAGCAAAGAATAAACGACTGTTCACATCTCAATAGTAGTAAACGGTCGTTTATTTGTCAAGAGTTTTATCTTTTTCTCCCTTCTTTATGCATGTGAAAATTTCGGAAAATAAAGTTTTTCCTTCTCGATACTTTTTAGTTGCTCCCCGAAATAAAACAGCCTGTAATCATCGGATCCATCATATTTCTCCGCCTCGCACATATCCATGTCCTTCAGATCCGGCACGAAACCAAGCCGACATTTATGATATTCCGGAGCATGGAAGCCCCTCTACAATATATAATCTCGTCATTACTGCTCCTCCCTCTACTTCTTTATACTCATGTATCAATTCTGACGATTTCCGCCAACGCTTTATTACGGTAAATCAAGTCTTCTCTTACCGTAAATCCCTGCTTTTTCCAAAACATATTGCCTGTATCATTTCGATCAAACACTACCAAAGCCACCTTGTGAATTTCAAGTTCGACCATTGCCTTTTCTACATGCTCTACTAAACTTGCAGCAATCCCCTGTTTTCTATAATCCGGGTGTACCGCCGTATGATAGATATATCCTCGCCTGCCATCATTTCCCGCTAAGATTACACCAACAATTTCTTGATCTTCTGCCACAAAACAGGTGTCCGGATTTCTTCTCAGGAACTTCTCAATGCCTTCTTTGGAATCATCCAGGTTATTGAGTCCCATACCAGCACATGACATCCATAACTGATACACTTTTTCATAATCTTCTATTACCATTTTTCTAATCTTCATGTTTTCTGTCCCTTTCTAATATTACTCAATTTTTAAATTGCATTATTCCGTATCATTTTGAACATTCCTGGTTCTACACTCCGTTTTGGCTCTCGCAAACCAAGGTCACCCGGATCTTGTGCGACATCCCACTCACATGCTCTTTCCTCAAACCCATGCTTTTTATAAAATCCAACTGCTTCTTTCGTACTGATCAGTTCCAGACTGACCGCCCAATCCTCCGGCTTGTGCTCCAATAAATACTTCTGCAACTCCATAAGCAACATTTGCCCAACACCTTTTCCCTGATATTCGGGCAAGACAGCAAAATCTTTTATGTAAAATGACATGCCGCCATCTCCGATAACCCTAACCATACCGATTGCCTTTTCTTCTTCGTATGCCACAAACGAAGCTGCTATATTTTTCAAGGCACATTCCACCTGTTCTCTGCAAGGTGGCTCCCAGCCAACTGATGTATATAGTTCAAGAAACACATCTGTTGTTAGTGTATTTACCTTTATTTTCATGCTATCTCCATTCCGCTCTTAACGAGCAATACCCTCTATTCCGGTACTTTATTCTTGCCCTCTAACACTTCAGCACCATAACCGCATAGAAATGAGCAGACAATAAACATAACGCCCACAATGATAGAGGCCTCATTATCAAAGCTTAAGTCTGTCCATTCATCTGCCGTCACATTCATAAAGCCGTTCATGATTCCCTGTACGATTTCCGCTAAAACCACGCATCCTGTTGGGATAGCTATCGCCATGATTCCAAGTCTTCTCAATTCTCTTGCTCCTGTCTCAGTAAATGGTGTTCCTGCCATCAGGGCATTACAAAAATAAAGCTCTGCGAACTTTGCAAGTACAGCCTGACCAATACATACAATCAGCCATGTCACCAAAGTCGCACTGATACTGTTCACATTATAAGCAGTAAAGTCTGCCAGCAAACCGTAAATGGTAACACCTCCGATTTTAAGAACCTTCCCACTTCCAAATAGATTGCTAAGCAGTCCCACAAGGCATCCACAAATACCTATGATTGAAAACACAAAAGCCACCTTGCTAAGTATTTTTCCTATTTTTGCAATCTTGCGTACTATCTTATAATTATTTGATTGATTTTCCAACTTAGCCTCCTTCCAGGTTACTACAGTTACAGGGTTACTCTACCGCAATTTAATTCCATTGTCGATGTACAGACAACTAACATACATAAAACTGATACCAAGATGCATAATAATTCAACAATTTCCTATTCTCCCTTCTCATCGTCATAAACAAAACGCAGAACCAATCCATTTTTCTTTTCGGATCAGCTCTGCGTCTCAGCGTCTGGCTCATTTACGATTTGTGTTTTATCAACAGGTGATGAAACTAATGTAATCTGTCTTGATACACTTGTTTTCGCAACTGGTTTTGACATGTATTTTGTTGCAACTTCATTCAGTTCTGTCAGAAATTTTATAAATTCCTCATCCGTCAATGTGAGCGTACAACTGGTAAGCATCAATAAATCCTTTTTCGGATTTGCATTACCGGCGGAGAAATACTTTGCAAATGTCGCACAGAGACTTAACAACGACATCTGAACAGCAGTCCCATTCTCATCGTCAACCTCTAATGCCTCCCTGTTCAATTGATACACATTTTCCACTGTTCCGCGAATCTTATTTTCCCCGATAACAATAATAAATGCATTATCATTCAATATTTTAATGTGACGATATAAACTGGCACTGGGAACATCCGGCAATGCTTTTTTTATTTCCTTTACAGTTCCTTTTTCGTGCACCAGTAAATATTGAATAATTCTCTGACGAACAGGATTCATAAAAACTTCTGCAATTTCTGTTTTCATTAAGTTTCTTCTCCTTTTATTCTCTATTTTGATTATATTCTCATTTTTGATAATATCAAGTGTTATTTTCTTTTTGTATTTATTATCACTACAGAAAAGACGCAGATGAAAGCCAGTTAGTTATTTACTGGTAATCTTTCCCCTGCGTCTCTGGTGCTTCCATTATCACTGGTCATGACTCACAAATCATTCCATCCGATAGTTTAATAACATTTTCACATTTCATTGCAACATCCATATCATGCGTTACAATCACAACTGTTTTTTTCAATTGATGCATCTGGACAAAAATATCCATAATCTCTCCGGCAGTTTCCTGATCAACATTACCGGTTGGCTCATCTGCAAGTATCAGATCCGGATCATTGATTAATGCTCTTGCGATTGCGACACGCTGTTTTTGTCCACCTGAAAGTTCTGTTGGCAAATGCTTCTCTCTTTCTTCCAATCCTAACATGGAAATAAGAGAGTGATAATATTCCATATCTATTTTTTTCTTTGCAATTAATCGTGGAAGCAAAATATTTTCCTTCGCCGTGAGTTCGTCAATCAGTCTAAAATCCTGATATACAAACCCGACCTCCATATTGCGATATTTCGCCTGTTGCCCCGCATTATAATGGCTAATATCAGATCCCTTAAAGAAGATCTTCCCCTCTGTTGGCAGATCAAGTAACCCGATCATATTCATCAAAGTCGACTTTCCTGAACCGCTTTTCCCAATAATAGCGTAATTATGTCCCTGTTCAAGTTCTAAATCAATCGACTTTAATGCCTGGACCTGATTCTTTTTGCCTTTTCCATATACCTTACTTACATTTTCAATCTTAATCATAGCACTCATTCGCATTTATTCCTCCCTTCCTTTTGTCCGCATGTGCAGATAATAACAATTGTACCAATAATAAGTAATGAAACTGCTACACTTACCAATACTGTCTGTAGAAGATTACCATTCCATAAATCATACTTTGGAATGGCTTCCACCCACGGCTTGCTAAGTATGAGTGCATCATATGTATCATTCTCATACGCATTCCGCATCAAGTCGTTTGCATATGCTGCAATTCTGGAATACACCCACACAGGCAGTATACTGATGCATCCTCCAAAAAGACCTATTTTTCCAAATCTCATCCAAAGAAGAAGTCGTATTTTCCTTTTTGTCATTCCCAAATCATTTAATAACATTCTTTCTTTTTTCATGGAAAAAATATTCATGGATATCGTATTGCCCGCACTGAGAATGCTTAACAAAATTAACACAGCAAGCAACAGGTAAAAAATAGCCATCACTCTTTTGCTGATCATCTGTTTTTCCCGAAGTATACTAAACACATCTATTTGCGCCATATACTTAGCCTCGCTGACATATTTTGACCATGTCTTATCAAAGGATTTTAATGCAGTATCGTTGTATTTTTTCAGTGTAACTCCTACTCTGGTATAATTTTTATTAGGAAGTTTCCATTTTGTAAATGCATCTGTTGATGTTAGAACATTAACAGTGTTCACGCCATTATCGTCCTCAAAATAAAACGAATCCAAATCAGCATCAACCAGTACAATTCCACCGATCCTTGCATCCAATGGAATCATTTTTTCAAAGCACAAAAATTCTTTTGTCACATTTTGCACGGTAACCTTATAACTGCTTTTTTGATTCTCGTATCCTTTTGGAATCTGTCCTAACATGCATTCTGTGCTCTCATCTAACGCCTTATCTCTTATAAAGTCTACCAATGGTAACTTGTCCCCCACCTTAAAGTAACTTGCCAGATCCTGATCCGTGACCATCAATAGAACTTCCTCTCCTGTTTCTATCTTCTTTCTGTCTATCTCTCCCGCAATAAGATTATTTTTTGCAAAAGACATCACTTCCTCAGTGGAGAGTCCGATGGTTGGCGTATGAAACACCTGCTTCTTTTTCAGATCTACACCCAGATACTTCAAATACTCAACACTTGCCAGCGCATCAATCTGATCATTCACAGAATCACTTATTGCTTCTGAAACTTCTGACTGTTGCATCAGCTTATTTGACAACATATCCGTCTTATTAACCACAAGAGCGGTAGAATAATCTACAATTGCCCCCTTTGCACTTTTAACATTCTCGTTTGATTTTAACTCTTGAAACATCTCCGTAGTTACTCCGCTATTATGCATATATTGTAAATAACCGGAATACACATCTACTGGTGACTGTTTCATATAGTAATCAAACCCCTTTATTCTTGCCTCTTTCAATTGAGCATCATAGTTGCCTGTATCGTCAGCAATCTTACATTGAAAAAATTGATATCCAAACACTGCCGAAACAAGCACAAGGCATATTATAATATTAGGCAGTATACGATACCTGATTTTGTCAATTCCCATGTAATGATTTAAAAGATAATAGAGATTTTTACACTCAAATTTTCTTTTCTTCTTTGTGACTTTCTTCATTTCATATTGTATTGGTTTCATACGAATTAACTGCACAAGGTTGATGATTGTAGCAACGACAACACTAACACCAACAACAAAAGCAGCAGTGGTATATGGGTTCCATGTCACCTTGTTAATATACGTAATATAAAATGAATCAAAATCAACCACAGATAGTAAATGTATATTTAATAAATCATTTGCGAGGCTGATAAGAAATTCATATCCCCATTTTCCACAAAAAATTCCTGCTAATATGGTCACTGCCAATACAATCAACATATCCATACTATAAAACAGTGCAATCTTTTTGCTATTCATTCCCAGCCGAAGCAGAGTCCCATAGTAATCATACTTTCTACGGATATCCATACGAATCGAGTCAAATATCCCCACCAAAACCAGTATAAAAATTAACAGCAATAATACCGGCATAAGATACTTTGTATATCCATCGACTGATATATTTCCATTTTCCATACTGCTTGAAACAACATTTGCCAAACTATCTCCATTCGTATCTGCTCCCAGTATATTTGCTATTGTCCATTCTCTGCCAAAAGACCTGTCAGTAGTAATATGTAAGTCTGATAATAAATCAGAATCATCTAAATAGGACTGTACTACATTGGCAGAATTTTCCTTTTTTACTACATCCGCCAAAATATGTATTCCTTTTGGATTCTTTACTTCTTCCGGATAAATATATGCATATGGGAAATTTACATTGTTCATATTACTGGTAGAAAACATTTCTTCCGGATAAAATCTTGTATCATATGTTTCACCTGTATCCTGTTTTTGAACCTCTATAATTCCAACCAATGTATATGTTACATTTTCTGACGTATCATCGCATGTCAATTGAATCTTTTGTCCTAACTTTTCCGCCAAACCATTCGATTTTAACGTGATACGATCTATGCATATTTCCCCTTTTTTATTCGGATACCTTCCTTTCACCGGATTAACATAATACATATCCTCTGTTTTTTAATCCTTAACCGCACCAACTTCAATACTATTTCCGGTTTCCAAAAAGCGATACTTTCCCTGATCAAAAACATACCCCAACTCCGAAAAACGATTGTCTTTTTCAATAACATCCTTTAATTTATCACTCACTTGACAGAAAGCAACATCATAATTGCCATAATCTGATAAAAGTGTATCTGCATATAGCAGCTTTCCTGTCCTCGTTAATAACAGGGAGATTACAATTGCAATAACCCCTAAAAAAATCGTGCAACCAAACAATGCAAAATTTCTTTTCGACTTTTTTATATCTGTTCTAATAAATCTCCAAAATAGCTTCATAAAATTCCTCCCCCAAAAATTTTATTGTAATAACTTATAGATTTATTTTAAATAACTATTGTTTAAGATTCAATGTGATTTTTGTTTAAGATTTGTTTAAGATTTGCTCAAAATTTCCCCCGACAAAGTATGCCCTGTCAAGTTAAATACTATTATGACTATCTACATGTCTGATATACCATTTATACTCAAAGTTTTTTCATAATACTAATAAACTGCAACACTGCATCAAAGAAATCTCTTTCACAAAGTAACCTTCCGGGAATCCAGTTGTCAATATATTATTTTGTTGCATCTGTAAGCTGTGTATGACCGTCATGTCTACGATTGATCCAACTGTTTGATGGCAGGATTGCACTTCATAATCGTTAATGTGACAATTCCTATTACTCCTGCAATAACAAATATTAAGCCTATTCCGGAACCACTCTGCCGTCCAACAAGAAATATTATCATATTTTGATGCAAAGACATCTTTTTCATAAATGGTTCAAAAATATAATCAGCCAGCATACCTCCCATTAAAAATCCTAATGGTGTTAATGCCTGTGTAATCATGCCTTGCAAAGAAAAAACACGACCTTGCATCGTTGTATCAACTTTTTCTCTTATAATAATTGTCTGATATGTATGATATATTGGACTTCCAAAGCATCCAATAAATACCACGATACACCACCACACGAGATTTCTTCCCATTCCAAACAATGTAATTCCAAGCAAACATAGATAACTGCCAAAATACATGACCGGCAATTTTTTATGAGGCTGCTTTAAGATAGACAATAGAACGCTTGCCACGATACAACCTATTGCCATAAACGAGGAAACAATTCCCACGATCGTTTCATTATTGTTCGTTCTTGCCAAAAGAAGTGGTGTGCACATACCATCAAAGGAAATTGCGCCTATAAATTCCAAAATGCAATACATCACAAAAAGCATCAAAATCGGTCGATTACCAGCTATAAAATCAAGGCCTTCTTTCAACCCATTCCATATTTCTGAAATCGATGTCTGATTACCCGAAGAAATTTCATCAGGTATCTCCACAACAAATAGTAATACTAAAAAGGCAAATAGGAAGGTGCTCAAATCAATTATCAAAATCCATTGCAAGCCCAATGTATTAAGAATGGTGGTTGCCAGAACTGGCTGAAATATACCAACTAATGCGCCCATTGTTGATTGAATCCCACCAATTCTTGCATAATCTTTTTGATCCACCAATAAGGTTACCGTAACTTGAGAAGCGGGATTTTGAAATGCATTCATAAATCCATTGATCACATTTACCAGACACAATACCCATAACTGTAAACATCCCAAAATATAACAACTCAAGAGAATGACAGAACCTGTTGCTGCAATCGAATCGCAAATAAGCATGATTTTTTTCTTATTCATTTTATCAGCAACCGCTCCACCGAAAAGACTTACAACGAGATATGGCACTGTACTGCATATTGCCAGTAAAGACGCCGACATCACCTGTCCACTATTAGAATACATCCAAATAACAGTTGCAAATCCAGTCATGGAAGTTCCCAGTTCTGACACCGTTTGGCTAATAAAAAAAATCATAAAATGATACATCTTATTTTTTGTTCTTTTCATAAGTAATTTCCCCTTTGATCTTCTACGACTTCGTTATCATAGTGATCAACCGGCTATCAGACGCATACATCAGTATTTGGCAGTCACTATGTTCACTTGCCTTTGCGCCCATTATAGCATTTAATTACGACAACTAGCTGTCGTAATTAGACAAAAAATTTCTTGCCGTATCAATCAATTCCTTTTTATATTCCTCTGGTGCTACTACTTTTACACGATCTCCAAAACTTAATAAAAGTGCTTTCCATAATCGTTCCTTTGCTGGCACACCAATAAAAGTTCTACACACTCCATTCATCATTTTCTCTATTTGACAATCCGGAAAATATTCTTGTATTAAACCACTTTCCTGCTCTTGAAAGTGTACTTCAATATTTATACAAGTTTTGTAATAATTTTGTTCACTTTCTTTCATACGCTCTTCGATATCTCCATGATCTGCCATAGATTTTTTATTTAATATTTCAACATCTTTCATTCGCGCAACCTTAAAAGTATAATATTTCTCCTTTTCATCACGATACGCAAAAAGATACCATGCATACCATTTATAATATATTGCTAAAGGTTCAACTGTCAGATCAGATTCTTTTCCACTGGCATTTCTATAATGAAAAGAAATATATTTCTTCTCTGTTATCGCTTGTTCCAATGTTTTATTAACATTTTGAACCTGTTGATTCTCTTTTGTAACACCAAAATCCCAAAAAATCCTTTGCCCACCTTCTTTTCCGATGATGGAATTGTATTTTTCAATGATTGAGTCCAATGTATGATTCGTATAGGAAGTTGATAAAGTTTCCAGTGCCTTAATAATCATCTGTTGTTCATCATTTTTAATATTTGTATTTTTCAGTTTATATGTTGATAAAATAGAATAACCACCATTTTTTCCATTATCCGAATAAATAGGTATGCCACAAGACGCAATATTCACCATATCGCGCTGAATCGTCCGAACCGATACATCATATTTTTCAGCTAGGGTTTTCGCTGAAACCTTATCATGATTGAAAAGATAAATAATAATTCCAAGTATTCTATCAATTTTCATTTCTATTTCTCCCATTATAAATGTTGTTGTCCTTTCAGTATCATATCTACATACTGATTTACAAAGAACAACTTCTTGATGACTACATCAAAATTATACCAAATGAACTATTATCCTTCTACAAGAACTATTGAGCAATCCGCTTTTCAGATGATATCTTCACCTTCCAAGATTTGACATTCCTCTTTATATATTGTATATTAATTTAGCTTTCTAATAATTAGATTTCCAACAAAGGAGGGTGCTATGCAGGAAACACTTCATTATCTTTTAATGTCCGATCATTTTATGATACAAAAGGCTCTTGTATCAAGTGTGAAAGATACCGGATTGACACCAGGGCAGCCTAAAATACTCGATTATCTGCTGCATCACGATGGAGCGATCCAGAAAGAAATCGCCATGTTCTGTCACATTGAGCCCGCATCTTTGACTACTATACTAAATGGCATGGAGAAAAAAGGCTATATCGAGCGAAAATCTGTTGAAAACAATCGTCGCTCGCTTCACGTATATCTCACCAAAACCGGAAGAGAATACGCTGACCGGCTTAACCTTGAATTTGCCAAAATTGAGTCTAAAGCATTAAAAGGATTCAGCGAAACAAGCAAGCAGCAATTATATGATCTGCTCGGTCGTATCTATCAAAATATGGTAAATATTAACAAGAAAGAAGGCACTAACAAATGAAACACTTAAACGTAAGACTTCCTATGTATTTTATTGGACTTTTCGTAATGACTGTCGGTATTGCGCTTTCCGTAAAATCTAATCTCGGCGTATCCCCAGTCAGTTCCATTCCCTATACGATAACCTGCGTCTGGGGGCTGGAAATGGGAAAGGCAACGATTCTTTTTCATATTACACTGGTGCTGATCCAGCTCCTGCTTTTGCGAAAAAATTTTAAGCCGGTTCAGTTGCTTCAGATTCCGGTTGGTATCGTATTTGGCTATTTTACTACTTTTTGTAATTATATGGTGTCTTTTCTCTCATCACCGGATAATATGCTAATTCGTATTATCATGTTATTTGCCAGCACCCTATTTATTGCATTTGGTATCTTTTTATATTTGCCGACAGATCTGATCCCACTTGCCGGAGAAGGTTGTATGCAGGCAGTCTCCACCGTAACACACATTGAATTTTCTAAAGTGAAAATTAGTTTTGACTGTGCAATGGTTCTTGTATCGGCACTTACCTGCCTCGCCATTTTACATAGTCTCGGAAGTGTGGGAATTGGTACCATCATTGCCGCCGTTCTGGTTGGAACACTGGTCGGACTTATCAATCGTGCATTTGCCAAGCAGCGTGATCAGTTGCTCGGCAAAACCACAGAGACAGTTTCCCCGGTCACAGAAGCCACATCCCATTATATTCATAGGAATTGCGCATGATTTCGGACTGTCAGAAACTGCACGGATAATCGCTAATCTGTTTCAAAAGAAAATGGACATTTAAATAAGCCATTCTTCTTAAACGGGCTGTGATACGATATCACAGCCCACTTTTTGCTATTTCCAAACTTCTTCTGCAATTTCTTTTACCAGCTTAAGCTTTGCCCACTGTTCTTCCTCTGTGAGTTTGTTTCCAATCTCACATGATGCAAATCCGCACTGTGGACTTAGATATAAACGGTCCAATGGAATGTATTGTGCAGCCTGCTTGATTCTCTCTACGATTTCTTTTTTATTTTCCAGATCAGGTTTCTTGGTGGTAATGAGTCCCAAAACCACTTTTTTGTCCCCTGATATTTTTGCAAGCGGCCCAAATCCACCAGATCTCTCATCATCAAATTCGAGGTAATAGGCATTGACATTTTCTTCCCCAAATAACAGATCCGCCACACCATCATATGCACCTGAACTAAAAAATGTTGAGTGATAATTACCACGACACACATGTGTATTAATCGTAAGATCCTGTGGTGCTTCTGCCACAACATCATTATTAAGTTTTAGAATGATTCTCTTATATTTCTCTAACGCCTCTCCTTTTCTGCCCGTAAGTTCAACCGCTAACTCTGGGTTTACCATGCCACCCCATACGCAGTCATCAAACTGCAGATTTCGGCAGCCAGCCTCATAAAGTTCCTTGATAAACTCACCGTAAGCCTTAATGACATCCTCAGCAAATGCTTCCTCTGTGCCGTATATTTTTAAAGTGTCTTCCAAAAGCTGTGTTCCGGTAAAATAAGCATAAAACTGTCCCGGAGATGGTATTGTCTGTTTGGCAACGGTATTTTCATCTTCCAGTGCCTTTACAAATTTAAAATGTTCAACAAATGGGTGATTCTTTACGGAAATTTTTCCAACCATATAGGTATCGTCAATCATGGCAGCTTCCGCATCAAACGTGGTATTTCCATCTACTGTTTTTTTATGTTCGATCCCTTGAAATCCCCACATAAAATCCAAATGCCATGTTGCTCTTCTGAACTCTCCATCTGTGATCACATGATATCCGAGCTCTTTTATTTTGTTGACAAGTTGTATAATGCACTCATCTTCTACGCTCTTCAACTGTTCTGCACTGATTGTTCCGGCCTCATAATCTGCTCTTGCTTTCTTTAACTTTGCAGGTCTCAAAAAGCTTCCGACATAATCGTATCTAAAAGGTGTTTTCAAATTACTCATCTTGTTCTCCTTTCATTGCATCATATATACAAAGCTATTATAGGCAACATAGGAATCTTTGCATAATACTAAAAAAGAGAGTTTCCCATAGCTTTTTTCTATGGAAACTCTCATTTTTCATTTTACATAATTGCTGAATCGACTGCCCTTACCTTTATGTTAATACTAAAGTTACTTTTCTGTTGTATTAAGCACGTAAATCGTACTTCTTGAAGCGCCCTCCTTTCTTAACCAACCATCCTCTATCATATTGAACAAAATCTCTCTAGCCCGACGTTGTTTCAAATCAAGAAGTGTCATAACTTGTGCCCTTGTGATATATGCATTTTCCAAAACGTATCGGTAAATCTTTTGTTCCTGCTCACCTCTCGGCAATTCTCCGGCGGTTTTCCGGCGGTTCTCCGGCGGTTCTCCGGCGGTTCTCCGGCATTCCTCTGATATTTCATTGTATAGCACCGACTGATCTCTCACACAATCGGGATAACTACTATTATCTGGACTGTTACTATTATTTCGATAAATATTGATCCGCAAATCTACTTCTCCACCAATAAACACTGGCTCTCTCAGTCCTGCTGCTTTTACCTTTCCAATAATTCTTGGTATTCCACTCCCCCAATGTTCAATCAAGTTCATATATGAAAACGCACTTGCAAGCGCCTCATTTCTTATTTGTGAATATCCCTCCTTCATTCGCTCCAAAGTCTGCCCCATTGGAAGCTTGCCTGGAGAAGTAATTTCTAACCGATCATCGTAGATTGCGACCTGAATATTCCCATGATCCAAATAACTTCGATGCACAGCCGCATTGATGATCAACTCACGAATAGCATCTGGCGGAATTTCATAAACATCTTGTCGATATATTCCGACAATATTCGCTCCCAAATGAATATTTCGAAGAACGTATTGAAAAGCCTGCTCTATTTGCTCCCAAATTGGGCCATCATACTCCCGTCGATCCACAAAAACCTCTTTCGTCGACCCCTTAAACACACCACACTGTGTTGCAGTATGAAATACACCTGCCCCTGTTAAAATTGCATAGGCATTTGTTGGATAATCTTTGCCATCACGCTCTATAAGAATTCCCCAAGAACGCAGCTGCTGTCTTCCCACCTCTTTCACAGATTCTTTCTGAACTTCATTATTTGCATTTTTGACCGCCTGTTCCTTCATAGATTGACAGAGAGAATCAATATCATCATCTGTAATGCTTAATCCCATACATAAAGTTTGATCAAAATGGCGATTGCTCCCCTCAAACATCAATTCCCTAATCATATAATCATCTGCAAGCCGGGTGGTTCCTGCAACACGAACGTACACTCCCCCCTCTTTTCCCAATGTCTTAATGTAATAAGGGCGCTGTCTTCCTGCTGAAATTTCAACTACAATGACCGTCTTATTTTCCATTGTTTGTAAAGTAATATCTGGAATAATCGCTGGCTCGCAGCTATCTGACACAGCGTTTGCAATAGCATCCATCATCCCAAACACTTCATCTTTCGGAACTCCCACTACTTCTCTGGTTTTATCTGCAATCCCAAATATAATTTTTCCGCCCATTCCATTTGCAAAAGCAATGACCGACTTCATATAATTAATGCTTCGTTCCGGCAATTTTTCTTTGAACTCTACATTCTTAGATTCGCCGACAAGAATTTCCTGCAATGTCATAGCATCATCCCCCAAACTCTATTATTAAACTAATTGTCTGTCTCCATCTCACATTATAATTATTTTATAATGAATACATCAAAAAAACAACCTTTCATAGTATTCACCTTATCACCTATAATTCAATAAAATATATGCTACACGTCTCTGTCAAGCTTCTAAAAAACTACTCTGCCCGCCATTCTTTTAATGCCGCAGAAAGCTTTTTGTCAATATCTTTTCTCGTTGCCTCACACTCCTTCGGATATTCTTTGGCTGCTCTAAAAATAAACCGCAGCACAAATTTTAGTCCTACAGGCAATGCCATACGGAGCATGGATTCGGGCAATACAAAATGAGTTCCGTGCTCATACACAAGCGGTACATATTCACAAGTATGAGGTCGCTCTTTTAGTCGTTTGTCCATACGGCGGATATATTTTCCTGCTTCCCAGAAAGAATCATCCTCCGCACCCACAAGAAAGAGTTTGCCTTTAATATTCTCGACCTTGATCATTTCCTCTTCCGTATGCTCTCGTGCTTTCTCGGAATCAATAAACAAACAGGTGCTTCGCTCGATATCACCGGAGCCTTTTGTCTCCTCTTCAACCTTCTGCCAGTACACCGGATGTTCATACACAAACGGCATGTAAGGCAGTGGCTCTCCTTTCCATGAAATGGTAGATTTCCCTGGAATCGGCCATTCTTTGCAGCCATCTTTATTTCCCTGCTCAAATCCCTGCCATACAAAATCACTAGCCGTAAGTGCGAAAGTCAAGGTAATATCCGGGAAATAAGAAGCTGCAACCAGCGAATCCATCCCCGCCGTGCTCATTCCCATAATGCCAACTTTGCGATTGCCGTTAGCCTGCAGCCATTTGATCGCTGTCTCAATTCTTTCTAATGGGTTATTGACATGACTATAATTTTTCTTACCGGGAGATACGCACAAAGCATTCACTCCATTTTTATATAACCATTTTGCCCCACACTTTGCCATGTAATCATTTGGATCATCTCCAAATAAACCAATGACCGCACAATCAGATCCTGTGGGATTTTCATAATAAGTTCCATAGAAACCATCTCGTTCAATTTCAAAAAACAGCTTTTTCATCACAATTTCTCCTATGCCACTTGCAAAGACTCGTTCCATATTTTGATGTATGCCTGTCTGACATTCATCATTTACGCCTTATTCAAGTTAGCATATACTAACCAGATTGTCAAACTTTCTTCCCACTTGATCCTACGCTACAGTCCTAACGGTATAAACTTTCTGACATTCAATTTTACGCTGCATTCCTAGCAATATAATAATGTCTCTTCCCGCATTATGGTTACATTTAAAATAAATCCAGCATATTGTCCAAATAAATCTTTTCACGAACCACTAGCTGATATTCCGGCTTTGTCAGGTAATAAAGCAAAAATTCTAAGATCAATGCACTGCCGAGTCCCCGTCCCTCAATCTTAAAATTGGTAAATCCCATCGGCAAATACTTTTCTTGTATATCAGTAACGCCAATAAAGCCCGGATTTTTCATCGCTTTCGAAAAACGGTACCCTTCTTCCAGATCATTGGCTGTGCAGCGATGCCCGCAGCCGCTTTGTCCTAAATTTTTGCGGCTGACCGCTTCATAACACCGCTTCCTATCTTTGCAGGCAAACGAGCAGCACTCGTTGCACAAAAATTCCACTTTATCTTTCTCTGATTTGGATAATGTCTGTAACTTATCAAACTGTTTATTGAAACGAAAATCCGGCACGACATAACGAAAATTATCCCGCTTTACTTCGCTCACAAATTGCTCGAAATCCGTCAATACCTTTGTCGTTGAAGATACAAAATAAAGCTCCGGATAGTTTTCTTGTAAATATTCTAACAACAAATCTGAATGAATGATAATGCCATTTTGCACGCCTTTATTTTCAGCAAATAATGCACAAAGGGCATTACATGTTTCATCCGACAGGTGTTCTTTTCGTAGTAGGGAATTACTAAAAGTTAAACGGCCTGATATTCCATATCGACGCAATAATGCTAGCACTTCTTCCGGATCTTCCGCACCAAACGAAGTTCTTCCTCCACCCCAAAGGCAATCGGCGGGTGCGCCATAAATAGAGCCGATCTCACACCAGTTATAAAAATACTCCCTGTGTTCATAAAACAGCGCTAAAAACAGGCGATATAATTCATAAAATTCAAACAATCCGGGCAAATGAAAGTACGCAGTCTTATTTATTAAATTGTTCTCTTTCATTCTGTCACCAGCCTCCGTTATTTTCTATCGTTCTTCCCTTCACTATCTCGTCCTATCGCTCCCGCTGTATCCTATCTCTTCCTATCGTTCCCACTGTATTCTGCCATCACCCATTGTCTCAGAAAATGCACAGTATTTATCCACAAAGCAGACAATCCACGCCTCTAGACATCGTGGCGGTAACACCGTCAACGGGAACATATGTCTCGCAATAATATTTTTTTCTTTCCTATTCAGCGAAAAATCTTTGCTTGCATTATAAAGTGCGAACGCCGGATGTCGAAATCCATGCAGCCGATGTCCGCCATCCTTTTCATGCCAGTCATATAAAAAATAATCGTGCAGCAAGGCCCCTCGCACTAATGATTGTTTATCAACTGGCAGACGAAAATTCTCCGCCAACAGAAGGCTCTTATAGGCAACGTTAACACTATGTTCATAGACCGATGTACTTCCATGCTGCATCGCATTCTGCTCCTCCAACAAACGTCCCTGCTCACACAATTGGTGTATCGCTTCATCTAACAAGTCATAATTTTCTTCCGATAACTCTACCTTTCGATTCATACAGCCCCTCATTTCTGTTATCTAAGTCATCTGCATCAAGTTTACAACTACTGCGATCATTATAGCACACAACATAATGCAAGCAACCCCTATCTGATTGCGTTCTAATCCCTAGATTCGATCACGATCAATTCCCCGTGTGTAAACGAGATCGTTGCCGTCTGCGCTTCTGGTGCAAACTCATTGCTGATCGCACGTCCATCACCATATGTAAGCGTATAATCTTTCAGTCCATATTGAAATCCTGTCAAAGTCACCGGATACACTTCTTCGGAGAGCGGCTGCAAGGAAATATATTTACCAAATACCTGCTCTCTGTGTAAGGTTGTCTCTCCGTCAATCAAGTATAACCGATTATGCGAATCTACAATATACGCCGGGATTCCCTGCTTAAGTGGTTTCATCAAAATATTTAGATTGGATAGAAAATGATCCAATCGTCCCCCGGTAGCACCCAGAATAGTGATTTCTGATGCCCCTTCCGACAATATCCATTCCAATACCATCTGCGTGTCCGTATAGTCTTTTGCCTTAGGATACTGTACAAACTTTGCAGCCTTATCCGCAGATCGATACTCTGCCAGTGTCTCTTGCAATACACTGTCAAAATCCCCCATAATATAATCCACATTAACTCCTACTGCGTGTGCCGCTTCCAAACCGGAATCTGCACATGCTACCGTATCAAAAGACATGTCGGCCAAATATTGTTTTATAAATGCAATATCATACTTTCCGCCGCTAAATAATATTGTTTTGCCAAGCATTATACTTATCCCCTCTCTTCTCTTACAGAAAGTAGTTGCTGTCCCAAAAATAGCACTGCATACATCTTATCCCGTTACATCTTATAGGATTGCTGTCCACAAAAAAGGACAGTATACTACTGTCCTCTGGTTTTCTTCAAAATATCTCTCTGTATATCATAGATGTATTTCATTAACTTACGATCTGTCATCGTCATCTCACATCCATAATAAAAGTTAAATTTATGATTGGTGGCACGTAGCTCGTCACGACGCACGACCTCTGCTCTGCAATGCAGCATACCATAAGGTGATGGAATGTCGAAAAACATGCCATCCTCCAATTGAAACTCAAAGTCAGAGTATAACCCCACTCCGCTTTCACTAACATCTTTGATCACACCACGCACGATCTCTGGTTCTATCTCCTCGATAACATCTGCATTTTCTTGTTCATCTGCAGGGCTTGGTGGTTCTGATAATCTGCGAGGTGCTCCTGACACATCATAGTAGCCAATTAATGTTTCTTCGCCAATCTGGACGCGATATGCATTGCGTCGATTGTAAGAATGACCCTTATCGTTAATCTGAAATATATGCACCGGCTCTCCGTCCAACTTCGCAATGCCTGCCTTCACTTTTGTCCATTCCCACAGTCTGTCTGCATCGCGATATACAATGCATATATCATCCTCCGCATGAAACTGAAAAGCTCTTCCATTGGATGCGATCAAACTAACACATACCTGATTTGATTTGGCCTCCTCTACTTTACTGACTAACCGATAACGATAACCTTCACGATCAATATAAATTTCTAATGTTCTTCCTAATGGAATATTCTCAAGAAGCATTTTGTCCCTCCGTGTTGATTTCTTCTTGCAAAACATGAATGTTCTCCTCGATATCCCCACGAAAAACAGCGGTTCCAGCCACGACAATATCCACACCGCATGCAGCAACAGCGCGTGCATTTTCCTTTGTCACGCCGCCATCAATCTCTATTTTGAAGAACAATCCTTGTTCTTTGCGAATCTTGTGCAGCTGTTTCACTTTTTCCAAGGTCTCCCAAATCAGAGTCTGACCCCCAAAACCAGGCTCTACCCCCATTATAAGCACCATATCAACTTGATCCAAAATACCATCTAACTTGCTTAACGGTGTTTTTGGACTCAAGCACACTGCCGGCTTCGCACCACTTTCCCGAATGGCCGCAATCGTCCCCGGCAAATCAGCGCACGCTTCCGCATGCACAGTTAACCCATCCGCTCCAGCCTGACGCAAGGCGTTGACATAACGGATCGGTTCCTCTATCATCAGATGCACGTCAAAAAACATGTCTGTATGTTTCCGCAATGACGCAATCACCGGCATACCAAAAGAAATAGATGGTACAAACATTCCATCCATCACATCAATATGAAGGTAATGTATGCAAAGCTTTTGCAATTGTTTCAATTGCTCTCCCAGACAGATAAAATCTGCCGACAAGATTGACGGTGCCAACTGTTTCATATTTCTTCTCCATTCTTTCATAGACGAGTCTATGAATGCATCTTCCTATCATATCTAATAGCGTTTCCGATTTTTGAGTTCTTCATAAAATAGTTTATAATTCTCATATCGGCTACTCGACATTTTCCCCTGAGCCAATGCCTCCTTGACCCCACAATCCGGTTCGTTGATGTGAGCACAGCCAAGGAAACGGCATTGCAATGCATATGGTCTAAACTCCTGATAATATTCCCTTAATTCTTCTTTTTCCAATTCCGGCAAAAGAAGCGAAGTAAATCCCGGTGTATCCATCACATACGTTTGATCTGGCAGCGAAAACAGTTCCGAATGTCTCGTTGTGTGTTTCCCTCGCTTAATTTTGGTACTAATCTCCCCAATTGCCATATCTGCTTCTGGAAAAAGTGCATTCATTACAGAAGATTTTCCAACACCGGATGGTCCGGCTAGCACTGTTGTCTTCCCAATCAAACTTTGATGCAGCTCTTCTAGCCCCTTCCCATCGTAGGTACTGGTAAAAAAGAGCGATGCACCACTGTCTTTATAAACATTGGTGTATTCTTCTATAAAGCCGTCATCTGCGGTGTCCAATTTATTAAAGCATACGCTAACAGGTACATCCTGCCACTGCATCATCAGCAGAAAACGATCCAGCAAATTGATATTTGGTTTTGGATAGGATGCTGCAAAAATAACAATCGCCTGATCGACATTAGCAACTGCCGGGCGTATCAACTCCGAATGTCTAGGCAGTATCTCCTCAATATTCCCCAGCGCATTCGCCTCGTCCAGTATTGTTACATCTACATTGTCTCCAACCAAAGGTTTGACCCTTCGGTTGCGAAACGCACCCTTTGCCTTGCATTCCAACAGACCAATGCTTGGAACGTGTACATAATAAAATCCGCCTACACCTCGAATGATCTTTCCCTGCATTACTGCCTTTCCTTCTTAAACTCTACATTGTATGGGCCCCCTACTTCTACGCCATCTTTATACAACGTAATCTTACCATTGTTATCACTGTATCCCTCAACCGAAAACTTACGCGGGAAATCAGAATAACTCAAAGTTCCTGACCAGGCAGTTTTAGATTTACCATCCTGCTCTAAGACTAATTTGATGGATGCCGGAGCTTCATCTTCGTAGTCAAACGGATTGGCAGAAATCGTCAAAGAACCTGTATATTTGTACTTCGGCTCTGTCGTCGGTGTCGCAGCCGGTTTCTCAGTTGCCTTATTCTTAGATCCTAAGCTGACGGTAAATTCAATCACCGTCCCAACCTCAACCTTGGTACCGGACTTCTTAGACTGGCTGACCACATATCCCTTCTGTACTGTATCACTATATACATAAGTCGGCTCATCCGGAGCTTCCAATCCTACATCTGCTAATCGTTCTCTCGCAACTTCTAGCGATTTCTTCACGAGATTTGGAACACGTACCATATCATTTTCCGGTCCCTTACTGATGATCAAAGTAACTGCTGTTCCTTTGGCTACACTGGAACCCACAACAGGATCGGTACCACATACCTTTCCTTTGGCTACGATATCACTATATTTCTCTGTGGTTCCCTTAACGGTCAAATTGCTGCTCTCTAATTGAGATGTTGCGTCTTCTAAGGATTTATTTGTTACATCCGGAATCGTAATTCCACTGGATTCCTGACTGTAATAAATAGTAACTCTCGTTCCTTCTTCTACCTCTTCGCCGGATTTCGGTTCTTGATCCGTCACGGTATTAGCATCCTCCTCAGACTCTACCGGCTTAAGCTGATATTTTAATCCTGCCTCGTCAAGCATCTGCTCTGCTTCTTCAAGTGTATGATTCACGAGATCCGGTACTGCCACTTTACCTAAAGCAGCCGCAGAAGACTGTGGATCTGCACTTGCATCTGCTGTCGAAGTCGGCGTTGGTTTCTTGTTGGAACCGCCACCCCACCAACCGGCCACTTTGCCGATCAGCAAAATAACAACTAATACAATGATCACCGCAACAACACCGCTGCAGATTTTCAAAATACGCTCTAATTTAGGATCAATGGCATCATCGTCCGATTCTTCCTCTTCATTTTCCGGCTGAACTGTACGATCTTTTTCTGCTAAAATAGCACTCTTTTTCAACTGATCCACTTCATTTTTGTCCATAATGATTGTCGGCGAATCGTCGACAACATCGGAGATCACAACATAATCCCCATCCGGCTCTATTAACGCTCTCTTCAGATCTGCGATCAATGCAGAAGCTGTCATATAACGCATATCCGGCTTCTTCTGCATACACTTCATCACAATCTTGGATAAGCTGTGCGGAATTTCCGGATCAATTTTATCTAACGGTGTTGCCTCTTCCTGAATATGTGCAAGTGCAACAGTCACCGTGCTGTCTCCTTCAAAAGGTACTTTGCCTGACAGCATCTCATACATTGTTACACCAAGAGAATAGATATCACTCTTTTCGTCGCTGTAACCACCTCTTGCCTGCTCCGGACTGATATAATGCACAGATCCCATTGCATTAGATGTGATTGTATTTGACGTTGCTGCCTTAGCGATTCCAAAGTCTGTAACTTTTACTTTGCCCTCTTTGGAAATAATGATATTCTGTGGTTTAATATCACGGTGAATAATGCTGTTATCATGTGCAGCCTGCATACCCTGTGCGATCTGCACACCGATCCCTATCGCCTCCTTGACATCGAGACGACCTTTCTTTTCAATAAAGCGCTTAAGCGTAATACCCTCCACAAGCTCCATAACGATGTAATACAGATCGTCATCTTCACCAACATCATACACATTTACAACATTCGGATGTGACAATCCCGCTACGGACTGCGCCTCCCCTCGAAATTTGGAGACAAACTTTGCATCATTACTATATTCCGGTTTTAAGATCTTGATCGCCACGAAACGGTTTAATCTCTGATCTCTCGCTTTATATACATCCGCCATTCCACCGGATCCCACGCGGTCAATAATCTCATATCTCTCGCTTAATAACATTCCTGGACTTATCATTTCTACCCTTACCTCCTCTTAGCTTATACCTCAGCTAACACAACGGTAATATTATCATTACCGCCGTTCTCATTAGCTCTAGCCACTAACGACTCTGCCGCTGTCTGCAGAGTATCACTATTCTTTACAATGTATTCCATATCTTCATCTTCAATCATATTGGACAAGCCATCACTGCAGAGCATGATAACATCCCCTTGCTCCACATCAATTTCAAAGAAGTCAGCCTGGACTTCTTCATTGATGCCAAGGGCTCTCGTAATAATATTTTTCTGCGGATGTATCCTTGCCTCACTCTCTGTAATATTGCCCTGTTTGACCATTTCCTCTACCAAAGAATGATCATCCGTGATCTGCTCAATCCCATCTCGTATCAAGTACAATCTGGAATCCCCAATATTGGCAATGTACAGTGTATTTTCCTGTAATGTGCAGGCTACCACGGTGGTACCCATGCCCTCATATTCTACGTGTGACGCAGACTCCTCAAAGACTGCTTTGTTCGCAGCTGTAACTGCTTCCTCAAACAAGGAAACCGGCGTCTTATGAGCGCTCTTCTCCAGCGACTGCACCATTGTCTCTACACATAAACGTGACGCATAGTCTCCAGCTCTATGTCCGCCCATACCATCTGCCACGATCAACAGATTTTGGAAACTACCAACAGGTTCAGTATTGCAATACATATAGTCCTGATTCATAGATCTCTTGCTGCCTATATCTGTCTTTGCATATGCTTTCATGTAGTTTCCCCTCCTTTGTTTATAATCAACCTTACATGTATACTATCTAACATATTTTATCATAATAGTGATGTAGTGTCAAAATCTGACGCTTTTTCCATTTATTTCACAACTGACACGAGATTTATCTTCCACGAATTATATATTTTTACCGCGCAGCTGACCACAGGCAGCATCAATATCGCTTCCCATCTCTCTACGGATCGTTGCGGTAATATGCCTGCTCTCCAATATTTTCTGAAACTCCAATACTTTGGTACGCTTGGATCGCTCTCCCATACGCCCTTCTACCGGATTCAGTGGAATCAGGTTGACATGGCAATTCAGACCGTGCAGCAAAGCCGCCAGCTCCTCTGCATGTTCTGCACTGTCATTCGTCCCATCCACCAAGCTATATTCAAATGTAACTCGGCGTCCGGTGTGATCTACATACTCCCGGCATGCTTTCAAGATCTCTGCGATCGAATACCGATTGGCAACCGGCATCATTTTCCGGCGCAGTACATCATTCGGCGCATGCAATGAGATTGCAAGTGTGATCGTTAAATCTTCTTTCATCAGACGATAGATCCCATCTACAAGACCGCAGGTCGACAATGTTATATTTCGCTGACTGATATGCAGTCCCCGTTCATCCGAAATCATTCGAATAAAACGTACAACATTCTCGTAGTTATCCAAAGGCTCTCCAATTCCCATAAGGATCACATTAGAGACACGTTCTCCGGTGATCCGCTGTACCTCATAGATCTGCTCTAGCATTTCCCCGGTTGTCAGACAGCGATTTAAGCCGCCTACCGTGGACGCACAAAAACGACATCCCATCCGGCAGCCCACCTGAGTGGATATACAAACGCTATTGCCGTGATGATATTTCATCAACACTGACTCCACTTTATTGCCGTCACTAAGCTCCATCAAAAACTTGTTCGTACCATCTGCGGAAATCTGCCGCTTTACCATGGTACAACCATTTAACGCCGCCTGCTCCTCTAATTTATCACGAAACGCTGCGGACAGATTGGTCATACTCGCAAATTCTTTGACCATTTTTTGATGCATCCACTGATATAACTGCGTTGTGCGAAATTTCTTTTCTCCAAGATCTTCCACAAACTGCTGCAACTCAGCAAATGTCATGCTTTTAAGATCCACTTTCTGCATCTGTCCACTCCTTCTTTCCTAATTACTTTGTCATATTCCTTTTCGCTGAAATTTCGCCACAAAGAAACCATCCGATCCATTTCCCGGCAACACTTGCAAATATCCCTCTTTACCGGTCTTTCCTCGCAGCGATTCCGGAAGGTCTTCCTCTATCGAAACCGGCACAAACGGAAGTGTCTCTTTGATCCACGAAACGTTATCATTATTTTCTTCTCTTGCAACGGTACACGTACTATATAGCAATATACCACCCGGCCGTACATATTGGCTGACAACCCGCAAGATCTCGCGCTGCAGCGATGCCAGCTCATCAATATCTTCCCGATGCGTGTGATATTTAATATCACATTTGCCACCGATGACTCCCAGTCCGGAACACGGCAGATCTGCGATCAAAACATCCACCGAATCGATCCAATCTTTACGAAGGATCCTGGCATTCTGACGGTACAGTTCGCAATGATCTACCCCGGCGCGCTCCATATTTTCCTGAATCAAATGCACTTTCGTCTCGCTTAAGTCACAAGAAAAGATCACACCGGTACCTGCCAATAAATCCGCTGCGTGCAGAGATTTGCCGCCCGGTGCTGCACAAACGTCCAATACCTCTTGTCCCGGTTTGATCCCGGAAACAGCACCAACAAGCATCGAACTTTCATCCTGCACCTGCAGTCTTCCTCTCGCAAACGCCTCCATAGAATCCACGCGCTCAAAGCCGGATAAATGAAGAGCATACGGAAACCATTTCCCGGGCTGTACTTTTACCTGCTGCCGCTCCAGAGACTCTATGATCTCAGGAACCGCAAGATCCGGATTTCCGCTCGGATTTTGCAGATTCAGATTGCACCGCACGGTTACACCACTTTCCTTCTGCATAAACCCCTGCAGGATCTGTTCTGTTTCAGCTTCACTGTATTCTTCTAAAAAATATTCAATGATCCAACCCGGCATCGAATATTTGATGGATGCATAGGAAATAAAATCTTTCGCATCCGGATATTTAATCTGATCTTTGCCACGGATAACACTTCGAAGAACGCCATTGACAAATCCACTAAGACCTTTCAAACCACGTTTACGTACCAGTTTCACAGCTTCGTTGCAGGCTGCACTGTCAGGCACTTGATCCATATAGAACAACTGATATACTGCCATACGCAGTGTTTCACGGATCACCGGTTTCATCTTGACCACTTTTGTTTTTGAAAAACAATCTATGATGTAATCCAAACGGATTACCTGTTCAACAGTTCCTTCTACTAATCTGGTAAGAAACGCACGCTGTTGTTTGGACAACGTATCCTCTCTATTTAAGGTACGGTGTAATGTCCGGTCACAATACTTGCCTTCTTCCATCACCTGCAGGAGAATATCCAGCGCAATAGCACGTACATTTCTCATATTCTGTTGTGACGTCTGCCGTTTCTCCATGGTATTACTGTCCTTTCTATTGCCTAATCACAGGCAAGTATCGTTCCGCAGTCAATCTGCATGCCGCGCAGAAAATCTGCAATATTCATTCGTTTTTTGCCGGCGAGCTGTAAGCTTTGCACACTCAGACAGCCATCTCCTGTCTGGATCCACAAGCGATTTTTATCAATCAATACGATCTGACCGCACCGGCCTTTCTCGATCTGCTCTGCTGCCTGCTGCCCCGCATCAACAATATCTGCATCCCAGATTTTTAGCATTTTCCCCTGTAAGCCTGTATAACAGCTCGGCCACGGATTAAGTCCGCGGATCAGGCGTTCTAATTCAACCGCCGGTCTGGTAAAATCAAGCTTTCCCGTCTCCTTGGAAAGCATCTTGGCATACGTATATTCTTCTCCCTGCGGAACAGGATGGAGTTCTCCGGCTTCTGCCTGTTTCAATACCTCTAGTATCATCGGACCGCCAAGTTGTGACAATTTATCAAACAAACTGCCCCCGGTCTCTTTGGCATCCAATGTATATTTCTGAACCATCAACATATCTCCGGTATCCAGTCCCTCATCCATCTGCATGATCGTTACGCCACTTTCCGGATCTCCGTCAATAACAGACCACTGGATCGGTGCTGCACCACGAAGCTTTGGCAGCAAGGACGCATGCACGTTCATGCATCCGTATTTTGGCAGTTCTAATATTTCTTTGGGTAATATCTGGCCAAATGCTACAACGATGATCACATCCGGGTTAAGTTCCTGCAAGACCGGATAAAACGTTCCGTCCTTTATACGCTCCGGCTGAAATACCGGAATCTGCGCCTCCACGGCGGCTTCCTTCACCGGAGAAAACTGCAGCTTACCGCTTCTTCCCTTCGGTCGGTCCGGCTGTGTCACAACACCAACTACTTCATGTTCGCTCTGTATCAGAGTTTCCAATGTCGGAACCGCAAAGTCCGGTGTCCCCATAAATACAATACGCATGCTTTGTCCACTCCTTTGTCTCACTCTAATCAGGCACTGTCTTCTACAGTCTGCCTCTCTATCGTCATCCTATGAGATACATTTACTCGATCGGCTCTACGTCCTGAATCCCATTTTCCGTCTTGCTGACATACAGCGTACCGGAAAGATGGTCGATTTCATGCTGCAAGGCTCTCGCTAACAGCTCTTCCCCTTCCACAATGATCTCATTCATATTTTCATCCAATGCTTTTACTTTCGCATAATTGGCGCGTTTTACAATACCAACTTTGCCAGGCACACTCAAACAGCCTTCCTGTCCGATCTGCTCTCCGCTAAGTTCAATGATCTCCGGATTGACCAATACGATCGGATGATCACATTCCGGTGTAACATCAATCACGCAGATCTGCTTCAAAATACCAACCTGAGGTGCTGCAAGACCTACGCCCTCTGCGTCATACATCGTCTCTAACATATCCTCGATCAATGTTTTAATCCTAGGTGTCATCTCCTTTACCGGGCGACACTGCTTTGTCAATATTTCATCTCCCATTACTCGAATTGTTCTTAATGCCATTTTTTTCTTCCTTCCTTTATTCATGATCAAAAGAAAACTGAACACTTAAATGCTCTGACAGTCCTCTTTGCCGAATGTACTGTTCTAATCGATCTTTTTCCCGTACCAAGCACTCATACTCCGCCGATTTTCCATATATCATATATCGATATACATCCCGAAGTTTGGCGATCGGTGCCTCTGACGGTCCCAAAAGTACAAGCCCCTCTGTGCCACGAAGCATGTCTGCTAACTCATCTGCAAATGACGTCGCTAACGCCTCATCCTTAGAAAGCACCAATACTCCTAGTATATGGGAAACGGGCGGATATTGCAACATTTGACGCATTAAAATTTCCTGCTTATAAAATTGCACGTAGTTTTGATCTGCTGCGCAGGTAATGCTGTAATGCTCCGGCTGATAGGTCTGCAGGACAACTTCTCCGGCAAGATCGCCACGTCCTGCCCGTCCTGCCGCCTGCGCCAGCAACTGATAAGTGCGTTCTGCCGCTCTGTAATCTCCTACATTAAGCGACAGATCTGCCGCCAATATGCCAACTAATGTTACCTTCGCAAAATCATGGCCCTTGACGATCATCTGCGTTCCTACCAAAATGTCTGCCTCTCCCGCCGCAAATTGCTTTAAGATCCGGTCATGTCCCTCTTTGCCTCCGGTCGTATCCGCATCCATGCGAAGTACTCTTGCACCCGGAAATCTGCTTGCCGCCATCTGTTCTACCTGCTCTGTGCCAAGTCCAAAGGTGCCAATGTATTTCGATCCACAGGATGGACAAGTCTGTGGCATCGGAATCGTATAGCCACAATAATGGCAGGTCAGATGCGTTACTTTGCCAGCTCTGCTGTGCGGTTTGAGTGACACGGCACAATGCGGACAGCCAACGACTTCTCCACATTTGCGGCAGGACACAAAGCCTGCAAATCCACGACGATTCAAAAATAAGATTGTCTGTTCGCCTCGTTCCAGTCTCTTTTGGATCTTACCCGTTAAACTCCGGCTAAATATCGAGAAATTCTTTGCTGCCAGTTCTTCCCGCAGATCCACAATTTCCACACGAGGCAGCGAAGCCCCTCCGGCGCGCTCCGTCAGTTCAATGCGCGTATACTCCCCTGTGGTCGTATGATAATACGCTTCCAGCGATGGTGTCGCCGATCCGAGTAACACGCTTGCCCCAAGCATCTTGGCACGCTGTACGGCAACTTCTCTTGCATGATATTTCGGAACATTTTCACTTTGATAGCTGGACTCATGTTCCTCATCCATAACAATGATACCCAGTCGCTCAAACGGCGTAAACAATGCAGATCGCGGTCCGATCATAATATCGATTTCTCCCGTCTGCGCACGTTCAAACTGGTCGTACCGCTCTCCCGCAGATAGTCTGGAATGCATAACCGAAACTCTGTCTCCAAAACGCGCATAAAAGCGCTGTACTGTCTGAAACGTGAGTGCGATCTCCGGGATCAGCACTATGGCCTGTCTGCCGCTGCGGATGACATGCTCGATACATTGCATATATACTTCTGTCTTACCGCTTCCGGTAACACCATGCAGCAGATATACCTGCTGCTGTCCCGCATCCATATTGCCACAGATCTGCGTTACAGCCTTTTGCTGCTGCTCATTCAATATCACTTCTTTATCTGCCGCATGAAGTGTGTGATAGGGATTGCGGTAAGATCTGCTCACCTCTATACGAATCCATCCTTTGTCCTGCATTGCTCGAAGTACAGATAGCGTTGCCTTATGCGCCTTACAAAGCACATCATAATCCATCCCGTCTGCATAGTCTTCTGCCTGCAGCAAAGCATCTATGATCCGCACTCTTGCCGTCTGATGCTTGCCTGCCAGTTCCTCGCGTATCTTTCTAAGATCTTCCCTTGTTGGGATCGGTATGACACGCTTTTTCTCTTTTATCTGGATTTCACGCCGCACCGGCATAACAGCCTTGATCGCATCATTCATCGTACCGCCGTAATGTGTTTTTATCCAGTAAGCAAGGGAAAGCAGGTGCGACTGTGCTACGACGCCCTGCTTTACAACTGCTATAATATCTTTGGTTCGGCGAATGTCAAACTTCGCCTGATCTGACAACCCGATAATATATCCCTGCACTGTTCGATTTCCTTTGCCAAATGGGATATCGACCAATGCGCCGATCACCGCGTCCGCCTGTAACGGATCCGGTACACGATATTGAAACGGGCGGTCTAGACTTTTCACCGATATATCGATGATAATATCTGCAAATAGCATATAAACCCTACATTCCTTTCGGTTCTGTCATCACTGCAGGAAGTTGCCGTCTTTGACAACATCTGCCACCAGTTCTCTCTCATCCATATGGTATTTCTTGCCACAGATTTCCTGATAATCTTCATGTCCTTTACCGGCTAAAACGATAACATCACCCTCTTGTGCATGCTCGATCGCATAACGGATCGCCTCGGCTCGGTCAATGATCGTGATGTATTTTCCATCCGCTTTTTCCACGCCGGTGACGATATCTGCAATGATTGCTTCCGGCTGTTCATTACGCGGATTGTCCGAAGTCACGATCGTCAGATCTGCCATCTTAGAAGAAACCTCTCCCATTTCAAAGCGTCGCTCTCTGGAACGGTTACCACCACATCCAAACAGGCACACCAGACGCTTTGGATGATACTCTCGCAGCGTAGACAAGAGACTCTCAAGACTCATAGCATTGTGCGCGTAGTCGATCATAAGCGTAAATTTAGAAGAAACCGGAAGAATCTCCACTCGCCCCTTCACACGGATCTGCGATAAAGAGTTCAATATCGTCTCTTTTTGTACTCCGAAATGTCTGCAGATTGCAATCGCCGTCATCGAATTATACACACTAAATGTGCCCGGAATATCAATCTCAACGTCCATATCCAATGCCCCACTCATGTGGTAAGCAACACCAAGCGTGCCGCCTTTATCCATCAAATGAACATTAGATGCGCGAAGATCTGCATCTTCTCCAAATCCATATGTCTCCACTTCACACGTATGGCCTTCCAATACCTCATCCAGATGATGTGCATCGGCATTGAATATACCGTGTTTACACTGCTTAAACAAAAGGCTCTTGCAATGAATATAGTCTGCCAGATCCTTATGCTCATTCGGACCGATATGATCCGGCTCCAAATTTGTAAAAATACCGTAATCAAATACAAAACCGCTTACACGGTGTAACATCAACGCCTGTGAAGAAACTTCCATCACCACGCATTTGCATCCGGCGTCCACCATTTTGCGGAAGGATTCCTGCACAACGTACGATTCCGGAGTTGTGTTCACCGATGGGATCACCGTATCTCCAATGATCGTCTCGATCGTTCCGATCAAGCCGGTCTTAAAACCGGATGCCTCCAAGATCGAACGAACCATGTACGTTGCCGTTGTCTTCCCCTTGGTTCCGGTAATTCCAATCGTTGTCAGTTCTTTGGCAGGATGGTCAAAATATGCTGCTGAAAGCTGTGCAAGCGCTAACCTGCTGTCTGCCACCCGGATCACGGTAACCTCATCGGGAACGGTAACTTCCTTTTCCACGATCAACACCGCAGCGCCTTTTGCGGCAACTTCCGGTGCAAAATCATGTCCGTCGCGCACTGCCCCGCTAATGCATACAAATACAGAATCCTGCTCTACCTTACGTGAATCATATACTAAGGTACTGATCTCGCGGTCCTGCTCCCCCTGCAGTACCGTATAATCCATATCCAATAATAACTGTGATAATCTCATATTCTGCTCATCCTTTCTGTCCTATCTATATTTCTGTTACATTCCTAACCACAAACAACATCATATTCTCTGTCTCTTACATTCTACACATCAATATCTGTGATGTCGATTTCCCCATCGAATACAACGGTAGCCGGTCCCGTCATAAATACTGTCTCTGCCTCACGATCATAGACAATATACAGATCGCCTCCCAGCAAATGTACAGTTACGTTCTCATCCGTTTTGCCATTTAATACACAGGCTACAACAGCCGCACACGTTCCTGTTCCACAAGCAAGTGTCTCTCCGGCCCCTCGCTCCCAAACACGCATATTGATCTCACTGCGGTTTAACACCTGAATAAATTCTGTATTTACTCTCTTCGGAAATGCTTCATGATGCTCAAAACCCGGTCCGATCTTTTCCAACGGAAGTGATGCAGTATCCTCCACAAAAACAACGGCATGAGGATTTCCCATAGATACCGCTGTTACATGATACTCTTTCCCCTCCACGATCAATGGCTCATTCACACACTGCTTCTCTCCGATCGTTACCGGAATCTCTGACGGGCAGAGGATCGGCGATCCCATATTCACTTTCGCCGTTTTCATCTTACCATCCTGTACTTCCATATCAATATATTTGATACCGGCTAACGTCTCGATCGACACCTTCGTTTTGTCGGTCAGCCCGTAATCATAGACATATTTTGCAACACAGCGTATTCCGTTGCCGCACATTTCTCCACGGGAACCATCAGCGTTGTACATCGCCATGCAAAAGTCTGCCACCTCAGACGGCTCAATTAAGATCAGTCCATCCGATCCGATGCCAAAATGGCGGTCACTCACAAATTGTGCTACCTTATCCGGATGTTTCACCGTTTCCTCCAGGCAGTTCACATATACATAATCATTGCCACACCCATGCATCTTTGTAAATTTCATACGATCATTCATTCCTTTCCCGACTTGTTTTAGAGCCGTAGGTACCATAGTTACTTTGTGTCTCTTGCTTTCTATGTTTTATTCTTTCGGTATCCCGAAATGATAATACGCCTCATCTGATGCAACGCGGCCTCTCGGCGTTCGCAGGATCAGTCCATTTTGAACAAGATAGGGTTCGTATACATCTTCTAACGTACCCGGGTCTTCTCCGATCGATACAGCTAACGTTTCTAATCCTACAGGCCCACCGCCAAATTTTTGGATCATCGTCATGAGGATCTGTCGATCCGTCTGATCCAACCCCAGCTTATCAACCTCTAATAAATTCAGCGCAAAATCAGCCACCTCTTTCGTTATACGTCCATCGTACTTGATCTGTGCAAAATCACGCACTCTCTTGAGCAGCCGGTTAGCAAGGCGTGGCGTCCCTCTGGATCGTCTGGCAAGCTCCAAAGCACCATCTTTATCAATTTCTACTTCTAATATTTTAGCAGAGTGCAAAATGATCTCCTGCAGCTCTTCTACCGTATAGAACGCCAGACGGCTCACAACCCCAAAACGATCTCTTAACGGTGCCGACAGCATGCCGGCTCTTGTCGTTGCACCGATCAATGTAAACTTTGGCAGATCTAAGCGGATCGACCGTGCCGCTGCACCTTTCCCGATCACGATATCGATCACAAAATCCTCCATCGCAGGATATAATACCTCTTCTACCTGGCGATTCAACCGGTGGATCTCATCCACAAACAGCACATCTCCATCCTGCAGATTATTGAGGATAGCAGCCATCTCACCCGGCTTTTCAATGGCAGGTCCCGCTGTGATCTTTAGATTCGTCCCCATCTCATTTGCCACGATCCCGGCAAGTGTTGTCTTACCAAGTCCCGGCGGGCCGTACAACAGTACATGGTCCAAAGAGTCCCCTCGCTCCTTAGCAGCTTCTATATACACTTTAAGGTTGCTCTTTACTTTTTCCTGTCCGATATACTCCCGAAGATACTGCGGTCTGAGACTGGTCTCTATCCCTGCATCTTCATTCGTAAACTCCGTTGTAATGCTTCTCTTTGCCATCCGTTATTAATTCCTTTCGTCTGACTTTGTTTTACATATTTTTTAAGCTCTGCTTAAGCAGTTCTTCTACCGTCATGTTCTCTGCCGCAGGAACTGCCCGCACTGCTCTTAGCGCATCCGTTGCCGAATACCCGAGTGCTGTCAGTGCACTGACAGCATCTGCCTGCAGAGCAGAAGAATGCTGCGTCATATCTGTCTTCGCCTGCTCCCCGACATCCAGTGCCGTCTCGATCGACTGCTGCATATCAATCTTATCCTTCAGTTCCAAAATAAGTTTTTTGGCTGTTTTCGCTCCAATTCCCGGTGCAGTTGCAATCGTCTTGGCATCTTCAGAAAGGATCGCAAACCGAATATCATCTCCGGAAAGTGTTCCCATCAACGCCAAGCCTCCCTTTGGTCCAATTCCGCTGACCGTGATCAATAGCTTAAACAGGTCTTTGTCAGCCTGTGTCGCAAACCCAAACAACTGCATTGCATCTTCACGCACCGAAAAGTACGTGTATATTTTCACTTGACTGCCTGCCACCGGCATTTTTGACAACAAGGAATCCGGCACCAATACCTCCAGTCCGATCCCCTGGTGATCTATGATCACACTGGTCGCTGTCGTTGCCACCAGCTCTCCTGCAACATAACTGATCATCTGAATCCTACATTCCTTTCTCTGCCTGCAGATCTATGCATGCTTTCGCATATTACCACAGGCGTGGTATTAACATCGTCAATTATCTTTCTTATGTACTAGTCCGGTATCCGACTAAAAGTCCCATGAGACTTAGACAACCAACCTTCTTCCATATATTTCAAGATCACATACGGATGGATACCAAGTTCCTCTGAAATCTGCAGCGCATTGCTGTTTGGGAAGCGGTGTAAATATTCTACAATGTCATCCAACTGATCCTCATCCTTATCACGACAATCCTTGCAGCAGCAAGTACGGATCTTCGAACGAAACACCTGATGACAGTGCTTGCACACATTTGTATACATCGTACGTTCTCTCCTCTCCTCCAAAGTTTCTTCCACAAAGGCATATATCTCGGTACTTTTGCGCCCTTCACTGCACATACTGTAATCTATTACAGCAAAATGGAAAACAAATTCAACACCGGCTCGATAAATTTATATCTTCGCGGTCTGTTCTTCCATTCTTCATAGCTAACTTCATGACTTTCCTCAAAAGTAGCATAAAAATCCTCGCGGATATCTTCCTGTATCTGCTCTCCCGACATCCAAATGCCGTTTTCATAATGCAGATAATAACTGCGATAATCCATATTAATCGTTCCTACGATTGCTGCATCCTCCGTCAATATCTGCTTTGCATGCACAAATCCCGGCGTATATTCATAAATACGGATCCCCTCTTTGAGAAGACTGCCATAATTGTAATATGTCAATATTTTAACCAGTTTTTTATCCGGAATACTTGGCGTGATGATACGTACGTCAACGCCTCTCTGTGCTGCCTCGATCAATGACTGCTTCATGTAATCTTCGATAACAAGATATGGCGTCGTAATATACAAATATTCATCAGAATACATGATCATCTGATTATAGATGCTCTCAATCGGATTAAACGGATTGTTAGCCGGGCCATCTGAGATCACATGACAATACGTATCGCCCGTACTTTCCGGCATAACACGATATCGCAAATAACCAACATGTTCCGGATCGGTCGAACTCGCTTCCCACATTTGCAGGAAAACGATCGTCAGTCCCCAAACCGCTTCACCGCTCACGCGAACACCCGTATCTTTCCAAACGCCAAAGCGTTCTACCAAATTTGCATATTCATCTGCCAGATTAAATCCTCCGGTAAACGCCACTTTACCGTCTACCACAACAATCTTTTGGTGTGAACGGAAATTCATATACAACTCGCCCGTATACTTGTGGATCGGATTAAAGACACGCACGTCAATTCCTGCTTTTTGTAACATCGTCGAAAAATATTTACCCGTTCGGATCGCTGCACCAAAGTCATCATACAAAAACTTTACTTCAACGCCCTGTGCTACTTTCCGTTTTAATATTTCAAACGTTTTATCCCACAAAGCTCCTTCAGCAACGATAAAAAAGTCGATCAAAATATAGTCTTCTGCCTGTTCTAACGCCGCAAAAATATCTTCAAACGCATCTTCTCCCATCGGGTAATACTTCACATCGTTTGCCGCAGACAATGGGAATTCTGCCGTCTCCATGTACTTAACCATACGACCTGCCACAGGATTTTCCCGCAAAAACTTCTGATATGCCTGCTCATCGTGTATCAAGAACTGATTTCCATAAGAAATCTGTCGCAAGATATGCTGATCCAACTTCTTTTTGTTACGGCTGGATCTTCCCCACAGATAATACATTACAAATCCACTGATCGGCAGGATCAACGCTAATGCGATCCAAGCCTGCCGATACGCCGGGCTTTGACTGCTATTGATCAGCGTCAGCATGGCGATCACCGCAACAATCTCCAATATAAAGTAGAAATACACTGTTTGATTTTGTAGCAGTAATGGGAGCATTATTATCATTACAAACTGGATCAAAACGATAAATGCTGTCAATATGATGCGCAAAAATCCGGATAAATTATTTTGGATCCGTCCTTTTAGCCCTCGTAAATGCTTGTAATGTTCCTCTCCTCTGCGAAACATATCTGCATCACGTTCTCTCCGTTTACGCATCCATCTTTCATAACTGCTATCCGATGGAGTTTTCTTCATAAACACCCTCCATTCCAATTCGTTCCTGCCGAATTGCAAATATTACCATTCTCTGCCGCACTGCAAATATCACCATTCTTTGCCGCACCACAGAGACCATTATCATCATTACTCACTTCTGCATATTAGTATACTCGAATTGCTCAAAAAACTCAAATGGTCTATAATGTCCTCAAACGATGTTTCACAAACGGAGGAATCGAATGAAAACCATTATAGATACGATTACATTAGCACTTCCGGCTGTTGCATTTCCTATGGCTCCGGAACGTATTTTATTTTTTGATATTGAAACCACGGGGCTGTCGCCACGTGCATCTTCCCTATATTTGATCGGTACCATACACGCTTCCGGTGCAGACCAATATACGATCACACAATGGTTCGCCGACACATCTGCCAGTGAGCAGGAAATGCTAACATGCTTTCTGGAGCAATTAGAACATTATGATGGCCTGTGCCATTTCAATGGACGCACCTTTGATATCCCCTATATTTCGAATAAATGCGACAAATATCACATCACACCTTCTTCCCATTGTCAGGAAATCTTATCCGATACAACGCAGACAAGATCGTTTGATATGCTGCTGCAGTTACGACCGTTAAAGAAGCTGTTTGGTTTAGCACATGGTGCACAAAAAGACTGGGAACAGTTTATTGGCATTGACCGAGAAGATATTTATTCCGGCGGAGATCTCATCCAGATATACAGCAGCTACCGCCAAGATCTGCTGCTTCACCCGGAACAAGCGGCTGCCAAAGAACATCTGTTGCTCTTGCATAATCACGATGACCTGATCGGTATGCTCCACTTAGTAAAAGTTCTGACCTACCGGCTGCTCTTGACACGCAAAAAAGAATCGCCTGCCCGGATCGAACACGCCACACTATTAGAACGCCGCCCCGGCTGCAGCGCGGCTACGATCTCATTTGAACTGTCGGCGGCCGTTCCCCGCAAAGTCCATGTCACAGCACCGATTCCTTGGCCAAAACTATTCCGGGACCAACCGCAAAAAGAGTTGGAACTTACCTTGGAGCACTCTCTGGGATTGTTGACGATACCTTGTGTTCATGAAGAATTGAAATATTTTATTCCGGATTACAAAAATTATTATTACCTGCCGGAAGAGGACACTGCCATCCACCGCAGTGTGGCAGAGTTTGTCGACAAAGCACATCGCAAGGCAGCAACTGCTGCAACCTGTTATGTCCGAAAGACCGGCGATTTTATTCCCTCTGTTTCCGGCAAAATAGACTGTGACGGATTATTGCTGTTTCAGCAAGAGCATCGTGACAAATTATGTTTTGCAGCACTTCCGGAACCTGCTTCAGAAGATGATGGTTCCTCATGGCTCCCTGCTTATGTTGCAGCACAGCTTGGCTGCTTTTTATAAATAGACCGCCGTACAGCTTGGCTGTTTTAACAAATATATCATTGTACAGCCTGATTACGTTAACAAATATATCATCCCACAGCTTGATTACTTTAATAAGATTAAAGTGCCAAAAGGACTTTTGACACCTTAATCTCTAATAGCAAAAAAACCGATACGTTTCCGTATCGGTTTTTTATTTCATGTACTATATGGAATGTCCATTATTCAGCGTTTGCAAGGATCTCTTTCTTATTGTAAGATCCACAAGCCTTGCATACTCTGTGTGGCATCATTAAAGCACCACATTTGCTGCATTTTACCAAGTTTGGTGCAGACATTTTCCAATTAGCTCTTCTCTTATCTCTTCTAGACTTAGAAGATTTATTTTTAGGGCAAATAGACATTTCTTTCCACCTCCTATTTGTAATCCATTTCCTTTTGCAACACTTTCTCGATTATATCAACTCACGATTGCTTTGTCAACAATTTTTTTGTGAATCTTATTTGCAGACCAGACGAGCTGTCTCTCTGGCAATAGCAAGCTCCTCATTAGTTGGTACCACCCATACCTGAGCCGCACTGTCATCGGTAGAGATCTTACGCTCATCACCGCGTACTGCATTTGCCTCAACATCCAGCTTGATACCGATCGCAGCTAAACCTTCAACGATCTTGGCACGAAGCTCTAAGTTGTTCTCACCAACACCTGCTGTCAGGGCAATGGCATCTACTCCGCCAAGTGCCATATAATATGCACCGATATACTTGATCACACGATATACCATGACATCTAACGCATTGATCGCATCCTGATTGCCACCCTGTGCAGCTTCTACAAGATCGCGATAATCATTGGATAAGCCGGACAATCCAAGAGCACCGGACTTCTTATTCAAGATTGTTGTCATTTCCTGTACCGTGATATTTTCTTTCTGACAGATAAACTCAATGATGGCAGGATCCATATCACCGGAACGCGTTCCCATCATCAGTCCCTCTAATGGTGTCATACCCATGCTGGTATCTACAGACTTACCATCTTTGATCGCGGAAATGCTTGCACCACTTCCGATATGGCAAATGATCATACGGGAATTGTTAATATCCAGTCCTGCAAGTTCTGCCAGTCTCTTGGATACGAAGCTATGACTGGTTCCATGGAAACCATAGCGACGAACACCGTATTTCTCATAATATTCCTTTGGAAGAGCGTACAAATATGCCTTGGATGGCATTGTCTGATGAAATGCTGTATCAAATACCACAACATTCGGCACGCCCGGCATAACTTCCTGACATGCACGAACACCCAGCAGATTGGCCGGGTTATGTAATGGAGCCAGATCATTACACGTTTCAATCTGTTTGATAATCTCTTCATTTATAATAACGGAAGAAGAAAATTTCTCCCCACCATGTACCATTCGATGGCCAATTGCGCCGATCTCATCTAAGGAGGTCAACACTCCAATTTCCTTATCCAACAAAGTATCCAATACTTTCTTGATCGCAACTTCATGATCCGGCAGATCAATCTCCTGCTTGATCTTATCTCCGTTTACTTTGTAGATCAAGGCTCCGTCAAGTCCAATTCTCTCACAAAGTCCTGAAGCAGCCACTTCTTCTGTCTCGGAATCGATCAACTGAAACTTAAGAGAGGAACTTCCGCAATTAACTACTAAAATTTTCATCTTAAACCTCATTTCTGTGCACACGTTTTTCGTATAAGATTTGGTCGGGTGCACTCTGGCTCAAATCTTGTAAATGGAATGTGAATCCATACAAAAGTATACTTGATTCATTTTTCTTTGTCTAGTATTATTGAGAAAAACGTGTGTTTTAATATCACAACATCAGAAAGGCAGACACGATATGAAAGCAGTTGGAATCATTGCAGAATATAATCCATTTCATAATGGTCATAAATACCAGATCGAGCAGGCACGCCGCATGACAGACGCCGATTATGTTATCGTTGTAATGAGCGGTTCTTTTGTGCAGCGTGGCACCCCTGCCTGGACGGATAAATATTTGCGGACACAGATCGCACTGGAATGTGGCGCCGATATGGTATTTGAACTGCCGACCGCCTATGCCACTGCCAGTGCGAAGGATTTTGCATTTGGCGGAGTCAGCCTTTTGCAGGGGTTAGGCTTTGTCGATACCCTTTGCTTTGGATCAGAATGCGGTGATATTCATGCGTTATGGAACGCCGCTCAGTTTCTCGCTGATCCCGGAGAAGCCTTTGAGACTACGATCCGTGAACTGGTCGGCAAGGGGTTATCCTATCCGGCTGCCAGAGCACAGGCATATGCGATGCATGCTCCAACAGACGATATAGCACATCCACAACACATAGACATGGATAGCACGCCAGACAACAGCAGTACGGCGTCCTATTTGCTGCAATCTCCAAATAATATTTTAGGTATTGAATATTTGCTGGCACTGAAACAGTTACACAGCAAGATCATACCGGTGACGATCGCTCGAAAGGATCACGGCTATCATGAAACAACCGCCAAGGATAAATATCTTTCAGCAACCGGTATTCGTGACTATTTTCTGACTCAGGGCAAGATTCCTGTCGACTATCTTCCCGCAGAAGCAGTCAATATATTGCAAGCGGCAAGAAACCATTATCCGGTTACATTAGATGACTTTTCGGAAATGTTGTACTATAGACTGTCCACTTGTTCCCCGGAAAACATGACTCGCTGCGCAGATGTTTCGGACGCTCTTGCTGCCCGCATCCACAATCTTCTGCCAAAGTACAAAACAGCTTCTGATTTTATCGAGCTGCTCAAGACGAAGCAGTATACTCATAGCCGCATCAGCCGCGCTTTACTCCATCTGCTGCTTCATACTACCGGCGAACAGACTAAACTCCCGGTCAGTTATGGCAATCTGCTTGGTTTTCGCGGCTCTGCCAGCGGACTACTGCGTCAGGTCAATGATTTTCCGATCATTACAAAAAAAGCCGATGCACTCTGTCAGTTTCATAAACTGACAGAGGCATCGGCAAAGCATGCTATTTCTCTTTGGAACACAGACTTACTGGCTGACAACTTATACCGTCAATGCCTGCTGCACAAAACAGGCTGTGCACTGCCGGACTGCTATCATGCCCCACTGATCATTCCGCGGTATCCTCTTTGCTGATCATGAGACTTGCTGTACGATCATCGGAATTGCAATAGTTTTGAATATAGTATGCGCGTCCGGCTGTAAGCGCTACATTCATGGTTATATTTTTCTCATATACCCAACTGTTCGTAGTGCTGTTATAGATCTGATTGGATTTACTAAATGCTGTAGTGATCAAGTCATCCATTGTATATACATTGATCGAAGTGTATTCCTGATCTGACGAATCCATCGTAATCGTATAGGTTCCAGTCTCCGCCGGAATAAATTTCATGTAATCATTGGCCGGAACTGAAGCAGTATTGTCAAGCGAGAGTGAACCATAAACTTTTGAGGATTCACCTTTGGTAAGTTTGACAGTACGATTTCCTCCTACACCAAATGTAGCCGTATATTCTACAAATTTCTTCGTTGCGTTTATCGAATAAGTTCCTTTTTTCAAAAATAATGTTTTTCCATATCCTAGATAATCTCTGTCACTGTCATACCACGAACAAGTCAGATCATCTGAGCCGCAGGATAATAATACTTTATACAACGCAAGTTTGAAATTGACGGTTGCACCATTCTTGCCAACATTCTTACTGCTTACGGTCTGCCGAACATCATTTTTAGATGCATAAAATTTATAGAGAACCGATGGATATACGATCATATTATAGTCGCCTGACTTCATCTTGGCATTACCATAACTATCAGTATCTCCATTCGAATAACTATATCCATAGCAGGCGTTTCGATAATACTTGTTATTATCATTCTTAAAAGAAGCCACCACACTCACATTATCAATTCCGGTTCCATCTGCAGCAAGTACACGCCCGGATACTTTCACACCATTCACTGCATTGACTGCCAATGTTCCCTTATTGATATGTCCCTTGGTGTCTTTTACCTGATAAGCTACACTATAATTGCGAGCCGGCAGGTATAACTTCTTATCTCCTTTGTCATCATAACGATAACTGTCAAACACAATGTCACCGCTATTAAAACTAATATATTTGTTGGTATTAGATGGTAATGTATACGTATAAGCACCGGAGCCACCTACGGTATATACCTCAAAATATTCAGAAGAGTTGTCATTGGCCAGGATCACCCTTCCACCAGCTTCAATATAGCTGAACATTACGCTGGAGCTACCAATATAACAACTATATTTCTGCACCAGTTTTTTACCTTTTTCATCTTTTGCCGTAAGTGTCATAATACTTGCCTTGGCAGTCTTTAAGGTTCCCTCCAATTTGAAATAATCGCCTTGCGCCTTGGCAGTCAAACCATTTGGTACACCGGTGATCTTCATGCTATTTAAATAACCGGTGTGACTCTGTGTAAATCCCACGGAACGTTCTATCGTGTCTCCAACAACCCCCGTAAAGTATCTGGCTTCTGCATTTTTTGTATAATAATATTGTGTTTGGCCTGATTTATTACCCGGTAATGCAGATACCGTTACCTGTACATAATCACCATCCTCAATACAATTTAAATCGTATGTGGTGTTATCATCGGTAGCTAAGCCTACCTCATACACCTTAGAGCTCAACTTTGTTACACTTGCAACGCGCAGGGCGTATGCAAACTGTCCTGACCCGTCTGCTTTCTTGCGAACCACAAAGTTAGATGCTTTTAAGGCTTTCGCTGCCGTCAAATTTACGCGCACTGTCTTGCCATCTAATGCAGCGACAGAAGCAACGCCAGCTTTCTTAGCTGTCTTTTTGGTAACTTTTACGGTCCAAACCTTCTTTTTCTTACCATATTTTGCAGTAATCTTGGTCGTACCTGCCTTTTTGGCTTTTACGACTCCCTTCTTGGATACGGCTGCAACTTTTTTCTTGCTGGTCTTCCATTTGATCTTGGTCTTTTTAGAAATGCCCTTGACTTTTAATGTTTTCTTACTGCCAACTTTCAACGAAATCGTATTCTTAGATTTCTTATTCGATTTCTTGCTTGATTTCTTGCTTGATTTCTTACCAGCTTTTTTAGCTGCTGTCTTCTTGGCTGCACTTACTGTTTGTGTGCTCATTGGCACGGAAGTGGCCGCCAACGCAATCGCAATGCCAACTGCCATTACTTGTTTTGCAATCTTTTTCATTTTGATCCTCCATAAATAATATTTGTTATCTCTGCAAATAATACTGCGAAAAAATTTCCGCAATTTGCACTAACACTATCATTATACTCTCTCAATTTCTTTAGCGCAATGTCTTTTATTATCAAAAAAGGCGCCTTCCGAAGAAGACGCCCTCTTTATTTTATTTGGATGATTACAAATTATTTGTATAATTCAACCAACTTCTGTAAGTGCTCATAACGAGCCTTTGCAGCTTCCTCAGATTCCTTGAAGAGTCTGTCAGCACGCTCTGGGAATGGTTTGATCAGACGAGTATAACGAGCCTCGTTATTCAGGAATGCCTGATAATCGTCAAAGTTTACACCCTTCTCAGATGTGAATGTGAACGGATTCTTGCCCTCAGCCTTATTGGAAGGATTGAAGGAGAAGAGATTCCAGTAACCAGCTTTCACTGCTTTCTTCATCTCATCCTGGCAGTGGTTCATACCACCCTTAGCGATTCCGTGAAGCTCACATGGTGCATAACCGATGATCAATGATGGTCCCGGATATGCCTCTGCCTCTGCAATTGCCTTAACAGCCTGTGCAGGGTTAGCACCAAGTGCGATCTGAGCAACATATACATAACCATAGCTCATTGCGATCTCAGCAAGTGACTTCTTACCGATCTCTTTACCGGCTGCTGCGAACTGGCAAACCTCACCGATATTAGAAGCCTTAGAAGCCTGTCCACCTGTATTAGAATACATCTCTGTATCGAATACCATAACATTTACGTTTTCACCGGATGCTAATACATGGTCTAATCCACCGAAACCGATATCATATGCCCATCCATCACCACCGAAGATCCATACGGACTTCTTACCGAGGTAATCTTTCTTAGCAAGTGCAGCCTTAGCGTTCTCGCATCCGGCAGCTGCTGCTTTCTCTAACTCAGCAACCAAAGCATCTGTAGCTGCTACGTTAGCCTTTGTATCTTCTTTAGTCTCCATGAATGCATCGAATGCAGCTTTCAACTCTGCAGGTGCCTTATCAGACTCTGCACAAGCCTTTACATTCTCGATAGCCTGATCACGTAAGTACTTCTGACCTACATACATACCAAGACCATGCTCTGCGTTGTCCTCGAACAAGGAGTTAGACCAAGCCGGACCCTTCTTAGTATCCTTATTTACAGTATAAGGAGAAGTTGCTGCCGGGTTACCCCAGATAGAAGAACATCCTGTTGCATTGGAGATGTACATCTGCTCACCGAAGAGCTGTGTGATCAATCTAGCATATGAAGTCTCTGCACAACCTGCACAGCTTCCTGAGAACTCAAGGAGTGGCTGGTTGAACTGGCTACCCTTAGGTGTTGTATCAGCGAATCCGCTGTCTTTCTTACCAACATTAGCTACTAAGTAGTCGAATACCGGCTGCTCATCTGCCTGAGACTCCTGAGGTACCATCTTGATAGCACCATCAGCTGCCTTAGGACATACTGTGATACACTCACCACATCCCATACAATCCAGAGGAGATACGCTCATTGTAAACTTGTACTCTCCAGCCTTTGGCTTAGTATCGGAAAGTTTAATATTAGAAGGTGCTGCTTTCACCTCATCCTCGCTCAGCAAGAATGGACGGATCGTTGCATGAGAACATACAAATGCACAGTTGTTACACTGAATACATGTATCCGGATCCCATACCGGAACGGTTACTGCAGTACCACGTTTCTCATAAGCGGAAGCTCCTGTTACGAACTGACCATCTGCAATATCAGCAAATGCGGATACCGGAAGGCTGTCACCATCCATCTTGGAGATCGGCTCAAGAAGCTTGTTGACCATATCAACAACCTCTTTACGTCCTGTCTTCTCCTTAGCTGGAGCATCTGGTGCAGGATTTTTCCAAGAATCCGGAACTTCTACTTTGTGTACAGCGTCAACACCGGCATCAATTGCCTTGTAGTTCATCTCTACGACAGCGTCACCCTTCTTAGAATAAGACTTCTTAGCTGCCTGCTTCATGAACTCAACAGCTTCATCGATCGGCATAACGTCTGCTAATTTAAAGAATGCGGACTGTAAGATCGTGTTAGTACGTTTACCCATACCGATCTCGATTGCCTTATCGATCGCGTTGATCGTGTAAAGCTGAATGTTGTTATCAGCGATATATTTCTTAGCCTCTGCGTTCAAATGATGATCTAACTCTTCATCACTCCACTGGCAGTTGATCATGAATACTCCGCCCGGCTTAACATCCTGTACCATCTTCATACCCTGTGTTACATATGCAGGATTGTGGCATGCTACGAAGTCAGCCTGATTAATATAGTATGGGCTCTTGATCGGGTTATCACCAAAACGTAAGTGAGAAATGGTAACACCACCGGTCTTCTTAGAGTCATACTGGAAGTATGCCTGAATGTACTTGTCTGTATGGTCACCGATGATCTTTGTAGAGTTCTTATTAGCACCTACTGTACCATCTCCACCAAGGCCCCAGAACTTGCACTCTTTTGTACCAGGTGCGGATGTGATAGGAGCCGGCTTAACCTCTGGCAAGCTCAAGTTTGTTACATCATCGACAATACCGATTGTGAAACGAGCCTTAGGAGCATCCTTCTCCAACTCTTTGTATACTGCAAATACAGATGAAGGAGGAGTATCTTTAGAACCAAGACCGTAACGACCACCTGTTACCACGATATCATTTAATCCTGCCTCGCGAAGAGTAGTAACTACATCGAGGTACAATGGCTCACCAAGAGAACCAGGCTCTTTCGTACGATCAAGTACAGCGATCTTCTTAGCAGTCTTAGGAATCACCTTAAGAATTGCCTCTGAAGACCATGGACGATACAAACGAACTTTGATCAAACCAACTTTCTCGCCCTTAGCTGTTAAGTAATCAATAACTTCCTCAGCTACGTCACAGATGGATCCCATTGCGATAATAACACGGTCTGCATCTGCTGCACCATAGTAGTTGAACAGATCATAATCTGTACCTAATTTTTCATTTACTTTCTTCATATACTTCTCAACAACTGCCGGAAGTTCATCATAAGCCTTGTTACAAGCCTCACGATGCTGGAAGAATACATCACCGTTCTCGTGAGTACCACGAGCTGCCGGATGCTCTGGGTTCAATGCATGTGCACGGAACTCTTCGACTGCGTCCATAGGACACATATCTTTCAGATCTTCATAATCCCATTTCTCGATCTTCTGAATCTCATGGGATGTACGGAAACCATCAAAGAAGTTGATGAAAGGTACTTTACCCTCTAATGCAGCAAGATGTGCTACCGGGCTTAAGTCCATAACTTCCTGTGGATTTGTCTCTGCTAACATTGCGAAACCTGTCTGACGACAAGCATATACATCACTGTGATCACCGAAAATATTCAAAGAATGTGTAGATACGGTACGTGCAGATACGTGGAATACACTAGGTAACTGCTCACCAGCGATTTTGTACATATTAGGGATCATAAGTAAAAGACCCTGAGATGCGGTAAATGTAGTTGTAAGTGCACCCGCTGCAAGGGAACCATGTACGGTACCTGCTGCACCTGCCTCAGACTCCATTTCTACCACTTTAACTGTGTTTCCAAAGATGTTCTTCTGTCCTGCTGCAGACCACTGATCAACAGAATCTGCCATCGGGCTGGAAGGTGTGATAGGATAGATACCTGCTACTTCTGTGTAGGCATACGCCACGTGTGCTGCAGCGGTATTTCCATCCATAGACTGTTTTGCTCTAGCCATTTTTGAATTATCCTCCTTAATTTATGAATTCTGTGAGATATTTTATCACTAAGCATCCAAAAAGTAAAGAATTTCAATGTAGATTTTGTCGAATTTACACGCTTTTTACGATAAAAGATCGATATAAATAAGTATATTTTCTCATTTGAACCGCTATTTGATCATTTTTCTCAATAAAATTTTATTTCTTACCATTTATGTAGGAAATAGCCTGTAAAATGGCGGAAAGACGAGCAAATCTTGTCATTTTCAACCACGGAACCCGCAAATTTTCAATTGACGATTTACACGACTTCTTTTACAATAAAAAATTGTGTGACTATGTATGGCAGATTTGACAAACTATTTGTCCTGCCAAAAACAACAAAATAAAATACGCTTTGCAGCAAATGTCAAAGCAGAAGGAGGAAAAATATGGGAAAAACCTATGTTAAAAAAGTGATGTCACCGGAGCAGCTATTAAGCGAATATCCACTTCCGGAAGCCCACAAACAGTTAAAAGCACAAAGAGATGAGGAGATTAAAAAAGTCTTTACCGGTGAATCTGACAAATTTTTAGTAATCATTGGTCCTTGTTCTGCTGACAACGAAGATTCTGTATGTGATTATATTGGCCGTTTGGCAAAGGTTCAGGATAAAGTTAAGGATAAGATCCTTATCATTCCAAGAATCTATACCAACAAGCCTCGTACTACCGGGGAGGGTTATAAAGGAATCGTTCATCAGCCGGATCCGGAAAAAGCACCCGATCTTGCTGAAGGTCTGATCGCTATGCGCAAGATGCATCTTCGCTCTATCGCTGAAACTCATTTATTTGCAGCAGATGAGATGCTCTATCCTGAAAACTGGCCATATCTTTCTGACATCTTATCTTATGTTGCCATTGGTGCACGTTCTGTAGAGAATCAGCAGCATCGTCTGACTGCCAGCGGTATTGATATTCCTTGCGGCATGAAGAATCCAACCAGCGGTACTTACAGCATTATGCTCAACTCTTGTATCGCCGCTCAGGGAAGTCATACATTTATGTATCGCGGATGGGAAGTTAAGACAGATGGCAATCCGTATGCACATACTATTTTGCGCGGTGCCGTTAATAAACACGATCAGAGCAAGCCTAATTATCATTATGAAGATATGATCCGTCTGGCAGAAATGTACAGTAAACTTAACCTAAAGAATCCGGCCTGCATCGTTGATGCTAACCATTCAAATTCTAATAAGTGCTACTACGAGCAGCCAAGGATCGTTTATGAAGTATTACACAACCGTAATGTTTCAGATGAGATCAAGAAATTAGTCAAAGGTGTTATGATCGAAAGCTATATTGAACCGGGCAACCAGAAGATCGGTGATGGTGTTTATGGCAAATCTATCACAGATCCTTGCCTTGGATGGGATGAAAGTGAAAAGCTGATCTATAATATTGCTGACCGCTTATAATATTTATCATAATATATGATTTCTTTCAAGAACTGCCACTCTGACAAAGCCGTTAGAGTGGCAGTTCTTGTATTTTTCCTGTGCCGTGTGCAAATAAATACAACTCATTGGCACGTATCTGTCCAAGCACCGGCGTCTCATATTGTTCACTGTGCCACACTTCCTTAAACCCTATCGCGGCATTATAATTCAATAAAACATACCGATACGTCGATTTTTCCGGATTCCACACACATAATCCAATATAACCGCGTCGGTTATCCACGATCACATTTTCCTGCGGTCGATTTTGAGGATATATTTTGGACTGCTGCTCCCCGGTATCTGATCGCATACACAAAGTCACTTCTTTCCCAAAGTCTATATTCACCTGCAAATTTAAATCTCTATCATAAGGAACTAATGTATGATCTGATCCTTGAACTTGTTGATACCATTTATTTTTTTGCAATGCTTTATCTCCATTGACGGTATCCTCTTTCGTCTTTGGCGAATTCTTTGGCTCTTTAAGCTGCCACCGGGCAGCGTATAACCGATATCTTGTCCTGCATCCCAAATATAGACTTACGGCAGACGGCTTGTCCTTTTGTTTAGTCACAACCCACAGATATTCTCCCGACAGGTTGGTTCCCACCAAACTGCCTTGCTGCTCATAGGTTTGCTCTTCCACAGGTTTCTGCGGATCCGATACCTCGTAAACCGTTGTCCGTATCTGTTTTTTCTCATGAATATCTTGTATAATATACACTCGCGCGCCATACTTCCAAAAAATCGTCGGATGTGAGAATTGCTTTTCATATACTTTTGCAACACCATTGCTATCGGTGCGGTAAATACCGAATAATGCATCTCCTGACGTATCCTGCTGCACAATATAGCTATAATCCCCCTCAGATTCTGCTTTATCTGCAAACACAAAAGAGGCTTCTGGCACTTGGTCCGGTTTAACCGCCTGGTTCTTTCTTGAAAATGTGATCATAAAACAGACAGCAGTCACTAGGACTGCTGCCATAATAATAATGTATTTGATTCGTTTCATTTATTCCAAACCTTTTAAGAAACTTTCGATACGATCTAAGCCCTTTTCGATCTGCTCAATAGAGATTGCATAGGACAAACGCAAATGATCGTCAAAACCAAAGTCAGCGCATGGTACAACTGCGGTGTTATACTCATTGATCAAAATCTCTGCCATGCGTGCTACCGTACCGACTTTCTCACCCTGGTAAGACTTATCTAATACTTCACCGGCATCAACAAATACATAAAATGCACCCATTGGCTCGATGCAGCTGACAAGCGGCATCTTCTGGATTCTCTCATACATGTATTTGCGTCTCTTATCAAATTCATCATGCATTGCTGCAACAGAGTCCTGTGGGCCGTTTAATGCTTCTACGGTTGCTTTCTGTGCAATGGAGTTTGGATTAGAAGTCTGATGACTCTGTACACTACCCATCATCTTCGCAATTTCTTTGGAAGATCCGGTATAACCGATTCTCCAGCCAGTCATCGCATAGCTCTTTGCCACACCACTGCAAGTGATTGTTCTGTCATAAATATCTTTGCCAAGAGATGCAATGCTGACATGCTTCTGCTCGCCATAAACGAGATTCTCATACATCTCGTCAGCAACTACATAAAAATCGTTTGCAACAACAACTTCTGCAATTGCACGAAGCTCTTCCTCTGTATACAACATACCGGTTGGGTTATTTGGTGTATTTAATACAAGAGCTTTGGTCTTGTCTGTGATCGCAGCCTTAAGATCATCTACGGTCAGCTTGTAGTTCTGCTCCTTGGTTGTCTTTACAATAACCGGAACACCTCCTGCAAGCTTTACGATCTCCGGATAGCTCAACCAGAACGGAGCCGGAATGATCACTTCATCGCCCGGATTGATCAATGCTGTAAATATATTTGTCAAAGAATGCTTGCCACCATTGCTGATCACAATCTGATCCGGTGCATAGTCCAGATTGTTAAAGCTCTTGAATTTCTTAGAAATTGCCTCTTTCAACTCATTTGTTCCAGAAGCAGGCGTATACTTCGTAAAGCCACTCTTAATCGCATCAATAGCAGCATTGCAGATATTTTCCGGTGTATTAAAATCCGGTTCACCTGCACCAAATCCTACTACATCTTTGCCCTGTGCCTTTAATTCCTTTGCCTTAGCAGTGATTGCCAACGTGGATGACGGCTTAACTGCTGCTGCTTTCTTTGATAATTCTAATGACATAGTCATTCTCCTTTCATTGATTCCCATTACTCTTTTGGTGAGATCTTGTCGAATCCGCACAAGCTCGCCTCGGCACATCATATCACAAAAGTATACTTGCGTCAATGTATAATTGTATACAATTGTTCAATCCGGATCATTCTGCATCTCTCATGCATTTTTACTGACCAACCGTAATATTGGCACCCTCTTCTTTTTCCCCCTTGGTTGCGAGTGTACTACCATAAATAAACTTCTGCATTTTATTGACACTCTTAGACAACGGATCCGGCAAAATGATCGACATCTTTCTGGCACGAGTGATCTTATACCCGCCCTCCACAGGAACATTGAGCGTATAGATCTTTTTGTTCTGATCCCGCACCTGTACTGCCATCGCAATATAGTTGACCAGATCTTCTTTTTTGATATTGGTCGTAAGCATCGGCAGGATCTTCGGTATCATAGCAACCAGTTCCAGTGTTGACTTGTCGATCACACGTTTATAAAGTGCTGTCATGACCGTACGATGCCGAAGTGTTCTTGCAAAATCACCGCATTCTCCATCACGCATAACATAACGCACACGTGCAAAACCAAGGGCTTGATTCCCATTCATATGATTTTTACCAACCGTCAACGTATGGTTAGATGTGTCTGATATATAATTTGTACTGTTTAAGTATTTGACCTCTTGTTCGTCCAGCGTAATATCAATGCCACCAACAGCATCCACAATTTTTTGAAATGAATCAAAATTAACCAATACATAACCATCTACTGCGATACCAAAATTTTTCTTGATCGTTTTGATCAAAGTTTTCATACCACCATTATGGTACGCCGCATTGATCTTATTGTCCGAAAATCCCGGTATCTGCACATACGAATCACGCATAATAGAAGTTAACTTAAGCTGATTGTCCTTTTGATTGATCGTAGCGATCATAATACTATCTGTACGACCTCTTCCACCACCAATACTCTCTTCACCACACAACAAAATATTGATAACATCTTTGTTAGTAGAGACGCTCTCTGCACTATCTAAATGAATACTATTCGGATCCAACTCTTCCAAATTACCGGTATTTTCATCGGTATCAAAATATTCCTTTGCAGCCGGGGTATCATTATCTTCTAATCCCTTGATATTCATTTGATGGTAATAATACGTAAATGTGCCATATGCGATCCCCCCAAGCAAAATAACAGCGATCAGAATACCGATCAATATTTTGGACCATAAGGGCAGTCTTTTTTTATCTGCCGATTTTATTTTATTATTCACTCTAATCCTCCATGTGCCTGACAATCCCTAAATCCGGAATCATCAGGCACAATTCATACACATGATTCTTTTTGTCACTTATCGCTTAGTTTTTAAAGCTGTGAATTGGTGCCGGGATGCGTCCACCACGATTAATAAACTCTTCACAATCAAAAGCATTCACCGGCATTACCGGTGCATAGCCAAGCAATCCACCAAATTCAACTGTTTCTCCGACTTTTTTGCCAATAACCGGAATCAATCGAACTGCTGTTGTCTTCTGGTTGACCATACCGATCGCCATCTCATCCGCAATGATGCCGGATATCGTTGTCGCTTTGGTATCGCCAGGTATAGCGATCATATCCAGACCTACAGAACATACGCAAGTCATTGCCTCTAATTTTTCTAAGGTCAAAGCTCCCTCCGTCACTGCATCGATCATTCCCTGATCCTCGCTGACCGGAATAAAGGCTCCACTTAATCCACCTACATAAGAGGAAGCCATAACGCCACCCTTTTTCACTTGATCGTTCAACAACGCTAATGCTGCTGTCGTTCCCGGTGCACCGGCCTTTTCCAGACCCATTTCCACGAAAATATCTGCAATGCTGTCGCCAATTGCCGGAGTCGGAGCCAAAGAAAGATCAATGATTCCAAATGGAATACCAAGTCTCTCTGATGCTTCTCTTGCGACCAACTGGCCAACACGTGTAATCTTAAACGCTGTCTTCTTGACTGTATTACAAAGTGTTCCAAAATCTGTTCCATGAACGGACTCCAATGCCTTGCGCATAACACCCGGTCCACTGACACCAACGTTAATTATCTCATCTGCCTCCGTAACACCATGGAAAGCACCAGCCATAAACGGATTGTCATCCGGTGCATTACAAAATACAACTAATTTAGCACAGCCAATGCTGTCTTTCTCTTTGGTTGCTTCTGCTGTCTGCAAAATGATCTCGCCCATCATTTTTACTGCATCCATATTAATTCCGGTCTTTGTAGATCCCAAATTCACGGAACTGCAGACAAAATCTGTTGTTGCAAGAGCCTCTGGGATCGACTGGATCAAAAGTTCATCACTCTTCGTCATTCCTTTAGACACCAGGGCACTGTACCCACCGATAAAGTTGACACCTACCGTTTTGGCTGCCTTGTCCAGAGTCTGTGCAATACGCACATAATCCTGCGGTGTTTTACATGCGGATGCACCAACTAAAGCGATCGGAGTTACCGAAATTCTTTTATTTACAATTGGAATACCAAACTCTTTCTCGATTGCCTTTCCTGTTTCGACAAGATCTTTTGCAACCGTTGTAATACGATTGTATATCTTGTCGATCAAACGATCCAAATCGTTATCGCAGCAGCTAAGCAAGCTAATGCCCAGCGTAATTGTACGCACATCCAGATTTTCTTTTTCTATCATATCATTGGTTTCTAAAACCTCATGTATGTTAATCATAGTATCCTCCATTTCTGTCATTAAATACGATGCATTTTGTCAAAAATATCTTCACGCTGTGCCTTGATAACGCAGCCCATTTCTTCCCCGATCTGCTCTAACTCATCAACAACGACACCAAATTCTTTGGCGCAGTCTTCCAGATCTACAATCATCATCATATTAAAAAAGCCACCCACGATCGTCTGTGAGATATCCAAAATATTAATGGTGTTATTTGCAAGATATGTGCATACCTTTGCAATGATCCCTACGCTATCTTTACCTACTACGGTTACTACTGTTTTTTTCATGATGTCCTCCATTTCCATACATGATCTGTATGTCTTTTTATATTGTAACAAGCTGTGATGGCTTGTCCCTCTCGGCTACTTGTAACTGAAATGGAACTTCTTTAGAGCCCATTTCCTCCCATATCTGGCATCGTACTGCTTCATATGCCAATGCCGGATAATTGTTCTCTTTGGATAAATGTGCCAAAAATGCATATTTCAAATGATCCCCCATCAAACTGCATAACAGCCGTCCGGAGTCCTCATTGGACAAATGTCCCCATTCTCCCAAAATACGACGCTTGAGCGGATACGGATAATGTCCTGCCTCCAACATACTGATGTCGTGATTTGCTTCAATCAGCAACACATCGCTGTCCTCTAAATGATCTACAATGTAGTCATCGTACACCCCCAGATCGGTTGCCATGCTGACCTTTTGCCCGTCTGCTTCCACAGTATAACATACCGGATCAGCAGCATCATGTGACATTTTGTATGGCATGATCTGCATATCACCCATTCCTACCGGTTGATCTGCATAAAGTTGAAATAGATTTTCTCTTTTTATGACATTTTTTTTATCCTTTTCACAGATTTGATCTAATGTGCCTCCCGTTGCATAGATCGGCACTTCAAATTGCTTTGCCATCATGGGTATTCCTTGAATATGATCTGAATGCTCATGTGTCACAAAAATGCCGTCTAACTGCTCCGGTTCGACGCCAATACTGTGTAGTCCCTCCACAATTCTTTTCCGGCTAATGCCGGCATCTATCAATATGTTTGTTTTCTCTGTGCCGACATAAATACAGTTTCCACTGCTTCCGCTGGCTATACTGCAAACTTTCATGATATTACTACATTCCTTTCTCCACCGCATACTTTACGCCCAGAGTTACTAAAGTCCTAACGGGTAACCCAGCGCAGGATAACGGCATCGTGTTCTGCTAAAGGCTGGCTGAATTCTGCATCCATACCATTTATCTTAATCTCCATATAATCGCCATGCGCCTTACTGGTGTCAATCGGGTAAATATCTAACACATCCACTAATATATAATGTGTCTTTCCACGCAACGCATAAGGTTCGCCATTCACCGTGATCGCAAAATCTTTCTCCGGATCAAAGCTCTGACTCTTCTGCTCATCTGTGATATTCTCTGTGTTTACCGTTTCTGACGATTGACTTTCATCTGTCGTATCTCCGACAGACATCGGTTCGTGCGATCGTTCTGTATCTGTCATATCACTGACGTTCCTTGGCTCCTGTGATGGAGCTATCCCTGTTGTATCACTGACAGGCATCGGTTCGTGCGATCGGTCTATAGCTGCCATATCACTGCTGCTCATGGATTCCTGCGGCACAGCTTCCGTCTCATGAAACTTGTCCGTTATTTGGCAATCTACCGAGAAATTCTCATATACCTTTGTCTGCAGATTTGCCGGAACATGATTGACAAGTACTTCCCCCTCCGCAGCAATATCCATAAAGTCTAACACCTGTTCCAATGTGTAATATGGCAATATCTCAATCTTATCTTCATTTTGAATTTCATAATACGCAGATACCAATTGCCCGTTTGCAGAGACAAAGCAAGGACAGTCGACCTTGGTGCCATTGACATAGAAAGAAATCGCACTCTTGTACTCCGGCAATGCTTGTATCTCTATGCTTCCCGGCTTTCCCTTCGTCGATACTTCAATTTCTATCACATCATTTTGATGAATTGGCGTTGCAATGGAAGCTTCCTCTCCATTCACGCGGATAACCGCAGATTCTCCCGGCTCTCCCCGCTGCATACGTAAGTTTCCCTGTACATAATAGGCAACTGCATCGCCTCGCTGTGGAAATACCTTATCATTCGTAAGCCCTTTTTGAAGCGCAGCATCTAAAACCGTAAGATTTCCCTTATCATAAAGCTTAATACGCTCCCCATTCACAGAGACGAACACAAAATTATTACGTTGCTCATAATAATTCATACATATACCGATCGGTGTAACCAGCAGAGAATCTATCTCTAAATCCTGGCGCAGAAACGTAACCTCACGAAGCACTTCCGAACCACGCAATGCAACCCTTTCTTTTGCCACGCCCAAATACTCTGCCAGACATTCCGTAAATCCTGTGATCTTACCGCCGCCTCCGACAACAAACACAGCACTTACTGACTTATCTCCATTTAATTCTATGATCTTCTCTGCAACCTGTTTTGTGATCGATTGCACATTTTCTCGAACAACCTCTGCAATATCTGAAGACTTTACTGTCATCGGCAGTCCCATAATATCCTGAAATTCTACTTCTTCCTGCTCGGTACTCTCGCACTTCATGCGATCTGCTTCCTGAAAATCTACCAAATAATGCTTGGCAATACATTCTGTTAATTCGTCACCCGCCGCAGGTATCATGCCATAGGCGATAATACTGCCATCTTTCGTGATCGATATATCAGAAGTTCCCGCTCCAACATCAACCAATGCAATATTCAACAAGCGAAAACGTTCCGGTATTGCAATATTGATCGCAGCAATTGGCTCTAACGTCAGATTTTCGACATGTAAGCCTGCACGTTCCACGGCTGCATACAATCCATCCACAACTTCTTCCGGTAAAAATGTTGCGATCAACTCTGTACGTATTTTAGAGCATTTATGCCCCTCCAAATTCGTAATCGGATAATCATTCTGATAATAACGCATGACCGAGTAACCGACACAATAATATTTGAGTCCACTGTTATCAGACTGCCGCAATGTCTCATGTGCCTTTTCTACCGCAAGCATGTCAAGCGAATACACATGTTCTGTCGTCACAACAGTCTCTGTCGTAAAGGTAACTTCCGCTTCCTGCTCTACTGTCTTTAATACACGACCGGCAGCAGCAATACATACATTATTTAACTTCTTGCCCGTCAACTGTTCCAATTGATCACTCACAGAACGGATCGTATCTGCCACTTTACCAATATCATGGATCTGACCATCTAACATTGCCCTTGTTTCATGCTGCACTGCGGCCTGTGCCACAACGACAAAATGACCGTCAGGCTGTCTATAACCGACCGTCCCCACGATACTTCTCGTTCCTATATCTAAACCAAACACAAAATCGTCCGGTAATTGTGCCTCTGCAGAAACTACTGCCTTCTTCTCTGCGTCACTTAAATTCATAATCCCAGAACCTCCCGTCCTGTTGGTAGTAATGTTTCTCGCTCATTATAGCACACATCAATGGCAATTTTCAATTTGCCAGTCGATCGGTGCGATACCATGCTCCTCTAAGAAACTATTTGCTTTACTGAAATGTTTGCATCCAAAAAAGCCGCGGTATGCAGACAATGGACTTGGATGCGGGGCCTTCAGTACTAAATGTTTCGGATTGGTCAACATCGGGATCTTGCTCTGTGCCGGTCTGCCCCAAAGCATATAAACGATCGGCCGATCCTGTGCATTAACTGCCTGAATAACTGCATCTGTAAACTGTTCCCAGCCTTTGCCCTGATGGGAACCTGCCTGATGAGCCCGTACCGTCAACACTGTGTTTAACAATAGTACTCCCTGATCCGCCCACTTCTTTAAGTAACCGTTGTCCGGGATATCACAGCCCAGATCATTGTGCAATTCTTTATATATATTTTGCAGCGACGGTGGTATCTCCCGCTGATCCTGTGGCACCGAAAAACTAAGTCCATGTGCCTGGTGCACATTATGATATGGATCCTGTCCTAATATTAGAACTTTCACTTTGGAAAGAGGCGTAAAATGGAACGCATTAAAAATGTCATCTGCAGGCGGATACACAACACACTTGCTATATTCGTCTTTCACAAAACAAAACAGGTCTTTATAATATTCCTTGCTAAATTCCGGCTTTACCGCATCAAGCCAGTCATTGGTTATCATTGCCATTGGTACTCTCCATTCTATGCTCTTCCTACAATCGAACACTAATGCCCTGATCTCGTAAATATTCCTTCACTTCTCTGATCTCCAGCTCTTTATAATGGAATAACGAAGCCGCTAATACCGCATCTGCTCCCGCTTCCGTAAAGGCATCGCGAAAATGCTCTAACTTGCCCGCACCGCCCGATGCGATTACCGGAATTGATACATTATCCGAAATGATCTTGGTCAACTCCAGATCATAGCCATCTTTCGTTCCATCGCAATCCATGCTGGTAAGCAGGATCTCTCCGGCACCTAACTTGTCTGCCTTCATCGCCCATTCTACCGCATCAATGCCCATATCAACTCTGCCACCGTTTTTATAAATATTCCAGCCACCATCCGGTCTTCTCTTGGCATCAATTGCCACAACCACGCACTGGCTGCCAAACTTTAGTGCTGCCTCTGAGATCAAGGTTGGATTGGCGATCGCGGCCGAATTGACCGACACCTTATCCGCTCCCTCTCTGAGCACCTGACGAAAGTCTTCAACGGTACGGATCCCGCCGCCAACCGTAAACGGAATAAAGACGGTTTCTGCAACACGGCGTACCATATCAAGCTTTGTTGCTCTGGCATCCGAGGATGCCGTAATATCCAAAAAGACAAGCTCATCCGCACCAGCCTGTCCGTATGCTGCTCCAACGATAACCGGATCTCCCGCATCTTTCAGATCCACAAAATTAACTCCCTTGACCACGCGTCCATTATTTACATCCAAACATGGAATAATTCTCTTGGTAAACATAATTATCGCCTCTCCATTCTGTTAAAGGTTGCAAAAGTTCTTCAATATCTGTAATCCAATATCTCCACTCTTCTCCGGGTGAAACTGGCACGCAAATGTATTGCCGCTTTCTACCGAAGCATGGATCGGTACGATATATTCGGTTGTTGCCGCCACGTCTTCCTCTCTTGCAGCCTGTAAATAATAGGAATGAACAAAATATACATATGCATCCTGTGGGATCCCCTGAAACAGTCTTGCTCCCTCTTTGATCTGAATAGAATTCCACCCCATATGTGGAATCTTGAAGCCTTTTTTCGGCGGAATTGCCTTGATCTTGCCCGGCAATACACCAAGTCCTTTTACGCCCGGCGTCTCGTCGCTTTCCTCAAAAAGCAACTGCAGTCCTAAGCAGATGCCCAGAAACGGAATCTGTTTTTCATTTACCTCACGAATCACAGATACCAAATTGTATTTATGTAGTTTTTCCATCGCATCGCCAAACGCACCTACACCCGGAAGAATGACCTTATCCGCTTTCAGGATTTCCTGTGGATCTCGTGTGATCTTTGCCTCTTCTCCCAAAAATTGCAGTGCATTTTCCACGCTGCGAAGGTTGCCCGCATCGTAGTCAATAATAGTAATCATAGTCGTCTCACCTCTGTAGTCGTTTTTGTAAGTGTACCACAACCATGGGTTGTTGTCGATATTATTATTTTTTACCTTACACACCTATAGCACACCCACTAATCCTTTACAATCTGTCCTGCCCGTCTATGGAATCGTACTGCTCTTTCGTTATTGACTTTAAATTCAACAACAATGATAGCTTGAAGGTTATAAAAAACGCATTTCGAAGTTGTCTTCCTGATCTTTGGCAAAAGCAACATAAATAAGGATACTCCGCTGCACTTGAACGAATAGTTATTTCATTCTTTTTGCCATTTGGGGCGCCTTCATAAAAAGTGTTACCGCCGATATCACTTTTTCTTTTCGCAACTTTTGTTAATTCTAATACGAATCAGATGATATGCTATTTTTGACAGGAAGAACGATCAATTTGTCAAAAAATAAAAAAAACAAACCAAAGAAACGCTGGAACCGGTATTGCCGGAACAAGCGTTTCTTGATTAGAATCTTTTTATAGCCCGTTTTTTAGATTTAACATGTGGTGTCAATTACTTTTTCAACTTAATGCTTTTTGTCTTTTTCCCCTTTTTTATAACAAGTTGGGTAGCAAAGCCTTTGTAAGTTTTTATAGAAGAAACTTTACTTTTTATTAAAATACGTTTTTTGCCAATAAAGTAGTAAGCTTTTTTACTCTTGGTAAAGTACACTACAGTACCTTTTTTAGTAAAGAAAACATCCTTCACCTTTTTGATCTTTTTCTTGTTATACACCATAACTCCGGTTTTCTTGTTGAACTTAACTTCTTTTAGAACCTTACCAGTGTTACTTAACAAACAAACCTTTGTTTTAGTTTTCTTCGACTTAGAAATTTTTCCCTTAACAACTTTTGGTGTTGAAGTAGGTGCTTTTGTAGGAATAGGTTTCTTGGTTGGAGAAACTGTAACACTAGGCGTTTCTGTCGGAATAACCGGTGAAGTAGAAAAGGAAGGTTGACTAGATTCCGCAGGTGTATTGGGGTTATTTAGTAATTTTGATAATTCATCAAGATTTGGCAAATTATATTCCTTTTCAGAAGGAAAAGAAGCATACGTTCCGACATATGGACTAGTAGAAAGATGCATATAGCCTTTATTAAAATAATGAAGTGACATTTCATTCCCTTCTAATTCATAACTTATAAAATAAAGTTCCGGATCACTTTCATATAGATTAGAATCAATGTTAATCCATATTGTTCCATTGACATCACCACTTACAAAGAAAATCTTGCCTTTTTTACTTGAGTCAAATCTAAATTGAAAATCCTGATCCTCTATTTTTACAAACAAGGTATAATCTGAATAAGATATCAGCTTAGGTGTAACACCTTCATAATCTTCATATGTTAAATCAACAAGTCCTGATTCTGCTTTTGCCTTTTGGTTAAAACTAAATGAAAAAACAAAAGCAATAGCCAACAGTAACATTAATACACTTATTCGTCCTCTTTTAATCATAATGATCCTCCTTTAAAAGTTTTATAAATCTCTCGGAATCTCTAAGTCAATAAATACAAGATCCCCAGATTCCTTCTTTATTAAAATCCCCCATTTTTGTACTAAAAACACTTGACAAATCCATCAAAAAACGCGGCAACGCCTCTTGATTATTAAGTAAAGTCGCTTGCAACGGCAGATATGATATGCGTCCGGGATTCTGGGTACATATCAAAATAGATAACCCCGAAAAAGCCTTTTTTCATATCGTACCATTCTTTTTTGAAATGTTTTTGTGATATAAACTGCAGAATGAGCACTTGGCTATAGGAAGAAACATCAATGTATTGCTCGCACCGTTTAAGACATTGTTGCTCATGTCCAGCTCTTGTATCAATTACATACTACATTTTCATTCCTCATAACCTACACATTACTGTTTACCCTACCTGTAATGATAGTACAGAAATAATCTATATAATATTTCATTTCTGTACTATCCAAAGAATATTTTATCATTATTTTGTTTTTCATGCAACAATTTTCCCACTCCTAGGCATTGAAACATTTTACATCTGAGCAAGCAGTTGTTATACTTAATATTGAAACTTTACATGATATAGGACTGATTTATATGAAACGAATAGACTTTGAAAACGGAACGGTTACAAGAAACATACTGGGTGCTGCTCTTCCGATGCTGATTGCTCAGATACTGAACCTACTGTACAACATAGTGGACCGCATTTATATTTCAAGAATCCCGGACGTTGGAACAAGAGCACTTGGGGCTGTCGGACTTTGTTTCCCGGTAATTACGATCATCACAGCGTTCGCCAATCTGTTTGGCGGTGGAGGTGCCCCTCTCTTCTCGATCTACCGCGGTCAGAAAGAGGAACACAAGGCAGGTCGGATTATGAATACTTCCTTTACCATGCTGTGTTTTGGTGCGATTGTCCTCATGAGCGTTGGACTCTTGACCGCCAGACCTCTGCTAGTGTTATTTGGTGCTTCTGCGGATACACTTCCCTTTGCACAGCCGTACATAATGATCTATCTGATCGGCACATTGCCATCCATGATCGCTGTCGGAATGAATCCATTTATCAATGCACAAGGGTATGCCCTGATCGGCATGTCCTCTGTGGCTGTCGGCGCTGCCGCTAACCTGCTGCTCGATCCCCTATTTATTTTTGTGCTTGGACTGGGTGTCGAGGGTGCCGCTATTGCAACGGTGATCTCGCAATTTCTATCTGCCGCATTTGTTTTATATTTTTTGATGCGAAAAGCGGAATTAAAAGTACGTCTTCTGCGGAAATACGAATTTCGCGGCTGTTTTGGTTACGCCAAAAATATTGTCAGCCTCGGCACGGCAGGTTTTATCATGCAGCTTACCAACAGCCTTGTATCGATCTGCTGTAACCACGTACTTTCCATCACAGGTGGCGATATTTACATCTCCGTCATGACGATCATATCCAGCGTACGCCAACTCGTGGAAACTCCTATCTATGCGATCAACGAAGGCGCCTCTCCTATCCTAAGCTACAATTACGGAGCCAGACGCCCGTCTCGTGTCCGTAAATCAGGACTGGTAATGAGCATCATGATACTGAGTTATACCGCTGTCATGTGGTGTCTCATCATCCTCGTTCCTGGGACACTGATCCGTGTGTTCAGCTCTGACCATAATTTAGTACAGGACTCTATCCCCGCACTCAAGCAATATTTTGCCGCTTTTATCTTTATGGATCTGCAATACATGGGACAGACTGTGTTCAAATCACTGAATAAAAAGAAGCAGGCAATATTTTTCTCCCTGCTTCGTAAAGTAATTATCGTAGTGCCATTAACCTATCTGATGCCATTTGCCTTCCATATGGGAACAGATGGCGTATTTCTTGCAGAACCTGTCTCCAATATTATCGGTGGCGGCATCTGCTTTATTACCATGCTCTCTATTGTTTTACCGGAGTTAAAGCGAATGGAGCGAGTGCAGTGAAACAAGACCGTCTGCACCACTGTATTCACAGTCTTCCAACCGTTCATCCATTCTTTTTTCCCGGGTAATCTCTATCTGCGGTTCATAAACAAGCTTTCCCATTCCTGAATTTCCCACTATCGCCAATCTGTCTAATACCGTATAACTATCTGGATTTTTGCCTTTCTGCTGAAGAAGCCGATTTAACAAACGTCTTCCCCAAGCATCCGGAAGGCTATCTGCAAATATGCCAAACAATCCGTCAAAATAAGTTTTTTCCGGCACATACACTTTACTACTTACATTTGTTTTCATTGATAACCTCCTGAATATCTTGATACGGAATCTGTGTAAACGCATTCCGCAGATCGCCCGCAATATCCAATGCCATAGCTATTTTTGTAAGGCTAACCAGAGATATTTGCCCCGTTGTTTCAAAACGCTTGATAGATCCATAACTAACCCCACTCATATCCGCTAATTTTTTCTGGGATATCGACCGTCTCCGACGAATATTTCTCACCCGCTGCGCTAATTTTAAATCCAGTTCTTCAGCGGTTTCCCATACTAATCCTCTCATACGACATCAATCCTCCATACAGTTTTCCTTAACATGCGGATTACAATTTGTATTTTAAATGACATAGATAATATTTATAATCGTTTTATGCAATCATATCGTGCACACCTTAACATTTGCAACACCTTAAATGCCCCACTTCATCAGTAGGGCATATGTAACCTTCTGCTATAATCAACTTTAGTATTTTTGAAATATTTCCTTCACCTTTTCATATGCCAATTTGGGTCTTCGATATTCATCTACGATTCCTTTATTATTCATCTCTCGCGGTCTTCCGGCAAACCACTCAGAGCTGACACGCACATCACAAAACTGCCAAATATAAACGCCCATACACTCTGAGGATTCTAAACACGCTGTCAACTGCTCCGCCAAAGCTTCTGCCTGATATTCTTCCGTCCATTTTCCATGATAAGAATTGTGACAGCCATATAGCGCTCCTGCCCCAATCTCCGACACAATAAATGGTTTATCTTTTCCTTTTCCATCCTCTTTAATCCAATCACAAACTTCCGCCAAATACTGCTGCACCGGCTTGTCTACATACCATCTTGGATATATATTACATGAGATCACATCCGGCAGATCAAAACAAATGTCCTGAAAAAATTTGCAGCTTGCAAAAGTACAGGGTCTTGTAGCATCTAATTGCCTGATCAGTGCAAATTGTTTTTGATAGCATGATCTTCCAAACTCTGTTTCGCTGGCACATTCATTTAGTATGCCCCAAATATAGATACTTGGATGATTATAATGGTTCATTATCATTTCCCTGATAACATTTTCTGCCTGCGTCTCAAAAAGAGGATGACGCATTTCTGATTCCTCTATTCCTCTTGCATGATTCTCTTCCCAAACCAAAATACCCAGTTCATCACACAAGTCCAAAAATATCTCATCATTCGGATAGTGCACCGTGCGAATCGAATTGGCGCCCATTTGTTGAATTAACATAAGATCATGACAAATTGCTGCATATGGTAATGCACATCCATAGTCTGGATGATCTTCATGTCTGCATACTCCCTTGATGCGAAATTTCTTTTCATTTAATAAAATTTCTTTTCCCTGCACCTTAATTTCCCGAAAGCCAAAACGGTCTATTAAGTCATCCATCACAATTTCTCCTACTTTTGCCTGTAGCTTTACCTCATATAATTTAGGAGAATCCGGACTCCATTCCTGCACATCTTCAAATATAAGTTCCGTAGACAATATCTGTCTGTCCCCCTTATCGGACAGCAACTGCCAATCATAGATTACTTCTCCTATTTGAAGTGAGATCACCACATTCTCGCCAATAAGCCTCTTTTGATCCAAAATATGGACCGCTACTTTCACGCCGGCTGTCCATTTCCCATTTTTATGATATGTTTTAACATGTACATATTCAAAATATAAGGCACCAATTTTCTCCAACACCACCGGACGCGATACTCCACCATATGACATATAATCATTCGGAATATGCAATGCACTCTTCTCCGTAAAACGATTATCCACCTTAATTTCCAACAAATGGGTTCCCTCGGTCAAATCTTTTTTAATAACAGAAAATGGTGTATAAGCATTATAATGCTGTGCAATCTGTTCCCCATCTAACAGCACTGTCGCTGTATGGCTCACTCCTTTACACTCAATACGGATATTTCCACCAGCAGTAATTTTTTTACGAAAATAGGCTTCTCCACGGTAATTTGCAAAAAGTGGATTTGTTTCAAAGCATCCCGGTGTTGCCATCTGAAACTTTGTTCCTGCATAATCCCCCTCGCATGGCTCAAATTCCCATAAACTCCCTGTCAGTTCTTCCTGCATACGCACTTCATGTGTCTTAAATGTACGAATCATCGTTCTTCATCTCTCCTTAACAAATCTATTAATTTTTCATAATCTAAAACTTCGTCTGAAATACAATTACAAACTTTTTACCCACTCGCTAATCTCCTGTTTAGACATACGATTTAAGAGTTTTCCTTCCACGATCTGTGCATTAGGAGCCGATGGCTGTAACTCACTGACCGTGTTGCCAAATCCGCTGCCACCAGATGTTGCAAATAATACAATCTTTTTGCCGCTCAGATCATATTTCTCCAAAAATGTATTCACGATAGTTGGTGCAACATACCACCAAATCGGGAATCCCAAAATAATCTCATCATAAGCAGATACATCCACATTAGAATCTGCGATTTCCGGTCTGATTGATTTGTCAGCCATCTCTACACTGCTTCGTGATTTTTTGTCCATCCAGTTGAGATCCGCTTTCGTATATGGAACCTTTGGTGCGATCTCGCACAGATCAAAATTGCCTGCCTCTGCGATCATTTCTGCTGTTTTCTTTGTTGTTCCGCTTGCGCTAAAATAAGCAACTAACTTTTTTGCCATAAAATAACACCTCATTTCTTAAACATAAACAAATGTAGTTCTGCAAGAATCGCTAAAACAATTCTTAGTGGCATAGCACCACATTATAAGCAGTTTCCCATAAAGTTAAAAATGTGCAGGAAGTTTTATTTCTCCTGCACATTTATTATAATACTCCATTTTCAATTATGTCTACTACTTATATTGTATTGCTATCTATGCTTTTTTGGCATTATCTGCAATTATTTCGGTTTTATAGATTGTAATGCATAATTTATCCCTTTACAAACTATCTATATTAATTTTTTTCTAATTTCTCGTATTTTATTTTTTCTCTCTAAAACACTTACATCGCATTGTTCTAAATATTGATAAAATACATCTGCTGCAGATAACAACGCTAAAAAGAACTCCTTTTTCTCTACCATATATTTTTTGTCCCCTATAATTATCAAAAGCCCATTCTGATTCCTTTTTTCGTTTCTCAATATCACATTTAGAGGTTGGTCAGGAAACAAAAAACTCGTTTCCCATTTACCCTCTATCAATTCATCTATTGCATCTATGAAATATGACCACAAGTGATTAATTAAATCCCATTGTTCTAATCCCATAATCTCTTGAGTATAATATTTTATTACAATTGCCCCTTCTACATAAAAAACGTCTGTAACTAATTCTATGTCAGTATCTGGTTCAATTTTAACAAAGCAATCCATGTGTTTAATATACGTTTCTACTGTTAGCATTATTATATCCTCTTTCTTTATTATCAAGTAAATCTATTTTTAGGTTCATACTTTTCTCCATTTCTCGTTTTGGCGAGCCGCATGCACTGCTTCCTCTAAATCTTCCGTAAAATGTATAGAGAAATCACCTTTCCCCGCCACTATACGCCTGTATCTCCTCAATAAACCGACTTACCATCGGTGAATACGGGATATTTCTCCGCCAAGCGATCACGGTACTTGTCTCCACTTTCGGCGTCAATCGCCTCTGCACAAGCTTATCCTTCTCCCAATACCGTTCTGCACCCTCGATCGACACCTGATACCCAAGCCCATGTAGCACCATCACCCCGGCATTAGTGCCAAGGTTACTGGTAAACGCCACCTGCAGCTTGCTAAAATCCTTTCCGAACCAGTTAGCCAACTCACTCTGTACCGTATGGCGTTCCGGCAAAATAAGCGGCAAACCGATCAAATCTTCTTTGGTAATATACTCTTTGGCAGCCAGCGGATCGTCTGCCCGCATCGTCAAAACCCAGTGATCACTGCCCTGTAAGCGAATATAATCCATTTCTTCCGTACTGACCGGTTCTAAAAACAGTCCTATATCAATAAGTCCTTTTCCCATCAATTCTGACACTGCATCGGCAGTCCCGGTGTGCAGTGCGATCTGCACTCTCGGATACTTTTCCCGATAACTGCGGCAGATTTCCGCAAGTGTCTCCACAGCCATAAACTCTCCACAGCCGATGGTGATCGTCCCCTCCATAAACTCTTGACTGCCTTTGAACTCACTTAAGATCTTATCTTCCATCTCAACGATTTCCAGTGCCCGCCTTTTAAGCAGCACGCCCTCACCCGTGAGTGTAATACTACGTCCCCCTCGGTCAAATAACTTTGCCCCCAGCTCTTCTTCCAACGCCGCAAGCTGCCTAGAAAGCGTCGGCTGGGTCAAATTCAACTGCTCCGCTGCTTTCGTAAAGCTCTGCTCCTTTGCCACGGTCAAAAAATACCGCAATACTCTCAAATTCATGACTCCATCCCCCTCTCCCTTAAATTTATAAGGGAATTTTAGCTCTTTGCCGTAAAGCACAAAGCCACGGTATATAACCTGCTGTCTCTATCAGTATAACTTTCTCAGCCTTATTTCGCAAATATCAGCCCTCGATCAATGCATCTGACTGCTCTGTTGCCTTGCTTCCTTTTCTCTCAAAAATGGTGCGGAAGATCAAACGAACTAACGGTCCGCAATAAAACATTTGATAACAGATTGCCACCAGGAAATTCATTGCCCATGTTTGAATCCAAGTACCAAAGGTTTTCGTTTCCTTAAACAACAAAGTTGCCACAAGGCTCATGAGCGGACACATGATACAACAGATGCAAATAGAGATCGCGTAGGTGATGATCTGCGGTCTGTCGTCCGGTGTCACAACCGTAAAAGCAAGTGCTTTCGCAATCTTTCCGACAATAAAAAATTCTAAGATAAATGCGACCGGCACCATGATCGGCAGTTCATGAACTGCTGCAAGAAAAGTCTCTCCGGTTACTTTTCCCATGTTTAACGCTACATTGTAAACGACCATCCCGTACACCATGACCGTTGCCATAATGGCTGTGAATACGACATCTTGAAATTTGTTTTTTGGCATAAAAAAATCCTCCTAAAATGATAACTATTGTCATGTGTTGTTCGTTATCATCCCGGAGGATTGTGCGTTTCCAATAAAAACCATATAATGCTGTGAAATTATAACATATTATCTCTAAATATGTAATACCCAAAATTAATAATAATCAAATTTTTGTGCTAATTGAGTCAGATCAACCCCACAATTTTCTTTTATTTTGTTCAAAAACGCCGATATGTCCACACCATAAAGATAATGCGTCAATGTCATGCCATCTGTATTCTTCTTATTACCATATAACCAAAAATACTTCTCCATTCCATCTTTACCATTGATTTTGTCTCTGTCCTTTTGTGCGGCTTCCATCGTTTTTTCTCCTGTCGTTCGCAGTTTTTGCAACGATTGTTTCTGATCCTTTGCTACTGCTTTTTGTGATAGCTCCGCCAAAAACAGCCGGTCTTTACCCGCCAACACATCAATTTTTAAGGTTGGATATTTCTCATCCTTTGTCAACGATAATTTGAAAGTATATGTCACGGAAGAATCTGCCGCTTTCAGAGATATGTCTTCGCGATATTCTTTTTTCGTATTGTTTCGCACGATCGTAACCGAATAGTCGACATTATCCACCATGAGCTCTATTACACGTCCACGAATCGTATCTGACTCATCCACATATAATTTCATTTTCTTCCATACCATGCTGTACTTGTTGGTCATAAATTCACCGGTATGATACACAATATCATACTCCGTACATGCATCAGTAATCCCTTTCGGCTTCACATCCTCTCTGCTCTTCGTGACAGTCTGTCCTTTTTGCCAAAACATGCCAATCCACTTTTGCATCTCACTTTTGAACGTAACTTCCGTCCCCATCGGTACAAACAAGGCTTCGGTCAATTCCGTCTCCAACATAAGATAATCTTCTTTTAGTTCCGATATCTGCAAACAGCTAACCCCACCATTGTCTCCCACATCACGCTTCTGTGTTCCATCATGAAAAGCATTAAAATGTACTGCCTTTTGGTCATTTAATAACACTGTCCCCTGTCCGGTCACCGTGTCTTTATCCATCTGAATATCAGACTGTACCGTGACCTTTTGCAAGCCACTTTTCCTTAATAACTCTTTCCATGCATCGCCAAGTGTAATCTGCGTTGTTAGTCCCAGTCCTTCACTGCTCCTGTCTTTCCAATCTGCCTTCCAGTCACAAAGCTGTTGAATTTCTTCATCCAGCGTTCTCTTCTCCAATTTTTGAACATACTCCGTTGGCGGAAGCTTCTTTTGCTGTTCCTGCTTTTTATAATAGATCACGCCACCTGTACCCAATGCCAAAACAATAATAATACAAATAGCTGCCACAAACCATTTCTTTCTGCTCTGTTTCATAATCCCTCACTCTTTTTACCATAAAACAATATGCTGTTATCTATACAACCATCGTCCACTCGCAAATTCGCCCATCATGCTAATATTCCATTTACCCTAATCAGCTCATCACATTATAAGCCAGTTCCATATTGTTTTTACCCAGTAACTTACATCTGTTGTAGCATTCGTATACAGAAGCTCTTGATACAATTTCGTGAGTGTATTCATATCGATCGCATACCCATCGGCCGCATCAATATAATTAAAAGCACTCTTCTCATACTTTTTCACACCACCATCACATCTCCACTCCGAAATAGCACTTTTCAGAAAACTTCCTCTGCCTAGTTTTCGTAAATTTTTCGGTAAAACAACCTTTTCTAAATAATAATTACCTCGGAAGGATAAAGGTGCCGTCTTGCGAACTGTATCCGGTACAACAAAGGTACTGCCCTTCTTACTCATCGGATAACAGATAAGTGTCGTCATTTTCTTATTGTATAACGCACCATTTTGCGACCTGTACTTTGGATTAATCGAAGAAACACGAATACTTCTCGTACGCATCGTCTCGTTCTCTGGCAAGATCCATACACCAACTAAGCCCGTAATCATCTGATAGTCCTTTGCCTATCAGTCTTACACCATAGGTTTAAAACTACTATATGTAAAATACTTTGAATGCCTTATTTTACGTATTCCCCTTCTCTTATCTCCTAAGCCAAGTATAACATATCTGTTATTAAAAATAAAACACAATCTTTCCTTTCCCCCTGTCATTTTATATCCGTTTATGGTATCCTTATTGTGGGGTTATTTTTTACCGAATGTTGATGGGAACGTTCGTGTTATTACAAGAAAAAGGAGATTTTCAATGAAACAAATTGGCTTTGATAATGATAAATACTTATCCATGCAGTCTGCACATATTAGAGAGCGCATTTCTCAATTTGGCGATAAGCTGTACTTAGAGTTTGGCGGCAAATTATTTGACGATTATCATGCATCACGCGTACTTCCGGGCTTTGCACCGGACAGTAAATTACAAATGCTTTTACAACTTGCCGATCAGGCTGAAATGATCATTTCGATCAATGCATCAGATATTGAGCGTAACAAGATCAGACATGATCTCGGAATTACCTACGATCAGGATGTATTACGTCTGATCGATGTATACAAAAAGAAAGGACTTTATGTCAGCAGCGTAGTTATCACCCGTTACGCCGGACAGCCATCCGCAAATCTGTTTCAAAAAAAATTAGAATCCATCGGTATCCAGGTTTATCACCACTATACTATCGATGGATATCCAAACAATATCGACAAGATTGTAAGTGATGACGGCTATGGCAAAAACGATTATATTAAAACAACCAGACCGCTTGTCATTGTTACTGCACCGGGACCGGGAAGCGGCAAGATGGCAACCTGCCTTTCTCAGCTATACCACGAAAACAAAAACGGTATCAAGGCCGGTTATGCAAAGTTTGAGACATTCCCAATTTGGAATATTCCTTTGAAGCATCCGGTCAATTTAGCCTATGAGGCCGCAACTGCTGATCTGAATGATGTTAATATGATCGACCCATTTCATTTGGAAGCATATGGTGAAACTACGGTAAATTATAACCGCGACATTGAAATTTATCCGGTGCTCGCCGCCATGTTTGAACGCATCTATGGATACTGTCCATACAAGTCTCCAACAGATATGGGCGTCAATATGGCAGGCAACTGTATTATTGATGACGAAGTCTGTAAGGAGGCGTCAAAGCAGGAGATCATTCGCCGCTATTACCAGTCGCTCAACCGCTATATCAAAGATGAGGCATCGGGTGACGAAATATACAAACAGGAACTCATCATGAAGCAGGCTAAAATATCCGTAAACGATCGTGCTGTTGTTCCGATTGCTAACGAGCGGGCTAAGCAAAAAGGATCGGCTGCTGCTGCAATGGAACTGCCGGATGGAACCATCGTAACCGGTTCTACTTCTGATCTGCTCGGTCCGGCGTCCGCTGTACTGTTAAATGCGATCAAAGTATTAGGAAAGATTGATGATAATGAACATCTGATATCCCCTTCCTTTATTGAACCGATTCAACATCTTAAGACCGGTTATCTTGGCAGCAAAAATCCACGACTGCATACCGATGAAGTACTTATTGCGCTTTCAATGTGCGCTGTATCGGATCCGAAAGCCAAACTGGCATTAGAACAGCTCCCAAAATTGTCCGGATGTCAGCTTCATGTTTCCGCGATCTTGTCATCGATCGATATCAACACTTTCAAAAAGCTTGGCATTGAATTAACCAATGAAGCCGTTTATGAGGGTGCTGCTACAACAGAAACGGAATGATCGTATTCCCGCATGCTATAATAAAAAGTTTCCTATAAAATAAAAAACAGCGTTTTCAAATTTTTTGAAAACGCTGTTTTTCATTTCTTATGTTTTCTATCACACGAAGATCATTCATTCCCCGTATTCTTTTTCATGGCTATCTCAACAACTTTACTGGTATATTCTGCCTTGTCTAAGCTTAGCAGTTCCCTTGCCTGCGACTCACTGACGCCATACTCAGATTGTAACAGAGATACGATCTGTTCTTTGCAGCCATCTACCTCGTCCTCGATCTCAAGCTGTTTGGCAGTCTCTAAATTCGCATCATATCTCTGCAAACCACGGATCAGCGCATTTAAGGCATCTGGATAATAATTCATAGCATCATAATTTTGATAAGAATCCAATGCTCTCTGTACCTGCATCACTGTTCGAATCTTATTATAGGTATCCGGATCTTTCTCTTTCACCTTCGTTCCTAACACCTCTTGGTACGCCTGCTCGTACTTACCCATCTCAAAGTATTTCATGGCCTGCTTCTTTGAACTGGAGTAACCATGTATGTTTGTGCCAACAATCTCCACCACCAGAAAAGTAACGGTCAAGATAGCAATGATCGCAACACCAACTTTATTGAGCTTGCCGGTAACTTCATATTTTTCAGCTTCTGCCTCTTCTTCCTGCTGTGCTCTTCGCTCAGCCTTTTTGGCTTCTTTTTCCGCTTTTTTTGCAGCTTTTTCTTCGGCTTTTGCTGCTTTCTTCGCTTCTTTTTCTGCTTTTTTTGCTTCCTTTGCCTGCTCTTTTTCTGCCTTTTTCTGTTCCGCCAACTCCGCTTTTTCCGCAGCTTTTTGTTCTTCCTCTTCCTGTGCTTTTCGTTCTTCCTCGGCAATCTCATCGTTGATTACATTACCAAAGACACGCTGAAACAATCCTTTCTGATCTGTTGGCTCCTCTTCCGGATGTTCCTCCGGTGCCGCAATATCTAGCAGATCATCAATAGACACATCCTGTGATTCCGAATCAGCACCAAGCATATCAAAAATATCTGCTGCCTCAGCATCCTGATCTTCTACCAGTTCATCCTTTGATGCCGTCTCCTGCTGCAACGATCCGGTCATATCCAGATCATCCAACAATCCATCTAACATCATATTTAATGCCTGATCATCAGTCGAAGATTCTGATTTTCCGTCATTCATTAACGCTGCCGTCTCTGCTGAATCTCCGCCACTTACATCATCAGAATACAAATTGATATTATCTAATAATTCACTGGTATTAATCGTCGCACTATCACCAGCCGGCTGTAAGATCTCTTCAGTACCTCCGTCGTCGATCGGTGCTGGAATCTCTTCAGAAGTTTCCGCAACCGACATTGGAATCTCTTCGGAAACCTCCTCTACCGGTATTGGAATCTCTTCAGAAGCTTCCTCCTCGATCGGCATTGGAACCTCTTCAGAAACTTCCTCCTCTACCGGCATTGGAATCTCTTCAGAAACTTCCTCCTCTACCGGCATTGGAATCTCTTCAGAAACTTTCTCCTCTACCGGCATTGGAATCTCTTCAGGAACTTCCTTCTCTACCGACATTGGAATCTCTTCGGAAACCTCCTCCTCTGCCGGCATCGGTGCATCCTCAGACTGCTCGTCTGACTTAAACTCCTCTATCCCTTCCAGATTTTCCAAATCTTCTATGTCCACAAAATCCGCCAAGGAACCCATATCCGCGAAATCAGCCGCATTCAGATCTTCTAATTCTTTGTCTTCTCCTGACATTACCGCAACCTCTTTTCTTCCTTATTGATGGTCCGTTACTCCGATCAAGTTATCTAATGCAGCAACCAACTGTCCAATCTCCGGTTTTGACAACTGGGCATCAGCTCCGAGCGACTCCCCTTTACGACGCATCTCTTCGTTGATCAACGAGGAAAAGATGACAACTGGAATATGGCAAAACTGATCAGACTCTTTGATCAATTTTGTCAAATGGTGTCCATCCATCTGCGGCATCTCAATATCTGTGATCACACAGGATACTTTCTCGTCCAAATTTCCCGACTTATAATAGTCGCATAACCGATCCCAACATTCCTGACCATTGTTCGTTGCCGTTACGTTTACATATCCGGCCTCAGACAAGCAGTTGACGATCATCTTGCTAAGCAAAATAGAATCTTCTGCGATCAAGATCGGTGTATCGTTTCGTTTTCTTCCCGTCAAATGATCGACAGAAGAGGCCTTCAATCCGGTTTCCGGATTAATTCCGGCAACAATCTCCTCAAAATCCAGTATAATGATCAGCTTACCATCAATCTTAACGATGCCTGTCGCCATGCTGTTATCACCACTATTCACCGTAGAATCCGGTTTCAAAATTTCTTTCCAGGAAATGCGATGAATTCCTGCAACTCCGTGTACATGAAATGCAGTATGCAACCCATTAAAGCCCGTTACGATATACATATCTCCCGCCGTATCTGCTTTCTTAGGCAGATTCATAACCACTGCCAGATCAATAATAGAAAGGATCTCATCTCTCGGCATAAATATCCCCTCTACTCTGGGATCTGAATTTGGCACCGGTGTTGGCACCTGATATGGCAAAATTTCCCGCACTTTCGCAACATTAATTCCATAGCTGTTGCCACCAACGGTAAATTCCAAAATCTCTAATTCATTTGTTCCACTTTCCAATAAAATACCTGTATCCATACTCGCGCCTCCTATTTGATAGCTATTTCTGCCTGTTTGTCATCCCGTACAGCTACCAGTGATACATCTGACAAGTTAATTTCCTGATCCACCTCAAACACCAAAACTCCCTGTCTATTATCTCCAGCCTTAATCTTCTGCTGAAAATATTGCAATTCGCCATTCGCAACTGTATGCTGTAGAAGTCCCACCTGTTTTCCCTCTGACCGCAGGTAAAAATCCGGTTTGTTTTTATGTAAGTCAACCTTTGCATTCGTATTCCCAGTATTTTTGATCCGAAAATATAAGACAAGCAGTTTCTTACCCTTTCCGACTTTACAATACGCGTAATCTGCACCGAGCGAAGATTTCAATTTTGCTGACACAAAGTCTACAGAAACCCCAGGAATTCCATACAATTTCGTTAAAGGAACTGTTGTAGCTTCTGCCTCTCCGTCCTTTCCGGCCGCAGCCTGCCCCGGTTCAGCACTCTGCACTGCTGCAGTTTCTGTCGGTGCCGGCGCAGGAGTAACGATCGGCGTTGGAGTTGGAGTCGGATTTAAAATACTACGGTCATAATCCAAACCATATGCATATTTACTGTCATGTTTTAACAACTCTCCTGCCATATATTCCGATGCTTTGCCGGCATCCAGCTTTGATAAATCAGGAACACTCGTGCTGCATCCGGTCAATGCACACGCGGCAGTGAGTACAGTTGCTATAATTCTCTTTTTCATCCTGCACTACCTCTTTTTATTGCGGGCATTTCATATGATTTTGCCCATACATTCATTATCTTTATACTACCATATTACCGCTATATCAGTCAATCGTCTTACAATCGAGTTCAAACCAAAATTCTACACCATTCTCATGATTGATCACTCCACATTTCTGATTCATAGAATCCATGATCGCTTTGACAATCGACAGCCCAATTCCGTTGCCTCCATAGGCTCTGGTACGCGCCTTATCCACCTTATAAAACTTGATCCATATCTTATCAAGGTCTTCCTCCGGTATCGTCTTACCGGTATTGAATACAGAAATGCGCTCAACATCGCCTCTCCGCTCCATTGTTACTCGTATAACCCTTTCACCATCCACATGATTAACTGCATTGCTGATATAGTTTGTAATAACCTCTTCGATCATATACTCATCTGCCCACACATAAACCGGATCCGTTTCATAAAATAAGATCTCTGCATCCTTTTGTTCTGCCAGCAAAGTTGCGGAATTAACCGAAGAACGAAGTACCTGTACAATATCAAAACGTTCAAAATGCACTTGATCACTGCCGAACTCGATCTGATTCAGTGTCAAAAGTTTTTTAACCATTTTATTCATTTTATTTGCTTCATCAATAATGACTTCGCAATAAAACTCCCGGCTCTCCTGATCATCGTTGATATTGTCCTGCAACCCCTCCGCATATCCTTGTATCAATGCGATTGGGGTTTTTAATTCATGCGATACATTCGACAAAAACTCCTTACGCATCTCATCAATCTGTATTTTATTTTGAATATCTTTTTGTAATTCGTTGTTCGCTGATTTTAATTCCAAAATGGTATTTTCTAACTTATCCGAAAGAGCATTAATACTGTGCCCTAATAAGCCGATCTCGTCTTTTGTGTGTACCGGATAACGTACATCAAAATCAAGATTTGCCATCTGATTAGCAATATCTGCAATCTTTAAAATTGGTTTTGCAAAACTATTGCTGACCACGATCATCAGCAGCATACTGACAACAACAGCTCCAACCGCCACATACCCAAGAAAATGATTAAAGATCGCCACACTCTCAGTCATGCTTTGATAATTCGTCCGCATATAGACAAACTGTCCGGACTTTAACTGACCAAACAATTCAATATACTCCGACCCTATTCGATCATCCATTATCTTATAAACTGAATAATTTTCGGATTCCGTAATCTTTTTTTTGGAATCACCACGTTCGCCAACACTGCCACCCCTTTCCAGCCCGAGCACATATTCCCTCGTCTTCTCTTCGACTGTCTTGCTCTGCCGTTCAGAAATGGTATCCGAAGATGGATAATCAAACGAATACATAATATTACCCAAAAAATTAGTCAGCTCAAACAGATAAATGCTATAGGAATGGTTTGCAGACATAATATCAATCTCACGTACACTTTTGTCGGACAATTGGCCATTCTTACTAAGCTGCGGCTGATCCTTCTGCGTTATCGTGTTGACCGAATTGTACGAATCCACCAGCATGGAAACCTTTTTGTGCTGGTAATATCCCGGCAGCAATGCATAATTTAACATCCAAAAGGCGCATAATGTAAAACCCAAGATCAAAAGCATCGTTATCATTAATTTTGTGCGGATCGACATGCCACGCACGTTACAATTTTCACGCTTTCTCATACTTCAAATTTATACCCCATTCCCCAGATTGTTTTGATATATTCGCCCTTGTCACCTAATTTGCTGCGCAATTTTTTTACATGCGTATCGATCGTTCGTGCATCCCCAAAATAATCATAATTCCACACATTGTTCAATATACGTTCCCTCGATAATGCAACGCCTTGATTGTCCATAAAATAGGTCAACAGTTCAAATTCTTTATAGCTGAGTTCTACCAGTTCTCCATTGATCCGCACCTCATGTGCAGCCCGATTCAGACTGATTCCTCCCGCTTCCATCACATCATCTTCAAGTGCATTAGTTCTCCGCAAGATTGCCTCTACACGTGCCACTAATATCTTCGGGCTAAACGGTTTCGAAATATATTCATCAACACCAAGATCAAATCCGAGTAACTCATCTTTCTCATCACTCTTGGCTGTCAACATAATGATCGGCACCTGTGAATACTGACGGATTTCCCGACAAACTTCCCAACCATCCATCTTCGGCATCATCACATCAAGGATGATCAGCGCAATGTCTTTGTTCGCAAAAAATACGTCAACCGCCTGTTCACCATCCTCTGCTTCCAGTACGACAAATCCCTGTTTATTTAAGAAATCTTTGACAAGTTTACGCATACGCTGCTCATCGTCCACCACTAAGATTTTCAATTGTTCCATAGCTTTCACCAACCCTTTCTCATTATTCTATTTAATAAGAAGTCAATGAATATGCTCATTGACTTCTAAAATAAGTATATAAAATAATTATGAATAATCTGTGATAAGATCACTTATTTTTTAGTGCGTTTTCCCGCTCATCCAACTGTTTTTCTTTCTGTTCCAATTGATCCTGCCACTGCTCATATTCATCTACTAATTCTTCCCGCATTTCTTCTTTATAATTTGTAAAATACGTAAACACAGAATATCTGGTCTTAAATGTCACTAACAACATTCCCAAAATAATGATCAACAAAACGGTTATGACCATGTTTTTGATCGTTTTACCAGTCACTGCATCTTCATATGCTTTCTTATATCGTTTGAGCTGTCGCTCTATTTCTGTCTTGCCTGTCACACCAGAATCCGTTGCGCCCGATCCTTTACGTTGTTTATCAGAAGCGGCCTGTTCTGACACTGCAACCGGAATAGGCGCAAGTGTGTCTTCTCCTACGATACCTGACTGCAGGATCTCAGTACGAATTTCCTGTAAAAACTGCAGTCCGATAACTGTACAAAACGCATGCTTTTCGACGGATCGATTGTACACCTTTAGCAGTTCCTTTGGTTTCCCGGAACGGATTGTTTCCTTGAGATAGGAAATTGTTTCTTTCTCCTTGTGTGCCCGTTCAAATTCACGTTTTGTCAAGAATTGATATCCGTCCAAACAATATAACGTATTCTTCATGCCATTCCCCATTTCTGTTATTTTGAAAACGTTGCATGCTTTGCGATCCATTTCTGTACAGCACTACTCAACGCATTATCCTTTAAGCTTTCTCGATTCTTCTTCTCATATTCTGCTTCAGAATCATATTTTTCAGTGTTATACTGATATTCCTCTGCCACCAGGTCTTTATATTCCTTGTCCGAATAATTAATCCCCTCTGCTTTTGCAATTGCTTCAACGACCAATTTTTCTTTGACAGCCTGCTTCGCCTGTTCGTCCAACTCATTTTTGACAAAGTCTTCTTCATTTTCGCTGCCCCAGGACTGAAAAATTTCGTCATGGCTCATACCGTACATATCCGCCATATCATAATACCCCTGCAGCACTTCCTGCTTGGCATCTTCTAATAATTCTTCCGGATATTTTTTTACTTTTGCATTTTCAAGAACTTCTGTCCATGCAAAATCCTGCTTATTATTCTCATTTTCTTTTGCTAGCTCCGTGCGAATATCAGCTTCATACTCTTTTGCTGTCTTAAAATCCGAAATCGACTGCACAAATTTATCATTCCAGGTCGGGACGATTTCATCTCCACAGATATATTTTACCGTAGCCTTAAAGGTAACTTCCTTACCGTCAATGGTATCATCTCCATAAGTTCCCTTTGGAATATTGATCTTAAAAGTGATCTGCTTGCCGGTCTTGGCTCCTACAAAAGCACTTTCAAATCCTTTTACAAATTGGTCAGATCCAAGCTCTATAACCTCTTCTCCGCAAGTATCATCTACCTTTTTGCCATCAATATAGCCATTAAATTTAGCGTATATTTTGTCATCTTCCTGTACGGTACCCTTTTTCTGTTCATACGTGACATTATCCTGTATCAGACCGTCGATCTCCTGCTGTACATCGTCATCAGTAACCGCTAAAGATACTTTAATTCCTTTATAATCACCAAGACGCACACATTTGTTTGCATCATAGTCAGCCCCGGTATTCTCCTGTGTTATCTTGCTCCAAGGCTGCTTTTGTACGAGTAATGTGCCACCGACTCCCAAAGCAATCCCAAGAATAAGCATTCCACCGGCAATTGCCGTCCACTTTTTGCCAATCTTCCTATTATAAGAAGATATTTGACTTGATGCAGGCTGCTGTGTATTATCGACATCTGACATTGCCTGACACGGTGTTTCCGGAATTTGTTGTTCAAACCATTCAAGCATATCTGCCGTAGTGCGTACTACATAATCTGCACCAGCCTCTTCTAATTCTCCGGTTTCCGCATAACCATAATAAACACCTAAAGAACGGATACCACAGGATTTTGCTCCAATGACATCGTATTTACGATCACCAACCATTAATACTGTACCCTTATCCTGCTCAGTTACATTTAATCTACGCAATGCTTCTTCTACAACAGCCTGTTTGGAACCACGATCCCCTTTCAACGTATCTCCAGCAATCACATCAAAATATTCTTTAAGATGAAAGTGTTCCAAAATACGTTCTGTATATTCTTCCGGTTTTGAAGTTGCTACCGCTATTTTTACCTGCGTTTTTTTCAAATATTTTAAAACAGCTTCAAACCCTTCATACACATATGCCTCAAACAGACCTTCCGACTGATAACGCTCCCGGTACTTTGCCGTAGCAGTCTTCGCCTCTTCTTCCGTTAAATCAGTATACTCACGGAATCCAACCACCAACGGAGGTCCGACAAATTTGCGCAGAGTCTGTTCCGCCGGTATCTCGCGCCCCATCTGTTCTAACGCATATCGGATACAATTCATGATTCCCTCTCCGGAGTTCGTAATTGTTCCATCTAAATCAAATAAAATATATTTCCACATAAAATTCTATTACTATCCTTTCCTATAAATTCTTATTTACTCAAACCTACCATAACTCAACATTTCACACAACCACATATTACTTATTATGTCAGCAATGAATATACTATTTTGCAGCCAATACATTAAATTGTTCTGCTATCAGAGAACTAAGATAATTGCCACAGAACGCAATGTTTTTACGTGATTTCTTATTTTGTTAAGTCTCTGATGTATACATGCCTGAAAGAATGTCTGAGATGTCCCGGTTTAGCAAGGTATCATCCATTTTTGGACGGGACGC
>ERZ780177.131-NODE-131-length-79323-cov-11.271724_pt1 | contig 79323 bp, 58 predicted proteins | sample MGYA00510973_ERZ780177 | MGnify/ENA primary metagenome ERZ780177 (study PRJEB29588, sample SAMEA2144396) | human gut metagenome | biome: human gut; feature: human-associated habitat; material: faeces | place: Denmark | collected 2008/2010 ...
AGTTGGCCGCAAGTTCTGCATAGTTATCTCCCACGTAATATCTCAAGATTGCATCCTTGGTGCGATACCATTCTTCCAAAATCTTTTTGTCACCTGCAAACATATCAAACTCTGCCAGATCCTTAAGGGTATATATTTTTCCTTTTTGTATCGGTTCATAATTGGTTTCCTTAGACAAACGCAAACTCGAATTATCATAATTTCCAACATTAACTGTATAAAATTGTGGCAGTGTGACACCGTGTGTTTCAAAGATTGCCGAACCTTTCTTCTTAATAAGCTTTTTATAAGCCATCAGATAACATTCCCCAGGTCTGAGCAGCGGCCGTACATTTGACGTCTCATATATTGTGCTTCCTTTCCCGGATGGCGTGTAATCATAATCATTCACCGCTAAGATTTCATCTCCCTCTTGAAGTTCCCCATTGGAGCTAATATCCTTAACAAGCTTCATATGTCCTTTTGTGGCAGATGTATACATTCTACTGTCATCCATTACATAAAACACACCTATGTTGGCAGAACTAGCAATATAATCATCATAAAGATGTTTTAGCCCTCCTTTTGTCCGTTCTTCTTTGAATCGAGCTACATCTTCGGCAATTTCTTTTTTCCGACTTCCCGGCAGATCATGATAGCTAAATTTCACCTTAATATTGCTGCACTCTTTAACCAGCTTTCCGGTGATCAATGCTGAGTGAGCCAACGTTCTTTTACAGATAATACCGGTGCCAAGACAAACCAAACATATCAATCCTAAAAACAATAATCTTTTTTTCATTCAGACATCCTTCCCCTTTCCAAAAGAGCAACACCTCCGGAATAACTTCCTTCTCCCGCAACTTGCTTACGTATGACAGTCGTTTGATTCTGACTCATTCTCGCATATAACTGTTTATAATTGTTATTTGAATTATGATAAACATCCATCATATTTCGCAAATAGATTGCTGCATAATGATTGCCAGTACTCTTTTTTGCTGAAGCCATTTTTGTCCAACTGTTGCTATCCACACCTGTGTTTTTATTAAACTCAGCAGATACAGCTGAACTGTATGTTGAATAAAGAATTGTACTAAGCAATAATGCCATTACGGTTACGTTAAAATACTTTTTTAATTGTTTCATTGTTTTATTGTCCTTTCTTACGTTTTTTGCATACAATTTTTATAGCATCATTAAGTCAAATATGCTATAATAATCGTGGTTTTTTATACGAGTTCCTATTCTGCCTATGGGCTTGCCCTCTGCGGTGTAGGAACTTTCTTTCGTATGTTAATCCATACTATTCGTTCCATGTTAGACCATCTCCTTTCTTTCGTAGATTCCACCATGTTATACCTATATACTATCTCTGCATTTGGCAATAGTTCTGCCTAATGCAAAGCAGTAGCCTCTTTTACCACATTTCTTCATTCATAGTTTTCTCTTTATCTCATTACAGCATCATTCCTCCCCTCTATTAACTATAACGAACAAACCACAATAAACCTGACAAACTTTTTTAAAAAATTTTTAGTATACCTTTTTTTCACTGCTTGCCCCAACTTTTTCTGACTTGCCATCCTTCCATACAACAGCCGTTATATGACTTCGATACGTTCCCTTACTGGTTAATTGATATGTAGGATTATTTGATCCCCTCGTTGCCTGTACAGTTTTCGCCCAGCTTTTTATTGTTGTCCAGCTCCTTTTTAAACATAGAAACTCCCTGTTAATCGTTCTAATATATATAACGAATCAACAGGGAGAATCCTGACAAAATATTTTATTTTTTTCACACTCATACAATACGATTGAGCGTTTAATTATTCAAATACAGACTCTGCGCCATTTTTTGCAATTCCTCTTTTCCGTTCGCAAGGTGCGTTGCATTAATCTTATGATAATACTGACTGTCATTCCAAATTACCCATTCCTCATCTTTCTTTGTATAATAGGTTCCCTTGTAGCCACATACTACAAACTTCTCTTTATGATCATAGGCCCCATCGGACGCTATTGTCAGCCCATCTTCTAATGTAACTCTTGTATACTGCAAATATTCTTTTTGTTTCCTATTCCATTCCATGTATACACCAGCCTCGTCCTTGTCATCAGCGGTTTGCACAAATCCTGTCGGAATATAATTAGGACAATCTGTAATAACCGTCTTTTCTGGCTCTTGTGATTTCTGCGGCTTTTTCTGGTATGTGTTGTGTTCCATCTTACTTCCCTTTGAAAATGACACAATATATCTCCACGGATTTACATTCAAGATACGCGCACTTGCCTCATTGGCAGCAAACATGCTAAGTACAACCAAAGCAAATACAGCCGCATACCGTACAGCATATCCCAGTTTCAAATGTTTACCAAAATATTGTTCCGTCCATAACATCCTCTTTATCTTCTTCTCATATTTTGGAGAATATACATGATCTGCACCTGCCATTTCCTCTTCGTTGAGCTGCCGCATTCCTTCCTCAACATATGCGGATAAAATTTCTCTAATCTTCTGATCATTCATCGCCTGTCAGCTCCTTCCTTAAAAATTTTCTAGCTCGGGATAAGCGTTGTGTTACGTTGCTTTCCGTAATGTTCAAAAAGCTTGCAATTTCCCGACTTTTATAGCCATTGACATAGTACAAGATCAAAACTTCTGCATATTTTTTGGGAATATTCTGTAGCACCTGATGCATCTCTACTTCATCCAGCTTTGCATCTTTCATTCCATAAATAGGATACATCTCGCAATCATCTTTATAGATGATTTTTGAAAGAGTTCTCTTATTCCGGCGATAAAAGTCTATTGCTATCCTCTCAACTATTATAACGATCAAAGCTTTCGTTTCCTGACAATCAATTTTAGAAATTTTATCAAGATTTTTTATAATTCTCTCCCATGCAGCCAATACGACGTCTTCTGCATCCTCATGGTGTTGCACGATATTATAGGCGATCACATACATGAGACGATTATATTTTTCATACAATTTTACGATCTTTCGCTGATCTTTCGGCGAATCAGCCATGTCCATAACCATTAAAAACATGATGTTAAAATTCCTTTCCTAATACAACAACTAATCACTCTGCGTTCTGTGACAATTATTTTAGTTCTCTGACGTCAGAACAGGTTAGCTTGTCGACTGCATAAGAGCCTGCTGTACTCATACAGTAGGCTCTATATCTGTCATTCCATATAAAAAATCAATAATCTGACATATTGCGTAAGAAGTTTCACGCTGGTACGCTGTTTCATTTTCTAATTGATGGGAAAGATTGTTCAACAAGAATGAAATATTCAAAAGCCTGTCCAGCATAACGCCCATCTGTTTGCTGGCTTCCGCTCTCTCTGCTTCTGTTCCGTCACGCATCTGCATATTGTAATCTCGCGCCTTACCCAACAATGTAACAAGTTGATCTGTTGTGTTGATCGTATCATAAGACATCTGCTCCAGATTGCCAAGTGTCGCTTCCATGCGCTCCATAATCTTTGCAGATGATACTGCCGTTTCTTCAAGCATCAGAACACCTCCAACAATTCATGAATGCTCTCAATCCCAACCAGTTCCAATCCTCTCGTCTGCTCTTTCGTAAGTGCTAATTGCCTGCAATTTACTTTAGGCAAAATGCAACGCTTAAATCCCAGCTTCGCCGCCTCTAATACACGCTGCTCTGCCATGTTGACCGCACGCACTTCGCCCGCCAGTCCCACTTCACCAAAGCAGATCGTCTCATCGTCCAACGATTGATTCCGATAACTTGTAAGCAGCGCCAATATGATACCGAGATCCAATGCCGGCTCATGGATCCGCATGCCGCCTGCCACATTGATATAGGCATCACAATCGCCCATACGAACACCCATCCGTTTCTCAATGACTGCCATCAGCAGATTCACACGATTATAATCCGTACCGGTAGAAGTCCGTCTCGGCATATTAAAGTTCGTCTGACATACAAGTGCCTGCACCTCGATCAAGATCGGTCTGGTTCCCTCGATAGAGCATACCACGATCGAACCCGGCGCCTGTTTTGGCTTACCCGCCAACATATACTCGGACGGATTTGGCACTTCTACCAATCCGTTGCCACGCATTTCAAAAACACCGATCTCATCCGTAGAACCGAAACGGTTTTTGACACCACGCAGGAAACGGTAAGAAGCACCTCCATCTCCTTCAAAATACAAAACAGTATCGACCATATGCTCTAATACACGAGGTCCTGCTACAACTCCCTCTTTGGTTACGTGTCCTACAATGAAGATAGAAACCGGAAGACTTTTAGCAAGCCGCATCAGCGTACTCGTCGTCTCTCGAACCTGACTGACACTTCCCGGTGCAGATCCGATCTCTTCGCGATACATAGTCTGAATCGAGTCAATGATCACGATTTCCGGCTTTTTCCGACCGATCACTTCCGTCACAATATCCAGATCGGTCTCACTCAGCAAAAATAGTTCTTTTTGAAAAGTTCCAAGACGATCTGCACGCATCTTGATCTGTTTGACCGATTCCTCACCGGATACATACAATACATCTTTGCCTGCCTCTGCAAGCTGTTTACACATCTGTAAAAGCAAAGTGGATTTGCCTATCCCCGGATCACCGCCTACCAACACAAGCGAACCGGTCACTATGCCACCGCCCAATACACGGTCCAGCTCTCCGATCCCGGTTAAGGTACGTACCTCATCGTTGGTAACGATCTCGGACAATTTCGACGGTTCCCGGTGTTCCGTCACCGTGACGGAACGACCGGCAGCCGTTTTTACGACCGGCTCTTCCACAAAGGAATCCCATTCCTTGCATCCCGGACATTGTCCTAGCCATTTTGGAGATTCAAATCCACATTCTTTACAGAAAAACGTTGTTTTTTGTTTTCCTTTTGCCATATTAAACCACCCATGCTTTCTGCATGCTGTCTCCTGCCGCAGAAAAACATATCTGTACTATGCGCCCTTAGAATAAAGACTACATTTTAACCACTTTCACATCATAACTCTGATCCGGATCCATCTCAATGCTGAGTACTAACTTGCCACCGAGATTGGTCTTCATCTTGCCAATGTCTGTTCCAGAGATCGTAACTGCATATTCCATCTCCGGCTCAAGTTCCAATGTGATCGATGAATCTTCCCATCCCTCTACCTTGAAAGTAACTTCCTGCTCTGTTGCAGACATATCTGTTACAACTGTTCCAGGTACAGATTCATAAACAAACATACCGTTACGCTCTAATTTGGTAATCTCTTTGAAAGTCTTTACCTTGTACAGATCCCCCTCAAAAGGAAAATCTGAACGCTTCTGCTTGCTGTCCAAATCAAAATTACCAAAGCTCAACTTACCATCTGCTGTCTTGCAGATCAAATCTGTAATCCCCGCCATAATATAATCCTCCTAAGTGTGTAATCAATCTGGTATCTATCGCACATTTGGAAGTGCGATTTATCTGAATATCTGTTGTAGACAATTATATCACATTTGCCCTCATTTTTCCACCGCTACCGTTTGGAAAAGGTGAGTTTTTTTTGTGAACAATCCACATAAATTTTATCGCCCGCAGTGAATTCTCCGTCCAACATTCGATCGGCCAGTTCATCCTCAACTTCTGTCTGGATACTGCGTCTTACCGGTCTTGCACCGTACGTTTTGTCGAAGCCGCTCTCCGCCAAATGTGCGACAGCCGCATCGGAAACGATCAGTTCCATGCTCATCTGTTCCTGTAAACGTTTGTTTAAGCCACGCAGCAAAATACGAACGATCTGCTCAATGTTTTCTTTGGTCAAAGTATGGAATACCAAAATCTCATCAATTCGGTTGATAAATTCCGGTTTGAAAATCCTCTTGACCTCTTCCATAACACTTTCTTTCATCTTCTGATAATCGGCATTCTCGTCCTCGCCTGTACCAAATCCTAAATGTTTTGGTGATACAATACGTCCTGCTCCTGCGTTAGACGTCATGATGATGATCGTATTTTTGAAGCTGACTTTGCGTCCCTGTGCATCCGTCACATGCCCATCTTCCAATATCTGCAGCAAAATGTTAAACACATCGCCATGTGCCTTTTCGATCTCATCAAACAATACGACCGAGTATGGACGCTTGCGTACTTTTTCACTGAGCTGTCCGCCATCCTCATATCCGACATATCCCGGAGGTGAACCGATCATCTTAGAAACACTATGTTTCTCCATATATTCTGACATGTCAACGCGAATAATCTCATTGTCCTGTCCAAATACTGCTTCTGCAAGTGCCTTAGAAAGCTCTGTCTTACCGACACCGGTTGGCCCCAAAAACAGGAAAGAACCGATCGGACGATTCGGATCTTTCATTCCTACGCGTCCACGGCGCACTGCCTTGGCAACCGCTTTTACTGCTTCCTCCTGGCCAACGACTCTCTCATGCAGTATTTCTTCCAAATGTTTCAATCGCTCTGTCTCTGCTTCCTGCAATTTCTGTACCGGAATCTTTGTCCAGTCAGCGATCACTTCTGCCACTTCATTTTCCGTAACGACCAGTTTATTTTTCTGGCGTTTGGCATCTGCCTGCGCATGCATCTGATCAATCGTTAGCTGCAACTCTTTCTGCTGTCTTTTGATCTCTCCGGCAAGCGCAAAATCCTCTGCAATGATCGCATCTTCTTTCTGTTGATCCAATTCACGTTTTGATGCCTCTAACTTGCTTAACTCCGGCGTTGGCAAATATACACTTAATCCGGCTCTGGCAGATGCTTCATCGATCACATCGATCGCCTTATCCGGCAAAAAGCGGTCATTGACATAACGCTCCGTCATTTTAACGGCTGCCACCAGTGCTCCGTCCGTGATCTGTACCTGATGATGCTCTTCATAACAAGGTCTGAGGCCTTTCAAAATATCCAAGGCCCCTGCTTCATCCGGCTCATTGACCTCTACCGGCTGGAACCTGCGCTCTAACGCCGCATCCTTTTCAATATATTTGCGGTATTCTTCTCTGGTAGTAGCTCCGATCAATTGGATCTCACCACGCGCCAAGGATGGCTTCAATATATTGGCAGCATCAATGGCACCCTCTGCACCACCGGCACCAATGATCGTATGGATCTCATCAATAAATAATAATATATTACCGGAACCGGTCACCTCTTTGAGTGCACGTTTAATTCTCTCTTCGAACTCTCCACGATACTTCGAACCTGCAACCATGCCGGACAGATCAAGCGTTAAAACACGTTTTCCCTGAATGATCTCCGGGATCTCGCCCTCTGCGATCTTTAACGCCAAACCTTCCACGATGGCGGTCTTACCAACACCCGGATCGCCGATCAGACATGGATTATTCTTCGTTCGGCGGCTTAATATCTGTACCAAACGATCAATTTCGCGGTCCCTTCCAATGACCGGATCCAGCTTTCCATTGCGGGCATATTCTGTCAGATCTCTGCTATACTGATCCAATACCGGCGTTGTTGATTTACTTTTATTCATTTTATGCATAAGAAACTCATTTTTCGCAGTATTCATATCCTGTCCTGCTGCGATCAACGAATCCATATACAATTTCTGCAGGTTGATCCCAACCGTTCCCAGCAAACGGACTGCAATACACTCCGTTTCTTTTAACAGTGCGATCAGCAAATGCTCGGTTCCTGCAAGTTCCGTTCCTAAGTGCTCTGCCTCCTGCACGCTCTGCTCGATCACTTTGCGCACACGCGGTGTAAAATCGCCCTTTTCCTTGGTCAGTACACCTGCCGCCGACTTATCCATTTCCTGTATCATTTCTTCTAGGCTTTCCGCATTAACTGCATTTTCCCGCAGCACCTCAGCCGCAACACCTTTTGTTTTGATCAGTGCTAATAGTAAATGTTCAGTTCCTACATAGCTCATTCCTCTGGAAACTGCTTCTTTCCCCGCATTTTCTAATACTTTCTCAGCACTAGCCGTATAACGTTTCCGCATACTCTCTAAACCTCCTGCTCTTATTTCAAATTTTGAGATCGATACCGCCTGATCAGCGAAATGATCCCCAAGATCAATAGCCCACAAAACGCTGCCATAATTCCTACAATATATTGCATGCGCTGTTTTTCAATGCGCATTTCCTCCTCAGATGCATCCACCTGTGGTTTTGCTGTTGCGTTGCCGGCGAGTTGATCCCCCGGTGGCACATCCTGCCCACTCTCCGGAGCCATCGTCTCCTGTTCCGGCTGCACCGTCACTTCCACTTGATAAACGCTCTGTGCACCATCTGCATTTTTAACAATCAGTTTAATCATATTCTTGCCTTTTTGCAAGTTCTTATTTCCGGTAATCTCCACCTGAAGACCCTTTTGTTCCGTCTCATATATGACATTCAGCCATTCTTTCTCCTCTTGGATCACTGCCGTATAATCGGAAGTCTGTTCCGCAAATGCCGGAGATAAAGTGACACCTTCGATCTCCAACGACTTGAGCAATGCCCTGTCGTTTATCGTCGATGTTTTTTTATTTCCTTTGGCAGCGTTTGTTTTATTATTTTCTTTCGATCGCGCAGAACGTGACGGTGTTTTTGAACCACGTGGTTTCTTCGGTCGTGCAGACTGCACTGGTTTCTTTGCGACAGATGGTTCCTTCGCAGTCGCCTTCTCGCGATCCTTAACGACCAACACCAGCGAATTATAAGATGCCGACAGCTTCGTGGACGTACTTTCTCCAAAAACGTGATACGGTCCTGTCAATGCAATTTCCGTATCCCCAGCCTTTCTCGCCTTAAATTTAATGGAATATTTAAGTTTTGTAGCAGTGGATGACCGGTCAATATCGGATATCTGAAACGCATCATCGTTGCCATACACAACACTTCCCCCGGTCTGAAATTGCAATACCGTATTATCGTATGTAAAAAATCCTTCAAATCCCGACATTGCCGTTGTTGATGTGACAGTGACCATAACATACACGGTATCTCCCTTCGATACAACCTGCTGTTTCGTTGTGATCTTTATATCTGCACAATCCGCAGACGCATGACTTTCCCAGCCACAAACGCAAATAAGGAGCAACAGGATGATACACCCTGCTGCTCTTATCCCATGATCCACTATTTGCTTGTACTGTATGGGGTTTTTCATATGAATACTGCATTCCTTTCTCAGTCTGCAAACTTTTCATAAGTATCCTGCTGCTGATGCAGCAGGATACACATTATTCTATATTCTATTCTCCCGAATCTGCATCCGACAGATCTTCATCATAGGCTTGCGGCTCTTTGGTTACCTGCGGTCTTTTGGTTGCATGCGGTTTCTTGGACGTCTTCTTCGTTTTGCCGGATTTCGTCTGTTTCTTTGAAACTGCTTCTGTATTAACTGCGCCCTTTGCCGCTGATTTTCTCGTCACAACGATCTTATAAGAACGTGTCGAGCCACTGGCTGACTTAACCTTAACGATGATCGTATTCTTGCCCACCGATAGGCTCTTGCTGCCTGTTCCTGTTACCGTCGCTGCTGTGCTCACTGCACTTGCCACTACTTTGACGGATTTTACTTTGTTGGCTACCGTTGTCTTATACGTCTTAGATCCGGTATCTCCGAGTGCAAACGGTGCCGAAAAAGCATGACCCTGAACATACAGATTCTTAAGGTAATTATTTGGATTCTTACCACCGGATGGTATGTCACAGGCACTCACCGGCATGTTATTGTATACCGGTATTGAAAATACAATTGGCGTATTGTCTTTATCGCTTCCATATGCATTCGCTGTCTTTGTCGCTTCATTATTAGGCGCCTCAATATTTGCCATATATTGATGATCATACCTCTTCGTCGCTGTTACATTAAACTTCTGCAGATACAACGTATTCTGGCCGACATTGATATACTGCTTTCCGATGTAGCAGGCTCCGCCGTAAATAGAACGATATCGATTATTCCACGGTCTGGAGTAATCCGTACCTGTACTGGCCCATTTCAAACCGTTCTTGACAGCATTGGCACCGCTGTTGGCTCCAATGTTGTAGAAGTTGTAAATGCCTTTATAACCAGCCACATTACCGGATACAGAACTGGACATCATCGTAGAGCTGATGACAACCTCCTGCTTCACACGGGATGCCAAATGATATGGACTCACCCTAGATGCCGCTGCTGCTTCCATAAATGCTTTGGAATATTTAATGGAAACGTTCTTTCCAGCGTTGTTTGTGTACGTAAAGTTTGTATTATACATCGGCGTATTCCGCAAAACATTTTCTACTCCGGTTTGCGTCTGTACATCACTTCTGTACTTCAACGATTCAAACTGGAAGATGCCACGCTCATCTAGGAAATTGCGCGGATCCATATAATATCTCACAGCTTTAACGGATGCCGTTACCCACGTTGACCCGTCAAATACGACAAATTTATCGGTTTTCCAGTTATATGCTCCGTCTGCTGTCGATTTCCAGTCGTATGATTTGCTATTGCTTAACAGGTTTAAACCTACTTTGGATTCTGCTGCCACGGCTGCATTCCAGTCAAGACCGGTCTTGAAGGCCTCGAATTCCCACTTAGGATATTGCTTGTGCAATTTCATAAGCGGTGTAATATATGTACTTGGAAATCCCTGCTGCTGCAGTTGTTTCTTGAACTGAGCATCTGACACGGACAAATGCTCTGTCTGTGTTGTTTCTGTAGGTTTCCGTGTTGCCTTTGGCTTCTTCGTCGGTTTTGGTGTCGGTTTGGCAGTTACTTTCGGTACAACACCCGGAACTTCCGTCTTCACGATCTGGAAAAGTAAATGCTTCTCCGGTACATAACCTTTCACCGTCCTAGAACCACTGCGCACAGAAATCTTATAATAACGAAATCCTCCTATTGCTTTCTCCCCGATAGCAGTCACCTGCATATTATTGGTTAGACGGATCTTTTTTCCTTTTACTTTCTTAGGGGCAACACGTCCTGCTTTCGCCATCAGATTAAGCACGGCATTCGTTGTGATCTTGGCAGGCATTCCTTTTTTATAATCTACTTTTACATGGATCGACTGTACATAACCCTTACACTTGGCATTTCCCTGCTTAAAGGAGATATAATACCATTTCTGGTTATTATATATTTTTTCCGATAAGATCTTTACGGATGTCCCTTTTACCATCTTGACAACATTGCCGTCCACTTTTGTCATGCTGGAGTTCTCATTTGCTTTCGTGTGCAGCTGCTGACCGGATACTAAAACCTTACCACATATCGAAGTGCGCACCTTACCCGTCTGTACCTTTACATAACTGGAATGCAAATATCCCTTAAACGTTTTTCTGGCAAGCTTAAATTTAACATGATACCATTTACCATTCTTGGCAATGATCGTCACACGTTTGCCATCTGCAAGCGTCACTTTCGCACCACCGGACTTCACAAAACCGTACTTTTTGCTTGGCCCCTTGCGCACGTTCAGATAACCATTTACGCGCACTTCGCCTATCGCTGTTGCACTCGATATTTTGTTATCTGTCATGATAAATGCGAATACTATGGTACACAAAAGCGTGACCGCTATGCATACGCCCAATTTTTTCTTCGACATGCTGAAACACTCCTCATCACTGTTGTAATAATTTCTGCAAATCTTCGGTATCAAACTTGTAATGAGAGCCGCAAAAACTGCAATTTACCTCTATTGGCTCTCCATCTGCGATCATTTCCTCCAGATCCTTACGTCCAATGCTGGCAATCGCCTTGGAAACACGGTCTTTGGAACAATTACAGTGGTACTGTGTCGGCACACGGTCTGTGATCTCTACGCCAAGATCTCCCATCAGATACTCTAACATATCTTCCGGACTCATTCCCTGCTCTTGCAGCTGCGTAACGGAATGCATTTCTTTCAGAGTTGCCTCTAAACGATCGATCACCGTATCCTCTGCAAAAGGCATCACCTGAATGATGAATCCTCCCGCCTGCTTGACATGATTGTCTTTGTCCATAAGTACACCCAAACCTACCGAAGATGGTATCTGTTCAGATGTAGCATAATAATATGTCAAATCTTCGGCAATTTCCCCGGAAACCAAATGTGTTTGTCCATTATATGGCTCTTTCATGCCAATATCACGGATCACATTCAAAAATCCCGGTCCCACTGCACCGGCGACATCCAACTTTCCTTTGGCGTTAGGCGGCAGTATTACGTTTGGCTCCTTGACATAGCCTTTGACATTAGCGTGTGCATCTGCCGTCACGGTTAGTCCCCCGATCGGACCACCGCACTGTATCTGCAGTGTCAATACATCTTTATCGCCTTTCATCATACTGCCCATCATACTGCCCGCCGTAAGCAGACGACCCAATGCAGCCGTTGCCACCGGACTGGTATTGTGAATCTCTCTGGCACGTTCTACCAGATTACGGCTCGTCACTGCGAATAAGCGGAGCTGTCTGTCTGCTCCCATTGCTCTAACAATATAATCTTCCTGATTCATAATAATTCTACATTCCTTTCTAGGTCCGCATACATTCTATGCTTTTATGCTGTGCAAAAGGCACTGCTCTGCCCTGTCTTATGCCGGCCTTTTATGCGCGACAAAATATACTCTCTCTGTCTCTGCTGACGGTGCTTCCTTCGTACACGCCTCGTATACGTCTGCCTGAAAGCCGCATTGCTGCAATAGTTCCATTATGTCTTGCAACGGATATGCCCGCTGTACATGATACTCCTCCGTACGCTCAAATAATTGCCGCTCCTCATCCACCATCGCAAAGATCGTCAGCAAATATTCATTGAGCCCGGTTTCTTTGTCATAGGCATTTTCCCAGATCAGCGATACGTCCTCACGATTATCCGTGATCGTCTGATCTCCCAGACAATGCTCATAAAAATATGCCGTCTTCATGTCAAAGAGAAACACGCCATCCTGATCCAAAAACAGAAACACTTTCTCAAACGTCTGACGCAGCATTTCTAACTCCGTCAAATAATTCATACCGTCACAGACACACACAAATGCTCTTGCTGTGCCATACAAGTCTAACTCGCACATATCCTGCTGCAACAGCAGTACACTGTCCGGACATTTATCTCTGGCCGCTTCTAACATTTCTGCGGAAAGATCAATGCCGATCACGTCATAACCATCTGCCGCCAGCCGGCTTGTCATGGCTCCGGTGCCACATGCCAGATCGACTACGATACCATCCTCTATCTGATTTTCCCGAAGCAGTTCCAAAATATAGGCATGCCACGCATCATATGGAATTTCATCCATTAATCGGTCATACGTATCCGCAAATCCCTGATACATTGTCACATCCTGTTCCATGGAACAACCCCCCGTTTTTATCAAAATTGACAGATTCAGCCATTCTTTTATAGAGTACCACAAAGTCCATCTACAGGCAAGCTATTCGCGCCTGCAGTGTCATCTGCGATATTGGTACTTTTTGGTATATCCGGAGTAAATCCATCTCTTACCGTTTTTCCTTGCACTGCGCAGGCGAAACTGTACTTTTTTCTTGGTTTTGCTCCGATAACGATACGATTTTCCAGTCGTGCTCGCACATTTTTTCCATTTTCCCTTGCCTACCTTTACATACACGATAGTTCTTGTGGCAAGTTTTCCCTTTTTCCAGCTTATTTTACAGCCATTTTTTTTCTTGATGAGACGCACTTTTGTCGGTGTTTTCGGCCGTTTTGTTTTTGATGCCATCGGTTTTACCGAAGTTGATGGTTTCGACATGCCAGCCGGACTTTTGGTCACGGCCGGACTTGCCGATGGTACAATATCTGAGCTGTGTTCTACCTCCGATACCGCAAAAAGTGTCCCGGTATCATTGCTGTAATACAATACACCATTTGACCCTGCCACAATGCTCGACATGCAATACTGTCTGGCTGCAGCCGGTTCATACAGCGTCTTCTGCACCGCAGGCGTCCCCTGTTTGGTGTCTTTGATAAAGTACACACCACCCGGTGGATTATTACAGGTATAATATACATAATTTCCATCCTCATATGCTGTACTGACAAGAGGCGTTGCCTTTACTTCACAGGCTTTTCCGGTCTTCACGGTATAGCGCATGCTATGTGTCTGCATATCCCATACGCACAAATATCCCATGCCATCAGCCATTGCGCCCACATATGCCGTGTCATCGACGATCGACATCGTACTGGTGCAATTGACTGCTTTTGCCCGCGGAAACATAGTATATGTTGTCACTTCACTGCCATCGAAACGGCAGATCTCCCCGGCATTGGATGTCGCATAGATTGCATGCTCTGCTGCCACATATTGAAGATCACTTCGTATCCTTCCTTTTTGTGTAATGGATATTTCCCGATAAACAGTGTCTTCCACAAGATCGTGTTCCACCAGGATCCCATTGTCCCCGGCAAAGTACAGCTTGTCATCCATAACAACCGATCCACCCCAGTAATAGCCGCCCGGCTGTTCCTCATTGCGGTATTTCCACTGCAATTTGCCGGTATGTGCATCCAGACAATAAAAGGTTCCCTGTGTGCTGTTTATGGATACTTCCGCTGTGCCGGCATACACATATCCGTTATATACAGTAACATACGAAAGCGACTGTCCGCCAAAGGCTTCGCTGACCCACAAGGACTGCATTGTGTTTATATCTACACACTGCATCGTTCCACCAGACAGTGGGATCCACAAAGTATTTTCCTGTCTGCTCATATAGCACACCGAGTTCATTGTTGCCGCAAGTGCCATCTGACGTTTTATATTTCCGTCAAGATCAAGTTCATATAATGTGTTTCCACTCACCAAATAAATAGCATCGTCCGTAATGACCGGCGTAGAATTATATGTTAATGTCCCATCAACAGAAAAAGAACGGGTCCAAACGGTCCCGCCCTTTTTGTCATTGATCGGAGTACGCACCGACGTGATGTTCTGTGACTCAGAACGATCCGATGCAGTCACGGACGGTGCGCTCCATATAAGAGACATTATCATTACGGCGCCCATTATCTTACAAATCGTTCGTCTCATGATAACCTCATTTACTTTCTTGTACCAAGGAAAATACCTGTGCGGTATTGCAAAACAGCACAGACACTCCTCCTACAATTGTTATTTTACTTTTACTTTAACAATCTTACTAAATTTACCGGTCTTAACCTGTTTACCAGTCTTGTTGTAAGCACGTACCTTTACATAATAGGTACCTTTCTTTAACTTCAAGGTCTTCTTGGTCTTCTTAACGGTAGCGCTCTTCTTGAAGTGCTTCTTATTTTTCTTGGAAACGTATACCTGATAGCCCTTTGCACGGGATGCCTTTTTCCAAGTTAATTTTACGCTCTTCTTAGCCTTTTTGCTCTTAACAACCTTTGCTTTCAAAGACTTCACCTGAGCCGGTTTCGTCACCTTAACAACGGCAGGACCGCCTGCTATCTGATGTACGGCAATCGTAGTAAATGGACGTACTAACAGATTATGCTTACCATCCTCTGTCCATTTTGCCGCAGATACATAATACTCACCGAATTCCTTATTGTTAAATGTAACTGTCACTTTACCATTCGCATCTGTCTTAAGCGTCTTCACTGCATTCTGTTTTGTTGCACCTGTCACTTCTGTATTGCTGCTTGTTGTTTTCGTGTTAAGTGGAGCTTTAGCAACATACACTTCAGCATCTGCTACCGGCTTGGTATATGGGATCGGATTATAATTTGCATCGTATGTTGCACCATATTCGGTCAAAGTCAATGTGACCGATCCCTTTGAATCTTTATCAAAAGATGTTGTATACTGATCTGAAGAAAATGCCGTATATGCACTCTGAATGCCTGCATAAGTAACCGGATCTGTCATATGATAATAACTTGCATAAATGTCAACCTTATCTCCAGCCTTGCAGTTGTACTGATCCATAGATACCGCACCTGCTGTCTTATTGACGGAATACATCCAAGATACTTCACTGTCTGTTCCTGCTGTGCTTGCTGCACCAATTCCATCACCATTCAGAGAAAGACCACTTACCCACAGTCCGCCGTAGCTGGATGGGCTGGCAATGATATATTTGCTCATCTGATCATTAGTAACCTTTTTCTTCGTTGCCAAATATTTTGCAAAAGCACGAAGTGGAGAATACGTTGCAGCCTGACCTGTTGCCAGACCAATACCAAAATCATTATTCTTATCGTCTTCTGTCATTGTTACAGTTACCGGAGCCAATACAGTATCTGCATCTCTCTCCATATGAAGTGTAACTGCTACTGTCTGCTGTTTCTGCTCGTCTGCCGCCTTACTTGTCTGTACATTAACGCCGGAAAGCAATAATGCTGTCGACAATAAAAGGGCGATTAATTTCTTCTGTTTCATTTGTCCCCTTCTTTCTCGCATATCGCGTACTAAATTTCTGTCAGATCCAAGGCATACCTCAGTCTCATTTTGACAGATTGTTTGCGATAGGATAACAAAGAAAATTCCTGCAAACTCATTTTCAAAGGAACAGATCTCCTTATGGATTACACTGCTCCTGTGCAAAAAAACGCAGGAATTGTGATGACAAAATCGCAACTTGCAAATTATTTCGTCAAAACACTCCCTCTCCCTCCGAAAGGTCATATCTCACCCTACCGGGCAGGTCTTCCGACTTAAGGATCTCCTGTCTGCAACCCCTTCCCAGCATCATGCCAGTGGTATATTGTTGCAGCCATCCCCTAATACGGCAGCGGGGGCTGTGGCGGACTCACACCGCCTTCCCTATTAATTTTTCGCAAAAACCCGAGTAGTTACTAATATTATCTTATCTTTTCATTGATCCATGCAGTGCGACTGCATCTGCGCACCACCGATCTTTCCTAGAATAACACCCCATTCTATAGTTTGTCAACGCCATGGTGTTCTTTTGTATATCCCATATTTTATCTGTATGCGCTGCAGTTTTTCGATCACGGTATGACCAAACAGCAAAATGCAAAGAGCCGTTGTTCCGGCGTGGGTAAGATCATACGGAACGCCCGCTGCATAGACCATTAGCAATTCTTCCTTCGTGAGTGCACTGTTTTGCGGACTCATTGCATGATCCATTAACCACGCTGCAAAATTCATAATGCCACCGTACACAACAAACACTGTGATAAATGCCATAACTGCCAATCCTATCACAAAGCGCATCGGGTTATGAAAGCGTTTTCCCCGCGAATAAATAACGCCAAAACAGATCCCGAGCAATCCCCACGTCAACATCTGCCACGGGGTCCAAGGCCCCTGTCCGTCAAAAAAGTTGCACAGCAGTCTGCTTAAAGCACCAACCATAAAGCCAGCCTCCGGGCCTAAACACGTTCCCGTCAAAATGACAAATGCCGTTCCGGCATGGAGTGGGATCGTATGACTGCACAGCTCGTTTACACCGACGCAGAGTGCCGTCATAATGGCAAGCGTCACGATCTCTCTTGCCTGCGGTCTTCTGTATTCAAAGACAAAAAACATTGGCAGCAGACCGCCGACCAAGACGACAGCACTAAGCAGCATATAATGCTTTGTTACTACAGCAGTAGTCCCTGCAACAGCCAGACACGCCAGCAAGCTGAGCACTACACCGAGCAAAATCCATTGCCGCTTATTCTGCGCTTTTTCCACCTGCTTGAGGTCAAATTTTCTCCGATACGAAACATCCCGTGCCTTTCGCATCACGCATCCTCCTTTTCGTTGGCAAACAACCGCTGTACGGCAGGCGTATAAAAATAATTGTCCGCAAAAAAACTGTTGGCAGCATCCGCTCCGATCAAGTTCCCATCAAATAATAACGCACAGTCTGTAGCATAATCTGCACAAAATTCTACATCATGCGACACGATCACGACTGTCACTCCGGTTGCCACAATTTTTTGAATATACTGTCCCAATTTCTCCTTTAAGGCAGCATCCAATCCCTTCGTCGGCTCATCCAGTAATAAGATCTCCGGTTTGGTAAGCAGTGCCTTCGCAACCGCAAGCCTCTGCATTTGACCACCACTCAAGTCATAAGGATGTCTCTGCCGCACCTCACAAAGTTCCACAAAACGTAACATTTGCTCTACAGTCTCGATAACTTCTGCTTCTCTGCTACCTCTGCGGTACAAAAACTCTGTCAGTTCCTCTTCTACCGTTGTCTCCGAAAAGACTGCTTTTGGATTTTGCGGCAGATACGTACATTTCGCCTTTGTGATCACCCTGCCCCGCTGTGGCTTATATATGCCGGCCATCACTTTGAGTGCTGTGCTCTTGCCGGAGCCATTGCTGCCCATAATACAATAGATACTGCCCCTTGGCAGCTTCCAGTCAAAGTCGCGTAGAACCGGCTTTCCCTTTTCATATCCATACGATACCTGACTTGCATGAAGGATCGTCGTTCTGTCTTCCCGTTGTATATCCGGCTTCTCGATGTCCGCGTTACCGAAATACTCCGAAACAGATATTTCCGGTGCCATTTTTGTTATTCTTTCTACAATTGTCTCCAAGCTTACTTCGGAATGTGCTTTCAAATAGTCTCGCAGCCATACTTTTCCCTCCCGCACAGTAAGCGGCAAGTCCCCAGACTCCCCACAACATAGTGCTGTTTTAGCCGCTGTTGGCAACGCTGCATAAACCGGATCATGACGTTCTTTCAGCAAATGCCCTACTCTACGTGGTGTGGTATCTGTCACTGTACCGTCCTCCATCACGAAAACGCGGTCCGCTATCGACAAAACACCGTCTAACCGCTGTTCCGATAAAAATATGGTCACCCCAAATTCTTCATGCAGCTTGGCTAATGTATCCAAAAAACGTCCTGCTTCCATGGGATCAAGCTGTGAGGTCGGCTCATCTAACACTAACAGCTTCGGCTGTACGACCATTGCTGCCGCTAACTGCACCAACTGCTTCTGTCCACCTGACAAGGCTGCCGTACGCTTCCGAAATAGCGATTCTAACCCGAAATATTCCGCCATCTCCGCAGTCCGTCTCCGCATCTGTGGAACACTCATCCCCAGACTCTCCAATCCAAAAGCAAGTTCCTGCCATACATAATCTGTCACCATATTGTGTTCCGGATCCTGGCCGACATAGGCGATCTGCGATGCCGCGACCCGGTCATCCATCGTTTCAATATCAGCCCCCGCAAAATACATCGATCCGCTCCCAATCCCTATCGGTATCTGGCTTTTGATCATATGTTTTAACAAGGTCGTCTTACCGCTGCCGGATGCCCCGCAAAGAACAATAAATTCGCCCTTTTGCACCTGAAAAGATACCTCCTTAAGTACCTGTTCTTTACTTGTCGGATATCGAAACGACACATTTGCAAACTCCATAACTGCCATCACATCTCACCTTCTCTCGTTTCCCTTGCTTTTCGTTCATGATAAGGAACACCATAGGTCTGCTCTAAATACTGCGCCATCGCTATGTGAGCATCCGTATTCCCCTGCTTTCGCTCCTCCAAAGAACGAACCATCCACTGCCACACATCATATACAAGTGGCAGCATTGCCAGCAATCCAAAACCAGCCGGCAGCAAATACATCTGACCAAGCGGTGCATATCGGATCACCGGATAATACTGGCAGGATGCTTTCTGACGAAGAAACTGGCCGATAATAACAGCCGTAAGACCTGTAAAAACCACGAGCATGACTGCATCCCGCTTCCGAAAGTGAAACAAATGAAACGAAGATCTCCTGCCGATCCCATAGCCTCTCGTTTCCATCGCTGTCGATGTCTCTATCGAATCCTCTAACGACCACGACAAAAGCACCGAGAGCCGCCGAAGCACACTGCTCCCGGATCCCATCCCGCGTTCCCCGGCACGAATCTGATCCATTCTGCGCTCCAATAACGGCAGATATCGAAGTGTCATCGTGATCACCAGTGAAACAGCAGGGAAAAAACGCCCGATCAGATACATGATCTTCTCTGCCCCAAAGAGTTCATTCCATACATAAAACCATTGTAGTACCGCCAGCAACAGCAATGTCATCATTCCGCCAAACAAAATGTTTTCCCGAGTCACTGCCATGTCGTTGATGTAAAACAATGGCGTTGCACCGTTATGTCGAAATAGCGGCAGGATTCCCATAGTAAACACTGCCACACCCAGTCCGGTCATTACACTTCTTTTCCACACGACGCGCCCGCACAAAAAAAGAGAATATACTAAGGAGATCACAAAGGACGTTACGATCATTACAGGATGCATTGTAGACATTGTCACAGCAAGTACTGCTGCCAAATATCCAAATATCACCCACGGATGAAATGATTCAAACGCTGACCTTTGCATTCTTCCTCCTTACTACATTCTCTTTCCTATTTCCTACTCGACCTTTCCGGTACAAGTATACAGCCATTCGATATGATCTCCAGCTTTGACTGAATAATTGGAAGCCCCATAATTAGGCAGCTTGCCATTTACACGGTACAGCCAGCCACTCATATCGCCGGCTTCCTTTTCATATAAATATCCGATGCCCCGAATATACTCTGTCGAAAACATCGTACTATACTCTGCATCAAGCGCAATATTTTTCGCCTTGCACACCTTCTGTAAGATCGAATATACCGTATCGGATGCCGTGATATTTACCGTTGTCTTCTTAAGAAACAGACCGTTCTCCGGCATCTTAGCCTTTACTTTATCCGATAACGAATCCCAATGCTTCCGTAAACTGTCACAGCGGATCGTTATCGTACAGGTAAGTGCTGCAGGTTTTTCTGTCGCTTTCTGCGCAGCGGATGGCTTCTTCGTTGCTTTCGGTACCGACGGTGACCGCTTCGTTTTGGTCGACGGCTTCCCGGTCGCTTTCCGTGCCTTCAACGGCTTTGTCGTCCTCTTTACAGACGGTTTTTGTTTCGCAGAAGGCCGTGGCGAAGTGGTGTTATCCGTCCCCGGCGTACGTTGCGGCGATTCCTTCACCGTTTTAGGCTTTGTCGTCTGTTTCCCCGGTTCTGACGTTGACGTTCTTCCCGGTGCCTCAGATGCACCGACCTCGTCCGGTGGCTCCGTCTCTGATACAGTGCCGTTGTCTGTCTGCGTCTTATCCGGCGTAGCAAACAGATCATTTGCTAACTGCTTCTGCTCTTGTTTGTACTGACCAACCGAACGGATCCGCACACCGGATAACGTGATCCCAAGCAGTACCAAGATCACAAGGCCTGTGACTATTTTCTTAATCCTGCGCTTATCGCCCTTCATTAGGACTTACTCCTCTCCCAACGTCCGGAAGCACCACACGGCAATACCAGCCCATTGCTGCTTACCGGCAATCCGATCTCCTGTGCATCCACATGGCCACCAAACTTTGGCACCAGCGCAGTATTCATCATATAAGACAATACCGCCGGCTGTAATCCGGTCGTATAGGAATTGATCAGGAAAAACAACGGATCCTTACTTAACACTTTTGTACACAATTCCACAAATGGAAAAATCTTTTCTTCGATCTTCCATATCTCGCCCTTAGGCCCTCTTCCATAAGAAGGCGGATCCATAATAATTCCATCGTAATGATTGCCACGGCGGATCTCACGCTCCACAAATTTCACGCAGTCATCTACCAGCCAGCGGATCGGCTTGTCCGATAAACCGGACAGTGCTGCGTTGTCCTTAGCCCAAGCGACCATTCCTTTGGACGCATCCACATGTGTCACAGAAGCTCCTGCTGCCGCTGCTGCAAGCGTTGCTCCACCTGTATAAGCAAATAAATTTAATACCTTGATCGGTCTGTTGGCCTGACGGATCTTGTCACCAAACCAATCCCAGTTCACTGCCTGCTCCGGAAAAAGTCCCGTGTGCTTAAACTGAAATGGCTGCAAATGAAACACAAGTTCTCCATAATGGATCTTCCATGTCTTCGGGAGATCAAAGAACTCCCATTCACCGCCGCCACGATTGCTGCGATGATAATGTCCGTTCTTTTGCTTCCAACGCGGCTCTTTATGTGGCGTATTCCAAATAACCTGTGGATCCGGACGCACTAAAATATAATCACCCCAGCGCTCCAGCTTCTCTCCATTTGAAGTATCAATAACTTCATAATCTTTCCAACGGTCTGCAATCCACATATTATCCCTCCAGACTCTGTTCTGCCTGCTTCAGTGCATCCAAAATAAACTTCGTAGAACTCTCTACATAGCCTTTGCGCAGCTCTTCCACCGGCGCAAAATCAATATTGTCGGCAATGCACTTATGTCCATCAAAACAGTCTTCAATACGACGATCCGAAAGTCCAAACATTTCCATGACAGACAAAATTTTGTCGCCGTTACGCTTTCCGACAAAAAACTGCTTGTGGAATAAGATGGAGAAACAGGTCGCATGGAAAGAATTGGTAAAAATATACTCTGCTTCATCCATATAACCAAGCCACTCCTCGATACCAATATCATAAACTACTTTATGTCGTGTTCCTGCCGGAATTTTGGCATCTGCCAGATTCTCGCTAAGTTCGATCACTTCCAGATCATGCTCTTTGGCAAAATCGACCGCAAGCTCGATCAATGGGATTGCACTTTCCATAACAACATAAAGCAGTACATAGCCTTTCTTTCTCTTCGGCCGCTGAATGATCGGCTCATAAAAGCTCTTGTCATGAAGCAATACCGGATCTAACACATGCGTTGTCTCGATACCGGAAATCCGCTTAATATACTCCCCAAAACTTTTCTCACGGATCGATATGTTTTGAAACTGTGAAATGTACTCAATAAAGGTTTTACGCTTGTCCTCTTCCAGCTCTACTACCGGACCACGGCTAGCCGCATATGCGATCTTGTATTTGCCTTTCATCGAATCACAGGCTAAGAAAAATCCTCTGTCAAATCCGGCTTTCTTATTACATTTCCAAATAACATCTGTCGCACAGATATAACAGTCCAGTCCCAGATCGTTTGTATCGAGTGTATTCTCGTTGTAGCACTCGTCCGTTGTAATATAATACTTGTCGATAAAACGCTGAAATTTATCAAAACGGATCTGACGCGGAATAAACAGCTTAAGCCATTTTTTCAATGCTGCACGCTGTTTCTTTTTATTTTTCATCGGATGAGACAACTGGTAAAACAGTGGGTGTCTCGGATTATATTGTCCATAATAGTTTGGTTTATAATCAATGATCACACTGTCATATCCATGCATTTTCAAAAACTGCTGAAATGCATAAGAATGCAGCGGTGACGCAAAATTTAATACTTTTGTATGCGCATTGATCGAAATAATTCCTATCTTCATAATAGTAGTAGTCCTCCATTAACTTCTTAGGGCAAACGCCCAAGTTGAGGGTATCATATTTCACCTGTCAAGTCAATCTGCCTGTGTGAGGCGTTGTTTACAAGTAAAATAGCCATCAAGTGCCATTAATATCATCATCGGCAAAAATGTGATCACATAGCGGCTGTTACATTCCCACAATATCTGAAACAGGGCAATACCGATCATCGCGATCCTGCCGATCATCATCGGATCCTGCCTGCCCCGGTGTCCCAATGCCAATAACCCTGACAATACAATACCAAAAAACAAGATCACATAATAGGTCCATGTATAGATCAGGCAATACGAGTGTGACGTTCCATTCCATTTCATAATCTGTACCAAAGGACACTCCGGCAAATATGGCATACGGAACAAATAGTCATCCCCTGCAAAACAACTGTCCCCCCAGGTGCGTGGCATTTTATCGAAAAAGATAAATTGTATGTAATCAGCTGCACCAAAACAGCGAAGTCTTGCAAGTATAACGCGGACATTTTCCTCCGTGCGTTCTTTTCTTGTCTCAAAGGTTGCCGTATATGCAACATCTTCCTGCATATAGCCACCATCACTTTTCTCGTTTAATCCCATCATGATCCAGTGCGTCAATGGGTACTCCCACTCATCTTTTATTGCATCTGTAATCCCAAAGCAGTCCTCTGCATATTGATCTGAATACACTCCAATGTATTGAATCACGCCACCCAACGTCAAGCACATCATTAATAGCAGTATACATTTCTGGTACCAACGCTCTTTCTGTAAAAATAACGCGATCACTATGGCTAAAAAAACAATAAACGGAATAACTTTGATATGATAGGTAATCCCTGCCACAATACCAAGTATGATGCCTAGCCATAGTTTCCGATAAAAACGATGACTTTTATAAATACAGATCCCCAGATATAACTGTATCGTCAGCAACAACATCCCCGGCGTATCTGTATATAAAAACTGTGCGTACATATATAACGGCAGGCAGCCGGCCGCCAGCATTCCTGCGATACACGCTCTGCGTCTTCCCCACACTTTCTTAGCTATCAGATAGATCATCCCGATCGATAGCCATACAAATATACAACTGATCACAATGGATATTTCCTGAAAATCAACAAAGTTGGCATCCGGCAGAACAAAACGAATCCATTGAAATAACGTCACCATACAGATCAGGCAAAGTTGATTATTGGTATAACGTGCATAATATTCTTTTGCATCTAACGTCCCATTCAGCACATACTCTGATGCCGATTCCAGCACCTGCCCCCAATCCCATGATGGTGCCACTTCACACAAAAAGGAAAACGCGATCAAAAACACCAAACACGCCCCATATACAATATACCAAAGCACCGAACACCATTCTTCTTTCAATATTCTCTTCTTTTTCGTAATGTATATAATAAACAATGCTACAAATATTGGAAGGATCCATGCCATGCGAAAAGACCACGTAAACATAGACCCCATTACTACAATTAACAGGATTCCAAATAATAACACATATAAAATATTACATAGTTTCTCTACATGATGCATCGCGTTCTCCATTCTTTTATAACACTTATTAAGTTCTCTGCATTTTTATAATGATCGTGTCCTCATATAATCTGCGTATCATGTTAACATATTCATCCCTTTTTTTCAACGATACGCCTATTGTGATATTTGAATGAACGCCAACGTAATCTCTATCTATATTTGACATAATATTTGCATTCTGCTACCATTATCGAAGTGTGTATTCATATTTAATCATATATTTGCGCACGCTTTCTGCGCATAACGCATAATTAATATTGCTAAGGAGATAACGATTATGAAAAAAAAGTGGCAGCAACTGTCGATTTTCCTGCTGGGTCATTCATTTATAATACTGTTTATTATAACAGGGCTCGTATTTTTGGGCTTTAACCTTTTCACCCCGTACGTTGCAGATGACTATACTTATATGGGTGGCAAATCTCTGCTTGATATGCTTCACAAGGAATATATGCAATACATGAATATGAACGGACGCTCTGTCGCTCATTTTTTGGCACGCGTATTTCTCTCTCAAAACAAAATACTATTTGACGTTATAAATACAGGAATGTTTTTGTGGCTTACGTACTGCATTTATCTGCATGCTAACGGAACAAAACATACACGAGTTTCCAAAAACATTTCCGCACTGACTTACTTATTTATTCCCTGCAGCATTTGGCTTTTTGTTGATGTGATCGGACAGACATGTCTATGGCTTGTCGGTACATGCAACTATATGTGGGGGGCTGTCTGGATTATCACTTTGCTATTACCGTACAGCCTGTATTTCATTCATGGTCAAAACACATGTCAACATTGGTATCAACAGATCCCGCTTATACTATTAGCCGTTGTTGCCGGTTGGAGCAGTGAAAACACTTCCGGTGCATTGATCATGATCATGCTTGGATGGATTGTCTATGCTCTTTTTACCAAGACCAAATTAAAAGCATGGATGTTTGAAAGTCTGATCGGTACGCTGATCGGTTATGCATTATTAATCTTTTCGCCCGGTCATTCCGTTCGAATGAATGACCCGCAATATGCGATGAGTGTTGTCGATGACCGAAACCCTTTATTGATCATTGCGGAACGATTTGCTAACGCAACAAAGTTTTTATTTACAAAACAGATCGTTCTCATCTTGTTACTTGCTTTCTTTATCATACTGCATATTTATCAAAAGAAAGCAAAAGAGCTTATTTACTCTGAGATCCTCTTCGGATTAGCTGCATTTGCCTGTGAATATGCACTGATCCTTTCTCCGGGACGTCAGACTGACCGTGTTACATTCGGTGTGACAATATTGTTGGTAATTGCATGCTCCATCGGACTTGCAGGCACGGCTTACGACCGCAAAGAGCTGCATTTTGCCCGCAGTGCCGGTATGACAGTATTGCTGCTATTTACATTCTATCAAGGTGTAAACGGTGCCTATGATGTCGTAACCAGTTATAAAGCAGCCACTGACCGCGTCAATTATGTAGAAACTCAGGTTGCCAAAGGTGCAAAACAGGTTGTTGTTCCATACATCACTCCAGAACCGTCAACCAAGTACTCTGCACAATATATGTTATGTGATCTGTCAGAATTCCCGACTTTTTGGACTAATCGGGTTTTTGCGGAACATTATAAATTAGATTCGGTCAAAGCAGTGAAGCAGGAACGCTTTGATCTTATCTATAAAAATACAGAAAGACGTTTCACGAAATGCTCTGACTTTACCGAATACCTGCGGGCAATCCGTAAAAAAGGATACACTGCATTTTTGTCTGTACACGATGATGGTTCACATTTTCTTAATCGCACAGATAAAAAAATACTCAAAAAATGCGGCATATCAAAAACGCCGACATTCCGTCAGTCATTCCTTGCCGTAATTGATGATGGCAAAGCGCTATACTCAAATACCGGAACGGAAAAGCTCTCTTATAACTGCACGATTGACGATAAACAGTTCTCATTGCTCAGTCAGGGAAAGTACAATACTATCGATGCTGACTGCAGCATTAAAATGAACAATCAGGAGCTGACTTCTCCTGCCGGCGGAATGCACGTTATTGTTTATAACAAAAAGAAACACTGTCTTGTCGACAGTGTAACCTTTACATTATGGCGCGATCGCAATTTTATCCGCTAAGCAGACGTGATCGCCATTCTATTCGCTAAGCATGACGTGATCGCCATTCTATTCGCTGAGGATCATTCTTAATGATCCTCAGTTGTTTCTGTAACAATATAACGTGGTCTATGCTTAACCTCTTCATATATTTTAGCTATATAATATCCTATAATTCCAAGGCCAAACATCAATACACTTCCAATAAATAACAGCAAAATAATAACCGTTGTGAATCCCTCCAAAGAGTATCCCATAAACCATTTCACGATAGAATATATTGAAAAAATAAGAGAGAATATAAACACAACAATTCCACATCCCATAACAATCTGCATTGGTGCCGTTGAAAACGATGTGACATTATTGATGGCATAACGAAACAAGGATGCAAAGGACCACTTTGACTCTCCCTGAGCACGCTCCTGTACCTTAAATTCTACACTCGTTGTCTTAAATCCCACCCAGGATGACAATGCTCTGAAAAAAACATGTCTCTCCGGCAGTGCAATAAAGGCATCTACCGCCTTGCGATCAAGCAATTTGAAATCAGAGGCTCTGGACATATCAATTCCTGTTGACTCACTCATCATGCCATAAAACATTTTAACAAATATTTTATGTATAAAGCTTTCCTTACCACGATCTGCTTTGACACCCTCAATGACCTCATATCCACGCTCCCACAGATGATACATCTCTATGATCGTCTCCGGTGGATGCTGCAGATCACAGTCCATAACGACACAGCAATCTCCTTTCGCATATTCCAAACCGGCAAATACTGCGCCTTCTTTTCCAAAGTTCCTTGAGAAACATACTCCGCATACTTTCTCATTATTCCGGTGTGCCTTTTGAATTTCATCCCATGTCGCATCTTTTGATCCGTCATTCACAAATACGATTTCATAATCTATACTGTGTTTTTCCATGATATCTGCGACAACCGAAGCCGTATTTTGGATCAATGCACCTTCATTGTATGCCGGTATTATAATTGATAATAAACTCATCCTATACCTCTAGCCCTTTCTTAATCTGCAAACTTTTGACAGTTTCAAAACCTCTATTAAGCCTCATCCTTCTTAAATACGATAAACCGCTGACCAAAATAGTTCAATACAACAAACAATCCCATACCAACAAGCATTGCCAGATTTTCCTGTATGCTTTTAGATGCGCCGCTTAATACCATGCGCACCAGCGGCTTGGCAACGCCATATGCTGCCAAATAACAGATGGAAATATTGATAACAAACTTAATGATCATCGCAAATGATTTCTCATTATTCTGAAATGTAAAATACTTGTTCAGAACGTAACTCACAATACTACCAATGATGTAATTCGATGCTGATGAGATCCAATAACTTGCATGCAGTAAATTATACATCAAAAACATAACACCGGTACCAACAAGTGTATTCACTATTCCAACCAAAATAAATTTTATCGTTGTCTTGTCGATCAGTTTCATCTCAGACCTCCTAGAATCTAAAGTAAATAAACGGATTGTACGTGGAATTGACCAAATACAATACACTAACATAAAACAGTGCTAATAGTACCGCATATCCCGCTGCAGCACATGCCCATTTGCAGATGCGGTTCTTTTGTATCCGCTTGTAGACTGCTGCTTTCAGAACACGATATATCGGCATGGAAAGAATCACACCAAGTACAAGATAAACACCATACTGTACTGCATACATATGCAGCAATGACATTCCCTCGCTCGTAACATTACCTGAGAACAATGCCTTAAACCAAGTCACACACTGAGATAATCCAGAATCGCAACGGAACAATACCCAGCCAAGTGTCACAACAAACATGGTATATATATGCTGGAATACACGCGGTATCTTCGCAAGCCATTTTCCAAGGAATAACTTTTCAATCGCCTGAAACACAAAATAATACATTCCCCACAAAATAAAGTTCCACTCTGCGCCATGCCATATGCCGGTAAGTGTCCATATAATGAACATGTTCACATACATCCGAGGCATCCCCTTGCGGTTACCACCGAGCGGAATATATACATAGTCACGGAACCACGTAGTTAATGAAATATGCCAGCGCCGCCAAAAGTCACCAACCGATTTTGCGATATACGGGAAGTTAAAGTTTTCCTCAAAATGAAACCCAAAGACACGTCCCAGACCGATCGCCATATCCGAATACGCCGAAAAATCAAAATAAATCTGCAGCGTATAGGCAATTGCTCCAAGCCAGGCAAGCGGCATATCAATACTATTCATTTCAAAAATTTTATCTGCCAATGCCCCTACATTATTCGCAATAATGATCTTCTTTGCAAAACCAAGTATAAACCGTTCCAGTCCGTCTGCAACATCCTCCATATGTATCTGTCGATGTGCAATTTCATTTTCTACGGTTTTGTAGCGGACGATCGGACCTGCTACAAGCTGCGGAAACAGCGATACATACAACATAACGTAAAACGGATTTTTCTGTGCTGCAACATCACCACGATATACATCAATGACATAACTCATCGCCTGAAACGTAAAGAACGATATACCGATCGGCAATACGATCGTCGCAATTTTAATATCATTTTTGATGAAATGATTGATGTTCTCAATAAAGAAATTCGTGTATTTGTAATAACCGAGCACCCCCAGATTTACGACCACTGAAAGCACGACAAACAGCTTACGTATTTTCTGTGTCTTGATCTGCGCGATCGCAATTGCAAATACATAATCCGACATAACCACTGCTAACATAAGCAGCAAATAATTAACTCCGCCCCAGCCATAAAAGATCAGACTAAATATCAATAATATATAATTACGGTATTTGGGTTCTGCCAAAAAATATAAAAATAACAACAGCGGCATAAATCCAAAAACGAACACAGCACTACTAAAAACCATACTATTCCTTTCCTGCCTTATTGCTTAATCCCAAATGTTGACGAAATGTCTCATAGGAAAAATGAGCATCTGATTGATTTGGTATATAGATCACATAATCCGGAGATTGCTTTGCTGCTTCTTGTGCCAAAGTACCGGACTTCGTATTATAGCGATAATCGTACGATATCATCTCTCTGCAGCTTGGAATGATCATCGCTTCCAATGCATTCGTATAGGAACTTCCGCTGATCATGATCTTAGCGGCATCCTTCTGAGGTGTCGTAATATCCGTATACGCATAATCGCCACCCATAAACGCACTGGCATAAGTGTCTCCTTTGCCAAAAAGCGGCGCCTTACTGTTTAGCCGTTTATATTTTAGTTTCCATTTTGGTCGAAGAGTAATCTCTTCTTTTCCGGCTGACACTACATATCCAATCTTACGGTTAAAGGATCCGGCAACTACCTTTTGCTTGATTCGATAGTCTGACAATGACTTTGTCTGGGTTGCCGGGAACTGCTGTTTCACATATTTCATGACTTCATCATAAACAAGCTGCGAACCATTTGCATTTACATGATGATCTGTCTTGTAATACAGTAATCCATCTCCATCATATTTTTGAAACAGCTCATTTGCATCGATGAATATCACATCGTCCGACAATTCTTGCCGAAGTATACGAATATATCGTTGATAATCTTTCGTAGAATCCGGATAATAACTTGGCAGATACTGTTTAGCACCTACATCTTTACGTGGATAATTGATAAAAAGAAACTTTGCGCCATTTTTTGTGATCTTGGCAGCTTCTCTATTCACAACCTTAGCGAGTTTCTTTACTTCGCGGTCAAATGCCGCATAGTCATTGATCACCTGCGGTTGTTCAAATAATTGATTGTCTTTTCCAATAGAAACTGAACCGGCATACTTCATATGAAGCTTATTTACTGTCAGATCATAATATTGGTGGATTTTGTTCTCGCGACTGCTAAGCTGATCCGAAAACGCATTCTCAACCTTAGAAAGATATGAATCTTTCGTCATTTCCGAATAATCCAGATCCGGAAATTGAGTCAAACTCCTTCCCTCTGTCAGGCTTTTCGCCTCTTTGCCTGCTATCGTCTTAAGCCCTGTGAACCCGATAAACGCCACAAAACATCCAATAAATAGTATTTTTATCCACTTCATTCGTGCGATCCTCTTTTCCTCGCTTTCTTCTATATTGATCAAACTGTTGCTGCTGCGCACTTTATGCGTCATATCTCTATTTTATCAAATAATATAAGACGCCCTTCTTACGCTTCTTTATTCTGATCAATCGCTAAAATTGCCTCATATACTCGTTTGCAATTATCTGTATCTGTCTTGTAATAGAAGTTGTCTACTCTCTTCTTATACTCTTCCGACATTTCACAATCACGTTTGATCGCATCAATGATCGACTGCACAGTCGTCTCATAATCATAGCATACCGGGCCAAAACCATCCGTTTCATAATTGAAATAGCCTTCATCGTATGTTTGTCCCTCAAAGAAGGCTTCGCGGTCAAACTGCGCATACACCAGACTTTTCTTCATATAAGCAAAATCAAATGCCACGCTTGAGTAGTCTGTGATCATTAATGCATTCTCCACAAATTCTTTTTGATAGTTCAATGCACCTTCATGAATCTGAATCACATCATTGCCATGATAATCGCCAATCTGCTCCATATGATTTACATGCAGACAGAATTTACCTGTGTATCCATGTTCACGCATACAATCAAGCAGACGTTCGTCTTGAATCAACCGATCATAAAACTTAAAGAAGGCAGAGTTCTTAAATGTATCGTTGTAAATGCGCTGCCCTGTTTTTTGATCAATAGAGTTCGCAAGCTGCTTTCTCCAGGTTGGCAATATGATGATCTGCTTCTTTGTTTTATTAGCCACAAGATTGTCAAACCTTGGAAAACCGGTCAACTTAACTTCCTTGTCTGTATAAAAATAATTGCCATCCACAATGGATTGATACTCTGGTTTCGCTGCCGTCACAAATAGGCTGATGTTCTTATTAAAACGGTTCACCCACCCGGACAGATCATCCTTCGTCAGTCCATGCTGTAAGAATACAAAATCAAATTGGAAGAGGTTTTTCAAGTAATCTCTCTTCACACCAAAGGCATTGATCACATACTCATCAATATGTGCAGATATGATCTTATCCGCTGACAAAAAATACATGCAATATCGAAATGAACCATGTGGCACTACCTTTCCTATCTGTTTCATGCGTTCATAATCACTGCATTTCTTGGAAATATCAAAATAAACGTCAACATTTCCGGTGTCAATCCGGTTCAGGTATTGAAACAGTGCTTCCCCGTTGTCTCGTGCCAAATTGATTCGATCTGACAACAACCAAATCTTTTTGTTGCTGTGGATTTTACGAAATACTCTTGTCGCATAACGATAAAAGCATTCTTTAAAATATCCTTTTTTTACCAGTTCCAAACAATATCTCCGCTCACATTTACGATAGCGTTTTCTTGTTTTTTTCTGAACATATATGGTCTTTCCCTTGGCGCGAAGGATATGATGATCGTATAAACCATACGAAGAATCCATTGCATGCGTTAATTGGCAAAACTTACCATAACCGATCATCATATAACATCTTTCACCGTTTTTGTATTCAAATACAGCACGAAGCCTTCTGACTCCGGCTAACGGTATGGATACGTGATATCCTCTAACGTCACCATAATCGCCTAACAAACTATGTCTTGTCCGAAATGGTAGTGGATAATATGTCGGATAATACTCTGTTCCATTTTGATCCTCAAACAAAATTTTATAATCATCCTCATATATCCAATAATCTGCCTGACCGGTAATTTCCAGTACATTATCCTTAATATCTACAAAATCTAATGTCAAAAAACGTCGTCTTGCCATGTGCGTTAACCGCTGTCCATGAAAACAAACCAAACCGCCATCAAACGTTATTTCATCCCGGCAATCCTTTTGATATTTTAATTGATAAGCTAGCAGGTAATGCAGACTTAGACAATTTTTCTGAGTAGCGATCATATCATCGTCAATATCTTGCAATATAACGTGAAGAAGCTCCAAATATTGTTTCTTCTCCTCCTCTGTCAGCACACCTGACGGCACAACAGTACGCAGCCGCCATTTCATATCATACATAACGAGATACTGTACATATTTGATCGGCTTGCCAAACTTCTCTTTGGACATCTCAAGAAGATGCTGAAATACAAGTTTTTCTGTGTCAAAATACCATGTCTTCTGGGAAATTGTGTTTTGCATTGCGGATGTTCCGGTATTACGCATACGGTAATAATATACACAATCTCGAATAACGCCATATTTACACTTGTCAAATAATATGGTATTGATCAAAAGACAGTCCTCTCCATAACGGATTCGAGAATCAAATTGTCGTCCTTTTAATGCCTCAGCGCGAACAAATGTTGTTGCCATACTTAGCTGTATATATTCATGATCTTTCTGAATATCCACAAGTTTGTCGTTATCAAATTTATAATCCAACACATGGTAATTATCTTTCATTTCGAAATATTTGATACGGCCGGCAACAATATCAATCTCATTTCCGTATTTTTGAAAAAAGCGATACGCACGCTTAAAAGCAGTTTTTCCCCATTTGTCATCAGAATCCAGAAAATTGATAATTTCGCCTTCTGCATATTTTAATCCGTTATTTCTAGCAGCGCTGACACCTGCATTTTTCTGTTCAACATATACAATGTTATCCGGATATTCCCTCTGATATTTCTCACATATTTTACCACTATCATCCGGACTTCCATCATTGACCAAAATGATCTGAATATTTTTCTTGAATCCAATCGTCTGATGTATAACAGATTGGATCGTCTCCTCCAAGTAATTCTCCACATTATATACCGGTATAATTACCGAAAATTTAAATCGACTGTTTTCCATATCCTCTTCTTTTCACTTTCTGTCACTACTCCCGCAGTGCGCATACTCCTTCCTGCTTGTCCTAATATTAACGAACGAAACGCAGGAAAACAACCGTTTTGTTCTCCTGCATTCCCTTTCAAACCAATAGTACCTTTTATTATAAAATATTTCTCTATATTTCGCAACTATTCACTATGATGCAAAATATGATCACTTTTTCTTACCGACCTTGCTGACCCGCGGTACACTCTTGCCATATCGGTTGCTTGCCGTCACCTTAAACTTTGTACCCTTTTTGAGCCTTGGTATTTTTATAACAAACGTGCCATCTTTTTTCACCTTTCCCTTATACACCTTGCCGGCTACTGTCGCAGCAACTTTGGTCTTTGTGTTAGAAACTGTAGCAACCTTATTCTTTGGTGCGCCGACTAAATTCACCTTGCCGACAACCTTTCCTTTGCCGGTTGGTGCACTTACAACAATCGGACTGTCTGGTACTTTCTGTACCGGATGAACACGCAGCACCGGGCTTCCGCCTTTCACATTCACAACGTATACTTTCAAAGTGCCTGTGGAATTGGTTCTCGGTACCTTTACAGTATAGCAGTAACGTTTTGATTTGGACTTATACTTTCCTTTGGTTGCCACATAACGTTTCTTGCCAATCTTTACAACTGCCTTTTTACATTTTTCATAGGCATACACTTTTACTTTCGTCGTCTTATTGCTGACATGCGAAATCGTCGGTCTGATCGGCACCGCCTGATTTGTGATCACATGTGTCGACAAGCTGCATCTGGATACCGCATCTACCGTGCGAAGCTCAACTTTTGTACCGGCCTTCAGCGTAGACGGCAGCGTCAACGTAAAGGATCCATTCTTGTTCAGTGCAATACGTCCCACTTTGACCTTGTTTTTCTTCTTGTAGAACGAAGACTTACGGTACAATGCCTTGACGTTCTGATTTGGTACATATACTGTTTTGTTGTTTACAAGGATCATTGGATAAGCATAACTGTCGTTTACCTTACCTGTTACCAGTTTGCTGTTCGTCTTAACTTTGTGAAGTGTCGGCTTATTTGGACCGGTTCGTTTTACGGTCACGATCGTACGTGCACTTGTCATTCCCTTACTGTCAACAACATATACAAAGATGCGTTTGCCGGCTCTCTGTGGCGGCATCTTGTAAGAGAACGTACCACTCTTGGTTGCAACTGTAGAATACGTTGCGCCCCCCTCAACCTTAAAATATACTCTGGCATAGGCTTCTGCCTTACCGGTAATCTTTGTCTTACGGTTTGTATAACCATCTACTACCGGTGCCGACAACATACTCTTATTGATGTTGAGTATTTTGAGTACGACAACACTGTTATTACCTTTCTTATCAGTTGCGCAAATGGTAAAGGTTCCATTGCGGTCACAAGACCATACGTTACCGTTGATCTTTGATGCCGTCTTCCAAATTACATTGTCTGCCGTATATTTGCCAGCCGCATAACGAACGGACGCAATTCCTGAAGGATCCGTCGCCTGAATCAATACCTGTACCTTTTTGTTCGTAACACTCTCATCTTTCACAACAGCCGTCAGGCAAGGTCCTGTCGTATCCGTCGTAGACTTTTCGTTTGGATTTGCTACGTAATACCGAACATTACTATCGCCACCGATCGATGCTTTAATCCATCCCTTGCTGCCTAAATAGCGGGACGCCTTAGCACCACTCTGTACAATATAGTTATAGTTATCCGAGTATTTTACACTCCAGTTATTATCCTGCATCGGCTTGATCGTACCACTGGCCATTTGTATCTTCTCGATAAAGGACTGAATATAGCTGCGATACAACGCCTTTTTGCTAATGGATAGTATTGTCGGCTTCATCGTCTTAAACAGATTGTTATTCGGCAATTTATTAGACAACACAATAAAGGAGGCCGTATTTGAAATATTTGCTCCGTTGCGCGTCAAGGATACGATACGATGGGTATCGTTGATCTTTTTCCCCGTTGCATCATAACGAGGCGCTACTGTCGTATCTATCTTGTACTCTAATCCATCAAATATAAAATACTGTGACCAATCCGTCAGATAATCATCCTGCATTACGAACTGAAACGGTTTGCTGGAATCATAGTTTAAGATATCTCCTAACGATGGCAGCCCCTTGGTCTGAAGCAAAGCATTTTTCTGCTGTAAACTACTTTGCGCTGCCGGCGCAGTATTTGTCTGAGACTCATATACCGCCGCCTGAGAAGATGTCTCTTCCTCTCTGTCTGCCGTCCCCGCAGACACTGCTGATCCGGTTGCTACATCCGGTGATGCTGTCGGTTCTGCCGGTGATGTTGTCGGTTCTGCCGGTGCATTGTCTCCCAACAGATTTTTGCCGGCCTGCTCATAACCGCCTGCGGACCACTCCATCCATTCCCGGATCTGTGCGCCTGTCATCTTGTAGATATACAAGCCTGTCCGATAACTGACCAGATCATAAATATTTGCCTTCTTAAACTGATTTTGAATATCTATGTAATCCTCTCCATCGGACGATCCGTATTTTAGATAAGTAGACGACGCAACTACCGGGAGATTTTTGTATTGTGTCTTCGTTTTATTGATGTATTGCAATCCATAACTGATCTTAATATTATTCAACAATTGGATTGCATCATTATCTTCCATCGTACCAAAATAATTTTGTAATTGTGTATCTGCCGCTACCTCACTGAGGATCTGGCTGCTATCCGCCATAAATGTTTTGGTCCAGTTTCCAAATGCTGCGTTGATCGTTGGATCTACCTCTGTAGAAGCATTAACTTTTCGGATCTGTGTAGACTTTCCTGTGATCGTCGGTTTGTTATTCTTCGTACCGATATTCAGATCAACCATACCAATGCTTGCTCCTCGGTTTTCGATCTGGACAAGCGGTTTGCCGTTCACAATACCCGTTGTCTTATTGACCCCCGGATAATCATCATATTTTGTGCCATTGGCATCCGGAAAATCTTTGTGAAGGTGACCGCAGAGTACCGCATCTACCCCACTGATCTTCGTCAGTGCATATCCCGTATTGGCATCTAACTCTGCCGGTTTCTGCTCTCCAATACCGGAGTGTGCCAGTACGACAATGATATCTGCACCTTTCTTTTGCAGGATCGGTACTTCCTTTTTGACATTTTTGACAATATCTTCTCCATTCAGCACTCCGGTGTAATTGGTTCGTTTCTTAGCCAAAGTGGGAACTGTCTCACCGATCAAACCTACCTTGACTGAGATTGTCTTACCGGACTCTGTTACCAGCTTCTTAGTAATGATCTTATTCTCTGCCCAAATATGTGCTCCTGTATTGACATTTGTAACATTCGACAATACCACCTTGCCGGACATCCCGGTAGAAGACAACTGTTTTTGAATATAATCCAGTGTATAATCAAATTCATGATTTCCAAGTGTGATCGCATCGTATCCCATCTTGGCCATCGCAGTGTACATCGGCTGCTGTGCCGAACTATTTACATCGTATATGTAATCCGTTGTATAATCAAAGAGAACATCTCCCAGATCAAATAACAAAGAATTCTTTGCATTGACTTCTGCCTTCGCTTTCTTGATCAATGTTGCCGTTCTCGACAAACCACCCGTCGTGTAGACCTTGCCGGTCTCATAATCCTCTGTCGTCAACTGTCCATGCAGATCTGATGTAAAGATCATACGTAACTTTGCAGAATCATCTGCTGCACTCACGGAAACGGCTGGTGCAAGCCCCGCAAAACCGGACACCACCATAACACTCGACAATGCAACAGCCATCAACTTTTTACTCAAACCACCTAATCTCATATTCTCATGATACCTCCCAATCTATCTCCAAGACATCTATTTTCGTTCACCATTCTACCGCCAATATGTGTCAAAAAAATTAAAAAAATATCTCAAAATCAATAAATCTTTCCTTTTTTTCTCAATAACCCAAACTTCCCATCCCCAAGCTTGATATGGGGAGTTTGGGTGGCTGACACGTGCAAACGGCAGGAATTGATGTCAATTCCTGCCGCATACATGTTATGTGTGCTGCTGTTATTTTGTATTTTCGTTGATGTAGTTGATGAGGCCTTCTGCCTTGATGATCTTCTGCATAAACTCTGGGAATGCCTGACCCTGATACTCGGTTCCCTTTGTCTTGTCATAGATCATACCGCTGTCAAAATCGATCTCAACGGTGTCCCCTGCTTCAATTTCTTTGGCTGCAGCCGGGCACTCAATGATCGGAAGACCGATATTGATCGCATTGCGATAAAAGATACGTGCAAATGTCTCCGCAATAACGCAGCTGATGCCGGATGCTTTAATTGCGATCGGTGCATGCTCTCTGGAAGAACCGCAGCCAAAGTTTTTGTTGGCTACCATAATATCACCCTTCTGCACACGCTTTACAAAATCCGGATCAATATCCTCCATACAACTCTTAGCAAGCTCTGCCGGATCTGAGGAATTCAAATATCTTGCCGGAATGATTACATCTGTATCTACATTATCTCCATATTTATGTACTGTACCACAAGCTTTCATGTTTATCTCCTTTCACTGCTCACATTAATTGATTAAAGACCAAGTTCTGCCGGCTCAGAAATCTTACCGGTCACCGCACTCGCTGCTGCCACTGCCGGGCTGGACAAATACACCTCGGAATCCACATGACCCATTCGTCCGACGAAGTTACGATTTGTTGTAGAGATTGCACGCTCACCTGCTGCCAGAATTCCCATATAGCCACCTAAGCAAGGTCCGCAAGTTGGTGTGCTGACAATAGCACCTGCCTCAATAAAGGTCTGCACTAAGCCCTCTTCAATTGCCTGCATATAAATTGCCTGTGTTGCCGGGATCACGATCACACGGATACCATCTGCAACTTTTTTGCCTTTAAGGATCTCTGCCGCTGTACGAAGATCCTCGATACGACCATTTGTACAAGATCCGATCACAACCTGATCGATCTTAACGTCTCCCGCTTCTTTCACCGTCTTAGTATTCTCCGGAAGATGAGGGAACGCAACCGTTGGCTCTAACTTGCTTAAGTCAATGACATACTCTTCATCATAAACCGCATCCTCATCTGCTTCATATACTGTATATTTCTTCGTAGAATGTTCTTCCATATAAGCGATCGTCTTGTCGTCTACCGGGAAGATTCCATTCTTAGCTCCTGCCTCAATTGCCATATTAGCAATAGAAAAACGATCATCCATAGACAGGTTTTTCACACCATCACCGGTAAACTCTAAGGAACGGTACAACGCTCCATCTACACCGATCATACCGATCAGATGAAGGATCACATCTTTACCGCTTACCCATTTGGATGGCTTGCCGGTAAGCACTACCTTGATGGCAGAAGGCACCTTAAACCATGCCTGTCCGGTAATCATGCCACATCCCATATCTGTACTACCTACACCTGTAGAAAATGCTCCCAGTGCTCCGTAAGTACATGTATGTGAATCTGCTCCAATGCAGGTCTCACCTGCTACGATCAATCCTTTTTCCGGAAGCAGCGCATGTTCGATACCCATCTGACCTACTTCAAAATAATTCGTAATGTCGTGCTCTTTGGCATACTCACGAACACATTTGCAGTGTTCTGCAGACTTAATATCCTTATTTGGTGCAAAGTGATCCGGCACCAACGCTACTTTATCTTTGTCAAATACTGTCTTTTTATTTAACTTCTGAACCTCATGAATAGCAACCGGTCCTGTAATATCATTTGCTAATACCAGATCCAGATCTGCCATGATCAACTGTCCTGCTTCTACAGAAGGAAGACCTGCATGTGCTGCAAGAATTTTCTGTGTCATTGTCATTCCCATAATTATTATTCCTCTCTTTCTATTGTTCAAGCCTCTGATCTCAAATCCATGTACCGGCTCTGTCAATACCAATATGCTCTTCCCGTACGTTCTAAACTCTACTCAGATCTAATGTACCAGACTCATACTTTCGATCAGGCGCTCATACATTTCACGCAAGCCAACCGTCGCCTTCCAGCCAAGTTCCTGTAACTTCGTACTATCCAGCTTGACGATCATCTCCGGATTGTATCCGAAACTTGCCAGATCTTCCGGAATGTCACGTTCCACCGCAATATTCGACTCCGGCAAGATTCCACTGACTAACTTTGCCATATCATATATTGAGATCGCCGTATCCATATTCGTAACATTATACGCCTCTCCAGCCTGCCCTTTTGCCAAAATGGTAAGCAATGCCGTAACAGCATCGATCGTGTAACAGTATGTACGAACCGTCTTGCCCTCAGTATGGAGCACGATATTTTTGCCCTCGATCGCACAGCGTGCGAACTCAGCAAATACTCGGCCATCATCGTAAGCTACGCCTGCTCCAAATGTCTGCGATAATCTGGCAACTTTGACCGGAACATCGTATTCTTTCGCATAAGATGCACACAAACACTCAACGATACGCTTTCCCTCCGAATAACTGCTTCGTACACTGAGTGGCTCAATATATCCATAATCTTTCTCTGTGATCATACCCGCATCTTCCGCAGGAGTTCCATACACTTCGAGTGATGACAGATATACAACACCTTTTACCTGTTTCTGTTTGGCAAGTTCTAACACATAGCGAGTGCCATCCACTGCCGCACCGATCGTTTCTACCGGATGACTGACAAAATATTTGGAACTCGTTGGACTTGCCCCATGGATCACATAATCTATGTCTCCATCATAGCAGATCGGCTCTGAAATATCTCCAAGCACAATCTCCAAATGCTCCTCTTCCTCTAAATAAGGAAATACCTTTAACGCTTTTTCTTTACTGCGCGCAAAGATAATGACTGTCGTATTGCAATGGCAGATACGGTTGCGGCACAACAAAAACTTAACGAGCTGTGAGCCAATCAGTCCCGTTGCACCTGTCACAAAAATACGACTGCCGTCTAACGCTTCAATTGGCAGATCAAGCGCTGCGGCACGCTCTAAATCTTCTTGAAGCACCCGGTTATCCGGACTTTCTATTCTACTCATGTAGTTTTCCTTTCCATCCGTAATCAAATTTCACAAACATTTCTGTCGTCCATCTGTTACTTCCTTATATTTCATACTTCTCTTAAACTGTCTGCTAACGAATTCCGTTCGTCAGGCCGATACCAAACGTCTGCTCATTCTCTTTGTAGTTGAGCAGCGCACGGAACATATATACATCCTCCGGTGTAGTAACCTTAATATTACCACGATTGCCCGGGATCATATGCACTTCTTTGCCAAGCGTTGTCATGATCGTGCAGGCATCCACCATATTTTCATACGAAGGATTGATCGCACGCACCTCATCGTGGGCTGCAATAATATCTTTTAAGCGGAAACTCTGTGGTGCCTGTGCCGCAAATGTATCTTTACGATATGGTACAGAATCTACTTTCTCACCGCTCTTGCTGAGTAAGATTGTCTCGTAGCAAGCTGTGCAGGTGATCGCACTGCCGTACTTCTGTACACTTTCAATGTTCTGTTTGATCGTATCATAGGATACAAACGGACGCACACCATCATGCAAAAGTACGATAGAATCCCCATCATTTTCTTTCTCTGCATCTTTCAACACATTGTAGATGGAATCCTGAGCAGTTGCACCACCCGGAATGATCGATACTACTTTATTCAGTCCATAACGGTCTACTAATTTCTGTGTCTTACCAATGTAGTCTTCCAATACGGAAATATAGATCTTGTCGATCATATCATGCTCCTGAAAGAGCTCCAATGTATGCACAAGTACCGGCTTTCCGTGAATCTCCAAAAACTGTTTTGGAATACCGGAACCCATTCTAACTCCACGACCACCGGCAAAGATCATTGCAATATTCATAATTAACTCCTTTCTTCTTCCTCCAATGCGCTAAAATTAAGCAGAGGAAGTCTTTGGTTTACTTTCTCAATATGACGCAGTTTTTTCTGAATGTCCTCCGGAATATTTCCAAGCAGGATCCAGTCAATCACGCGGTCTGACGCATGACTATCAATATAGTCAAAATGCTTGTCTACATATTGTTCAACTTTTTCATATTCATAATCCTTTTGTTCGAGTGCATCCATGATCTGTGCAAAGGTATAGCAGACCTTACCCGGTGCCGCTTCCTCATAATCACGATGGAACCCTCTTGAAAAAGAATATTGGATCTTGTCAAATGCGAAAAACAGCATTGGTTTACGCATCAAACTATACTCAAATATATTGGACGAATAATCCGTGATCAATATCTCTGTAATATAAAACAGATCATTGATATTTGGATATTTATTAGCATCCACAAAGCGGTCTTTATGAGCCTCTTCGATCGGTACCGCCTCGCTCACCCAAGGGTGCATCTTGAATAACACAACGTATTCCTCTCCGCAGAAATCATACAATCGCTGAAAATCGATCATGTGATACGGATAATAGGCTGTTTTACGGTTTTTGCCACGGTAGGTTGGTGCAAACAAGATCACCTTTTTGCCTTTACACATTGGATACTGTTCATAAAGCTCTGCCGTTTTCTTCTCACGAAAGGCTTTATCCAGATACTCATCCATACGCGGCATACCGGTTGGCAAGATTTGATCATCATTAATGCCAAACACCTCAGAGAAGAACTTCCCGATCTGTCTGGAACCGGCGATTCCATAGCAGTATTGTCTATGGCAGCTCACTGGTGCCGGGCATCCCAAGTGTCCCCATCTGCTATAACCGGAGGACTTAAAGCCCGCCCCCGCATGCCATAGCTGTATCAGCTTTGTCCGTTTATCTAATGTCAGCCAGTCAAAAAGCGGTACATGATCGTCAATGAATACCATATCGCACTGTGCTAATTTGTGGAGCAGCTCTTTGGTTGAGCTGCGCGCCTGTCTGATATAAGAAGCAGGTCTTGCGGAAAAAAGAATGGTATATTCCTTATCCAATCCACGTTCACACATTCGGTCATAAACCGCCTGCAGATTCGTACCGATCGTATCGCTCTGCTCCGTCATAAACATGATCACCTTTTGACGGTCTTTATACTTCTTCACCTGACCGTGATAATACGCTTTCCAACGCATCCGGCCTGCATTTTTCTTCATTTTGATCGCTGGATCTGTCACTGCAGATTTCACGATCTCACCATTGCTTTCCTGTTCCATGCTGACCTTCATCGCATCCATGATATGCATCAGGAGCGGAAGATCATTTTCCCCTTCCGTGACATAGAAGTTTACAAGATAACCTCTCGTCCGGTTGTTATGCAGGAAAGAACGCGATACATTTTCTGCCTCCGGAACCAATTCATGCGCCATCACACATTTTGCCAAAATCTCCTGTTTGCGGCAAACATAAAAGAAATAACTTCCCATCGGAAGACATTCGCAGTTCCCCGGATTTGTCATATTCATTGACAGTCGAATATGCTCTTCATCCACAATTGTCTGCTTAAATCGTGCTTTGGCATGAAAGTTTTGATCCACGGCATATACATCAAATTTTTCACCTTTTAACGACTCATCCGCATACGTAAGCTGTAAATCAATATGCACAATGATTCGTTCCCACCAGATTTTCGTGATCGTCGCAGTAAGCCGTCTTGACGAAATCCGGTCTTCCATCATGATCTCTTTGTCCATGGTATTCTCCATTTCCTATTTATCCCGACTTTTCGCAGGCTGTCTGCTATATATCAGACAGTCTTTCAACAAAAAATGCGAAATGTGGGCATTATTTTTTAGTTTATCATCATATTCTGCAACTGTCAATCTGTCCCACCTGCCGGGAAAAGCGGACGGACATCTTGCAACGATCGCTGCCTTACGAAATTTTATACAGAAAAACAGGACCATCTTCTGATCGAAGACAGCCCTGTAAGCTGCATACATAAACATCCCTGTTCTAATCTGTGCAGTCGCAAACCGCTGTTATACCAAATCCATGCTCTTATTCGAATCGCCAAGCGGCAGATTCCATCTGCATCTCTACCATATGCTTGTAAATACCATCGGTCTGCTTTAACTCAACAGGACTTCCCTGCTCTGCGACTGTACCATCTTTGAGTACCACGATCTTATCAACACCATCCACAGTACGCATACGATGTGCAATGATCAACACTGTTTTGTCGCAGATCAGTTTCGAGATGGATTCCTGAATAAAAGATTCATTATCAACATCCAAAGATGCCGTTGCCTCATCCATCAAAATGATCGGTGCATCCTTTAGGAACGCTCTGGCGATGGAAATACGCTGTCTCTCTCCACCGGAAAGTTCCGATCCGTTTTCTCCGATCATCGTATTCCATTTCTCCGGCATACTCTCTACAAATTCGTCACAATGCGCCAGTCTGGCAGCCTCTATGACTTCTTCATCCGTTGCGCCCTGTCTACCGATACGGATATTTTCCATGATCGTATCATTAAATAAGGTAACATCCTGAAAAACAATGGAATATAACGAAAGTAGTTTCTCAGGGTCAATATCTGTAACCTTCATACCGCCAACCGTGATACTTCCTTTATCATTATCCCAAAATCTGGCTGCAAGGCGTGTTACTGTTGTCTTACCACCACCGGACGGCCCGATCAACGCAGTAACTTCACCCTGTTTGGCCATAAAGCTGACATCCGATAATACCTGCTCACCATCTTTATATGCAAAGGAAACATGGTCAAATTGAATGTCATAACCATCGTTCGTCAACTCCTCGTTACCTTCCTGCTCCTCATACGACAAAATCTCATCCATACGTTTGCAGTTAGTATCTGCACTAATAATGGCAGACAGATTCTGCAAAGAGATCTGCAGTGGCTCATACATGCGTGTCACTACCAGTAAAAACATAAAGAACGTAAGGACCGTAATCTGTCCGTTCAGTAACAAAGCACCTCCTACTACTGCAACGGTTCCGATCCCAAGCTTTAAGATCATCTGCGCAGAGCATACAAATGCTGCATTGGTAAATTCTACAAAGATAGCATTTTTTTCTACCGCTTTGATCTTATTTTCCAGTCCGGACATATAAGCATCTGTCATATTGTAAGAACGAAGATCGCGCAATGTCTCAAGACCTTCCTGAATACCATCTTGACAGGAAATGCGGTACTGCATGGTGCGTTCATATACCTTTCCCATAACTTTTCTGGAATACAATACGATCAGAAAAGCAACCGGCATAACCCATACCGCCGCTAACGCCATTCTCCAATCAAAGAAAAACAAGCTGATCACGATCAGGGTTGTGGAAATAATAGCACCCACAAGCTCCGGGATCCAATGGGAACTGGCTGTCTCTAACAATGCACAGTCGGACATGATCGTGTTCGTAAGATCTGCCAAATCTTTTTTACCAAAGAAAGACAGCGGGATCTTGCGCAGTTTTTCTGCTAAAGTACGACGTCTGACACCGCTTTCTACATAAGTCGAATAGAAAGTAGACATATATTGAAACACCGTAGACGCAGCGATCAAAATCAGCACTACTATAATCGAAACCGTAAAAAATGGAATCTTTGCTCTTGGAACATCACCTTCCAGTAAATAGGACGCCAAGTAATACAAAAGTCCTACCGGAAGCATAAGGACAAGATTGGCAATAGTAACTGCAACAAAGGCACGTAACATATCTTTGGTACCTTTTTCGGATAATGCATATTTATGTTGTAATCTTTCGATCATGCTGTAACACCTCCTTTTCCTACCTGCCAGTTTACAGATCTGTTATACTCTTTCCACATATGTCCATAAACAGCATCTTTAGCGATCAATTCTTCGTGCGTGCCATGTTCGGCAACTTTGCCATCGGCAAGCACATAAATCTGATCTGCAGCCGTCACTGTTGACAGACGGTGGGCGATCATGATCACCGTCTTACCTTTGGAAAGTTTTTCAAATGCCTGCTGCACCAGTCGTTCATTGTCCGGATCTGCAAATGCTGTTGCCTCGTCTAAGATCAGGATCGGTGCATTTTTAAGAAATGCTCTTGCAATGGCTAATCGCTGGCTCTCACCACCGGAAACATAAATTCCTTTGGAACCGATCATCGTATGTACGCCATCCGGGAATTTCTCAATAATATCCATACACTGTGCATTCTTTAACGCCTGCATGACTTCCTCGTCCGTTGCATCCGGGCGTCCCATGCGCACGTTATCCAAAATGCTCATCTTCAAAAGTCTGCTGTCCTGAAATACATAAGACACTTGATCCATCAACTCATCACCGCTTATATTTTTCACATTGACACCGCCCAGTTTGATCGCACCGGATTTCACATCCCAGAAACGAGCGATCAAAGAAGCTAATGTTGTCTTGCCTCCTCCCGATGGGCCGACCAACGCAATATGTTCTCCAGACCGGATCTGCATACTCACACCGTCCAAAGCCAGATTCTTTGCGTTTGGATAAGCAAACTGAATGTTTTCTACGACAACCGAAGAATCTTTCGGAACGTTTACCTCATTTGTAGGAAGTGGCTGCATCTCCAAAATCGCATCCATTCTCGTCAATGCATCCTCTACTAACATTTGCGACTCTCCGGCGTATGCAACCTTCATCAAAGTCACCGTCAATATGGATGTGATCAAAATATAAAAGAATACGTTCAAGATAAATGTATCCGTCACTCCATGACCACTAAATAAATACGCTGCAAAGATCAATGCCGCAAAGATTCCATTGGACGCTGTCGTAAAACATACCATCGGCAGCATCATATTTTTGGTATATCCTAATGTCCATTTCTCATACTCATCAATAGCATGGCGAAAACGTCGGAAGGAAAAAATTGTTTGTCCAAACGTTTTCAACACCGGAACGCCACGCACGTACTCTACCGCTTCCGAAGACATTGATTCCAACGCATTCTGATACTGTTTCATATCTTCTGCCATTTTCGGTCCCATCATAAAACTTCCCATGAGAATAAATGCCAATGCTGCCGGGATCAAACTGGCAATACCAAGCCGCCAGTCAAAGGCGATCATCATCACAAGCAAACCGATCGGTGTTGCAATAGACACTGCCTTATCCGGTAGATTGTGTGCTAAAAATGTTTCCGTCGCAGCACTCGATTCCATAACCACTTTACGAATCTTACCACTGCCTTCGGATTCAACGAAACCAAGCGGCAGCTTCATAATATGCTGCATCAGCTTAATACGCATATTGGCCTGCACGCGAAATGCCGCTTTGTGGGAACATATTAACGCTGCGATATAAAATACCATCGCTAGCAGTGCAAAACCAACAGCCATCCAACCATACTGTTTCAAAGAAACCGCATTTTCAAAATGCGGACGTACCTCTAACACTTCCTTCAACATACGCCAAATTTCATAAAATGGCACCAGTGCAATGATCGCGCTGACCGCTGCCAGCACAAGGGAAACATAGGTAAAATACTTATGTCCTCCGGCATAGTCCATCAATCTAGACAATGCACTCTGTTTTTTCTTTTCCATTGAAAATTGTCCCTCCATTCTTGGTGTTTTGCTTTACTCGTGGTCGAGCACAGCTTTCCAGCCGGCAAAACGATATTGTTTTATGTTGTCCATAAACACCTGTGCTTCTTCAAAAGGAAGTTTATGTGACACGATCTCATAAATATACTGCCAACCGGTACGGCAAACCACATGGACAAAAAAATCCGTGATCTGATCCGGACTCTTGGCATATTTATCGGCAAATGCTCGGTAGTAGGTTTCTTCAATCTGCGCCAGCCGATCAAAATACTGCTCATACTCCGTTCCTGCCGATCTGCAAAAGATCAAGTAGAACACATCGAAATGCTGATATATATACTGCAACACCTCGTCAGTCCCCTCTTCTCCCGTCTCCATGGCACTGGAAGAGTCCTGTGTATCTGCCGCCTGATTCACATAATTCAGATAATACTCCATCAGCCCATCTGCCACCGGTCCAACAACAGCCGCAAATAACCCTGCCTTGTCTCCAAAACGCGTATAGATAGAATTGGTACTCACACCACTATCCGCTGAAATCCGCCGCAGGCTCGCCCCATGAAAACCATGTTCCATAAATTCCCGACGTGCACTGTCAAGAAGTGCTTCTGTAACTCCTGCTGATTCTTGTCTCATGTGATCCCTCCTTTTTAATCATTTGCTTTGCAAGAATTGCTAAAGCAATTCTTGGTGGCTTCCCTCTACGTTACGAGCATTTTCCTATAAGGATTATGGTGTCAAAAGTCCATTTTCATGACGGAGATATTTTTTTGAAGATTTGCGCTACAATATCTTGAGGCGATGCGGCGCATCGTTGATAGATATTGTGGTCAAGGATTCAAGAAAATAGCCCGTCAGGGAAATTCTGACCTTTTGACACCCTAATCCTATAAGCAAAAAATAACAGTGTTATTGTAACACTGTTATTTTTCACTTTACAATATGGTTACTGATCAACATTTCTCAATAGCGCCATAACTTGATCACTAAAACTTCCCATACTGGAAGTTACTGTAAGAACCACATATTGCTTATTATGTCACAAAAATAATAGCTATTTTGCAGCCAACAAAGTAAATTGTCCTGCCAGCAAAAAACTAAGATAATTGCCGCAGAACGCATAGTTTTTGTGTGATTTCTTATTTTGTTAAGTCTCTGATGAATACATGCCCGAAGGATTGTCTGAGATGTCCCGGTTTAGCAAGGTATCATCCATTTTTGGACGGGACGCTTTCGCTACGATGCGCTACGTTACGTTACTTAATGTCTCTGAAATACGAGACATAAGTAACGACGAGCGCAAAGTCCCTTTCAAAAATGATGAATACCTTGCTTCCGGGACTTCGAGTTTCCGAAGGGCATGTAAATCAATCATCAGAGACAACAAAATCTAGAAATCACCTAAAACGTAATTGCGGCAAGGCAATTACTATAGTTTTTTGCTGGCAGACCTCACAATATAGTGGCTGCAAAATATTCGATTTATTACCGACATAATAAGCACAGTGTGCTTATCTTGGGAGTTTCTTTGAAACTCCATTATGCGCAGAAATCATGCGCAAGTATTATGACATAATAAGCAATATGTGACCAGACAGCAGCATTGGAAGTGTGAAGTTTGAGCTGACTGATAAATGAGAAAAGACCCCCGGGAATCCCCGGAGGTCTTAATACTCGAAAATATTGATAAGCCGAACTAATGTGCCAAGATAATCTTCTTTGGACATTTTTCAGCACATTTACCGCAGCCCGTACATTTAGACTGGTCAATATGTGCAATGTTGTTCTCAACGGTAATTGCTTCCGCTTCGCATTGTTTTGCACAAAGACCACAGCCGATACAGCCCACTTCACAAACTGCCATCACTTTTGGTCCTTTATCCTGATTGGAACAGGATACCACTTTCGTAGCATCGTATGGAATCAGTTCGATCAAATGATTTGGACATTCCTCAGCACATTTGCCACAAGCAACGCACTTTTCTTTATCCACAACCGCAACGCCATGCTCAATATGAATCGCATCGAAGCCACACGCTGCAACACAAGAACCAAATCCCATGCAGCCGTATGCACATGCCTTATCGCTGCGACCCGGAATTGCTGCAGCACTTCTGCAGTCAGAAATTCCATAATAGTTTGCTTTGACACTTGCCTTATCACAAGTACCTGCACACTTTACAAACGCAACTTTCTTTACGTCTTCACCGGCAGATACTCCCATGATCTCACCAATCTTATCAGCGACAGCCGGTCCACCTACCGGACATCCATTAACCGGTGCTTCCCCTGCAGCAATCGCTGCTGCCATCGCATCACAACCGGCATAACCACAACCACCACAGTTAGCTCCCGGAAGAACATCACGGATCGCAATTGCCTTTTCATCAACCGGTACCTCAAATACATTGGCTGCCACACCAAGAAGTACGGCTATCAACAGACCGGTAATACCGATCACGGCTGCTGCTGTGAGGACGCCTGCTGCTGCAGATGCTAATACCACACTCTGTATCATATATTCGTCCCCCTTTCTACACCAATCCTGCGAAACCGCAGAATGCAATTGCCATCAAACTTGCTGTTACTAACACGATCGGTGTTCCCTTAAATGCATTTGGAACATCATTGTGTTCAATTCTCTCACGGATGCCTGCCATGATCACGATAGAGATCAGGAAACCAAATGCCGTGCAGAAACCACAAACAACACTCTCGATAAATCCATATCCATTGGAAATATTTTTGATAGCAACACCGAGTACGGCACAGTTCGTTGTGATCAACGGCAAATATACACCGAGTGCTTCATACAATGCCGGCATAAACTTTTTGAGTGCCATCTCCACAAACTGTACTAATGCTGCAATGATCAAAATAAATGCAATCGTCTGTAAATATTCCAAACCAAGCGGCTCTAAAATACATTTTTGAACCGGGTAAGTGATAATACATGCGATCGTAATAACGAACGTTACTGCAGCTCCCATTCCGGCTGCTGTCTCAACTTTTTTGGAAACGCCCAGGAAAGGACAGATTCCAAGGAACTGGCTTAATACCACGTTACTGACTAACATGGATGAAATAACAATAACAAATAATTCTCCCATCTAATTAGTCCTCCTTTCCTTCGGATTTTTCCGCTGCAGCAGCTTCCTTTGCTTTGGCCTCTTTGGCTGCTTTCGCTTTGGCAGCAGCTTCCTTGGCTGCCTGCGCTTTCGCTGCCTTAGCCGCAACACGCTCTGCTTCTAAAATGCCTTTATTGGCAACACTTGCACAGCCTACACAGGATGCACAATTACCACCACAGGCAATGTCTGAATCATTCTCTACATTTGTCGCTGATGGCAGCTTCAATTTGTTCTGAATTGCTGTCAAAAATGCTAATACAAGGAATGCACCCGGCGCCAATACGAAAAACGTAATGTGATAATCGTCCGGAATAAATGTCTTTCCAAAGATTGCACCAGATCCTAAGATCTCACGGCAAATACCGATACAAGTAAGTCCGAATGTAAATCCAAGACCCATTCCAAGTCCATCGAACAAAGATGGAATCACTTTGTTCTTAGACGCATATGCCTCAGCACGACCTAAGATAATACAGTTTACTACGATAAGCGGAATGTACACACCCAAGGACTTATTCAAAGATGGGATGTACGCCTGTAATAACAACTGGATCAATGTTACAAAAGATGCAACAATAACGATGAATGCCGGAATACGCACTTTATCCGGAATCACTTTACGAAGCAGTGAGATAAACACATTGGATAACACAAGCACTGCTGTTGTCGTAAGTCCCATGCCCAATCCATTAATGGCGGATGTTGTTACCGCAAGGGTCGGACACATACCCAACATCATAACGAACGTAGGATTCTCCGTTATGATACCATTTTTTAATCGTTCTACACATGTATTCATGGGAACCCTCCTATTCTAATGATGAAATAAACTGAAATGCACCATCAATGGCTCTTGTAACTGCCTTACTGGTGATCGTTGCACTGGTGATTGCATTGATCGTACCATCTTTGGTACTGCCACTGCCATCTTTTACAACGTTCAGATCCTGTGATGCATTGGTGCCAACAAACTGTCCGTTGAACTCTTTGTCCGAAGATTTCTGTCCCAGGCCCGGCGTCTCATTGGAACAATCGGTGATCTGAATGCCCTTGATCTCGCCCTTTTCGTCAATACCAAGTGCAATGCTTACTGCTCCACCGTAGCCCTTGCCGCTGCAAGAAACAACATAACCGGCATCTTTTCCATCTACCTTTGCTTTCAATGCTTCCGCAATTTCAACATCAGATAAGGAACCGAGAGCCTTCGAACTTACCTTGCCTGCCGCAAGGTCTTTATTGAACTTTTCCAATGACTTGTTAAGAGCACTGTCTTCCTCAAAAGATGCTCCCTGATAGACAGCTTCGTATGCTTCCTGTTTGTTCTTTTCCTCCTGCGCTGCGATCGGTTTTTTGGTGATCGTATAACCTGCACCGAGAAGCAGACCGGAGATCAATGTGATCATGAATAAGCAAATGGTGTCATGCACCAATGTACTCTTCTTCTTAACTTCTTCTTTTTCTTTATTTGCCATCCTTGATACCCTCCTTTCCAAATGGAACCGGGATCGTTACTCTTTCGATCAATGGAACAAGCAGGTTACAGATAATGATCGCATAAGATACACCTTCTGCGGATGCACCAAAGACACGGAATACTCCGGTCAAAAGACCAAGCAGTACACCAAATATGATCTGTCCTTTCGGTGTGATCGGGCTTGTTACATAATCGGTTGCCATAAAGAATGCACCTAACAGCAATCCACCACCGCACAACTCTGCAGCAAGATAAGTAAGATCAAATCCTCTGCCGCCAAAGAGCAAGATAAAGATTGCAAATACTGCGATATAACATACCGGAATTCTCCAAGAAATGATCTTGCGGATCAACAAGTACGCAGCTCCGATCAACAGTGCAATCGCACAAGTCTCACCGATCGTACCTCCGGTACTTCCGATAAACATCTTTAAGAGGGAAGTTGCCTCCTGTGTCTTGCCATCACCGGATGCCAAGATCTTCTGAATCGAATCTGATCTGCTGCCTGCCTTAATGATCGCAAGCGGTGTAGCACCGGTGATTCCATCGTGTGCAAAACTTGTCATCTGTCCTGCAAAAGATACCATCAGGAAACATCTTGCACCAAGCGCAGGGTTCATGAAGTTCTGACCCAAACCACCAAACAACTGCTTTACAATAATAATTGCAAAAATACTTCCTAAGATCGCCATCCAGATTGGGAATGTCGGAGTCAGGTTCAATGCTAACAGCAAACCGGTAAGTACCGCACTTCCGTCATTAACGGTAAGCGGCAATTTCATACATTTCTGCCATATGTACTCGGACAAAAGGCAGGTTGCAATACAGACAGCGATCAAGACTGCTGCCCGAATACCAAAATTGTAAATGCCAAATATACTCGTCGGTATCAAGGCAAAGATCACATCCCACATGATACTTCTCGTAGACGACTTGTCACGCACATGCGGAGATGATGATATGTTTAATAAATTGCTCATATTAATCCTCCATTATTTGTAGTATGTACTCCTGAAACGTCTGCCAAAGGCAATTCCGGGAGCTCATACATTATTTTTTGCGTCTCTGTGCTGCGACATACTGTCTTGCCTGCTTAAAGCTCTGTGTCAATGGACGCTTAGCAGGACATACATACGTACAACTGCCACATTCGTAGCACTCCATGCCATTTAACTTTACAAAAGTATCATAGTCTTTGTTCATAGCGGCTTCTGCCATCTTCTGTGGTACCAGATTGCCCGGACATGCCTCTACGCAGCGACCGCAGCGGATACATGGTGTCGGTTCATTCTCTGCTACCTCGTCTTTTGTCATTGCCAAAATAGAAGAAGACGTCTTAGTCACCGGAACATTCAGATCAAACATGGCAAATCCCATCATTGGGCCACCGGAAATGATCTTCTTAGGCTCTTCCTTAAATCCATCTCCTTCTTCCACCAGTTCTGCATGACTGCATCCAATACGCACATCTACATTGATCGGAGTATTGAATGCCTCACCTGTCAATGTTACAACACGTGTGATCAGTGGCGTCTGTTTGCACACCGCACGATAAATTGCAATTACCGTGGATACATTATCCACAATACATCCTGCATCTGCCGGAAGTTTTGCAGAATAGATCTTGCGTCCGGTTGCAGCAGAGATCAGTGTACGCTCACCGCCCTGCGGATATTTCGTCTTTAACACCTTCACTTCAATGCGGTCTTCATCTTTGACAGCCTCCTGCATTTTAGCAATTGCCTCCGGCTTATTGTCCTCAATGCAGATAAGTCCTTTCGCCTTGTCAAAAATATGCAGGATCACTTTCAAACCGCCAACGATCTCTTCCGATCTTTCTAACATCTGTCTGTAGTCCGAAGTCAGATACGGCTCACACTCCGCACCATTGACCAGAATATAATCAATTTTATCCGGCTCTTTCGGCGCTAACTTTACATTGGTTGGGAATCCGGCACCGCCCATGCCGACTACACCAGCTTCCTTCACAATGTCGCGGATCTCATCAGCAGAAAGTTTCGTGTAATCACGATCCTCTCCCAATCCTTCAATTGCTGCATATTCTCCATCATTTTCGATGACAACACAAGTTGCCTGAGAACCATTGAGGAGCATTCTTGGCTCCACTGCCTTTACCGTTCCCGAAACAGAACTGCAGATATTCGCAGAAATGAATCCGCTTGCCTCTCCAATCTTCTGACCAACTAAAACTTTATCGCCTTTTGCGACAATTGGCGTTGCCGGTGCGCCAATGTGCTGGCCCATCGGAAATACCAGTTCTTTCTTAGGCTGTACAGTCTTGATCGGTAAGTCCTTGGATAAATCTTTTCCCTCGTAAGGGTGTACACCCCCACGAAATGTTGCTATACTCATTCCGTTTCTCCTTTCTGTTGATTTACCTTGGCATTTTTCCACATCTTATCATGCCAAAACTCACCCTTTATTGTAGCATTTGTACGAAAAAAGTCAATATTATCAGACATTTTTTATCAATAGTAGACAAGACTAACCTCAAGAACATATCAAAGCAATCCTTGGCGATGTCTCGCTACACGGCACCTTGATCCTATCAATCGGGTAGGATGTATACGAACAGACAGATCGTACTGTACGATTGCCACCCTTCGCGTAATGCTACTGGGCACACGCAAGACGTCGTTTTGGCAAAGCCTTGAAGGCATTGCCAAAAGTAAAACTGCCAATGGGCTTACCTAGGTCAGACAAGCTGCCAGCGGAATGCAGAAAGTAACTTTAATGATATGCCACTCCTCAATAATTTATATATCGTCTGCTTCTTCCGAAAGTTCAAACTCTTCTTCATTTAGATTTTCATTTGTTAAAGAAAAAACTTCTTCTTGTTTTTGGCCTCTTTGATCTGTAATCGTATAGCGTCCCATTATTGCATGCGGACGCTTTGTTTTTTCCTGATAATAAGGTTCAATTTTAACATGTACATCATTACCGCTCTCTAATTCATCAGCCCAGGCATTTTCAAATGTTTTATATGCACTCCGATTTATAAAACGATTCTGTGCAATCAAATTATTTAATTCACCACTTCCACCAAAACGACTGCCAATCAAATGTCCCCCTTCGTCCGTATCACGCCGAAATTCCCCTCCTGCTTTTAATTGAGCAGAAGTATCTCTTACCCCCTGTCCCAAATGCAAATCTCCCTCCGCCAAAATAATTCTTTCCTCATCATCTTTTTCATATGAATATCCATTCATTTCATATGAATTTAGATCGTCTTTTTTTTTACATACTCATAAACCTCTGGGTCTTCCGCCTCCCCCATCTCCTCCCACTCGTCAAGCATTTGACTTAATTCATCAGAAATATCTTGTTCTTCATAATCTTCTCTGACATCGGGTTCCATATCTCCAACATCTTCATAGTCCTCTGAAATGTCGACTTCATCAGGGTAATATTCTGCAACCTCATCATAGTCAACATCACTTGCATCATACTCCATATCTGTAATACCAATCATATCATCCAACACTGGGGCATCTGCAACTTCACTACCGATATCATCAACATATTCCATATCACAACTCATATCATCCATTCTTCTCACTTCCTTTCATAAACAAGGTAATCAATTTAATTTTTTCCTTATCATCCATTTTATATAATCTATCATTCAACTGAAGTTTTCGAAACAATTTGATCCTTACACAAATAATAAATTCCCGATCATTTCCATATCCCATCGCTACTATTTTTTTAGCAAAAAGTGATGGAATACTTAAAAACACACCTCTAACTGTTCTTTTCTTATCTGTATTCTTATATAATGCATCAACACAAACCGCATAGGCCTCGCTAGAAATATATTCTGCATCTGCCTTGATTCTATAATTACAACCATCACCATATAATCCACACAAATAACACTCTTTGTATGGACATAATAATTTTTGCTTATTATCCCAGTAATGCATCAATTTTCTAATCAAATCATTGTCTATACTTAATTTAATTTGTTTCTTTTCTCTTATATCCTCCGTCATCACAAGTTGCGGTTTATTAAATGCTGTAGAATAAACATACGCTTCACCAACTTGCAAACAAGAGAGAGTTTCTTCCATTTCTGCGTCCATATTGGTACTGTTAGCAATCAGTCTCCTTTCCGATGCCTCCACAAGACGAAACATAATTTTTGTGTCTGTGGCAGCAATGATATCATGAGTCACTTTTGACGGTGATTGATCCGCAATAATAACCCCCGTCCCATACGCCCTGATTTCTTTAAGCATCCTCTGTAACGAACTTACTGTTGATGATCCTGCAGAGATATCCGAATTATCCCCTCTTCCTTCCGGAGATAACAGAACATGTGCCTCATCAATCATCAAAACATTTTTGAGTCTGGTTCCTATACTTAAACTATTTATCTTGGTATATGCACAAACATCAACCAACAATAACGCCATTATTAATGCTTTTTGCTCCATGTTTTCTATAGAATTTAGTTCTATAATGGTCGGTCTTAAAATTAAATCCTCAATAGGTATAGTATTGATTGAATCATAAATATTGCTATTCATATCAATTAAATTCATCAATCGCATTACACCTGCTGTTTCCAAATTTGATTTTACATCTTTGCTATAATTTGATGTTTGGAGCAACTTCTTAAACACTAAAATAAATTCGTGTAAGCCAAATATAGTAACATCACTGTCATCAGACGTACTGTAATCTTTCCACCCGTATTTCGTATAGCATTGTTGTATAGCGTTTTGGAATAATAAATCTAATGGTGATGGCATAGAAAAAGCAGCCATAAATGCACTTACCAAAACAGGTTTATATTGTTCCACCGTAATTCCTTTTAATGGGATAAACGGATTAATAATAAATGGAGAAACACTAACATTTCCCGGTGTAAAAATTTGTATATCTGGCAGTTGTTCTATCAATGCTCTATACTCTGTCTTAGTCGGTTCGACAATCAAAAACGGAATGTTCCTTTCAGCAAATTGCAGCATCAAATTAATAGAAAAGGTTGTTTTACCGGTTCCTGGCATTCCCACAATCAATACATGCTTTGACAGTATTCTTTCATCACAACCAATAGTAACCTTTTTCATATCTGATGATATTAATTGTCCAAACTTTATATTAGAATCACTAACGACCTCTTCTTTTAACTGTTCTCTTTGCTTTTTATATCTGGTTCCCTCAACACCTGACATATTTCCATCGTAAACCGGTAAACGAAAAAAGGAAATCAATTCTTCGATTGTCATCATCAACGGAAGCCGATACAAATAATTGGAGAGTGGAATGTATTTACGAATTTTCATATTTCTATATTTGTACATTAATAATGCACTTACATTCCATATATAGTTAGGAAATTCATTGATTATGCTACCAATACTTTTTGATATATCAACATAACTCGCTTCAAAACCACCAATATTACTGTCTCCACCTTGTAAAAGACTGATAATTTTGTTAGATAATACAGCGCAATCTTCTTTAGTTCCAAAAGTCAATATATTTGATAAAAACATAGGTGCATCCCGATTATCTTTGTAATAAGATAATACTTCAAAAGGTTCCTGAGCACATGAATCCTTTACAAGTTGTCCATTAACAGATATTCCTTTTGATAATCCTTCCAGTTCAGAACAATGTTGCACTAATATTGCAACTTCATTCTCATACAATTTTGTTGGTATTATGCTAAACGAAATACCACAGTTCTCCCTCTGACTCAAGGCATTGATCAAAGATGCCAGCCCCTCAGTATTATTTGATGGAATGATCTCTGTATAATAAAACGGACAAACACCGGATGGATTAATAACCACCTTTTCCTTTTTCTCCACAGCATATACCCGACTTTTTACATTCTGTCTCCAAAGATCATCGAAAGTCTGACGGCAATGTTCTGAGTCTTGATAAGAATATCCAAAATCCGATACTATATTTCGAATGTTATTTATAAGCATTTTAACGCGCGATGCGGCTTCTGCACTGACGTTGTCTATCTTACGTACAACAATATAAATATGGATTTTCGAGATATATGATTGATTATCAACTTTCTCAGTCAACCAAATAATTTCATAAGCAACATTCTGATTTTCAAGTCTATACAACTCTCCTAAAACACTTTCAAAATCTGAAGTTGTGTCAGAGAAAGTAACAATTTCCAGCATATCAACTGCCAAGAAACGATTATCTGCTAATTCATACACCTGTGCCATACTTCATTAACCTCTCAATTCCTGTATATAATCCTCTAATTCTCTTATTTTATTTACGCATGTTTCATACGTGTATTTTTGTTTTCCCAAATCAGCAATACAAGATTCAATTTTCTGCTTTTTTAGGGCAATATCATCATATTCTTTTTGTTTCTTCCGCAACATTGGCATTTTTATAAGCAATTCAATATGCGAAACAACAGCATAATAAATTCCCCATATAATAAGGATTGCTACGCTTGAGCATACGCCATTCAGTATGCCCTCCGTAACAAAGATAAACAACGCCCAAACAATACATGCTATAATTGATAATCTAAAATCATGAGGTTTCGATAATTTCTCTATATTAGGTTTCAGTTCGTTCAGCTGCAACTGCAACATATCAGCCTGTTCTCTCTTCTGACTGATCTCCAGCGATACATCACTATATCCTGCAATCTGATTTTGATAATTATTTTTCTCTTCTTCTGCTTCACTTATTTTCAGTCGCTTATTCTGCTCCTGTAGTCTTCTTATATAGTCTTTCCACTCCTCCTGTATCATTTTTGCCTTATCTGGATTTGCAACAGTAATTGCATGTTGTACCATATTTTGCATCTCAGAAGCCAACTCATTGTCCAAACGAGTTAAACGCTCACTTTGTACATAAGGTACTCCCCACCAACCACGATAATCTTCCGGATATCTGTTTTGCATTTCAATGTATAATTCATATGCTTTTTGAGTTTCATTCAGTCTCATAAAGGTTTCCGCATTGGCTGCTAAACGGTTCACCTCAGATGTTTCCTCATTCGGGAGAATCCCATTCTTTCTTTTGCTGTTCTGAATAACGTGATTAACACCCTCTACCAGATATTCCACATAGCCTATTTTGTTCAAATCAAAAGACTGAAATGCTGAAAATTCCATTGGCATTTCATATGGAGACATATTCTTAAAACACGCAATCAGTGTTTTGTTCTTATTTTCTTTCTTTAATTCCAAAAAACGAGACCATTCGTTCTTTACCCAGGTAGAATTATAATATTCCGTTTTAGTTCCCAAAACAATCATTACCGTTGCACTCATCAATGCAGCATATATGTACGGTTCATACTCTTGTCCCAACTTACTTTCCAATGATTTTTTTGCAAAAAATGTGCGGTATCCCGCCTGCTCTAACGAGTTATAAATATTATATGCTATCATGCTGTCTTCTGTAGGCTCTCCATTTTCCATTTTATCTTTGTAACATATAAAAACATCATATGGCTTCTCCTCTTTAACAATTTTAATATACTTATTATAAATTTCGTCAATTTTTTTCGCTTCTTCTTGAAAAACATAAGATTCGTATATATCCGCATTTTGCAATGCTGCCTTATAATCCGGATCATCAAAAATAGAATGATCCTGTATTCTATGACATGTTGGCTTCCTTTCTCCCCCAATATCATTTACATACTCAATACCATATCGGCTTAAAACCATTCCCCAATGAGCCGCTGAATCTTTATAATCTTCTCGAAGTAAATCTTCAAAAACAGATATTGCACCATCAAAATCCAGATTTTGTCTTAAAAACGTAGCACGATTAAATAAATTTTCTATTTTATCCTTATTTTTGGATACAATCATTTTCGAATCACAATACTTGCACGTTGCTATTGATGTACTTTCATCAAAATCAATATTTGCTCCGCATACTTCACACTTTAGTATCATAAGTACCTCCTCATTATAATAAATCCTTTAATTTTTCTCGTTCGATTTTGAACTCCTCGTCAGTGTATAATCCTTCCTGCCAAGCCATTTTCAAACGTCTTAACCTTTTCATATACTCTTCATCATCAACGTGATGTGTTTCATTGGATGTATTTTCTCCTGGTGTTTTCAAATGAATCATTCCCGGTATATCATCACTATCCTCGTTGACGTTGCTAGGGGTTACCTTTATATTTGCACTATCATTGTCTGAAATCGGTGTCATTAGACTACTTCCCTGAATTTCATTTCCAAAACTACCCATTGTCTGACTAATAAATGGTGCCATCCCCATTCCCATTCCAACTCCCATCATTGGTGCGCTACTTCTTCCAATTCCTTCATTAGCTGCCGCAATATCCATCACCCCAAATCCCCTTCGCTGATGTTCTGTCATATTAAGAGTTTTATTAGCAATACTTTGAGCGATTGCATCGCGCTTTTTTATTTCCTCATCTGCCATATGCTCCGTAATTCTGACATTTGCATTGATTGCAGCTTCTTTTATCCGATTTTTTTCTTCCAGATCCAAGAAAGTATTTTGAGACCATAAACGTTTATACATTTGATAATTAGGATCATCAGCAGATACATTGATATTATTCACATATAGATCCACCAACGCTATTCCATATTCAAACATATAACTGGAAATTGCCTTTTTAAGTTGTTCTGCAATCCCCATTGGATTACTCTCAAGATTAAAAATCGAAGCATTTTCTTCTCTTAAAATTGCCGGAAGCCATTGTTTGATGCATGAAATTATAATCCCCTTAAAATATCTCATCATATGTTCTTGATCGAATTGCGTCTCCGTTCCAACCAATTTCAATAATATTTTTTTGGAATCTACTACTTTAATACTCATTTCACCGGACGTACTAATAGCAAATGGCGGCAAATTCATGCTTGGATCACTATATTTTATGTCTCCCACACCCCAATTAATTGCCATTTGTTCCGTCTTGTTTACAAAATATACTTCACAATGAAATTGCGATATTCCATCATTCGGCAAATTGATAAGCTTGTTTAAAATAGGTATATTTTTAGTATGCAACTTATATGATCCCGGTTGAAAGATATCCGTCAACTGACCATCTTTAAAAAAAGCTGCCTCTTGTGTTTCATGTACAATCAGGGTTGAATGAGTATTAAAATCTTCTCCTGGAAACTTCCATACGAATGTTCTATTATTTATTTCACCTTTTATTACGTCAAATATTTGCATATGTTCCTTATATGATAATTATAAAATTAATTACCACACATTTCCTTTCTTTTAATATTGTGATTTAATATAATTCAGATACTTTGAACTTTTGTTTTTTCGGCAGCTTGACCACTCGACTAAAGTGTATTGCCGCTACCTTTATCTGAATTATTTATCAACTATTCCTTCTTTTTGAGCCCAACCAACTATAGCATTAAAGTCAACATAAATATTTTCATTTTCCGTAATTTCTTTTGCATAATCCATTCCGTATGGATGCCCACTATCATATGCAAAAGAAAAATAAAAAACAGCTAACTTTTTCATTTTTAATGCAGCACCTTGGTCAGAAATTTATCTCTTTTTCCTCCTTTTTTCGTGTCCTTGTTTTCATGCGAGGAAACGATGCCAGATAAGTCTTTACACCGTTCAGCAAAAAAAGCATATCACATGGCATGTACAACTTTTTTCCGAAATTTTACAACAAACATCTTTTTCAGAAACTCGAAATACACTGAAATAATCGCAACAAAAACAAGTAACTGGCATTTATTATCATATTTTTTTGTAAATTATCCACAAAATTCAAAGAAAAACTTTGGTGACTTTTTTGTAATTTTTTCAGTAATCCTTAAATGGGTGAACACTTCTGTATACTCTTTCTGTTCCGCAGATACCATTTGCAGATAGTCCTCTATATGAAGTTGTTTGTTCTTAAATCCATCTTTGGTTACATTCATTTACTCACATCTCCTAAAGTCCAGTCCTTCCCACTACTAGGGCGGATTCGGGACTTTCACCCATTAGCGACGTGCGCCGCAAGGCGCACATTAAAAAAAGACGCTGCGCACATCTCTGCACACAGCGCCAAGGCTCGTATTCCCATATTTCTCACTCAAACTTCGCACATGATAGTTTCGCATGTGCGAAGTTTGGGTTCCTTACATATCAAAGTGGAACGTATCTTTCAGACCATGCCACAACTGATCTTTATCACTCAAGTTAAGTGGGGTACCGTCTGCCAAAGCATATCCTTCCGCTGAGGCAGTTCCTTTGTACTCACCTGTCAGTTCCGGCCAGTCCACCCCAATCTCCGGGTCATTCCAGGCAAGACCGCCCTCGTCTCCCGGATGATAAAAATCTGTACATTTGTAGCAAAAAACTGCTATATCCGACAATACCAAAAATCCATGTGCAAATCCTTCCGGAATGTAAAACTGCTTGAAATTGTCCTCTGACAACTCCACACCAAACCATTTTCCATAGGTCTTGCTGCCGGTACGTAAGTCAACTGCTACATCAAAAACACGCCCCTTGGTGACCCGCACAAGTTTTCCCTGCGGATACTGCTTTTGGAAGTGCAGACCACGAAGCACTCCTTTGGTAGACTGGGACTGATTATCCTGTACAAATTCCATATCCAATCCCTTTGCCACCATATCCTGCTTATTGTAGGTCTCCACAAAATAGCCGCGGCTGTCACCAAATACTTTTGGCTCGATCACACACAAACCTTCAATACCACCTGCATTTTTCTCTACTTTTATCTGTCCCATATGAATCCCATATTCCTTTCCCGTCCTGTCCAGGTACACCTTTACATCTTAACAGTTCTCTGTCCCACGGACACACCTTTATATTATAACAGTTTTCTGTTCCACGGACACACCATTACATCACAGCAACTCTCTGTCCTACGAACATTTCAGTATATATTCAATTACAGCACTTCCTGCAAATACCGTGTCAGCGCATCCTGCCAGGTTGGGAGCGGTGTAAATCCCTGCTCGGTAAGCTTACTCTTATCCAGTCTGCTGTTAAACGGTCTTGCTGCTTTCGACGCTCCATATTCTGCCGTTGTCACCGGCTTTACCGTCAAATGCGCTGCATCATATTCTTCGTGACCAAGCGCTGCCGCCTGTGCAAAGATCTCCCGCGCAAAGTCGTACCAACTGATATAGCCACCTTCATTGGTCGCATGATAATAACCATACTTATCCGTCTGGATCATATCAACCAACAGCCTTGCCAAGTCATATGTGTAAGTCGGTGTTCCGATCTGATCGTCTACAACCGTCAGCGTGTCATGCGTTTTTCCGACTTTTAACATGGTTTTGATGAAATTATTGCCATTTAAGCCAAATACCCAGGCGATACGCACAATGAAAAATCTAGATGCAAGCTCTGCCACTGCAAGCTCTCCCGCCAATTTCGTTTCACCATAAACATTAAGCGGTGCATACTCCTTACAGTCCGGCTTCCAAGGTGTCTGTCCCTGACCGTCAAACACATAATCTGTACTGATATACATCATCGGGATGTCTAACGCTCCACACTCAGCAGCAATATTTTTCGTTCCCTCTACGTTGACCTTACGTACGGTCTCCTGCTTATCCTCATCTTCTGCAGCATCTACCGCAGTCCAAGCAGCACAATGGATCACCGCATCTGGTTTCAATTTCTCCAGCATCGCACTCACAGCAGCCCCATCCGTAATGTCCAGTGAATAATACGGTGCATCAATAGAGGTCACCTCTGGCAAAACATCACTGCCGATACTCTCTATTCCTCTTTGGTGCAATTCATTCATCACATCATAGCCAAGCTGTCCGCCGACTCCTGTTACAAATACTTTCATTGCTTCTTTCTCCTCGGAACGATTTCCATACATTTTTGCATAATAGTTCTGATACTCTCCCGAAATGATCGTCTCCCACCACTCACGGTTATCCAAATACCACTGGATTGTCTTCTTGATTCCATCGGCAAACTTTGTCTCCGGAAGCCATCCAAGCTCACTGTGGATCTTTGTTGGATCGATCGCATAACGCATATCGTGGCCCTTACGGTCAGCGACATATGTGATCAAACTCTCCGGCTTGCCAAGTTCTTTACAAATAATCTTAACAATATCAATGTTGGTCATCTCATTGTGACCACCTACATTATATACTTCACCGACTCTGCCCTTATGAATGATCAAGTCAATAGCACGGCAATGATCCTCTACATACAGCCAGTCACGGACATTTTCTCCCTTGCCGTATACCGGAAGCGGCTTATCATTCAGCGCATTTGCGATCATCAGCGGGATCAATTTCTCCGGAAAATGGTATGGTCCATAGTTGTTAGAGCAGCGGCTGATCGTTACCGGCAAACCGTATGTGCGGTGATATGCCAATACCAACAGATCCGCAGATGCCTTACTGGAAGAATATGGACTGGAAGTATGGATCGGTGTTTCCTCGGTAAAGAACAGATCCGGGCGGTCCAAAGGAAGATCTCCATACACTTCATCGGTAGATACCTGATGATAACGCTCAATGCCATATTTACGGCATGCATCCATAAGTACCGCCGTACCAAGGATATTCGTGCGAAGAAATACTTCCGGATCCTCGATAGAACGGTCAACGTGGCTTTCCGCTGCAAAATTCACAACGATATCCGGATGCTCTTCCTCAAACAACTGATAAACGGCATCACGATCGGTAATATCTTCTTTTACAAAACGGAAATTCGGATTATCCATAACCGGTGCTAATGTTGATAAATTGCCGGCATACGTCAGGCAGTCCAAACATACAATGCGGTAATCCGGGTATGTATTCAACATATGGAATACAAAGTTGCTGCCGATAAATCCTGCTCCACCTGTCACAATAATTGTCTTACTCATAATATTTTCCCTCCAGTACATCCATCAAATATTTACCATATTGGTTTTTCTTAACTTCTTCATATACTTCCAATACATCTTCTTTGGTGATCCAACCATTGCGGTATGCGATTTCTTCCAAGCAGGCAATCTTGCGGTGCTGATGCACTTCAACTGTCTTGACAAAGTTCGTTGCATCTACCAAGCTCTCATGAGTACCGGTATCCAGCCAAGTAAAGCCCTGTCCCAAAAGCTCTACATTCAGTCTTCCCTGTTCCAGGTACATTCTATTCAGATCCGTGATCTCAAGCTCATTTCTCGCAGATGGTTTCAAACTCTTGGCAAGTTTCACAACATCATTATCATAGAAGTAAAGTCCGGTGACACAATAATTACTCTTTGGTTTCTCCGGCTTCTCCTCGATGGAAACTGCCTTTCCATTCGCATCAAACTCGACAATACCAAAGCGTTCCGGATCATCCACATAATATCCAAACACCGTAGCTTCTTTCTTCTGTTCCGCGTTCTCTACTGCCGCATGCAATCTTTTCTTAAAACCATGTCCGGCAAAAATATTGTCACCAAGCACCATAGCAACGCAGTCATCGCCGATAAATTCCTCGCCGATAATAAACGCCTGTGCAAGACCGTCCGGGCTCTCCTGTACCGCATAGCTCAACTGCACTCCAAACTGATGTCCGTCTCCTAACAACGCCTCAAAACGAGGTGTATCCTCCGGAGTGGAAATGATCAAAATATCTTTGATCTTGGCATCCATCAATACAGACAATGGATAATAGATCATCGGTTTATCATAAACCGGCAAAAGCTGTTTACTGGTTACTTTTGTCAATGGATACAATCTGGTTCCGGAACCACCGGCAAGAATTATTCCCTTCATTGTGTTACCATTCCTTTCCTATGAAAAACTAAAACTGTTTCTGATGCTCCGGATAACTGGACGTTCTATCCTAACAGCATCTGTCTCTTATTCTGCAATTTATTTTGTCTAATTGCATACTAAAAGGTGACGTTACGTCACCTTCAAGTAGTTTTTTCATTTTTGTGAATAGTATACAATATTGCACGTCTGATTTTGTGGTATTTTACCAAATAATTCTGCACATTACTGCTAACTGTATCAATTGATGCAACTTCTGTATATTGTTATCAATCATTTACCGTCAATCATCTCTCACCGATCATTGCGAATCGTTTGCATCCGATACACTGATAAATATCCCGGCATCCTTTGTGATCGTATATCCATTGCGAATCTGTCCCTCGACATATTTGCGAAATTTGTTGTATTTCTCCAAAATATACTGGTTCTGATTGCCATGACACGACAACACATATTCGATCAACGGCTCTGCCTGCGTCACGATAAGTGCATCCTCGTATTGCTGCCAGTCCACCTCCGCAAAATATGGTGCAAGTGCCTGTGCACCATTTTCTTTGCCAAAGTGCTCGTACAAATTCTCGCCGGACAACGTGATCCGATCGTCAAACTGTGTAACAAGCCGGCTCACTTCCTGCATATGCGCCACACCATACGTTCCACACACAAATCGTCCACCCGGTTTTAACACACGGCCAACCTCACTGCAGACACGATCCACATCTTTGCAATAAAAGAGGACATGATTTGCAATCACCAGATCAAAGGATGCATCCTCATACGGAATCGCATGGCAGTCAAACGCCGCAAAGGAAAATCGGTCATCCTGCAGACTTTGTTCACGACGGACATCTCGAATCATTCCCTCTGAAATATCCGATAAAATGATCTCACAATCTGCAGGAAGCTTGGCTTTATTCTCTATCCACAGACGACCATTGCCGCAGCCCAGTTCCAAGATCTTCATGCCTTCTGTGATCTGGCATTGTTCATAGATCCAAGGAAACCACCCCTGCTTATTGCTGGAAAATAGACGATGTAATCGGATCCTTGCCGATATATTGGTCGAGTTGCGATACTGCGCCTTGAGACTGTTTTCCATGCCCGTCAAATGGATCAATTCCCGCATACGGTTCCAGTCTACATTCTGTTGCTGCCTGATCTCCGTTACCGTCTCACCAATCGCCTGCTCCACAAGCTGCAACTGCTCAATACGGTCACGCACAAGATTTTGCTGCTGTTCCAGCGAATGTTCCAAATACGAATAATCGCTGTCATTCACTGTCAACTCACGAATATCTTCCAACGAAAAACCAAGATATTTTAGCAGCATGATCTGCTGCAGTCTGGCAAAATCTTCTTCCGTATAAAAACGCGCCCCTGTCGGCGTGACAAGGGACGGTTTTAGGATATTCTGTTTATCATAATAACGCACTGTACGCACAGTGATCTGTGCCATTCGTGCAAATTCTCCGGAGGAGTAATACACTCCACCGGATTCTTTCTTTTTGACCATGCTTCTACTCCTGCTTATGCGGTCTGTCGACACAAAACTTTTGCTTGACTGCAGGTTCCCACAATCACATTATTTGTTATCCTGATCCTGTGGCTCTTCCTTGCGGATCTCTTTTGTGCGGATCTCCTTGCAGATCGCATCGATAAATTCGGACAGATCTTTCACGCCCTCATCACCTGCAAAGCGGCTGCGAACAGAAACTTTATTCTCTTCCTCTTCTTTTGCACCAACAACGAGCATATAAGGAAGCTTATCCAGTCTTGCCTCTCGAATCTTGTAACCGATCTTCTCAGAACGGTTATCCACCGTTGCGTCAATACCGTTTTTCTTGAGTTCTGCCAAAACTTTCTCGGCATAGTCTGCGTATTTCTCAGAAATCGGAAGTACACGAACCTGCTCCGGGCAAAGCCATGTCGGGAACTTACCGGCATATTTTTCGATCAGCCATGCAAGGGTACGCTCATAGCATCCAAGAGAGGTTCTATGAATGATATATGGACGTTTCTTATCACCATTCTGATCAATATAATACATATCAAAACGCTCAGCCAAGAACATATCAAGCTGGATCGTAATCATCGTATCCTCTTTGCCATATACATTCTTAGCCTGAATATCAAGCTTAGGGCCATAGAAAGCAGCCTCGCCGGCTTCCTCTGTATATTCCAGACCGATGTCATCCAAAATCTCACGCATTGCGCCCTCAACGCGGTCCCACTCTGCCGCGTCACCAAGATATTTGTCCGGATTTTCCGGATCCCACTTAGACATACGATATGTTACATCTTCCTCTAAGCCAAGTGTCTCCAAGCAATATTTTGCAAGATTTACACAATTTTTAAATTCGTCTGCGATCTGCTCCGGCATACATACCAGATGTCCCTCGGAGATCGTAAACTGACGTACACGAGTAAGTCCATGCATCTCTCCGGAATCCTCATTACGGAACAGGGTAGATGTCTCACCCATGCGGTATGGCAGATCACGGTAAGATTTCTGACGAGCCTTGTATACATAATACTGGAATGGGCAGGTCATTGGACGGAGTGCAAAGATGTCATTACCGGAAATGCTGTTGCCTTCCTCATCTTCATCATCCTCACCGAGAATGAACATACCCTCTTTGTAATGTCCCCAGTGATCGGAAATCTTGTACAGATCAGACTTCGCCATTAGTGGTGTACGAGTACGAACATATCCCCACTCATTATCCTCCAGATCCTCGATCCAACGCTGTAATTTCTGGATCATTTTTGTTCCCTTTGGCATGAACAATGGAAGACCCTGTCCGATTACATCAACCGTTGTAAACAGATCCATCTCACGGCCTAGCTTGTTGTGGTCACGGTTCTTAACATCTGCAAGATACTCTAAATACTCTTCCAGATCTGCTTTTTTGTTATATGCTGTACCATAAACACGAGTCAGCATCTTGTTCTTCTCATCGCCTCTCCAATAAGCTCCTGAGGAAGAAGTAAGCTTAAATGCCTTGATCTGCTTTGTACTCATCAAGTGTGGTCCGGCACAGAACTCAATGAAATCGCCCTGCTGATAGAAGGATAATGTCTCATCGTCTCCATGCTCTTTGATCATCTCTACTTTATATGGCTCATCGCGCTCTGTCATCAGCTTAATCGCCTCATCCTTAGGCAATGTAAAATACTCCAACTTATCGCCTTTTTTGATGATCTTCTTCATCTCTTTTTCAATCGAATCTAAGTCTTCTCTTGTCAGACTTGGCATATCAAAATCATAATAAAAACCGTTGTCGATCGCAGGTCCGATCGTCAGCTTTGCGTCCGGATACAAGTGCTTTACTGCCTCTGCCATAACGTGTGCACAGGTATGGCGGTATGCTTTCTTACCTTCCTCAGAATCGAAGGTTAAAATATTCAAGGTACAATCTTTATCTACGGTAGTTCGAAGATCAACGATCTTTCCATCTACTTCTGCGACACAAGCAACACGTGCCAGACCTTCACTAATATCTTTTGCAATATCAATGACTGCCATTGCACTCTCATACTCTTTGAAAGAGCCATCTTTTAATGTAATCTTCATGATTTTCCTCTTTTCTGTGCTGCGTGTTATTATAACTACACCGTCAGGCAGCACACGGACGGCGAAGTTGTAAGCATTGTTCGGAAAGGGCAGAGCTTTTTTGTTTTATAGGGAACGAGCAGTTTCCTATAAAATAAAAAAGTCCCTTCTATATCTCTATAGAAGGGACGTAATATCAGCGCGGTTCCACCCTTGTTCAGTGAGCATCTTCTGTCACTGCAACTCATTCGACGATAACGGTGTCGGCCGGACCGGATTGGGGTCACTCCGAGGTAGTTTTCCACTTCTTTGTGATAAGATGTTCCAGCGCCTCGGCATCTGCCGATTCCCATCTCTCTCTGTCATCACGCATGAAATGTACTCGTCTCATCAACGTTTTCACTTCTTCGTATTCGTAATCTTAATACTATCTTTTCACTTTGTCAACAGATTATTTTCTTTCAATAGGAATTACTTTCAACAATATAATTTTTTTCTTCCTTCACACAACGGCAATATAGAATAATACCGGCTTGCTGCACGGAAACTTCCCACTTTGTCAATCGTTCAGTTCACTTTTTTTCTGATAATATTTTTGTACAATATCTTTTTTATCGCGTTTGCGGATCGGGATCACCATGCCGTTTTTCATATGAAAATCGTAATCAATGACGCCATCGACCTGCTCCACGTTAATAATATAGCTTTGGTTGCAGCGCAAAAAATATTTCATATTGAGTTTTTGCTCGATCGTGTTAAGCCGCTGATATGCACGATATTTTTCATCTCCATGATAAATATATACCACACGCCCCTCCGACTCTATCACACTAATTTCTCTCTGTTTAATGCAGAATTTCTTCTGCTGAACGCTGAAACGCAAAAACTCCATATCTTCATCATGTGTACTAACCTGATTTCTCGAAAAGTAATCACATATCGTTGCACGTACCTGCATAACATCATAGGGTTTCATCAAATATGCAAACGCATGCAGTTCATAGCCTTCCCGCAGATATTGATCACTTCCGGTTGCCAATATGATCTCCACTTTGACATCTTTTTTACGAATCGCACGTCCGGTTGCAATACCATCCATCTCTTTCATAAAAACATCCAAAAAGATCAGGTCATAATCTCCTCTTGAAAAATTACGCTGTAACTTTTCACCTGAGGAAAACTCCACGATCAACACTTCCTGATGTAGTTCCCGTAAAACTGCCGTTACTATTTTGCGAAGTAATCTTCTTTCCACCTCATTATCATCACATAATGCTATTTTTATCATACTCATCCTCCATGTATCCGTTCATCTACTACCAAAGGAATGGACACATATTTATACTCCCTGCTTTATCTTTTATTCCTGTGCTGCGATCATCATCGCAGGTATGATCTGCTTCTTACGAGAAACCGTATCCTGCAAAATGATCTGCTTCGTATCTTCAGGCAGATGAAATGCTTTCACTGCCAATTCTCTTGCCCCATTGCCATGATACAATAGCTCTGTCGTACCCTGCAAAATGTCGGTCAGCATAAAGAACAACATCTCCACCTCATGGTTGGCAAGCGCCTTTTCCATATATGGTAACAATTTATCCTTGATCGCAACAAGTTCCTGACGATCCATCGAAGTGATCTGTCCCACACCAAATACAAGGTCATTTGCCACAAATTTCTTGAAATCCTGATAGAAAATTTCTTCCGGAGATTTCGAAGATAATTTGCTGCCCGCCGCAAACATTTCTGCCGCATACTGTTCCGTATCAATACCGGCGATCTGTGCCAGCGCCTCTGCCGCCTCGCGGTCTGTATCTGTGCAGGTCGGAGAACGATAAATCAGCGTATCGGACAAGATTGCGGAGCACAATAACCCGGCAATCTTCTCTGTGAGTTCCACACCTGACTCGCGGTACATTTGATAAATGATCGTTGCTGTACAGCCTAACGGCTGATTGCGGAAAAATACCGGTCCCATTGTTTCAATACTTCCAATACGGTGATGATCGATAATCTCGATAATCTCGGCCTCTTCCATGCCATCTACTGCCTGTGTCAGCTCATTATGATCTACTAAGATCAGCTTTTTCTTACGCGCACCGAGCAGACTTCGACGGGAAATCATACCAAAATAATTCTCATTCCAATCCAGGATTGGGAAATCCCGGTATCTCTTTTTCGCCATCGTGTCACGAATATCATCCAAATATTCTCCCAGACCAAACGTGATCAGATTTTCACTCTTCATAAAGAAACGGATTGGGATACTCTGGTTTATCAAACGTGATGCCGTAAACGTATCATATGGCGTTTTGATAATATAACAGCCCCTGCTTTCTGCAAGACGGCTGATCGTATAAGAAACCAATGCACCATCACAAACAATAATACATTTTGCGCCCATCTCGATGGCACAAAGCTGTGACTCATAACGGTTTCCCAATATGACGATATCATCTTTTTCAATATAGCTTTCCATCAGATCCGGGTTAGCGGCTGCAATCAGGCACTTACCGGAAGTAATCTCCTCATCCATATCACCGTGTATCATATCGCCATCTAAGGTTTCTACAATATTATGAAATGGTGTCCCTGCTTTTGAAATGATACGGCTGTCATACACATCCATGTAGGATTTCGCAATATCTTCAATCGTGATCAACCCCAACAGCTTTTGGGAAGCATCGACGATTGGAAGTGTCTGCAGCGTGTCTGTTTTCATCAACTCCCATGCACGTTTCAAAGATATTTCCTGACTAACACCAGTCACTCTCTGCACATCAATATCAATAACCTGTGTCCGGACATCGCCCATATAGTCGGGTGCCGACACACCAAAATACTTCAACACAAACTGCGTTTCTGCATTGATCTGTCCCGCTCTCTTCGGGATATATTTTTCTCCGGTACCCTGCGACTTCAGATTCGCATATGCAATCGCTGAGCAAACGGAATCAGTATCCGGATTGATATGACCGATCACATTCACCACGGATTCATATTTATATGCCATACTTAACCTCCATGCATCTGATATCCTGACTTCAAAATCCAGTCAAGTCTAACTTCCACAATTGTTTATCGATAGTCCTGCTCTGTATATTGTGAAATATCAATAATATATTTAAATCTTCTTGCCAACGCCGGAACAAAACGGAATAACTGATCCAACGTCGCTCCCTCATCCGATAAGATCACTGCAAAGTCACCGTAATATTCATCCATAATGGAGAAAATCTTCGTGATCGTTGGGAATAACAGATCTGCCGCTCTGGTAACTAACAGACAGTTGCCTTTAAGCTGTGACTTAAACTGCATCAGATCCATACTATTTAACTGTTCTGCATCAATACGCGCGATACGTCCTGCACTTAAATATCCGGTTTCCCGCATAACCATTGCTATTTTCTTGGATATTCCAAGAATACGTTCTTCTCCATCCCCCATCAAAACAAAATGAGATGGATCCAGTTCTCCTCCGATCAGGATCAAAATATCGGCAAAAGAACGATGCAACGCACGTGTCGTTGGCAAATCCTTTTCCGGCAGCGTTTCTCCGGTCAAAGACTGGCTGATCACTGCTTCCTGCTGCTGTACTTCTTTTTCTAATTCGTCCATTAATACCGCCTCCGCTGTTTGTTCTGTGCCAGCGATCTGCTGCTCTGGCAGCGGATCACCATCTTCGTTTGGTATTTGTGTTTCCTCTGATGTGTTAATTTCTGACTCGGCAGTCATTGCCGCATCCTGTTCCGTCTGTCCGTTGAAAGCTGCATCAACGACATCGTCATTCACCGGCTGTTCTACACTGCCGGATACATTTTCTTCTGCAGACTGCTCCGGTAAAGATTCTCTCTCTGCCTCCGGTGGAATAACCACTGTCTCCTGAAACATCGGTTCTTCCGGTACATCCACGGTCGGAATGACATTCGTCTGCGCCATATCTGTCTCTTCTGCTGTAACTTCTTTGTTCTGAGAAGAAAGTGGAACATACTCTTTTGTTGGTGTCTGTGCAGATGATTCTGTCATACGCTCAAATACTTCATTTGTTTTATTTGGCAATTCCTGATATACAGCAACTGCTTTTTCTTTTAACTGTTCATTTTGCTCCGCCTCATAAATAGCAGAGATTTCTGCCGCAAGGTCCTGTGTGATCCCGGTTCCTGACTGTGAAATTCTTGGAAAATCTGCAGGATTGATCGCGCTGTACTTATTGTCTGCCGGTTGGGCTGTAACCGTTGTCTGCGACGCCCTAGGCTCTTGTGGTTCTTTAGCCGGTTCTGACGCAGTCTCCATTGCAATGTTCTCCGACTCTGCGTCTTCCGAAGCATCCGAAAAGATTTCCTGCGCCTCTTCTGTCGCAGCCGATTCCACCGGAGTCTCCGGTTTCCATATATCTGTAGATTCCTCTTCTGCTGACTTCTCTGTACTCTCTGTCGATGCAGACTGTTCGTCCATCTCCGACTCACTTTCCTGCTCCTCCTCAGATATTGTCTTAACCATCGTCTCCTCAAACTTCGCAGGATCTACTTTCTTAAGATATTTCATCTCCTGTTCATTTCCCGCCTCCAAATATTCATTCAACGCCGGAAGTGATCCGGTATCATCCGGATTTGGTTTCTCGGTCTTAACCGTAAAATCCTTATCATCCATAAAAGGCAGCGGATTTTTCTCTTCAATATGCTCCAGCAAAAGCTTGGCGCGTTCTACGATCTCGCCCTGACCAAACCATAACTTAATATCTTCGCATTCTTCCGCACATTCCTCGTAGCGCCCCGCCTGCTGATACAGTTTCGCTAACTCATATGCCCACTCTTCTATGTATTCTTCTTCTTTGAGACTCTTTAATGTGTCGATCAACTGACTGATCGGCACGCCCGCAGCTTTATCAATGCGGTACCGTAAGATCAAAGCATCTCTATTATTTGGATTCATGCGTACAAATTCTTTATAATAGCTTTCTGCATCGTCCAGTTCATTGGTGCGTATCGCCAAATAGATCAAACGATATAAAATACGGCGTGTTCTGGACTTTTTATAAATCCGCAGATAAGTTGCCTTCGCCGCCTCAAACTGCTCTGTGCGGGTGTACACCTCCGCAAATACCTTGAGGTCACTGATATTACGAACCTGACGCATGTCTAACGTCTGGATGACCGTCAATGCTTTCTTATATTTTCTTTCTTCCGCTAAATGATGCACCTGTGCAATGCGGATCGCTATTTCATATTGTCTCATATCTTCCTCCATGTCATTTACTTTAATTATCTAAAGCAAAATAAGTGCGGTACAGATCTTCTCTGCGATCTGCCCTAGTGCTGAATTTGTGACGCAATGACCACGCTCTGTCATCCAGATCACAAACAAGAATTCCTTCCCTGCCGGACAGCATTCCTAAAATATTACCGATCGAATCTACTGCCATGCTGTCTCCGGAATACGCACAGCCATCATGCATTCCCACGCAATTCACGCCGACTACATAAGACTGTGTTTCGATTGCACGTGCCCGCAGTAGTGTCTGCCAATGTTCCCGCCTGATCTGTGGCCAGTTAGCGATCACCAGCAAAACATCCGCTTCCCGTGCTGCGATCTGAAAGATCTCCGGAAAACGTAGATCATAACAGATAAACAGGGCTATCTTCCGTCCCAAAAACGGGACAGTAACAATTTCATTTCCTTTGGCATAACAATCCGATTCACCCCCATAAGTAAACGGATGCATTTTTTTATATTCTCCGACTACCGTTCCCTCTTTGTCCAATAGTGTAAAGCGATTGGTTACAAGCTTTTCTTCTCCCTCCGGGCTTGCTGCCCATCCAAAGCCAATGGCAAGATTGTAAGATTTTGCCAATTCTTTCATTCGCTGCACTGTGCGAGAATCCCTAGGATCTTCTGCCACTTTTGCCGTGTTTAGAGTGACTCCGGTAAAGCTCATCTCCGGAAATATAATGCATTCTGCCGCGGCTTCCGCTGCCTGCTTGATCAGCGTCTCCGCTCTATCTATAGATGCATCTGCATTCTCCCACACCATGTCCAGTTGTCCAAGTGCTATCCGCATTTGTAATCACCAAACCTTTCTCGATGCATTTCATTAAGAATCTATCTCCCCACTATCTTATTCAGTATAGCACAACTCCATATGATTTGCGACAGTTTTTGCAAGGAAAATTTGAACAATCTGACAACTCAACATATAAGAGTTCGAAGATCCATGATAAATACATAGTCAAAAAAAAAGATGTGTGCTATAATAATCGAAATACACAAGCTTCGCACATCCGAAGCTGCTGTCAGGTTACATATTGCTTATTATGTCAGCAATAAAGAGGATATTTTGCAGCCAACAAATGAACTTGTTCTGCCGACAGCGAACTAAGATAATTGCCGCAGAACGCAGAGTTTTTGTATGATTTCTTATTTTGTTAAGTCTCTGATGAATACATGCCCGAAGGAGTGTCTGAGATGTCCCGGTTTAGCAAGGTATCATCCATTTTTGGACGGGACGCTTTCGCTACGATGCGCTACGTCACGTTACTTAATGTCTCTGAAATACGAGACATAAGTAACGACGAGCGCAAAGTCCCTTTCAAAAATGATGAATACCTTGCTTCCGGGACGTCGAGTTCTCCGTAAGGCATGTAAATCAATCATCAGAGACAACAAAATTTAGAAATCACCAAAAGCAAAAATGCGGCAAGGCAATTGCTATAGTTCTCTGCCGGCAGAAATCGCTATGTGGCGACTGCAAAATACTTAGTATTCTTTGACATAATGAGCACACTGTGACCGAACAATAGCTTTGGATGTGCGAAGTTTGAGTTCAGAATGATAGGTGAGTGCTGCAGAGCCAGTATAGAATTCCTGCAATGATGCCTTGGCGTATTTTGGCGATAACATATTTGCCGGTGGAAAGATCCGTTTCGGAGATCACACTGGCCGTTTGTGCAACACTGGATAAGCCCCCGAAAGCGCAAAATGCAACAAGAAGCACCTGCCCAGATATCCCGGGGATCGTACTGCTAAGCAGCACGGCGCCGGTGGTGATCTCCAGCGCACTGACGATCCCGGCTTTATATTCCGGTGCAAACGGACACATTTGCTGTACGATCCCTGCCAAAATAGAAAACAAAATGATATAACCGCCTACTTTCGTCAGTATCACAAACGAATGTAAGATACTCTCATCCAGAACGTTAATGACATTTCCGGCATACGGTTTTTCCTGTTTCCGGCCGGCAAACTCTGCGGACCAACTGTTTCCCAGCCCCAAACTGCGCATAATATGGCGCCCTCCCCGATCGATCACGCTCCCGATCCACCCTGCAATATAGACCAATATCAATACGATAAGAGGTTTGTGCAGCCCCATGCAGGACACACCGATAAATTCTGTCAAAAACATCGGGCTGGCGTTGTTACAAAACATTAAAATATATTGTGCTTCTTCTTTGCAAATGCGTTGTCCCCGGTACAATTCTGCCGTAGTCGCTGCACCTAACGGATATCCGGATAACATACCTACTACGACCGCATAACAACCGGATCTTGTAATGCCAAATACCCTTTGTAAAACCGGGGCAACAACACCTGTGATCCGCTCTGTCAGTCCCAATCCCATGATCACAGAAGAAACAATAGAAAAAGGCAACAGTGACGGAAGTACGATCTGAAACCACATGAGCAATCCTTCTTTGGCAGAATCGCTGACAGCCTGTGGAAACAACAAAAAAACTATAATTATACTTCCGATCACCATCGCCATGATTGTTTGTTTCACGAACACTACCACTCCGTTTTCTAAGAACCACATTCCGTACATGATATGCGTCCGTTTTCGTATCTATTCTCGGTACTCCGATTCCTGTATGTAGCCTTGCTCCAGAGAATGACACTCCGATTTCCGTATCTAGCCTTGCTCCAGAGAATGACACTCCGATTTCCGTATCTAGCCTTGGTACTCTGGGCGCCGCAGCTCTTTCCATCCCAAAGTGATCGCCACAATGGCCGCCATGAGATCAGCCACCGGACCCGCATACATGATGCCATCAATCCCTACAAATAACGGAAAGATAATAATAAGCGGCAGTAAAAACAAAATCTGTCTGGTCAAAGATAATATCATACCTCTCGTTGGCTTGCCGATCGCCGTAAAGAAATTGGATGAGATCGGCTGCAAAAAATTCAAAAACGTAAAAAACAAAAAGATATGAAAATAGTTTTGTGCAAATTGAAAATACTCCGGTGATCCCTTTCCAAACAGTGCAATGATCTGATGTGGTAATAACTGAAATAACAGGAATGCAACCACTGCCAATGTGCCTCCGTAGGAAAGTGCCCGCATATACGCCGCTTTCACACGACGATATAATCCTGCACCATAATTGAAGCTGACGATCGGCTGCAATCCCTGCGAGATTCCAATCACAAACGCCATAAACACTTGATTGACTTTCGTAATAATTCCTACGCAGGCAATCGGGATCGACTCTCCATACACAGAAAGCGAACCATAATATTTCAACGATTTATTCATAACGATCTGTACGATCATCATCGCTAATTGATTACTGCACGGAGCAGCTCCAAGCGCCGTGATCCGACCTATATACTTTGCATGCGGTTTCAAGTGGCTAAGACATAATGTAACCGTACGGCAATGGCACAAAAAATAAACCGCCAAACCGCCGGAGATCATCTGTCCAATGACCGTTGCCCATGCTGCTCCGGCCATGCCCCATTGAAAACCAAATACAAATAATGCATCTAATGCCGTATTGATCACTGCGCCAACCAGATTGCACAGCATTGTAAGCTTTGGTCGGCCATCTGCCCGCAGCAAATGTCCCCCTCCGGTTGCAACGATGACAAACGGAAAACCAATAGAGACAATTCTTGTATATACACTGGCATAGCCTAACACTTCCCGCGAGGATCCAAAGAATACCATTAACTGTTGCAAAAACAGTTGCGTCACTGCCAACAACACAGTCCCGCAAAACACCATCATAAACAAGGCGTTTCCCATAAAATAAACTGCTTTTTTCTTTTCCTCTGCTATTGTCTGTCCCAATCCCATAGAAATATTAAAGGCGGATGAACCGCCAATCCCAAATAACAGTGCGATCGCAACACAAGAAATAGAAAGCGGAAATGAAATATTGGTTGCCGCATTGCCAAGTTCTCCTACGCTGTGTCCAATAAAAAACTGATCCACGATATTATACAAAGAACTGACTAACATCGCCACAATGCTGGGCAGTGCAAAGCGATGCAGCAAAGAACTGACTTTCTGCGTTCCAAGTGGATTATCTATCTGTATTCCCATACAAATCACTCTCGCCTTTCTTAAACAATGTACAAACTAAGATTCTACCGTCAAAAACTTGTCCCATCCGGCAATCTCATGATCTGCCGCGATTTCTAACCGAAAAGAATGATCTTCCCCTTCTACTACGATAGAATACATTCCATCTGCCTTGTTGATCTCATACACAGTCAGCCCGCTTAATTCACGCAGTCCCTCCTGTATCTCCTGCTCGCTCATAGCACGATCTTCATAAGTTTGACGAAGATTGCCATCTGCGTCATATACTTTATAGCCTTCTTCCACAAGTTGTGCCAAAGATCCTTCTACAAAGGTAATCTCCATCTGATTCGCCCGCATCGTACGGATATCACGATTCATGCTGTTATCCGGCAGGATCTTTACGTTATCTATCATCACCTTGACACGGCCGCACGCACACTCAACCTCTTCTAACACCGCATCCTCAAAGTCAAAATGTTCTAGCTCGTCTTTCGTTTGAAACCGTCGTTCCATATCAAAATTCCTCCTCTACTACTGTGGTCCATTAATATGTCTATCCAGCTTTTCGATCAACGCATCCACATCACACTGATGCACCTGACATGCCTGTTCCAATGTTTCTCTTGGGGACATATGACAGGATACACAATGCATTCCCATTTCCTGAAAACATTCCTGTGCTGTAGGATACGACTGTAGAATTGCCCCGATCAATGAATATTTTGTAATAACCATTCTTTTCCTCCTCTATTGACATCTGCTGACAAAGTAGTATAACATATTTTTCTAGTGACCGCAAAACAGCTGAAGTGCTACGTATTCAAACTTCCCATACCGGAAGTTATTGCAAAACCACATATTGCTTATTATGTCAATAACTATATGATATTTTGCAGCCGCCAAAGAACGGTTTCTGCCATCAGAGAACTATAGTAATTGCCTTGCCGCATTTTGTTTTTACAG
>ERZ780177.138-NODE-138-length-78335-cov-32.661995_pt1 | contig 78335 bp, 74 predicted proteins | sample MGYA00510973_ERZ780177 | MGnify/ENA primary metagenome ERZ780177 (study PRJEB29588, sample SAMEA2144396) | human gut metagenome | biome: human gut; feature: human-associated habitat; material: faeces | place: Denmark | collected 2008/2010 ...
TGGAGCTTGTGACGGGACTCGAACCTGCGACCTGCTCATTACGAATGAGCTGCACTACCAACTGTGCTACACAAGCGAAAGCATTTGCATATAATATTACTTAGCTCAAAATGTACTTGAAATAAGTAACGGAATATGATAAAATAAATATAGTCGCATTCGGGAGAACACCTCGAAATCGACTATATAATTATATCGTATTTTTATTTTGTTGTCAAGAGCTTTTTGACAGAAATGAGGCAATTTTGATAAAAAGGTCATCGGTTGCAAGAGCAGTGGGAGTTGTTGTCGGAATAGCGCTTATTGTACTTGCGGTTTTCCTTGCCGTTACTTCAATGCTGTTTTCTTTCGGCAGCGGTTCTGCACCGGATATATTCGGCTATAATGTTTACATAGTACAGGATAATGATTTCTACCGGCTTAAGGCAGGCACAGCCGCTATAGCGCAGAAGGTGTGGCCCGACGAGGTAAACAACGGAGAGCTTATAATATATAATCGGTATGAAAACGGCGGAGCACAGCTTGCGAAGGTAAATTCCTCCACGCTTAAGGAAGGTGTGATGAGTTTTGATGTTGAAACTCAAGGGGGAGAAAATATTACAATATCACAAAGTCAGCTTGTTGCAAGAGTTAACTATTGCAGTGATTTTCTCGGTGCGGTGATCGGTTTTGCGATGTCGCCGTTCGGCGTGATGGCTATTGCTATACTGCCGTGTCTTGCAATAGTTGCATTCGAGATAGTCAAATTCATTTTTTCAAAGCGCCCGGTGCCTGAGGTCGAGCCGGTCAGGATCCAGGAAGAAACACCTGTATATGCGCCTGTTGTAAACGACAAGCAGGAACAGGTAAAGGTTACTGCTAATAAGGCAAAGTTGCCTTCCTTATCGGATAAACCGGGTTTGCCGCATAAACCGCTTGCTGACGGCGTACACAGCAAGACCGATGAATTTACCGACCGCCTGAGGGCAAAGCACAGTGTGGCTGATACAGCCGATGAGATCAAAGACAAAGCAGATTTTTCGGATGCCGCAAAACGCAGAATGTCGGCAGACAGAAAGCAGACGGAGAAAATTGCAAAACCGGCAGATGCTGTTACAGATCCTGTAGCGCCTGTTGGCAGACCTGCCCGCAGAGCTGCTCAGGTTCAGGAAAAGACAGAAGCGGATAAAATGTCTGTACCTGCTAATAAGGAAAAGCCTGCGGCGGGATCGGAGCCAGATATATCGCTTGTGTTCAGAGATGACGAGGACAAGAGATATGATATAGACGATATTCTTGCCGATATAGAAAAACGGCATCATTGACGGGCTGAAACACAGAAAGAAAAGTAAGAACGAAAGAGAGAACACTTACAATGAACAAAAAATCAGATACTGTGAATTCAGAGCTTCGTGACAAGCTGTTCATCGTATTGGCAATAACCGGCTGTATATCGAATATAGCAGGATTTACCGCAAATGCGGCGATATTCGGATTTACTCCCCAGACCTTATTCTGTGCGGCTTGCGCACTTATAATTATAGCATCGTCATTGGTCGGTTTTCTGACCGGAAGAACCTATGTCGCTACGATTATAATACTTCTTGTGCTTGGTTTTGTCGAGTTCCCGATATTGTATATCTCATACGGCGCAAGTACGGCGGTGTATATGCTTGTTGCGGAAATCGGAATTATCACTTTTATGAAGCCGGTGCACAGAGTTGTAATGGGGGCGGCGGTGTTCGTTGCGGATATAGCCGCATTTGTTGTCAGAAGCAGATTTCCTCAGCTGAATATGGCTAATGACAATATGGAGCTTGACACGCTGTTTTCATTCATTATAGCATTTATAGGCATAATGGTTGCGGTCGCAATAGTAATAGTTCAATTTGAACGTCAGGCAAAACAGCTCAGTGAAATGGGTGAGGAGCTTACGCTTGCTGTGAATACTGATCCGCTGACCGAGATAAGAAACCGCCGTTATCTTATGCAGTATCTTGAAAAACAGACGGCGCAGATGGGCGATGAAAAGCACTGTGCGGTGCTTATAGACCTTGATCTGTTCAAGTCTGTAAACGATACATACGGTCATGTGTTCGGAGATAAAGTACTCAAGCAATTTGCAGATACGGTAAAGAAAAACCTGGGAGAAAACGATCTTATCGCACGTTTCGGCGGCGAGGAATTTATGATACTTTTCGGAACGGACAACGAGGAAGAGATTATAACGACAATGGACACAATCAGCAAGGAGTATGCGATTTTCTCAGAAAAAGAGAAAGGCAAGGAATTTACATTCAGTGCCGGAGGAGCGCTTTACGGCAAGAACAGTTCTATAACCGATATATTCACAACCGCCGACAAACGATTGTACGAGGCTAAAGCGGCAGGAAGAAATATGATCGTGATGGATTGAGAACAGAAAGATATAATGCCCCACCTCACCGGTGGGGCATTCGGTTTATAATAGAATTTTTTCAGCAATTTTGGCGTTTATTTAGAGCGACTGTTTCTGTCACTCTATAATCCATGTAACATTTACTGTTTCGGTTTCTGTTGCAACAGGCGATGACAATTCATCGGAATAACCGCTTTCGCTTTCGTAACGCTCCATATAACTGAGACCTCTTTCAAATTCACGATATTTGATATTTGTTGCTATACTTTCGTGCTTCATTTCATCGATTCCGGTTATTTTCTCGCCAACCGTTTCCGCTATCATTTCTGCCTTTTTCCTTGAATCATCAAGCGCTTCTTTCAACAGCTCTTTGTGAATCTCTTCCTTGTTCGAAAGAAGATAATCATAATCAATCTCCGCATTGAAATTCTCATTACGGATTATCTGAGAAATGCTGTTTATGAATTTCATATCAAACGCAGTACGCAATGTGAAAGATCTTCTGGCTGACGATCTTCTTTTATCGTCATAGCGGCTCGATCTTTCAAGTGAATCTTCGTCCATTCGTATCTTGCTGATGTCTGCGCCTTTTGATGTGATTATTGACAAGAAATTTTCGCTTTGTCTTATTACTGTATCGATTGCATCGGATGAGTTCTTGTCGTCATTGTAAAATGTAACTGTCAGTTCAACAACGTCATAGCACACTTCACGCTCGGCTTTGCCTGTTATCATCAGTTTTCCCATACCTTTTCTCCTTATTGCATATGTTTATGAAAGATAACCGATTTATCTTTCTGTATCTGATTATATAACAAATGCTGTACATTAAAACGGACAAGAAATACCCGCAGAATTTTCGTAACTCTGCGGGTAAGATATTCAGTTTATATCTACAAAATCAAAGCTGTTGAAAAGTATTTCAAGAACGCTTGCATACGTTCTTTTGAAATCAAAAGTAAGTCCGTTTCCGTCGGTAAGAACACCACGTTCACAGTTCTTGCCGCTGAATACAAAATATTCATTCCACGATGAACCGTCATAATAATAGGTTATTGTAATACCGCTGTCAAGATCGCCGGTGTAGGTGCCGTTAAGTACACCGGTATCATTTGAGGAAAAATACTTGACAGTCTTTGAATCGTTGTCGAACATATAATATACTGAATATTCACCGAGATCACGCTCATAAGCGTAATCATACACTGCTCCGGGTGAGTAGTCGTCCTTTACGGCGTCTGCGGAACTCACGACTTCGGAAGAAGCGGCAGAAGAATTCGTTACAGACGAGGCAGAATTATCTGAAGAAGCTGAAGATTCTTCAGAGCTGATATCCTGACTGTCTGAGGAAGAGCTTTCGTTGCCGGGCGTTTGATCATAAACGCCTACGCTAAGACTTGTGCAATGAAGATTTACTTTGTATGTGCTGTCGCCCGATACGTTTACATTCAGCGTTCCCTTGACTGTGTTGTCATCTTCGCATTCAAAACGGAATATGTGCCCGCCCTTTTTCAGCGTACAGGAATAGGTTTCTGTAGTTCCGTGAGCTAATGTTCCGAGTAAACTGTCATCTGCGTATATTTTTACGTTGTACTTGCTGAAAGCTATATTCCTGTCGCAATCCGCAACCAGTTCAACTTTATATTCCGGTACTCCGATAGAAACAGAGATCATATTATTGCCTTTATAGTCGGCTGTGAGCCTGTATCCGTCTTCGTTTTCAGCCGAATAGTGCTTTTCGCTTTCGTCCTCGTTATACACATAGCCGCCTTTTTTTACTTCTGCCACATAATCCTTGTATTTGTCGGCTGATATGCCGCCGAGATCCATTGATAACAGATCTTCGGAGTTTTCATTGATACAGCCGTTTTTATATTCAGGCTTTGGTAATAAACCGCCGAGAGGTGTGTCAGGCCATTTGATGTTATTGAGCGTCGGCGGGGAAGTAACGTCAATGCTCATTGTTGATTCATCCGGGTCAAAAGTAATCGATACACGGTAACCTTCGCTGTTGAAAGCACTGTATGTAACATCGCTTTTTTCCGGATCAACACTATAGCCTTTGTCTTCACAGCCGGAAACATAACTGTTGAAAGTTCCGGTATTGATATTGTCAAGTCTGACGGTGAGTTCTTCTGCAGTATTGACCGTTATTTCACCTTTATCGGTGGATGGATCCGGCAATCCTGCCGATACAAGAACAGCATCCGACCAGTTGAAACGAGCCTCAGACGATTCGGGTGTTAATGACGAAGAGTTGTTTTCCTGTGCTTTTATGATAAACAATACAGTAAATCCAACTATAAAAAATACAACGGCGAATATCGCAAAGCCGGCAACAAGTTTCGTATCTGATTTTTCATTATCCGGTTTATCTATGCCTTTTTCTGTTTTGTCAGATATATCAGAAAGCTCATATTCAGTTTCCGGCTCGCCATTTTCTTCATCGGATAATTCGTGATGGTTGTCTGTTATTCTGATATTAGATTTGTCAGGTCTGCCTGCTTTGTTTTTGTCGGTGTGCGCCTTCTCGTTTTTGTTCTCATCTTTGTGTATTACCTGTGCTCCGCAATTAGGGCAGGAGTCGGCGTTATCAGGAATGATCGAGTCACAGTATTGACATTTCATTGATATAGTTTCCTTATTTTATATAGTCGGTATCGGCGGCGGAACAGGTCTGTTTACAAGAGCGGCAAGCTCTGCAACCGAGTCTGCTCTTGCCCAGGAAGCCATACCGTTTTTCCATACGAGCGTTTCGGCGGTAAGCTGACCGTTTGCGGCAAGCTGAGCCATAGTGTTCATATCATAAGGTCCTGTTGTCTGACCGTTTACGGCTATATGATAAGTAACCGAAGGTATCGGTGGGGGAGTGCCGGGTGTCGGCTGAGCAGTGGGGTTTACCGCGCCGCTATTTGTCATACCGGCATTATTTGTTCCGTTTATGCCGCTCATGGCGTTGTTCATGGCACCTGCCATATTCTGACCTACTACACCGCCAACAGCCATAGCCGCCATCATAGCGGCAGGGTTGAAGCCTGCGCCGCCCTGTCCGCCGAGATCTACACTGCCTGCACCGTTTGCACCCATCTGACCGAGTGCCTCTGCGCCTGCTATGCCGACATTAGCCTGCAATTCGGACTGGAATGCTCCGAGGTTTGCACTCTGCGTCTGCTTGTGCATTGCATACTGTCCTTCCTCACGCTGAACACGGAGCGACTGCTCGTAGTTTTCGGCTTCTATACGCTGTTTGTCGTGAATATTCTTGATGTTTGCGGCGGTCTGAGCCTGAATTGTATCGCTTGTTACCTTGCGAGTTACCGCCATAAGCTGTTCGTAGCCGTCGCTTGTTTTATCTATTTCTATGGAATTAATATCAACACCGGATACGGTAACTCCGAAATTTTCACGGAGCCTTTCTCCTATGTCGTATTCTATTTTGTCGTTGATAAGAGCAATCTTGCTTTCAATCTGTATAACAGGGATGTTGTTCTCCGCAGGAGCGGCGGTCACCGCATCTTTTATATAACGGCAGATAGCGTCTTTTATCTGCTTGTTGAAGTCGTCCGTTGAGAACTGTGTAAGGCGATGAAGCTTTACGAATTCACGATAGTTTGTTATCCTGAAGCTGACTGTTCCTCTTACGGCAACCGGCACGCCGAAATCCATAAATCTCGGGTCGTAAACGTCAAAATACGGTATTCCGAACTTTGTCTGAATAATGTTCGCAGTATTGATAAAGTAAACTTCAGCCTGGAACGGTGTACCGCCTGCGTAAGCAAGTCCTACTATGCTCGCAAGTACGGGCAGATTGCCTGTGTCAAGCTTTCTGTCGCAAGGACCTTCAATAAAGTCCTCCATAATGCCGTCGGGACGCTTGTAAACAAATACAGCTACCTCGCCGTCCTTTACACGAAGTGATGAGCCCCAGCGTATTGCATTTTCACGGCTGTTATTGTTAATCTCCGCGCCTGCCGGACGCCACTTCCATATAAGATACGATTGTTCGTCACAACGTATCTCATCTATAAATCCGCCTGCTTTTGGTTTACCGAATAATCCCATAATATTTCTCCTTGACAGAACGTAAAAAATGTATTACTTCTTTTTTGTCTTGAACATTCGTGTAAGCATAATGATTGCACTTATAACTGCAACGACCAATATCAAAATATATCCGACGCTGTCTTTGTCGGCACATCTCGGAATCAATAGTCCGAAGCAGACGAGCAAGCCGATAGTTGCTATGAATTTAGGCATAGCCGAATCGCATCGTGTCATCGGTGGAATAATAATCGCACCGAGAATGAGGTCAAGCATAGTAACTAACTGTAACGGACTGAATCCCGAGCGGTCAACGTTCTGACAGCAGATTATTACAAGAACAGCAATACTTATCGACCATGCAAGAGTAATGATTACCTGAGGAAGAGAGTTACTTATCTTTACAAGAAAGCTACCTGCTTTTTTAGCTGTTTTAACATATTTGTCACGGGTGAGCTTTTTCTTTGCCTGCTCGTACAGCTCATTGAATTTTGCCTTGTCTGCATCGGCAGTAAGAGCAAGCTTAGCTTTTTGCTCGACCTGTCTGAACTTTACCGCCCATGCATCACATATATTCTGCTGTGTATTGCCTGTTATGTTTGAGGATGCGAGAATGAGAAATTCAAATATATCTTCCTTTGTATTCGGAACGGGAAAGCTTCTGATAATTGTTGCAAGTTGTTCATCCGATGTTGCATTAGCAAGAGATAAAGAAAATTCGTGTAAAGACGCCGAAGCTTTTCCGCCCCTAATTTCATAGCCGCACGACGGACAGGTGGTTACAAAAGCGCCTAACACCTCTCCGCATGAGGGACACTTATGTATTTCGCCTTCAAAAACAGTTTCACGTTTTGAGTTGCCTGCTTGATATGGTTGTGAGGTTTCTTGTGAGCCGGAGCTTTGTGCGCCGCAGTTCAGACAAAATTTTGCACCGTCCGGTAACTGCGAGCCGCATTTACTGCATATTGCCATATTTTTTCTCCCTTTAGTTCACGGCTTTATCGGAACTAAAGCCGTTTTTAAATTATGGGTAAAACAAATCAGTCCGTATACCTGTCGGTATCGGGAACTGCGTCACATATATCTCCGATATTACAGTCAAGATACTCGCAGATACGGAGCAGTACCGACAAAGCCACCTCCTCATTCTTACGGAGTTTTGTCATTGTACCTGTTGCTATATTGAGATCTTTTCTGAGTGTTGCCGGGGATATATCCTTTTCAATTAGTCTGATCCATAATTTCTTATAGCTGATTTTCATGAAAACATACCTTTAAAGGTATGCCTGATCAATTAGTATTATACACTGCACGATTCAAAAAGTCAACAGATTTCAGCAAATTTATAGATAAAATTCGCAACTTCTTGCGAATTTTCCGGTTCCGACGGAAAATTCTGTAATTGTTGACAGAGAAAAATATTAAGTTACAGCTATAAGAATAAATGATCGGGCAGACCTTGTTCATATTAAGTAAAGAGCCCGTAATTCCGGTGCAAAGGATTCAGGCTCTAAAGTCGGCTCAAATACACATAATGATTAAATTTAGTATATCACAAAATGATAAAAAATACAATAGCCGACTGTCTGTAAGAAGAACAACCGGCTTTTGTATGTTATATGTTATTGTCTGGCTGTGATGTTTATTGTGGCTCTTGAAACTCCTGTTTCGGTAACAAGCCAGTTTTTAACAGTCTGTTGCTTGTCTGCTGAAAGAGCTTTTTTTGCCGTGCCGCAGAGAAGAATGTACTCGCCGTCAGAATCGGTCATAATGCCGCAACTGATATCTGAAATTTCCGTAAAAATTGCGGCGGCTTTTTCGGAAAGCTTTTTCATATCGGGCTGCGAAGCGGCAGAGGTCTGCATTTCATCAAGCTTCTTCTGCTGTTCTTTTAAGTCCTTTTCCTGCTCGTCAAGCTGTTTCTGGAGCGATTCGATAGTCTGCTCCTGAAGCGCTATGGTTATCTGATCGGAATTGTCAGCGGTAACTGTCTTGTTCTGCGTGATATTAAGCTTGTAGTTTTCCAGTCCGTAATTACTGAGGTTTTTTTCAAGCACTGATATCACATCGTCGGAAAGCTGAGTACCGACAAGCGAAAGCGATACTTCACGTTTTATTACATCGATCTGGCTTTGCACCACTTTTGTATCATTGAACGTGAACGAATTGTCAAGGTAGCTCGAAAGGTTCTGTTCCATAACCGTTTCATAGACTTTATATGCGCCGATGAGTACGCTTGGAACTATTGTGAGAATTGTTATAAGTATCACAAATCTGTGTATTCTGCGTTCTTTTTTTGTGTCGTTTATTTTGTGAGTGGGAATACGCATAAGCTTTGTGATAAATGCCGCCGAAAGCATAATGAACAATGTATTTATGACGAAAAGATAGAATGCGCCTGCTATGAACCTCAGCTGTCCTGTAGCAAGTCCGTAGCCGGTGGTGCAAAGCGGCGGCATAAGAGCGGTTGCTATAGCCACACCGGGAATTACATTGCTCTTTTTCTTTCGGGTATTGCCTATTCCGCCTGCGATACCGCCGAATAATGCGATAAGCACGTCCCACAGCGTCGGGCTTGTCCTTGCTATCATCTCGCTTGTTGCGACTGTCAGCGGAGAAATTGCAAAGTACAAGGTTGACGCAATCAGACTGATTATAACCTGTATGCCGAAACGTGTAAATGCTTTCCGAAGCAAAGTCAGGTCAAAGGTTGCAAGCGAGTAGCCCATCGTGAGAATACCGCTCATCAGCGGAGAGATAAGCATTGCACCGATAATAACGGCGGTGGAGTTTACATTAAGACCGATAGACGCAATGAATATTGCCATTATCAGTATCCACATATTCGAGCCGCTGATAACGGTGTTGTCCTCCATCATCTGCTGTATTTCGTCATTGTTCATCATATCGTCACGGATGCCGAACAATTTTTGGAAGAAGTTGTACGCACGTCCGTGTGATACCGTCTTTGTTATCTCGCCTTTTATTTCGTTTATGTCTATGTCTGATGACAGCTTGGTTTTCATTTAGAGGGTTCCTCTTTTCAGGTGGAATAAAATTGATATATTAATTATAGATGAAAAGAGGGTGGGTGTCAATGGGGGTAATTTAAATGTAAATTCATGAATATTAAGTGCAAAATATACTTTAAAAAATTGTAATAATATGATATAATACAAAAAAGGAGATGAAATTATGGCTGTGCCAAAATATGATGAATTATTGCCTTCTATAATCCGTTGCTTGGGAGATAATGAAATACATTCACTCAAAGAGTTGACAGATTATTGCGCTAAAGAATTTCAACTGTCCGATGACGATAGAGCAGAAACTATTTCAAGTGGACAAAACAAGTTACATAACAGAGTTGGTTGGGCAAAATCGTATTTAAAAAAAGCCGGTTTAATTGAAAGCCCTAGAAGAGCACATTTTTGCTTAACAGAAGAGGGTAGAAAAGCTTTGCAAAGCGATCCGAACTGTGTTAATTTAGAATATCTAAGTCAATATGAATCATTTAATGAGTTTCTCGGAAAAACAAATCGTCATGAAACAACAGCGTGTATTATAAAAAATGATAGTCCTCAGGAACAAATTGAAAATGCGCTTGAAGAACTCAACGTTGAGCTTGCAGAAGAGTTAATGACTGAAATTATGAAAATGTCGCCATACGAATTCGAGCGTCTTGTTGTTAAACTGCTTATTGAAATGGGTTACGGCACAATGGAAGAAAATAAAGACGCAGTTACTTCTAAATCGCATGATGAAGGTATAGACGGAATTGTAAGTGCTGACAAATTCGGTTTTGATTCTATTTATATTCAGGCTAAGCAATGGCAAGCTGACAGCGTGGTAAGTCGTCCAGAAATACAAAAATTTTTAGGTGCACTTGCCGGGCAAGGTGCTACAAAAGGAATATTTATTACAACCGCACAGTTTTCAAAAGAAGCTGTAAACTTTGCCTCAAAGCAATTGCACAGCAAAATTGTACTTGTCAATGGAAAACAGCTTGCGAAGCTTATGATAGATTATAATCTTGGTGTCTCAACCGTTGCAACATATAAAGTCAAGAGGATAGATTCTGACTTCTTTAATGAAGATGTGTGATATGTTGACCGCTTAGCAGGAGCAAGCAGAGAAGTTGAAAATTGAAGAAACGCAAAAAAGAATGCGACTGTTGGCGTTATACATATCACGAAGTAGAGGTATAGCGCAAAGTGAATTTGTTGCATGCTTTACACAAAAAATATCATAGAAGGCGAGGAATAAACGAATGTATACTGTATCAGAAAGAGATATGCTATCCTCACTAATTGTTTATTTAGAAGCAGAGGGTAAAGCAGAACTTGCATCAATCTTACATGTCTCAAAATTCGTGTATGAGCCACAATACGAGTTTTCATATATCGTTCCAAATCAAAAGAAACTTTATAGTAGTCTTCGCGTACCTCTAACTTGTAAAGCGAAAGTTCAAGAAGAATTAGAATACTTATCTAAGCTTGCTTGTGAATTATATATTGATGACGATAGTTATTACTTTTTAGGCATCAAAAATGTGGGTATGCTCCCAATTCAGACAGAAGACATTGAGTTTGAAAGCAAGCATTTAGTTTTAGAAAAAGATAGCGTCTTTTCTAATTTTATAAAGTTCATTATTGATAATAACGATATTGATCCGTTGCAGAAGCAATACTTATTTGAAGCCTGTGAGTGTGGCGATAAAAACAACCTTCTATCTGCAACAGTTATGCTTGGCGCATCAGCAGAAATGCTCCTTTTAGATTTTTGCTATGCTTATTACCATTATTTAGAAACGAAAGGCAATCAAGATGGTTACGAGACTTTTGAACGAAAAGTTATTAAGGCTCGTTGTGCACACGATGGCTTAATAGAATTTCTCAAAAGAGCAAAAGCAAATGCAACTTATTTTAATCAACTTGGGTTTGAAGATATCGACTTAAACTTTAGCTTTTTTGATATTATTCGACAAACACGAAACGATAGTGGTCATCCAACTGGAAATACAATAACTTTGGAACAATTCAAGATGATATTATCAAACTATCAGCACTTTCTCCCCAAAACAATTGCTGCTATCAAAACAATCCGTTCTCAAGTAATATAAACAAAAAAGGGCTATCAGACTTTCAAAAAATCTGATAGCTCTTTACTTTTACAATAATTCAAATAATGTTGTCACTGAGGACTTCAAAGTGGCGAAAAGCCAGCATTTATAGGCTTTTTAGTCTTTCGGGTATTACTCCCACTCGCTCCTTGAACCGTAATCTTAACCAGTTTAAGTTAAGTTTTATTTCTCGCGGTATCTCTATTATCTCAGTTGTCTGTCAGATTTGGAGTATCTGATTTTTTGTTGCCATTGTGTTGCCGGGGATTATGAGTTATTTATCAATTTGGTGTAGAGTTCCCGACGTTCAGAATTTGTCTTATTTGTAAAATCCACATTATTATACCAAGATATTAGATATTGCTTTTGTGTTTCAGAGATATCTAAGCCATTAAAGGCGAAATAACCAATCATATAGTTTATATAATCAATTCGATCCGGTTTTTTTAGCGAGTTTGCTTCGATAAAATCTAAAACATTTTCCTCATAACTTAATGTAGTTTCAATACATTTTTTGAGTTCTTCAGGAGATAAACCACATAGTTGGTTTTCTTTTGTATCAGATGGAATCGGTGCATAATTGATGCTGTGACCTTTTCCGGTGACTATCTCATATGAGGGATTCAATGCTGCAATAGGGTAAGATACAGTTGTTTTTTCTGGCGTAAAGAAATCAAATCCCACCTCAACCAATCGACTGATAAATACGCTTGTGTACTGTTTATAAATATCTATTCCATACATCTTTAATTTTGAAAAACGCATTTGAATTATACTTACTCTGCTTCCAGCGTTGTTAAGCACTTCAAACCATTCTATCTGCTCGTCCTCGCTTAAATCATCAGCAGAGTTGATTGTATAATTATAGTTTTTAATCTTACTTCTTACTTGAAGCAGCAAACTGGTGATTTCTGGTTTGCGAAGAGTGCTGACTTTATTAGTGTATTCAAACAATACAGCATCTGATTGGTTCAATAAAATACCAACAGGAATTTGGTTGCTTTTGTATGCAGTATCAGTTTGAATGAAGCACCCTCTGCTTATGTCTAAAACAATATTTCTGAAATCATCATCATTTGTATACGCTTTATAGTTAGTTGTTAAACGTTGCTGTCCATCAACCACAGATAACTGACCACGTTCAATATTATTTATAATTTCTCGATCAATGAATGAAACCTGTGGAACGTATTCTTGAGTATTATTGATAACGTTCATGGAAATGGGTGATACAGGTGCTTTGCCTAACAATTGATAATTCAGCAAAGCAATACACTTAGTAAGAGTCCAACTTAAATCACGCTGATATAATGGAAGTGATATTGCTTGCTTAGAAATTTTGTCACACATATCAAAAATAGACATTTGTGTACTTTTCTTTGTGGGGTTCATGTCTGCTGCAGACTGCAATTCTTTACTGATTCTCATAATACGCCTCCTATAATCATAGCTGCTTTAAGTAGCAGCACTGTCTTTATATGCAGATTATAGCACATATTATTCGTTTTGTCAAGAGCTGCTATTTAAGTTTACTATGATTGAGTTGTAAAGGTTACTCAGATTTGTATCTCTAACACCTTTTTGCAGTTCGCATCCCCAAATCACTAAAACATTCCAGCCTTCATTTTGGAGTTCAGCTATGTTCCGTTTATCACGCTCAGCATTGTTATTGATTTTCTTATACCAATACTCTGTGTTGGAAAGCGGCCAATGGAACTTTTCACACTCGTGCCTGTGCCAAAAACACCCATTCACAAAAACAACTGTTTTATACTTGCGCAGAACAATATCAGGTTTCCCAGGCATAGTTTTTACGTTTTTCCTATATCTCAGTCCTTTTGAGAATAAAAACTTCCGCACAGTTTCTTCCGGTTTTGAATTTGTGCTTCGTATATGGGACATATTCATGCTTCTTACTTCTTTTGAATGATTATCAGCCATAATATCCCACCTCCCATGATAATCATTATAGCACAGATATTGGATATATTCAAGGACAACAAAAAGAAAAAATGCTTTATTCTGAATTAACCAATAAACTGAACTCAGCAGGCGTTCTGTTGTGCATCTAAACGAAATACAACGTTTTCTTCACGTAGTTATTGACAAATACGTTAAAAAGAGCTATAATAATATAATTGTATTTTTATTAGTGATATTTAAGGAGTGTCCACCATGGAAAGTAAAACTTTAAAATATAGCCCTAAAGTAGTGTCAATATTCTCAGGGTGCGGCGGTCTTGACCTTGGATTTCACTTAGAGGGATATGATACCATTTGGGCGAATGACTTTGCAGAATGGGCTGTCAAGTCGTTTGAGGGATATTTTGGAAAAGTGATTCATTACGGGGATATTACACAAATCAATCCATATACAGATAAAAGCATACCTGAATGCGATATGGTTCTCGGCGGATTCCCGTGTCAAGATTTTTCTATCATCTGGAAACAGCCTGGACTTAATGGTACAAGAGGCGGTCTGTTCCGTCACTTTGCAGAGTTTGTCGATGCTAAGAAACCTAAAGCATTTGTTGCTGAAAACGTCAAGGGCTTATTAACAGCAAACGGCGGTAAAGCCATTGAAACAATCTTAAAAGATTTTGAAAGCATCGCCCCTGGTTATGTAGTAAAACCACACCTATACAATTTTGCTGAATACGGCGTTCCTCAGTTCAGAGAGCGTGTACTCATTGTTGGAATTAGAATAGATACGGGCTTTAATTTCATACATCCGCTTCCGACACACGGTCCGAACGGAAAAAAGCCCTATGTTACAGCAGGACAAGCGCTGCAAGGGGTTGAAGAAGTTCCTACTAATAACGAAAAAATCAACATTAAAGAAAAAACCCGTCAGATGCTGGATTTAATTCCCGAAGGCGGTAACTTTACGGATATACCCAAAGATCATCCTCTCTATGTTAAAGGTATGATTAGCCATGTTTACCGTCGTTTGAAGCTTGATGAACCTGCAAAAACAATCATAGCTGCAGGCGGAGGCGGAACATGGGGCTATCATTATCCCGAACCGAGACCGCTTACAAACCGTGAACGAGCAAGACTTCAATCTTTTCCTGATGATTTTGTTTTTCAGGGAAGTGTTACAGAAGTCCGCAGGCAGATAGGCAACGCTGTTCCGCCGGAAGGTGTCAGACTTGTTGCAAGAAGACTCCTGCCATTGTTTACAGGTGATTTTACGCCTGTTGACTTAAGAGAAGAATACGATAAAATGAAAGCAATGTCTGTAAAGGAACGTTTAAGCTATGTAACAGAAGAAATGAATTAACAGGAGGTCAGTATGGAGTTTTTACATTCAAATTATCCGCCTTGCCGAATCAGCGGAACACGCACTTTTTCCGAAGCGTTTTACGATCTTCTTTCTGAAACAGAAAAGCTCGATATTGCTGTTGGATATGTAACATCGGATTCACTTGCCGAATTAAAACAGATAGCCGAGCTTAATAAGAATATTCATACGCTAAACCTTACGATTGGAATGCACTATATCGAGCGTTTTACTCAAAGTGCGTATAAGGCTGCTTGTGTGCTTAATCAATATTTGATGCATGAAGGCAGGGGTGAAGTGCGTCTCGTCACTCCGTTCCGTTATCACGGAAAGCTCTATTCGTTCAGTAACGCTGCTGCTCCGTTTGCAGGCATTATTGGTTCTAATAACCTTAGCAGTATCCTTGATGAAAGTACAAGGACATATGAATCATCACTTCTTATTGATGATTTATCGGCTGCTGCTGATATGAACGGTTTTATTCAACGGCTTGTTAATTCTTCCACTGACAACATTGGTGATTTGGAAATTGATGAGTTTAACGAACGTAATCCGTTATTAGAAGGGCATGAGGGTGTCGGAAAGGCAGATACACATACAGTTGCTGAATGTTTGAATGCAAGAACTGCTGTCAGCTTTGATATTCCAATAAAAACATTTGAAGATTCTCCGAGAAGCAATCTTAATGTTTATTTCGGTAAAGGTAGAGTTCAGCAGAATGGCATTGTAAAACCCCGCCATTGGTATGAGGTTGAGCTGATCGTTCCTAAAGATGTTGCTACTCGTCCAGGATATCCCCAAGCTCAAACACCCGAAGCTGAATTTGATGTAATAACTGATGACGGTTGGACATTTCGTTGCAAAGTCAGCGGTGATTACAACAAGAATTTCCGTTCAGAGGGTGATTTGAAGATTCTCGGCAAATGGCTTAAAGGCAGATTAGAAGCCAAAGGCGTTCTTGCTGTCGGCGATCCTGTCACACAGCAGACCCTTAACGCTTATGGAAGAAGCACTTTTACACTTACAAAAACAAATAAGCCGAATTTATGGTATCTTGATTTTGGGGTTAGATAATGCGGTATTTAGAGAATTATATTAATAGTATAAGAGATAAAGGCAATTCTGCTCTCGCTGATGCAATCAGTAAGACCGCAGATGATATCGTACCTAAGTATATCAGCAATTTCTCTTACAGAGAACACGTTGTAAGTCTTCTGGTCGGTGATGTTCAAAGCGGTAAAACGAGCCATATGTTTGGCTTGATGAGTGCAGCAGCCGATAACGGGTTCTGTATCTTCGTTCTTCTTACCACAGATAATACTTTGCTTCAACAGCAGACATTCAAGCGTGCTGAACGTGATTTACCTGATTTCTGTGTTTGCGATGAGAATGATTACTTGAAATTCTTTAACAATAACATGAAGAAGCCAGCCGTGATTGTACTGAAAAAGAACGGCAGCATACTAAAACAATGGAAAAACAACTTTTCCTCTACTAAATTTGTTAGAGGAAACCCATTGTTTATTGTAGATGATGAGGCTGATGCAGCGAGTTTGAATACTATGGTGAATAAAAACCGCCAAAGTACTATAAACAAGAACCTGTCTGAAATAAAAAAGACCTCATCAAGCAGTATTTATCTTCAAGTTACAGGCACACCGCAGTCCATATTGCTGCAAAGTATGAAAAGCGAGTGGAAACCATACTTCATTTATTATTTCCGTCCCGGAAAAGGATATATGGGCGGTAATTTCTTCTTTAACGATGATGAGCATAAGCACATAGTATTCACCGACAATGAAGAATCCTCAGATATTCTCAGTGACGATGAATTTCCTGAAAATGGTTTGAAAAAAGCACTGATAATGCATCTTATTTCTTCGGCACATATCTTTATTAACGGCGGTACAGTGTGTAATTTCTTGATACACCCAAGTGTGAAGACAGCTTATCATAAAAAGTTTGCCGAGAAGATAGGCAACTATCTTAATGAAATATCACATTCGCATGAAGAAGATGATACCAGGGAAGCGTTCAAGGCAGAATATGAAAAGCTGCATGAAACCAAAAAAGACATTGCAGACTTTGATTTAATATATGATACGATTTATTCGTACTTGCAGGATGATAAAATCAATATCCTTGTTCTTAACTCAACATCATCTTTTGAGGAAAACACGCAGTATGAAACGGGCATCAATATCCTTGTAGGAGGAAACAGTCTTGGCAGAGGCGTAACTTTCCCTCAGCTTCAAACAATTTACTATTGCCGAGTAGCTAAAAGTCCACAGGCTGATACAATGTGGCAGCACGCAAGAATGTTTGGTTACGACCGTGATCCTGATTTGCTTCGAGTTTATATGCCTCCGAAGCTTTACAAACTATTCAGTGATATAAATAGAACAAACAATAATATTATTGCACAGGTTGAAACTGCTGATAATGGAAACGATATTAAGATATTCTATCCAAAGGGACTAAAGCCCACACGAAAGAATGTTTTGGATAATAAAATTGTCAGCATATATACAGGCGGTGTAAATTATTTTCCGTTCTATCCTGTCAATACTGATATTTCTGCATAGGACGAGATTCTTTCTTCTTTTGAAGATGATGAATACACGGTCAGCCTAAATATCATAATAAAAATACTTGAGCAAACTGGTTCTGAGGAAAATGATTGGGATAAAGATGCTTTTATTGGATTTATTCAAGCATTCTTATCAGAAAAGCCGATAAAACAAGGAAAACTGATTGTCCGCAGAAACAGAGACATCGCAAGAGGAACAGGTACTTTGTTATCTCCGAATGATAGAAAACTTGGAGATCAGTTCTCTGACGCTGTTGTTCTTACAGTATATAAAGTTACTGGAAACAAAGGTTGGAATGGTCAGCAGATATGGATTCCTAATATTAAGCTGCCCGGTACGGCTGTGTATTACAGCGGTGATAAAACACCAAAAGCATAAAAAAGAAAAAAGTCCCTGTTTCATGAATGCAGGGACTCTTTTATTAATCAATCACACATACACCATAGCCGCATATACCGGCTCTTTGGCAATCAGACGATCCATGTTCTCCAGACCTCTTGCCTTTGCAAGATCACCGACTGCCACAGCTCTGAGATACTCGGTATCATTTTCAAGCATCTTTCCGACCTGACGCTCAATGGCTTCCGCTACGGAACGGTCAAGGTCTGTAAGGTAGCTGAGTATCGTTCCGTCGTTAACGAGCTTTTTCAGTCTTGTAGGACGGTACTCCGCCGAATAGTGCAGATGATACTTGATGTGATCGGAGCTGAATGTTGTCACGCTTGGCTCTGAATCGGGTGTGTTATATGTGATGGTCAGTGCATCGGTGTCGAGCACCCATACGGGCTTGTTCTTGCCGCCTACCTGAACCTTGTTTTTGCTTCTGATAATCATAGTGTTTTTCTCCTTATTCCAGCACATTCTTTCTTGTGGTGCTGTTATACCTAAATTGCTGATAATCGGCACTCAGTCCGCAGGCAGAAATAAAAGCCTTAGCCTTTTTCAGTTCACGTGACAGCTCGTCCTCACGGCTGATTCGGGTTGCTTCTTTTTTCATCTTCTCACGGGAGAAATAACGAGCATCCTCCTCTTTCTTCTTATATGTAGCAAGCTCCGAGGAAACTGCCGATAGTTTCGCTTTCAGTTCGTCACGCTCCCGAACAACTTCATCACGTTCCTTGCGGAGCTTCTTGGTCTGCTTCTGCGTTGCAACTTCTTTCTTTGCAAGATCAGTGACGTTCTGCCAGTCCTCCTGCGACACTGTGACCTTACCGCCGAATACGGTCTTGCCTGTTTCGATACCGTCTATCTCTGTAAGTTTAGCAGTTTTCTCCTTGACAACTTTGAGTATTTCACGCTTCTCGCCAAGCTCCGCTTCGACCTGAGCATTCTGTTCTGCCAATTCATCAGCCTGCCTGCGTTTTTCCTTATATTCCGGTATCTCTAACGTCCCTCTCGCTTTTTCGGGAGCAAGGGGCTTGATACCGTGTTCAAGGCATATCTTATTCAGCATCTCGACCTCGGCAGCTCGCCATTTTGCGATAGCCATTTTGCCTTCGCCGTGTCCCATTTCTTTGAGAGCCTGGGCGATGCCATTCTGCGTGTCCTGCCCTCGCTTGTAGTGACCGACAGGAATGTAGTCGATGTGCAAATGGGGAGTTGCTTCGTCCATGTGCAGGACAGCATTAAAAACGTAAAAGTTAGGGTTGCGTTCTTGAAATCCTTCCATGTACTCTTTCAGGCAATCGGCAACGAGCTGAAAATCCTCAGTGCCGTACCCCGAATCTTCCTTCTTGCCGATCTGAACAACGTCCTCATAAAAGCTCTTGCGTTTGTCGGCTGCGGTGCGGACAGTGTTGCAGGGGGTTACACCGAAAAGATGCTCGTAGTAGCTGCCGTGAACTTTGCGGTCATTACGCTTCTGTTTCGCATTGTAACGCTCGGTGGATTCCTTGAAAAGCTGATCGTATGCTTCGCCTATCGGCTGACACACGAAAGTGATATTATCGGGAGTGCGGAACACGTCAACATTGTCCGCTACGAACTCCCTGTTGTTGTGAGTCAGAGAACCTTTTCCCTGACCGAATGAGATTCGTTTCTCTTTCATTTTATTGACCTCGTTTCTAATTGGATTTGGTTATCTCTTTCTGTTAAATCCAATCATTTTTACATAGGCAACACTTCCTTTCATGACCGCTAAAGCGGAATTGCTATCGCAAAGCCCTGACGGGCGAGAGAGGCGCGGAGCGCCGATTACAAGGGGACGTGAGCGCCGCTTGTAACTCCGTAGTACTTGCGACAGCATAAAACCGCCACAAGAACTACTCCGCCCTGCGGGGCTATCCCTGACGGGAGAAGAAAGGCTGTCGGAGCAGCCTAAATCGTGGATACAGGAATCAAAAATCCGCATTACATTTTTTGAAAACATAGCTGTAACTGCGTCGATGTGCGTCGGTGGTAACGATGTTTTAGACACCCCTCAAACCATCGACACATCGACGCACATCGTCACGCTAAAGCATTGTCGATCATCTGCTGATAAGCTCGGTCGTAATCTTCACCTACAATATCGTCAACGGTATCGGTGCTGCTAATGATTTCACCATTAGCAGCAGAAACATCATCTGCACCTTTTTCAACTTCTTCTTTTGAGGGTGCGGGAGAGACTACAATCGGGTGATCTGCATCGTAGCGAAGCTGAATCAGCTTTGCCTTGTGAGTACGCTTGTTTGTGTACTGAACGAAATAAAGATTGTACAGCTTTCCTGCGTTGACATTCAACTTCAGTGACAGAGCATTCGGCTTGATGTCAAGCTCCAGTTTTTCAATAAGCTCGGTAGCCGTTCCCTCCCAAATCGGATTATCCGAATTGATGAAACCGCCTATTGCTTCAAGCACAGGTTCGGGCGGCTCGGTGTATTCGGGAGACTTCTCTCCGCTCAGTTCCCAGCACAGCGTTTCCTTGTTTCGGGAGAGCATAATCTTCTTGTCGGGCTGATCTCTGCCCGACACTTCAATAGTAGCTTCGCTGTCCGAGCGTTTTGTCTTATACATGAGGAACGCTCCGTCCGCTGCACCGAGCAGACCGTTTGTGCCTGAGATACGGTCGAAATTATCATCGGACCTCTGTTTGCGGGTGTGGTGAACCAATATCAGACAGATACCAGTTTTGTCCGCAAACGCTTTCAGCCCTGCGATGATGTCATAATCACGGGCATAGCTGTATGTATCGCCTTCGGCTTCACGCACTTTCTGCAAGGTGTCGATGATGACAACAGAGGTTTCGGGGTGTTCGTGCATGAACGTGTCGAGCTGATCGAGCAGTCCCTCGTTCAGCGACTTGGAAGCAACTGAAAAGAAAAGATCGGGCGTTGTCTCTGTGCCGAACATACGATACAGACGCTCCTGCAATCTGCGGTAATCGTCCTCCAAAGCGAGGTACAGTACCGTACCTTTGCGGACAGAATAGTTCCACATCGGAGTTCCTGAGCTGACATGATAAGCGATCTGAGCCATCATAAAGCTCTTGCCGACCTTTGGCGCTCCTACGAACAGGTAAGTGCCCGGGTAAAGGAAGTGTTCAATGATCGGCGGTTTGCCCGGATAGACCATCTCATAAAGCTCCGGCATCGAAACTGTCTGCATAAAGCCTGGTGCAGCTCCTCGCTCCGCCTGAGCCTGTGCCTGCATTTCCTGTTCATACAGCATCTGAGCCTCGAACATTTCCTCGGCTGAGGGGTTGAAATTCTCCCCATAGTCTGGTATAATAGTAGGTGTTAATTCTGATGACTGCTCTGCACCTGCGCCAACAGGTGCGTCGAGAGCGGTCATTTCTCTTTCTTCGGTCATTCTCTATCTCCTTTCAGACCATTCAGAGTTGTTGTGATAAGCTGTATCGTGGACAGCAGCTCATCGTCCACAGCAGAGCCGCTCTGTATTCTTCGCAGCTCACCGAGGACTTCCGCAAGCTGATTTTTCAGAGCCTTGTATACTCTCGGATTGCCCTGCACCACAACATCACGGCACAGCAGCCGCTTCACGATGTAGTCCTGCTTGGTCAGTCCCGAAAGAGCCACAGCCGAGTTTATCAGCTGATCTTCTTCAGGCGATACACGAAACCCGATCGTCTTCGCCCTGAATCTGCCCTTGCTGTCAAGGTTTTTCGCTGACATCATCTTCACCTCCCTCCGCATCATCACTTCTCAGGTCGCTGAGTCTGTCCGCCATTTCATTCTGCGTACTGGGGAACAGGTGAGCATAACGATAAGTAATATCAATGCTCTCGTGACCTACTCTGTCTGCAATTGCAACTGCGGAAAAACCCATTTCAATGAGCAGAGAGATATGCGAGTGTCTAAGATCATGAATGCGGATACGCTTTACACCTGATTCTTTCGCTCCTCTGTCCATTTCATGATGAAGGTAGCTCTTGGTTATCATGAACATACGGTCATGTTCTCCGATACCGTAGAGCTGACCGATGAAGTCCTGCATCTCCTGAGAAAGAAAATCAGGCATCTTCACAACACGGTTGCTCTTTGCTGTTTTCGGATCAGTGATAATATCCTGTCCCTTGATACGCTGATAGGACTTCGTGATAGAAACAGTCTGCTTCTCAAAGTCGAAATCGGCAGGCGTGAGAGCGAGGAGCTCCCCCTCACGGATACCGCACCAATACAGCATTTCAAAGGCATAAAACGAAACTGGTTTGTCCATCATGACCTCTGCAAACTGCTTGTATTCCTCCTGCGTCCAAAAGAGCATCTCACGGTTCTTAGCCTTTCCCATATTGCCTGCCTTGGCTGCGGGATTGCTCGGAAGTCCGTAAAACTTGACCGCATAATTGAACACAGCACTGAGCTGATTGTGGAGCGTTTTCAGATACACAGGTGAATACGGCTTGCCTGTCTTGGTTGAGCCTTCAAGCATTTCGTTCTGCCACGCTATCACGTCCTTGGGCTGAATGTCGCACATCTTTCTTTTCCCGAAGAACGGTATCAGCTTTGTGCGGAGAATATGCTCCTTGGTGTGCCATGTGTTCTCTTTCAGACGCTTCTTCATATCATCGAAATAGATGTCCGAAAAGCTCTCAAAGGTCATATTAAGGCTCGATTCTGTCTTGTTCATCTGCTCACGCTCCCACGCCTGAGCTTCCTTCTTTGTGGAGAAGCCACGCTTCTGTGTCTGTTTGCGTTCTCCACGGCTGTCGGTGTAGCGGTAGATCACACGCCACTTGCTGCCGTCCTTATAGACTGACATCGTATCACTTCCTTTCGCTGTCCTCGGCAGAACCGCCGTAGCAAGTCCTTTCAAGGAAGTATTGTCTGTTCACTCTGCCTGAGATCGTGATATATCCCTTGGCTTCAAGCTCCTTGTTGAGCTTCTGCACTATCTTATAAGCATAGGACTTGGATACATCAAGCTCCTTGGCAACATCTTCTACTCTCATAAAATTTTTATCTGTCATTAAGAGTATCTCCTTTCTTTGGCTTAACTCTAAAACGTTAAGTTTCGATTTTATTATACTAAACATATACCGTTATGTCAAGTGTAAAAACACTAAACATTTTTATTTCTACTATCTTGACAAACACTAAGCAGATATGTTATAATTGATTTGTGAAATATGGCAGCGCAGATCATCTGCCGTTTGAAAATGGAGGGCAACATCATGGCAATAGGTGAAAGAATCAGGTTTATCAGAAACCTCAGAGGTATGACACAGAAGTTCTTAGGCTTGCAGGTCGGCTTCTCGGAACGGACTGCCGATATTCGTATGGCTCAGTATGAATCGGGGTCGAGAACGCCTAAAGCTGATCTTGTGGAACTGCTTGCCGATGCACTTGACGTATCGGCCGAAGCTCTGAACGTCCCGAACATCGACAGCTACACAGGTCTTATGCACACGCTGTTTGCGTTAGAGGATTTATACGGCTTCAAGATCGACCGTCTTGACGGCGAAATCTGTATTCGCATCAACAGGCAGAACGGCCCGACCTTTGCGAAGATGACAGGTCTGCTCGAACCCTGGGAGGAAATGGCTCAGAAGTACCGGGGTGGGGAGATCAGCCGTGAGGAGTATGATCAGTGGAGATACAGGTATCCGAGGTCGGAAGCGGAGCGGAATGAAGCTGCACGTAAAAAACTAAAGGAGAATAATCAATGAAACATAATATTTTTGAGGACAATTCTTCAAGTATGAATCTTCAAATCAATCCTGCTGACATTACTGAGCAAGTAGATTTTATAGAAGAAATCCTTGAAAAAGAACCACCTAATAAATCTATTCAGTTTAATGTTGAATGGTACAAACACTTTAGTGCTATTAAATCCTTAACTATTGATGATTATTGCGAGAAATGTGATAAAACGAGTTCTTTTGTAAGTAAAGATGCACACACTAGTTTTGAAACCTTTTATCATTCCTATGATATGCCTCATATTGATGATTATAGGAATCAAACGGAAAGAACCCCTATTTGTATTACGATCAATTTACAATGTGCAAAGTGTCGAGAAGCACACTTCATTTCTCTTCTATTCAAAGGAGACAATATTGTTAAAATTGGTCAATATCCCTCTTTTGCAGGCAAAGAGAAGCATGAACTTGAAAGATACAAAAACATAATTGCCAAATACTATATTGAGTTAATCAGATCTGTAAATGCTTATTCTCAACATATGGGTATTGCTGCTTTTGTTTACCTAAGAAGAATATATGAACACATAGTTGAAAAGGAATATGCTGAATTGCCTGATTCAACAAAGAAGAGTAACGCATCTTTTGATGATAAAATGAAAGCTGTAGATAAAAAGATACATATTATACCGAATGAATTGGATTCGCAAAAAAGTAAAATATACTCTATACTTAGCAAGGGAATACATGAATATGAAGAAGACGAATGTTATGAATTGTATCCTATGATGAAAGTAATTATAATAATGATGCTCGATAGATACTTGTCCGAAAAGGAGAGGAAAAAGCAGCTTAAAGATATAACTGAAACTCTTAAAAGCAAATAAAATAAAAAGAGCTATCCGATTCGTAAATGAATCAGATAGCTCTTATCTTTTCAGACAGAATATTTATCACTGTTGCCGATAATCGAGAAATGTTGCCAAAACGTTGCCATTCGGCTTAACTAAACAACGAAAGGTACGGTATTACGCCATTTCAGCAAACGTTTGCATTATTCCCACTCAATCGTAGCCGGCGGCTTGCTTGTAATATCGTAACAGATTCTGTTGATATTCTTGACCTCATTAACGATTCTTACGCTTGCTTTTTCAAGCACGTCATAAGGGATCCTTGCAAAGTCGGCGGTCATAAAGTCGCTGGTCGTAACGCCTCTTAATGCGAGGGTGTAGTCATAAGTTCTGTCGTCGCCCATAACGCCTACCGAGCGCATATTTGTAAGTACCGCAAAGTACTGGTTTATGCTGCGGTCAAGTCCTGCGTTTGCGATCTCTTCACGGAAGATGTAGTCTGCGTCCTGAAGGGTTGCCAGCTTTTCACGTGTGATCTCACCGATGATTCTGATAGCAAGACCGGGTCCGGGGAACGGCTGACGCCATACGAGGACATCCGATAAGCCAAGCTCGGTGCCGAGCTTTCTTACCTCGTCCTTGAATAAAAGGCGGAGCGGCTCGATTATTTCCTTGAAGTCGACATAGTCGGGCAGACCGCCTACGTTGTGGTGTGACTTGATAACTGCGGCGTCGCCTGTGCCGCTTTCGATAACATCGGGGTAGATCGTACCCTGTACAAGAAAATCGACCTTGCCGATCTTCTTCGCTTCTTCCTCAAATACGCGGATAAATTCTTCGCCGATGGTCTTTCTCTTTGTTTCGGGGTCGGATACACCTTCGAGCTTGCCGATGAAACGGTCAGCGGCATTTACTCTGATGAAGTTTACGTCCCAGTCCTTAAACGCCTGCTCGACCTCGTCGCCCTCGTTCTTTCTCATAAAGCCGTGATCAACGAATACGCAGGTTAGCTGGTTGCCGACTGCCTTTGAAAGCAGAGCGCAGGCTACCGAGCTGTCAACACCGCCGGAAAGCGCAAGCAGTACCTTGCCATCGCCGACTTTTTCACGGATCTGCTTTATAGCTTCCTCCGCATAGTTCTTCATTGTCCAGTCGCCCTTGCAGTGACATACTTTATAAAGGAAGTTTCCGAGCATATCAAAGCCCTGCTCGGTGTGGTTTACTTCGGGGTGGAACTGTGTAGCGTAAAATCCCTTTTCAACGTTCTCGATTGCGGCATAGGGGCATTTGTCGCTGTGACCTACAGCCTTGAAGCCTTCAGGGAGAACCTCTATGTAGTCGTTGTGGCTCATCCATACTATCGAGTTCTTCTTAAGTCCGGCAAATACGGCACATTCCGTATCAAATTCGCACTCTGTTCTGCCGAATTCTGCGGCGGCGTTCTCGTTAGCCTTGCCGATAGTTCCGCCAAGACCGTAAACCATAAACTGCGCACCGTAGCAGATACCGAATATCGGTATGCCGAGTTCAAATATTTCTTTTGTCATTCTGGGGGAGTCGTCAAGATATACGCTTCTCGGACCGCCCGTGAAGATGATACCCTTGGGATTCTTCGCTTTTATCTGCTCGATAGGTGTCTTGTATGAGATGACCTCGCAGTATATGTTATGCTCTCTGACTCTGCGGGCGATAAGCTGATTGTACTGACCGCCGAAGTCAATGACGAGTACGAGCTCATGCTCGCTTGTTGAAAATTCCGCCATTTTTCAGTTTCCTTTCCTTTTTGTCTTTCCGACATTCGATGCGTCTTCCGCACCGGTTATGATATTCCATATTTCTTAAAGTATATCATATCCCATCGTTTTTTGCAACTTGTTTTTGAAAAAATAAAATCAGTAACGGTTACGGATTATCTTGACAAATCCCTTTGTATGTGCTAAAATCATATTCAGAATAAGTGCGATAAATTTACGCACTATATTCTTTGGAAAGCAATAAACCGAAAAAATGAAAGGAAGTATCAATTATGAGCCATATAGATGTAACGTCAGAAAACTTCAAGGAAGAGGTTTTACAGTCCGATAAGCCGGTTTTAGTGGATTTCTGGGCATCGTGGTGCGGTCCGTGCAGAATGCTCAGCCCTGTGCTTGAGGAGCTTGGAGAAGAGCATCCTGAAATAAAAATCTGCAAGGTAAATACGGATGATGAACGTGAGCTTGCAATGAGCTTCGGCATAGATTCTATACCCTGCGTAATATCTTTTCAGGGCGGTAAACAGATAGACAAATCGGTAGGTTTTGTCAGCAAGGACAAGTTGCTCGCTTTACTCGACTAAAACTGCAAAGCAAGACGGGGAGCGGTTTTACAGTTGCTTAACGCTAACTTGAAAATGGCGTAAATTTTCAGAAAAAAGCGTGATATTTCAATATAAATTTATCAAAAGGACTTGATTTTTTCCGAAATTGTGTTACAATATAAACAAGTCATATAACTCTATGACAAAAAATCACAAGGAGGATCATTCCGATGGCTTATAAAATTTCTGATGATTGCATCGCTTGCGGCGCTTGCGCTGCTCAGTGCCCCGTTGAGGCAATTTCTGAAGGTGACGGCAAGTACGTTATCGACGCTGACACATGTGTTAGCTGCGGTGCTTGTGCAGGTGTATGTCCCGTTGGCGCACCCGCTGAGGACTAATTTTTACATTAAAGACAGCCATGAGTTAGTAGCTTATGGCTGTTTTCTTTACTGTTTGTGAAAACGTTAACACGCAGAAGAATTCTGCAAGTTAAAAGGAGAATCTGATATGAAGATATATTCGGTAAACGATAAGGAATTTGCCGTATACGGCAAGGTACATACCGGCTATGACGTTAGCGACCTGCTTTCAGCGCTTGACAAGAGCACGCCGTTACCCGACGCTGTAGGATATGTTCCGAGCGAGGCGGCGCTTGAAAATACAAAGCTGTTCGGACTTTTGCAGAACAACGCTTACGGCGGTATGCCTATCCAGCTTGGTTGGTGCAACGGTCACAACACAAAGCTCAACTGCCTTGAGTATCACCGTGACAGCGAGTTCAACATAGGTCTGTATGATTTTATTCTGCTCGTTGCTAAAGAGGATGATATTGTTGACGGCAAGCTTGACACTTCAAGGGTCAAGGCATTCAAGGCGAAGGCAGGAGATGTTGTCGAGGTTTATGCAACAACACTGCATTACGCTCCCTGCAATGCGACTAAGGACGGATGCTTCAAGGTGGTAATCGCACTGCCTAAGGGTACAAACGGCGCAAAGCCCAACATTACACCCGTATATGAAGAAGATAAGACGCTCTGGGCTTGCAACAAATGGTTACTTGCTCATGCAGAAAGCGATGAGGCAAAGCAGGGCGCTTATGTAGGTCTTACAGGCGAGAATGTCGATATCAAGGATATCATATAAACAATTTGCTATGATATAAAGCCGTACCGGTGCAGACTGCATTGGTACGGCTTTCGCTGTATAAAATAATAACCGCTCTGTTTCCGGAGCGGTTACATATTTAATTCTGTGCTTCTGAATCGCTGTTGTCGGAATTATCTGTAGCATACTCATCCGACAGGTTATCTTCTATCCACTTAGCCATCATAAGAGGTGAAAGAATGATATCCATTGTCTTCTGTTCGCCGTCGCTTACGCTTTCCATAGTGACTATCTCACCCTTTTCGCGTCCTTCGCTGCCTATGATATCATATGTCAGCTGGCAACGGTACTTGATAGTGCAGAGGAGGAACTCGGGCGGGATAACCTCGCAGGTGGAGATCTCGTCAAGCCATATAAACGGGCTCATACCGCCTATGCTGATGTCCTCGATAATCCAACCGCTTGCGGCGTAGGAGTCATTTGCGCACATATAAAGGGAGAACTTGAATTTTTCTTCTCTGTCATCCTTGAAAAGACCGACTTCAAAGCTCTTTATAACATAGTTGTTGATAATGCTTGACTCAAATCCGCAGCAGGAGCAGGTTCCGCCGTAGCCGAACATTGTACCGTTTATGTCCTTTGCAAAGTAATTGCGGTATATACGCAGATTTGAAAGGCTGCGCAGTGCCTTGTACTTTGTACGCAGGAACTGTAATTCATCTGCGGTAATTGAAGGCAGAGGCTTGTAATAGTACGGGATCTGATCAAGCAGTACCTGGTTCGGTTCTTCAGTGCTTGAATAGAACTGGCTGAGAACGTTGTTGTTTTCGCCTGTAAGCAGATACTCTACGTACTTTGCAAACTCAGGCTTGGTGCAGTCATCACGCAGTACAACGTACTTTGTGATATTCTTGCGTTCCTCGTCTGTTATCGGGTCGTTTATATCAATGATACGGATAATCTTGTCTTTTTCACCGAGAAGTGCTATGCGGGGGATTTTAAGGTCGCATATGTAGAGATTCGGGATAACTGCCGATACCTTTTCATCGGTGAGATCGCTTTCGCGCAGTAAGCTCATCAGAGATGACTTTTCAAATGAGTAGCCCGATTTCATAAACGAAAAGTCGAATACACGTCCGTTGAACATACCGCAGTTGATAAGTGCGTATACATCGCCGATTATTTCAAGAAGGTCGGCGTTGGTGATACTGCTGGGTATCATAAACTGTTTGCCGTAAGCGGCAAATCTGAACTTCTTGTTGATATCGAGCTGGAGCGTTATGTCACTGCCTTGCTGTTTCATCTCACGCAGGAAGGTCATTGTGTCCTTGCCCTGTGTGAAGCTGTTTATCAGCATATTTATGACTTCGTTGTATATCTGATGATTTTCAAAGCTGTTCTTGTGGGCAACTATGCAATCGTAAGCACGTTTCAGGTTATGTACCGTCATACGGGCAACGTCAAAGTTGTGAGTGATATCACGGTAATGTACGTTGAACTGGAAGTACCTCATTCCTATCTTGTAGTCCTGACCGTACATAGCGTCGAACAGACCCAATGCGCCTATAAGTGCGTCTTCATCTGCAACAGCGTCGTTTATAACGTACTTGCCGAGTTTCAGGCTGACTATGCTCCTGAAGCCGAAGCTTAAGTCAAAGTCTTTTATTGCAGGGTTTTTCTCACTGTCAAGAACATAGGTGTTACCGTCAAAGTTGAAGTTGTAGCAGAATTCTCTGCCTTCTTCTTCGGTTTCCTCGTCAATCCAGTTGTAGCTTGCCATTATGATGTTTTCAGGCATATCCGCCACATCTTTGCGCATCTTGGCAAGTTCTTCCTCGATATACTCAGTGAATGCCGCACCGCTTTCGTGCTCCTGTTTTGAAACGTGGTCGGTCATAGAGAAGAAGCCGAGCTGTTTTACCTCGGAGTATGGCATAGCTTCATTCTTGCCCGGGAGCAGGAGTGATATGCTGTTGTGGAACACACTGCGCAGGTCGCCTACCATTACGCTGGTTGTCAGATAGTTGCTGAAAAACTCAAACACATAGTGCTTGGGACGCATATAGTACTTTTCTGAATTTGTCCTTTGCAGAAGCTCAAGGACAAAATAGCGGGAGTACTTTTCTATCATGAACTTGAGATCCCTGTTTATAGCCTCTGAAACCTCTTCCTCACATTCGTGGCGTATACCGGTTCTGTGGGTCGTGATATATGAGTTCGGCACGCTTATGAAGAATGCCGAGAGCTTTTCCTTGATAAAGTCTTCGCCTGTTGACTTGATAAGACCTGTCAGCTCATAGGTAGAGAAGTAGTTGTACTTATCAAGAAGCACCTTTACTATCGTATCACGTCTTGCGGCTGATACGGCAAACGGAATGAGGTATACAAAGCCCTCGTTTTCGTGCCAGATGAACTCGATAACGCTCTTGCCGTTCTGAAGAAAACGCACGGTCGGGTCGTCATCGGGAGTTTTCTGGTAACGGATAACCTTATATACGGCAAGGGGCTTGCCCATATCCATTACGGCTATATTGAAGGTGCGGCTCGGGTTTTCTGCCTCGCCGAATCTTCCGAGCTGTTTCTTTCTGATAAATGCAAAGCAGAACTCAACAAGGTTGATATATTCGCCCTTGTGGATCGTAAGATTTACAAGGTTTTCTTTTATCTTAGCCTGTTCTTCTTCGGATACCTTGAAGATTATCTCGGTGCCCTTGAATACGGGGGCTGTGAGATTAAGTTCTCTTATCTTGAGAATGCCGGCGTCGTTTACTATCCTGAAATTGAAGTTGTTTGAACGCAGCTTCAACCATTCAACATTCATAAAAACGCTCTTTGAACCTACACCGAAACGACCTTCACGGGATTTGTCGCCGTCGCTTCTGCCGATACTCAGATAGTAGAGTATCTGTTCAAGCGTGAAACCGTCCTCGTTGTATGTCAGCCTGATTTCTCCGTTTTGCTCAAAGTTGAAAAGAACCTTGATATCGGGGTCGGAGTAGTAACAGCCGAATGTGTTCTGTAAAAGTTCTCTGATGATCGACTCTTTAGGATAGTCGCTTACTGACAGAGAAGCGTTGTACGGAGTACGTCCGCCGAATACGGAATTGAAATAATCCTTGAACGGGGTGCTGTCGGCTTCACCTGTGTAAAGCAGGTTCTGCATCTTCATCAGCGACTGTTCCATTACCTCGCGGTTTTCGTTGGCGTGCGCCTGATAAAAATCGCCTAAAAGTCCCGCAATTTCTTCGTTACGAAAAGCCTCCACCTTACATCACTCCCTCATTGTATTTTTTCATAAATTGTCTGAAAGTTTCCTGTATCATAAAGTTGTCGGTGAGATACCGCCACGAATTAAGCAATACAGGCATCTTTACCGTGTCGGGAAGCTGATTTACGCATAAACGCAACTCTGCGCTCTTGTTGTCGGTAATGAAATTTTCAAATGCTTTTTGTGCGGCGCGTATGCCTGTCGAAATATCATCTGAGGCACAACGTTCCTTATATGAGCGGAACTGTTCGCTGTAAAGGCATTCTTCGAGCTGTGTTCCGCCGAGTGCAACTATATGCTGCTGTTCGTCAAGATAAATCAGCGAACCGTTAAAACGCTCAAGCGCTTCTTTTATCATCGGTTTCAGCACCTTTTCTTCGGTGGAAGCATTTTCCTTTATTCTGCTTTCAATGCCGAAAGCACGGTATATCTTGTCGAGTTTCAGCTTTGTATATTCGTGAGCCTTTGCCGCTGTGGAGATATCTATTGACGGCGAAATGTTGTAATCACTCCTGAACTGGGTGATTACATCGTGACAGTTTGAAACCTCGCCCGTATATGAGCATACATACTGCAGATCTCTTATGCCGTCGGTTATCAGCTGTGCGGCATTCGGCAGGTCAAACAGCACGTTTCTGCCGGGAAGTCCGGCTACTATGCTCTTATATATCTTGCCGAAAAGTACCTTTGACAGCATTCTTGAATCGAACAGCTTGTTCTTGTCGGAGAATACGATAAATTCTCTTGACTGTTCGTCCTTTCCGCCGTGACGTGCGGCACGCTGTTCAAATATAACGGGGCTGTCCGGCAGTTCATAGTTGAATATGTGGGTGAAGCCTTTTATCTGCGGGTTTATAGAACCTATCTTGTCAACGGTAAGAACTATTCTTGCGTTGTCGCGTGTTTCGTTTGTAAAGTTGTCGTATCTTGTATTGAAGATATCGCCTCTGTCGATCTTGAGAAGTCCGCTTATATTCGGATACAGGGCGGAAATTACCTTTTTCAGATACAGGATAGTAGAACCTGTCACACAGTATACGACAGCACGGTTCTCCGAACCTTTGAGCACTTCGTCAAGCTTTGTGAGGAAGCAGTCGAGCTTCTTGTCAACATCGCGTAACTCCCGCACATCGGCAACGTTATATGAGGGCTTTGTATATGTTTTTTTCGCTTCAAGACCGTATTCTTCAAAAATATTGCCGCCTTGTGCGTAAAGCGGAAGCCCGGTCTTTATATCAATCAGTCTTCGTGAATTGGAAATGAAATCATGAGAGAATTCATATTCAAGCAAGGTAACGTTTCTTGACACATCACCGTTATATACGGATTTGTCAAAATAGCGCATTACGGGGGTATCCGGATTAAAGCAGATAGTCGTTTCGTCAAAGTTTATGTTATCGACTGCCGCAGATTTGCTTTCATCTGCAAGCAGGCTCTTTACAAGACATTTTATCTCATCATGGCTCTGCATATAGCCGCAGGGAATAGGACTAAGTACTATGAGCTTTTCAGCCTTTGCATGTATATGCTCGGTATAAAGTTCACGCTTTATTCCGGAGGTGCTAAGCCCTGCATCGATTATAATAAGATCCCATGTAAGACCTGCATCTGCAAACTTCTGCATAAGCGGATTCTCCGCTTCAAGCGCTTCTTCTGCGATTATATATGTATTTGATGTGTTTTCGTTGAAGTAGGTGATAGCCTTTGACGAGCCCGATATCATCTTGAAGTCGACGCCGTTTGAAGTTACTACCGAGCGGTACCAGCTATGCATGAGATGCCTGGGGCATATCAGCAGGATATTGGGAGCCTGCTTTTCAAGTACGGTATCAAGTATGCCTATCTGAGCCTTTGTCGCTTTGTCCGCTCCGTATTCGTCAAGGACAAGGCAAAAGCCGAATTTATTTAACTTCTCGTGAAAAGAACAGCTGATCGCACTTATGTCTTTGCCGTAGTACGATATCCATTTTATCTCTTCGGTATTCACTAGATCACCCTCCGCTCTGCCCACTTACGCAAAGCGGGCTGAATAATATAACAATTATAATACATTTGAGCATTTTTTACAACCGATATTTTGCATTTTATAGAATTTCAATAAATTTTCTCACCTTGATTTAGTAAAAAACGACAAAAATAGTAGCTGCTTTTGAAGCAACGCTATAAGAAAAAAATTAAGGAAATGTCTTCACATTGTTCGACTTTACTTGACAAAACACGATAAATATAGTATGATACTGATATATGTCAAAGGGGAGTGGTATGCTTGTATTTCGGTAGCGTCAGATTTTTCAAGCATCTGATACTGACTGTTACGGCTTTGCTCATAATCGTACCTACGGTGCTTTGTATAATTTTCGCTGTAGACAACAACAAGAAAGCCGCAGAGATAGACAGGCTGAATTCACGTCTGTCGGCACAGTCTGAAGATATATCGTCTTCGGTGACAGAAAGTTCCGATAACTCCAAAGGTGATAGTACTGCGGAGAACACGACAAAGGCGGATCCTTCTGTGACCGAAAGCGTAAAGCCGGAAACAACTACGGCGCCTGAAACGGTAACAACCACTGCGAAAACCACAAAGGCGCCCGAAACATCATCAGCTCCCGAAAGCGTACCGGACAGCTCTGCGGATACCGACAAGTACACAACGCTTTACCCTGATCTTTACGCCGAAAAATATGACGGCGAATTTGAGGACAGCAAAAATACGGTTTATCTAACTTTTGATGACGGTCCTTCTGTGCTGACAGAGAATCTGCTGTATTATCTGCGTCAGGAAAACGTAAAGGCAACATTCTTTGTTGTACCGGAGCGCACTGAATATTGTTATTCATTGCTGAAAGAAATTAGTGACGCAGGGCATACGATAGGTATTCATTCCGCTTCTCACGATTACGAAAAGATATACGCCTCGGTAGACGCATTTCTTGCGGATTTTAAGGAAGCTTATGACATAGTTCTTGAAGCAACGGGAAAAGCGCCTGATATATACAGATTTCCCGGCGGCAGTGTAAACGACTATAATACCGACACGCGTGACGATATTATTGCAGAGATGGATCGCAGAGGATTTACATATTTCGACTGGAATGTTGACAGTAATGACTGGCAGGGATACGGCTGGACAACGCTTTACACCAATGTGCTTGCAGATGCACAGGAGTTTTCAACGCCTGTGATATTGTTCCATAATACGGGTGACCGTGACAATACAGTGCTGGTGATAGAGGATATCATAAAGGCACTGAAAGACAAAGGATATAAATTCGGCAGTCTTTCGCATAAGACCGAACCGATCCAATTTCAATAAATAATTCTGATTTCAAGAAAGGGATAACAATGGGAATCAAGGATAATTTTTCACAGGCTATGAAGGAGCTTACAAATCCCAGATCGTCTGAAAACCGCAAAGAGGTCAAGGATGTTGCGGCATATATGAACGATAGCGCCGATACACAGCAGGGCGAGTCTGCACAGAATGCTCAGCAGGCACAACCGGTTCAGAATGCACAGCCTTCACAAACTTTCGGAGCAAACTCACAGGAGCAGAGTGTTAAGAATGTACAGCAGGGTACAGCGTCAAACGGCGGCTTTGCAGGACAGAACGCCGGACAGGATTTCTCACAGAGAATAGCCCGTGATATGAATGAAAAGTATAATCAGAATAACAGCTTTGCGCAGAATATGCAGGGTGCACAGAGCGATCAGAATATCGCATTTGCACAGAACGCTCAGGACAACGGATCCGATCAGGGTATGCAGAATGCACAGAACAGCGGATTTGCTCAGGACAACGGCGGTTCCGGCTTTGGCGGAGCGCCTTTCGCCGGCGGTATGAGAACAGACGGCGCTCAGGAAATGACCGTTATCTCAAAGAACACTATGATTGACGGAAACATACGTTCGTTTGCCGATATGAAGATAGACGGTAATATAAAGGGCAACGTTGAAACCACCAAGAATATAAATATAAACGGCAAGGTCGTAGGCGATCTGACCTGCGATAACATCAGCATGAAAAACTCCGCTGTACAGGGTAATGTTCGTCTTAAGGGACAGGCTGTAATGGCGAATGATTCAATGCTGATAGGCGACCTTACTTCCCAGGTAGCTCAGCTCAACGGTAAGATAAAGGGCAATATTGAGATTTCGGGCAAGATACAGCTTGACAGAGATTCGGTTATAATCGGTGATATCAAGGCAGGCTCTATTGCAATATCGGACGGTGCGGTTATCAACGGTTTTGTAACTACAACTTACCTTTCAAAGGACGAAAGTGCAAATATCTTCCCTGAAAGCATAGCGCTTGGAGAATAAGCATATTATTTAACACTCAGCCCTGCAATGCGGGGCTTTTGTTGACTGAGGAGAATTTATATTATGCCGCTTAATGCAGAAAACAAGATACTTACGCCCGAACAGATAGAAGGCAACAAGAAGGAGATACTTGATATCTTTGCACAGTACGTTCACAGGGACGGCATTGATAAACTGCTTGATTATCTTGTAAATAAGAGCGACTTCTTTATAGCACCTGCAAGCACACGCTTTCACGGCTCATATGACGGCGGTCTTGCACAGCATTCGCTGAATGTTTATCACTGCTTCAAGGCGTATCTTGAGCGTGAGCGTGTGCGTGATATGTACAAGCTTACTGCGAGCGAGGAAACTATTGCGATATGCGCTTTGTTGCACGATATATGCAAGGTGGACGTTTATACAAGAGGTACACGCAATGTTAAGAATGAGCAGACCGGGCAGTGGGATAAAGTGCCTACATATTTCTTTGACGATAAACTGCCTTACGGACATGGTGAAAAGTCCGTTTATATGATTACCGGCTTTATGCGGCTTACCCGTGAGGAAGCGTTTGCTATCCGTTATCATATGGGATTTTCCGGAGAAGAGAATACAAACAACGTGGGAAAGGCATTCGAGATGTTCCCGCTTGCATTTGCACTCAGCACGGCGGATATGGAAGCCTCTTATTTTCTTGATTGATATCTGAAAGCACACTGTAAGCATACTGTGACAGTGTGCTATTTATTTTTAGTCCTGTTTATTGTACAGCTCTTTTGGTATTATTAAATCAACAAAGGAGGTACGAATATGGAAAACACATATTTTGTAACGATAACGGGCATTGATCATTATTATGGAAAAAAGCCTTTTGAAATCGGCAGGATAGTAAAGCTGATAAAGGACAAGAATAACGAGTATGATAAGGAAGCCGTTGCGGCATTTCTCCCGTTCATCGAAACAATAGGCTATGTTGCAAACAGCACAAATACGGTATATGACGGTACGATCAGCGCAGGCAGGCTTTACGATAAAATCGACGATTACGCATACGCCCGGGTAATGTTCGTTACACGCACTTCGGTAATCGCACTTGTTCTTGATAAGGAAGATGTTGAAGAAACAGAAGATGATGACAGTGATGATGTAAATAACAGCATTGACGGTGCGGAAATAATTTCCGACGCAGAACATGCAGGCGGAAAGATTGAAAAATCACCGGCAAAGAAAAATAAGGGTAAAGCAAAGCAAAAAATCGGCTTTGCAATAGAATAACGATATACAAAAAGAACCCCGCATTTGCGGGGTTCAAACTGTTTATAAAGTATTCGGCTTACTTGCCGAGCGCAATCATGCCCATAGCGTCTGCCTGCATAATAGCGTCATACAGCTCAACGGGCTGTACATCGCCGGCGAGGTTGTGGATAGTTTCGCCTGGAATACAAGCGTTCTCGGAAATAGTCTTAACCTGCTCAGGCGTGGTAACGCCGATTTCTTCAAGCGTTACGGGAAGACCGACCTCAAGGCAGAAGTCCTGAACTTCCTTGAATTCTTCTTTAGGTGCGCCCTCAAGCACAAGCTGTACAAGCGTTCCGAGTGCAACGCAGCAGCCGTGATCTGCGTGCTTTATGCCGAGAGAAGTAACGCCGTTGTAGAATGAATGAGCGGCGGCACAGTTTACGTTATCGGCGCCGACACCTGAAAGGTAAACGTTCGCTTCAACGATATTCTCAAGTGCGGGAGTAACGGCGTGTACCTTACAAGCCTCGATAGCCTGCTTGCCGTATTCACGGAGCGTGTCATAGCAAAGACGAGCAAGTGCCTGACCTGCTCTTGTGATGCCCGTACCCTCAAGGCTTGCGGATTCGGTGCGGATAGAAGCACGACCCTCAAAATATGTGCCGAGCGCATCACCCATACCTGCGATAAGGAACTTGACGGGCGCATTTGCGATAACGGTCGTGTCGACCATTACAGCGTCGGGATTTGTGGGGTAGAACAGATATTTATCGAAGCTGTGGTCATCATTGTAAATTACGGAAAGTCCCGTGCAGGGAGCGTCTGTAGCCGCAACTGTAGGCACTATCACAATGTGCTTTCCGCTGTAGTATGCAGTAGCCTTTGCTGTATCAACGGCGCTGCCGCCGCCTACGGCTACTACCGTATCAATGTTGTCCTGCTCGACAATAGCCTTCATCTTATTTATTTCGCCGTTGCTGGATATTCCGCCGAATACCTCGTAACGTCTGTAGTCGTCAAGACCTTCAAAGCTCTTTTCTATCTTATCGTGGCATGCCTTGTAACCGCTGTTTGAGCATACAAACAGCCAGCGCTTGCCCATATAACCCATTTCTTCGTGAAATTTAAGCAGTGCATCTCTGCCCTGTACATATTTGAGCGGCTCACGCATCGCTCTGAGTCTTCCCATCATAAGTGAAACACCTCCGTAGAATGATATAAAATACAGACATTATTATCTGCTTTTATGACTAATTTATATCACTTTTTTATGGATATGTCAATATTTACGGACATTCCGATTTTTGATATGGGTATGCCGAATTTTCATTGCAAAGAGTAGAGGAGAAAAAACGTGATTGCATTTAGAATCAAAGTAAATTCAGTATCATTTGTTCGCTCCACAAATCGTTTGGATATATGGAAATTTCATCTTTGTGTTTTCGTATGATCCTTACAGGCTCGATGGTATTATCGTAAACATGCATTATGTCACATATTTTCATAAGTTCTTTAATGTTGCCAAGAGATTTGCTATACCGTGCTCTGATTGATTTTTCATCAACATTGTGTCCGCCTGAGGCAACTCTGGCTGACACTCTGGCAACGTTTACAGATGCATCTACAGTTAATATAAAAAAACACTTGATGAAATATCCCTCTTCTTTGGCTTTCTTCAGAATATCAAGTTTATAGTGTGAAGAAAGAACGTTTTCAAAAGTAAAATCTTCTTTTTGCTCAATAGATCGGTATCTCATTTTATCGGCAAGACGAGCCGCTTCCATATTATCCATTCCGGTAGCCGCAACTATATCATCAGCGTTTGTATATGTGCCGACCTTGTCAAAATATGTCGTAACGGTACTTTTACCTGAACCGTTAGGACCGGCAAAAACAAGAACCATCGGTTTTCTTTCAGACATATTTTTTCTCTCCGTCGGGTGTTGCTATATATGCTTGTTTCCTTTGCTTATCATACATTGCAATCGGTTTTTTGCAAGTGGTCGCACGGTTGATAGCTGCTCTTACAGCTTCACGGGCTCTTTTGTCCATTTCGGCATCATTTGCTGAAACTGAATGTTCAGGGCTCTCTTTAGTTATAACTGTGATTGTCTGCATATTGTCAAACTTAATTGTTTTTTTCATAAATTTCTCCTCCTTCTGAAAGAGTGAAAATATCCGGCGGTTATCTGTCGGTCGTGCTTTTGTACGGCATAATCCGCTGACGGCGGATTATGTGCCTAAGGTTATTATAACATATAATATCCGGGTATTCAACAAAATGAGATGCTTAAATATCTGTTTTGCCAAAAACATAAAACAAAAAACCTCGCAGATCTCTCTGCGAGGCTTTGTGGTGACCCGTACGGGAATCGAACCCATGATTCCGCCGTGAAAGGGCGATGTCTTAACCGCTTGACCAACGGGCCGTAGAAATGGTAGCGGCAGTCGGATTTGAACCAACGACACCCTGGGTATGAACCAAGTGCTCTAGCCAACTGAGCTATACCGCCATATCTTTCTGTTTTTTGTCACTCTGTATCAGCGACTTTTATATTATATCACAGCGTTTTATGTTTGTCAACACTTTTTTTAAAATTTTTTCGATTTTTTTGAAATTTTTAAAACGCTGTGATTTTGTATATAAAACGGGAATAATCAGACCTCTGCGTACCGGTTTCTGCCGGTTTCAAAAATGTTGCCGCCGACAGCGTCGATCGCAACTATAAGAGGGAACTTGTCGAAAGTCAGCTTTTTTACGCTTTCGCAGCCGAGATCTTCAAATGCTATTACCTCACACTCGGTTATACATTGACAAGCGAGTGCTCCGCATCCGCCTATTGCACAGAAATACACCGCACCGTTGCGTTTTATTGCGTCAACTACTGCGGGCTTGCGTTCACCCTTTCCTATCATTGCAGACAGCCCCATATCAAGCAGCAGAGGAGCGTAGGGGTCCATTCTGCCTGATGTTGTAGGACCGCATGAGCCGATAGCCATACCTTCTTTAGTACCTGTAGGTCCTGCATAGTATATGGCAGCACCGTCGATTTCAAACGGGAGCTTGCCACCCTCTTCAATAATCTGTTTTATGCGCTTGTGTGCAGCATCGCGTGATGTATATACAGTACCGCTGAGTTCTATTTTATCTCCGGCTCTGAGAGTCTTTGCCTTTTCTTTAAGTTCGCTTGTATTAAGTTCCAAAGTGGTTCTCCTTGTTATTTTACCCATTTATTATGCCGGAAAGCAAACACTTTCCGGCATATGATATTTACTATTAATTAAAGATCGAAGAAGCCGACATTGTCTGAGCTCATCTCATCATCGTCATCATCGCCGTTTAATCCTTCCATCATCTTAAGATCCCATGAGGGGTCATACTGTGCGGTGTTGGAGGTCATATTATCGTTGATGCCGCCGAGCATAGAGGAATAATCAGACATATCGATCTTTTCTTCCTTTGCTGGTGCCGCAGATGCTGCAGGATCGTCGAACGAAGATGTCATTCCGTCGTCGTCGGCTGTTTCTTTGCGGGCAGGAGGAGGCGTTATAGTCATACCGTTCATCTGAGCCTCAAGATCCTTCCAGGGATCGTTCACCTTTTCTTCCTTGCCGGCAACACCCATTGAACGGCTTTCATTCAGCTTTTCCTTGGGTTTGTTACTGCCACGGTCGGCTATGCGTTCGGATTGTGCCGGAGCATCCGCAAGTAAATCACTGAAATCATCCGCCGCAGGAGCAGGTTCTTCTTTTACTTCGGGTGCAGGTGCGGGAGCAGGCTCTTCTGCGAGCAAATCGCTGAAATCATCTGCCGCAGGAGCAGGTTTTTCTTTTACTTCGGGTGCAGGTGCGGGAGCAGGCTCTTCTGCAAGTAAATCACTGAAATCATCTGCCGCAGGAGCAGGTTCTGCTTTTACTTCGGGTGCAGGAGCAGGAGCAGGCTCTTCTGCAAGTAAATCACTGAAATCATCTGCTGCAGGAGCAGGTTCTTCTTTTACTTTGGGTGCAGGTGCGGGAGCAGGCTCTTCTGCAAGCAAATCGCTGAAATCATCTGCCGCAGGAGCAGGTTCTTCTTTTACTTTGGGTGCAGGTGCGTGAGCAGGCTCTTCTGCAAGTAAATCACTGAAATCATCTGCTGTGGGAGCAGGCTCTGAATTCGGTGCAGTTGCTGCAACGGGTTCTTCTGTGAGAAGTTCTGCCACATCGTTTGTAACAGCAGGAGTTTCCTCTACAAGAAGATCACCTGTGTCTACATTGTCTGCTGAAATATCGTCATCGCCGGAAACTATCTCAAAAGAGCTTAACAGACCGTTGTTGTCTGCAAGCAGATCGTCAATATCATCGCTGTCATTTGCCTGTTTGGGCATATCAAGCTTAAGCTCGAAGCTGTAAGGCTCAACACTCATAGGAATATATGCTTCAAGCTCGCTTGCATCGAATCCGCCGATGTTTTCAAGCTCTGCTCTTGCGCTGTTCAGTTCTTCATCATCGGACAGCTTTTCTTCCTGAGCATTTTCGGCTTCTGCTATCGGCACTTCTGCGTTTTTAGCTTCTTCAACAGCTTTGGAAACCGCATCGTTAAGAGCATTAACCTCATCGGAAGCCTTATTTCCGGCTTCGTCCATTGCTGCGGCTATTGCGCTCTGAGCATTTGCAATCGCTTCATTCAAAGCACTGCTTACTGTAGCAAGCACAGTGGAAATATCGACCGCAGGAACGGAAGTTCCGCCTGATGTCACGGTGCTTGCGAATGTATTTGCCTTTTCAAGCACAGACTGTTTATAATCATATGTTTTCTGTACCGTATCGGCAAAGTACGCTTTTGCGGCTGTTATTATCTCTTCCGCTTTCTTCTGAGCGTCTGCGACTACTGCGTTTGCATCGGCATTTGCCTTGGCTGAGATTTCTGCAAGCTGTGCAGGATCTATTGTGCCGCCGCTGTGCTTTGCTTTGTCAATCTTAGCCGCCGCCTGCTTTTTGAACTCGGTAAATTCTTCGTTCAGTGCAGAATATTTGTCCTGCATAACGTGCAGTTCTTTTTCTGTCTGTGCAAGCTTGCGTCTTTCGTCAAGAACCTGCTTTCTGCTTTCGAGGATCTGTGCGTCAAGCTCGGCTTTTTTCTTCTCAAGCTCTGCTGTAAGTTCGTTGCCGGAACTTTCATCTGCCTGATGTTTTTCTTCCAGCGCTCTTTTCAGCTCGTCATTTTCTTCTTTAAGGGCTTTGCGCTCTTTATTATGCTGTACTATGTATGCCATTACTTCGTTTTTATCGAAGCCTAGAGGCGATGTTTTAAATTCTCCGTTAGTTGATGCCGGTTTTTTCTGGTCAGCCATTATCTTACCCCCTGAAAATCTGATTATTGTTATTATAACAAAAATAATCCGTTAATTCAATAGCGAATTGTAAAGTTTTATCAATTACCCAAAAAAGAGAGCCGCTATTGGTGATTTTAACGAAAATTTACGGTCTGCTATTGTATTTTATCATTTTGTAGTGTATAATAGTGTAAACAACTTTAAAATTATTTCGGTTTTTTGAAGATATTAACGAAAGGACTGATATTTTATGATCGATAAAACGATGCCGTTTTCACTCAAAGATGAAAGAGAAAACGAGATGAAGGAAATACTGACGACTGTTTACGGTGCGCTCAAGGAAAAGGGCTATAATCCGATAAATCAGCTTGTCGGCTATATTCTGTCCGAAGATCCTACCTATATAACTACATACAACAATGCCCGCAGTCTTATCCGTCATATCGACCGTGATGAGCTTTTACAGGCAATGGTAAAGACCTATCTCGGCAACTGACGCCAATAATTACAATGAATTGCAATCACCTCTTTACGGATACTATATCTGTAAAGAGGTGATTTTTTGTACAGAAAAATACTTGCTGTAACGGCTATGTCAATGCTGCTGTGCGGATGTACGTCCGGCAAGAACGTTGTCGGGCACAGCACCGGACGTGATGACATAGGAGGGCAGACGCCTGCAGAGGCGGCTCTGCTTACAGACAGCGCTGAAAAGGTATGCTACGGGCAGGGTTATGAAACAGACAGTGAAAACCGTCCTGTCGGAGCTATGCAGGCACAGGAGAAATACGGCGCATACGGCGGAGAATATATAGGCGATAAAAACGACAAGACAATATATCTTACCTTTGACGAGGGCTATGAAAACGGTTGTACCGGAAGAATACTCGATATTCTTAAAGAAAAGAATGTAACCGCAACATTTTATGTTACGCTTGATTATGTCAAGAGCAGTCCCGATCTTGTGAGCCGTATGATAAATGAAGGTCACGAGGTAGGAAATCATACCTGTACGCATCCGTCATTGCCGGATATAAGCGATGATATGGTATTTGAGGAGATACACGGACTTGAAAGCTATATTTCCGATAATTTCGGCGGTTATAAAACCGTCACAATGCGTCCTCCGCGCGGCGAATTTTCGGTAAGGACGTTACGCCTTGTAAAGAATATGGGTTACGACACCGTTCTGTGGTCATTTGCCTATAATGACTGGAATGTTGACGACCAGCCCGACAGTAAAAAAGCATACGAGCGTATAACCTCAGCCACGCACAACGGTGCAATCTATCTTCTTCATGCTGTGTCCGAAACCAACACGGCTATACTTGCCGATGTCATAGACTACTGGCAGGATAACGGTTATTCAGTGAAGAGTATAACAGAATAAAAAAACAGCATCGGCACATAATAATGCAAGCCGATGCTGTTTCACGGATAAAAAGAAAACGCCCCCGCAGGGGCGCTACGTTAAATCGTGGTTCTTAAACTTAGGAAACAGCGTTTAACTTCTTAGCAAGCTGAGATTTCTTTCTAGCTGCAGCGTTCTTGTGGATAATACCCTTTGCTGCTGCCTTGTCAACTGCTTTAACTGCAACCTTTACGTTGTCAGCATTAGTATCAGCGTCAACCTTCTTCAGAATTGTCTTAAGAGCGGTCTTGTCAGCCTTGTTACGAGCCTGCTTTGTAGCGGATACTAAAACTCTCTTCTTAGCAGATTTAATGTTAGGCACTTACGGCACCTCCTTCTATTCAGATCTACATATAATCATAGTTATATTTCACAATACGACTTATTATAGCACGTCCGATTTGAAATTGCAATAGTTTTTGCGATTTTTTTAAAAATTTTTCTCAGCGGAGGTCAATTTTATGAAGATGACAGGCAGAACAGAGCTTGCAAGTGAGTTCACCGCACAAAAAAACGGCATAGCCTGCGAAAGCTATGAACTTTACGGTGAAAAGATAACCGAGATCCTGATATCGGAAGCTGACAAAGCGGCTTTTAATCGTCCAAGCGGCAGATATTATATGATAGACAGCGCAGATGTGCCTTATGCCGACGGACAGATAAAGGCGCTTTGCACAGTGCTGAGAAAACTTCTGCCTGAGGGAAAATGTCTTGTTGCAGGGCTCGGTAATCCGTCTGTGGCGTCAGACAGCCTTGGGTGGAAAACGGCAGGAAAGGTGCTTGCCACGTCGCAGTTTGTTGAAAATATGCACAGCCCGGATGGGATAGGCAACGTTGCTGTCATACGCACCGATGTCGGCGCAAATTCAGGCATAGACAGCGTTTATCACACTGTATTCTGTGCAGAAAAGATAAATGCCGACTATATAATAGCAATTGACAGCCTTACCTGCGGTGACCCCGACAGGCTTTGCAGGACCATACAGATAACCGATACCGGAATATCTCCCGGCAGCGGCATAGGCGGAAGTAAAAAACAACTTGACCGTAAGACGGCAGGCATTCCGGTTATTGCTGTCGGAGTGCCGACATCTATGGAGTACGAGAACGGAAAGGACAGATTTTTTGTCACAAGGCATGATATAGACGCAGAAACGGCAAGATATTCGCATATAATTTCGACAGCGATAAACCGTACTCTTTGTCCGTCGCTTTCAGCGGAAGATGTTACAATGCTGATGAATTATTCGTGAATAAAAGAACGTACCGTATCATAAGCTTTATCGGAAGTATTGAAAGGATGGTGCTTATGAACAGCAAAAAAAGCAAAGGTGTTACAAGGATCGCCGTAGCGGGAATTGCCGCGGCGGTAATTTCATTTACGCTGACGGGTGTTGCGGAGAATGCTGTCAGCGGTGCATTGCAAGGAAAAGATATCGCATCGGGACTCAAACGGCTTACGGTGCTCAGCGCAACGCTTGCTATGCCGATCGGCAATTATGACGGAAATGAAAAAAATATCAGCAATGATACAGCTTCGCAGGACAAGCCGCAAAGCTCTGCGGGGGGAACGTCATCAGCCGGCGAAACGAAACAAGCTTCGGGGGATGAGAGTATGTCTGAGCCGAATACACCGAGCGTTACGGAAAGCGAACCGACAGAATCGCTTGTGCCTGCTCTCGCTCCGGTTGAAAGCAGGACGGGACTTATTTCGCTCAATATAAGAAAGGACAAGGACGACCTCGCTTCATATACGGCGAAGGACGGAGCAACCGAAGAAAAGCATTATGGGAAAATTACAGGCGACAATGTGATAGATCTGGAACACGGTCAGGTGCGTAACTGCACAAAGATATCAAATAACGTTCTGCTTACAGAGGGAACTAAAAGACCTGAAATTAAGATAGACGGCGGAAACGAACCGCAGGTGCTGATAATACATACGCATACGACCGAGAGCTATGAGCGTGACAGCGACGGATATTATGATACAGCGTATCATGGGCGATCGTTGTGTCCTGCAAACAGTGTGGTAGGAGTAGGAGCTGTGCTCGCCCAGACGCTCTCCGATAACGGTATCGGCACTATTCATGACGGTACGGTATTTGACGACCCGGTATACGATAATTCGTATACAAGGAGCAGAGAACGCATAGAGGAAATACTGAAAGAATATCCATCGGTAAAAGTGGTACTTGATATACACCGTGACGGCATAGCGGACGGTGATGTGAGAATAGCGCCTGTAACGGAGATAAACGGGAAAAAAGCCGCACAGATAATGATAATATGCGGTTGTGACGACGGCACGGGAATACTTCCCGATTATATGAATAATCTCAGGTTTGCAACATATCTGCAAAACGGTATCGAAGCCGATAACGAGGGCCTGACACGTCCGATGCTGTTTGATTACCGCTTTTATAATCAGGATCTCACGAGAGGTTCGCTGGTTATAGAATTCGGAGCGCTTGCAAATGACATAAGTCATGTCAGATATTCAGCCCGGCTTGCGGGAAAGAGTATTGCAGATCTGCTGAAAGGTCTTGAATAAAAATAACAGCCACGATTTTCTGTCGTGGCTGTTCAGACTGTCGAAAAACTTCTTAATTATTAAAAAATTGGGGTCGCAGGGGCGAAGCCCCCGACAGGGTCTAGGGGCGGTAGCCCCAGTAATATAGCCCCTTCCCACGGGGAAGGGGTTTGGGGTTAGGGATAGAGAATTTGCTCCATTTTTATAAAAATGGACTTTTTCTACAAGCTGAACAGCCACGATTTTCTGTCGTGGCTGTTGTCGTTTTAATATTACAGCTAATAGTTTAAGCGATTGCCAATGCAGTCACGCTGAATACGCTCGGACCGTCTGTAGTCTTGGGAACGATCTTTACAGTGTGTTCGCCTGCTGCGTCAAAGCTCTTGATCTGCGCGCACTCAACATAGTTGCCCCAACCGCCTGTGAAGTCGGCGTTGAGTGTTATTGCGAGCTCATCGTCAATATAAACATCGGCTGAGCAGCCTGCCTTGGTGTACTTTCCGTAAAGTATACCGATCTCCTTTGCGTTTACCTTGAATGTAAGATCAGTTGAGCTTAAGTCTGTCTTGTTTGAGCCCTTGAAGAACCAGTAGCCGTCAAAGCCGCCGAAGTTTGCTTCGTTGGTCTTGAACTCACCGTTCATTGTTACAGCGTCGCCTGCCTGTGCAAGAGTGAGGAGTGAACCGTTTTCAAACGACGCGTTTGTAGCGGGAGTTGAGAAGTCGCTCTCGTTGCCGCTTATGTTATCAACGTCCTTGTCAACATCGGAAATGTAAGCCTGAAGAAGCTGAGAAACTATCTTGTGACCGGGTACGTTGGGGTGGATATTATCGTCCGAGATATCCTTCCATACTATGTCGCCGTGCTTGATAGTATCAAGAATGGTGTTTCTGTATGAGATCATAGGCAGATCGTAGTGCTTTACGATCTCTGCGTGCTGTTCCTGGAAGCTTGTTCCGTCTTCCTGGGTTGTAGCTACAGTGATTATTGCAGGGTTGGTCGACGACTTCCAGATAGTTCTGAGAAGGCTGTCATAAGAATCCTTGTTGCGCTCTGTAAATTCTGTAGTATCATTTACCGAGAACTCAACGAATACGAGATCGGGGTTCTTTGACAGAAGATCTGTCGTTACTCTGTGTACGCCTATGTATGAACCTGTAGCGCCGATTCCGGCATTTATATAGTTGACCTTTGCGCTTGAATATGTCTGTTGTAACCAGTCGGCGGTAAGCTTTGCGTAGCAAAGTTCGTCGCCTGCGCTTGTACCCTGAGTAATGGAGCCGCCGATGAAGCCTACCGTTACTTCTTCACCGTTTTTCAGCTTCTTTATTACGTTTGCAAGTCTTACCTTGTTGCCCTCGTTAAGACGTGACATATCGATCATATGCTGTGTCAGATCGCCATCGAGAGTGTACTTTGTATAATTTGCTTCCAAATCCTTTGACTCCTCCTGTGAATTGTTGTCTTTGCTTTCTTCTGCGCCGTTATCGGAGCTTTCTTCTGCGGAAGATGCGTCTGCCGATGTCTGTGTACTTGTGTCTGAGCTTTCCGCAACCGATGAAGCGGAGGTGCTATCGCTGCTGCTTGTCGCATTGCCTGCGCAACCTGTTACAGATACCGCAAGAGCGGCTGTAATGAGTATCGCAAGTATTCTTTTCTTCATATTACTGCCTTTCTTTAAACAAATTTAAGTCATGTTAAGCGATTTTTAGGTAATCGCTTACACAAATATATCACTATTTTTACCGAATGTCAAGAAAAAACGGTAAAATTTTCTGAGCAATATTTACATAATTCTGTTGAAAACTATACCGCAATATGTTAAAATAAATATAAACCGATTTAATTTCGGCACTATGATAATTTAAGCGAGGAATTAAATAAATGACTGACAAGAAGATAATAAGCCCTGCAAATGAGGCATTCTCATACATGGGAAGAATTGACTTTTCAAAACCGGACAGCCCGTTGTTCATTTACGCAGGCAGTATGGTCAGCGCAAAGTTTACCGGCACTTCGGTAGGTATGATGATTTTTCCGCACCTTATATATAAGGTTACCTGGATAGGGGCGATAGTTGACGGCATTCAGTACAAGTTCGACCTCAACCATTCCGACACTCCGGTATATATACCGATAATCGACGGACTTGAGGACGGTGAGCATACTATTACCATATTCAAGAGAACAGCCGGTTCGCACCACTATTTCAACTTCTGCGGACTTATGATCGACAGTAACGCGGAAGTAAGACCCGAAAACCATAAATATGATATGAATATCGAGGTTTACGGCGACAGCGTTTCGGCAGGCGAGGTAGTAGAGGCTGTAAACTATTGCGAGCATACCGACCCCGAGCATATCAACCAGTTCGACAACAGTTGGTTTGCATATTCTCTCCAGCTTGCAAGAAAACTGAACGCCCGCATCAACTGCAACGCACAGGGCGGAATTTCGCTCATCAACGGCGCAGGATATTTTGATAATTATATCGGTATGGAAACCGTTTATAAGCAGATGGGCTATGAGCCTCACTTTGAGCTTACCGAATGGGATTTTTCACGCTACACTCCCGATTATATTATAATCGCATTGGGTCAGAATGACGCAAACCCCGACCCTAAGCGTATTTACGAAAAAGAATACCGTGAAAAGTGGAAGACCGTATATAAGAATATGGTGCTTGATCTTAACGAAAAATACGGCGGCAAGGCAAGGTTTATCGTTATAACCACAGTACTTATGCACGAGCCTACATGGGACGATGCTCTTGACGAAATAGTGAACGAGCTTGCAATGGATAATGTAAAACGTTTTAAATTCAGAAGAAACGGTGCGGCAACGCCCGGACATCCCCGTATCCCCGAGCAGACAGAGATGGCTGACGAGCTGTACGGCTTTATAACCGGATGGGAAAGCTGATTGTCAATCTGCACAAAAAGATAGGTTGAAACAAGGCACAATTCATAAAATCGGCACAAATCTATTGAAAACTTTTGGGAATTGTGCTATTATTAAAAAAGTAAAATAAAATGTTAGGAGTATCTGTTATGGCTATTAATGTGCCTAAGGAATATGAAGTTCCCCTTTATCTTTTCCATCAGGGAAAGAACGCCGAAGCATATAAGCTGTTCGGCTCTCATTTTGTCGAAAAAGACGGCGTGAGAGGCGTTGTTTTCAGAGTATGGGCACCAAAGGCTGCTGATGTCAGCGTTGTAGGTGATTTCAATCACTGGAACCGTGAAGAAAGCTATATGAAAAAAATCAGCGACGGCGGTATCTGGGAGCTTTTTATCCCCGGACTCAAGAAGTTTGATAATTACAAATACAGCATAAAGACCGAAAGAGGACAGATAAAACTGAAGGCCGATCCCTACGGCTACCATATGGAAACACGTCCCAATACCGCATCAAAGGTGTATGATATTTCCGGCTACAACTGGAAAGATTCAAAGTGGATGGACGAGAAGAAGACGAAGAACGTATACCGTTCTCCTATGAATATATACGAGGTACACCTCAACTCCTGGTTTACAAAAACCGATGAGGAGGAGCTGTTCAGCTATATGCAGCTTGCGGAAAAGCTCGTTCCTTATGTTAAGGAAATGGGTTATACCCATATCGAGATGATGCCGATAGCCGAGTTCCCGTTTGACGGTTCGTGGGGATACCAGCAGATAGGCTATTACGCTCCCACATCACGTTTCGGCACTCCCTCTGATTTTATGGAATTTGTAGATTACTGCCACACTCACGGAGTAGGCGTGATACTCGACTGGGTACCGGCACATTTCCCTAAGGATGCGGCGGGACTTTACGAGTTTGACGGCGATTACTGCTACGAATATTCCGACCCCAACAAGCGTGAGCATTATAACTGGGGTACAAGAGTTTTCGACTGGGGCAAGCCCGAGGTACAGTCGTTCCTTATTTCAAACGCTAACTACTGGCTTTCCGAATATCATATAGACGGTCTGCGTGTCGATGCGGTAGCTTCTATGCTTTACCTTGACTATGACAGGCAGGGCGGAGCGTGGACACCTAATAAGAACGGCGGTAACGAGAATCTTGAGGCTGTTGATTTCCTTCAGAACCTCAACTCCTGCCTTTTCTCACGACACCCCGGACTTCTGATGATAGCGGAAGAATCGACCGCATGGCCTATGGTTACAAAGCCGGTCGATATAGGCGGTCTTGGTTTCAACTTCAAGTGGAATATGGGCTGGATGAACGATATGCTTTCGTATATGTCAATGAGCCCCGAGTACAGACAGTACAACCATGACAAGCTGACTTTCTCGTTCTATTACGCATTCTCCGAAAACTACATACTGCCGATTTCACACGATGAGGTGGTTTACGGCAAGTGTTCAATGCTTGACAAGATGAGCGGACCGAGAGAAAAGCGTTTTGCATCTCTCAGAACGTTCCTTGCATATATGACAGCACACCCAGGTAAGAAGCTGATGTTCATGGGTCAGGAATTCGCACAGTTCAAGGAATGGAATTACAAGACAGGTCTTGACTGGGATATTCTGAAATTCCCCGAGCATTCGCAGTATCAGTCGTTCGTAAAGGCTATGAACAAGTTCTATCTCGACAACAAGCCTTTATGGGAGATTGATTACGACTGGAGCGGCTTCAGCTGGATATCAAACGATGACAACAAGAACAGCGTAATAGTATTCAGACGTATTGCGTCAAACGGTGACGAGCTTATCGCAGTATGCAACTTCCTGCCGAATGAACACGAGCAGTACAGCTTCGGCGTTCCTTACTATGCCGACTATAAGGAAGTGTTCACGACGGACGATAAGAAGTTCGGCGGCGACAGCGACGGCAACGCTTCATATACCGCACAGTGCGAGGGTATGCACGGACTTGAGTATTCAATAACAATGAAGATACCCGCAATGTCCGCAGTATTCCTCAAGCCCGTCAACAAGCGCAGCCCCGAAAGCGACAAGCCAAAGCTCGAAAAGGCAGAAAAAACTGCAAAAACCGCAGAGAAAAAGGCTGAAACGCAGGCACAGAAAACGGCACAGAAAACTGCCGTAAAGCCAGGCACTTCTGCAAAGAAACCTGCGGCAAAGAAAGCAAATACGGCGAACCGTAAGAAAAACGGCAAAGCTAAGAAATAAATAACGGAGGAACTTATTTATGAAACATGTAAAAAAGGAATGTGTAGCAATGTTGCTCGCAGGCGGTCAGGGAAGCAGACTTTACGCTCTGACAAAGGATATGGCAAAGCCTGCCGTTCCTTACGGCGGTAAATACAGAATCATTGATTTCCCGCTTTCAAACTGCGTAAACAGCGGTATTGACACAGTAGGCGTACTTACACAGTATCAGCCTCTGGTGCTTAACGAATATATCGGCAACGGTCACCCCTGGGGACTTGACAGAGTTCACGGCGGCGTTCATGTACTGCCCCCTTATGAATCGTCATCGGGCAAGTCGTGGTATGAGGGTACGGCAAACGCTATTTATCAGAATATCAGCTTTATCGACAGATACAACCCCGAATATGTTGCAGTGCTTTCGGGCGACCACATCTACAAGATGAACTATAACAAGATGCTCGAATTCCACAAGGCACATAATGCAGACGCTACCATAGCCGTTCTTGAAGTGCCGTGGGAGGAAGCACCTCGTTTTGGCATAATGAGCGCAGACGAGAACGATGTGATTTACGAATTTGCGGAGAAGCCCGCACAGCCTAAATCAAACCTTGCCTCAATGGGCGTTTACATATTCTCTTGGCAGAATCTGAAAAAGCACCTTATCGCCAACGAAAATGACGAGGGCGCAAGCAAGGACTTTGGTAAGAATATTATCCCTGCAATGCTGGCAGAGGGCAACAAGCTCGTTGCTTATCACTTTGACGGCTACTGGAAGGATGTCGGAACTATCGACAGCCTGTGGGAAGCAAATATGGATCTTCTTAATCCCAACGTTCCTCTGGAGCTTCACGATTCAAGATGGAGAATTTATTCGAGAAACCCCGTAATGCCTCCTCATTACGCAAGCCCCGAGAGCGTTATCCAGAACTCTCTTATTTCTGAGGGCTGCAACATTGAAGGTCACATAGACTTCTCTGTACTGTTTGCAGGCGTAACTATTGAGCCCGGTGCAGTCGTGCGTGACAGTATCATAATGCCTAACACCACGATAAAGAAGGGTGCAGTAGTTGAATATGCTATTGTCGGCGAGGATTGCGTAATAGGTGAAAACGTCAAGGTCGGTGCAAGACCCGAGTCTATCGAGGACAAGGATACATGGGGTGTTGCGGTAATCGGACACGGCGTAACAGTAAGCGACAATGCGGAGATCAAGCCCAAGGCAATGATCTCGGCTGATGTGTGAACGGGAGGAGAAAAGAGAAATGGCTAATATGGCAAATGTACTCGGTCTGATTTTCGCTAATATGCACGAGCAGAGCGTAGCCGATCTTACAAAGCAGCGCACACTTGCAAGCGTGCCTTTCGGCGGCAGATACAGAATGATAGATTTCCCGCTGTCAAATATGGTTAACAGCGATATTGACAACGTAGGTATTATCACAAAGGACAACTACTTATCGCTTATGGATCACTTAGGATCGGGCGATGAATGGGATCTTTCAAGAAAAACAGGCGGTATGCACCTGCTTCCTCCTTACGGAAACAGCAACGCTCTTTACAGAGGCAGACTTGAGGCTATGGCTCAGGTAAAGCCTTTTATCGAAAGCTCAAACGCAGAATATGTACTGCTTTCAGATGCAGATGTAGTGGCAAATATCGACTACAGACCTATAATTGATTTCCACGAGAAAAACGGCGCAGACATTACTGTTGTATACGGCAGAGGAACATTCACAACAGAGCAGACAATGACAAAGACCGTTCTTGCTGTAAATTCCGACAACGTTATATATGATGTTCTTATCCGCCCTGAGATCAGCGGCGAACACAATGTCAGCCTTAATATGTTCGTTGTAAGCAAGGACTTCCTGCTCAACGAGATCCGTGACGCAGAAAGCCGCAATCTCTACAGCTTCGAGGTAGACGTACTGCAGAAGAAGCTCCACGAGATAAAGGTACTCGGCTACAAGTTCGACAAGCCTTTCGCACAGATCGACAGTATGGATACATACTTCAAAACAAATATGAAGCTTGTTGACAAGAGCCTGCGTGATCACCTCTTTATGAGCGACGCTCCTATCTATACAAAGGTAAGAGATGACGCCCCTGCAAAGTACGGCATTGACGCAGATGTCAAGAATTCTCTTGTTGCCGACGGCTGCGTTATCGAGGGTACGGTTGAGAACTGTGTTCTGTTCAGAGGCGTAAAGATTGAAAAGGGCGCAAAGGTCAAGAACTGCATACTTATGCAGGATACGACAGTAGGTGCAAAGGCTGAGATGAACTTCGTCATCACAGATAAGAACGTTACTATCAGCGAGTACCGTTCGCTTGCAGGAACAGAAACTTATCCCGTATTTGTAAATAAGGGCGCAACGGTTTAAACCAAAAACTTTAAAATGATTCCCCTCACTGCAAAGTGAGGGGAATTTTGCTGTATTTTAATCTTTTAGCACAATTTTAATTTTCTTGAATTTCCTTTTTGTTTACGCAACAATATTGTCCATATCATATTAAATTCGCAGGTGATAAAATGAATGTTGAATTTGACATATCCGATGTTGTACGGAATGTATCGGGATAAAGGCTGAGAAATAATTACGCTGATTGCTCTTGGCAAAGGGAAACAAGCTGTTTTTACGCTTTTTATCGGTTTTAATAAAATTTTTCACTTTCCCTATTGACAACGGCGGATAAATGTAGTATAATCATCAGGTAAATTAAATTGTGAAACAAAAGCAGAGAAGCACTCTCACCCATTTACGCCGAAAGGTTGTTCAATGAGGTAATTACAGAAATTCCCGACGGATTATCAGTTTAATTCCGTCTGTAATATTTGTACAGCGTGAGAGAATCTGCATAGCAGTTTATCACGCTTTTTGTTTTGCATAAAACAATTTGTTTTCAGAAAGGCGGTGCTTTACAATCAGCACAAAAGAACAACTCATCAACGAAGAGATAAATGAAAAAGAGGTCCGTGTGATCGGAGCTGACAATGAGCAGCTCGGCATTATGTCTTCGGCGCAGGCTCTTGATATGGCGATTGAGGCTGACTTAGACCTCGTGCTTATCGCTCCTTCCGCTACTCCTCCGGTATGTCGTATAATGGATTACGGCAAGTTCCGTTTTGAGCAGTCAAAGAAGGAAAAGGAATCTAAAAAGAACCAGAAACAGGCTGAGCTTAAAGAGATACAGATGTCGCTCAATATCGACACCAACGACTTTAACACGAAGGCTAATCAGGCTATAAAGTTCCTTAAAAACGGCGACAAGGTTCGTATCAAGGTTCGTTACAGACGAGCAAGAGAGCTGTCACATGTAAATCTTGGTGAGGAGCTTATGCAGAGAGTTCTTGAAGCTGTTTCAGAGTACGGCGCATGCGAAAAGCCTGCTAAGCTTGAGGGCAGAAACTATATGGCAGTTGTAGCTCCCAAGACAGCGGCAAACGGCAAGAAAGCAAAGAAGGACGCCGATAAACCGGCGGAAAATAAATAAGGAGGATTCCACTCATGGCAAAGAAGATCAAGATCAAAACCCACAGCGGTGCTAAAAAGCGTTTTAACATCTCCAAGAACGGTAAGGTCAAGTACCAGAAGACAAACCGTCGTCACAGACTGACACAGAAGGCTACAAAGAGAAAACGTATCAATCGTGCAGCAGGATACTGCGACAAGACGAACGTTGCAGAAGTTAAGAAGCTCATACCCTACAAATAAAAACTAACTGCGACCGTTTCGGCGCAATATTCACTATAGGAGGAATTTAACGATGGCTCGTATTAAAGGTGCATTAGCAACTCGTAAGAGAAGAAATAAAACATTAAAGCTGGCAAAGGGCTACTGGGGCGGCAAGAGCAGACTTTTCAAGACTGCCAAGGAAGCTGTCTGGAAGTCAGGTCAGTACGCTTACATCAGCAGACGTTTAAAGAAGAGAGATTTCAGAAAGCTCTGGATCGCAAGAATCAACGCTGCTTGCAAGATGAACGGCACTAACTATTCAACATTCATCAACGGTTTAAAGAAGGCTAACATCGGTCTTAACAGAAAGATGCTGTCAGAAATCGCTATCAACGATCCCGCAGGTTTTACTGCACTTGTTGAGAAGGCTAAGGCTGCTCTTTAAGAGAAAACAACACGCCCACATTATTATGGGCGTGTGATTTTTTATATTTGAAGTGTCAGCGGCAGATTAAAAGGCATAAAATATACCCGACTGTAAGTCGGGTATATAAATCCTTTTAATACATATCCTTGCTGTGGTGCTTGTAGTAGAAGACGTAGCTTCCTATTGCGCCGGCAACTACAAATATGAATGTAACAATAAGGCGGTTCAGTAAATTGCCGGACAATTCGGCATACTGCATTGAATATTTTGCTAGGTTGTCAAGTATTCCGAAAATATTGACAACAGTGCCTGCTTCCTGTTCTTTCAGGAATATCTGGAACAGATACGCAAAACCGTTTGAAAGCACCCAACCTGCAAATGTAAGTATTGCTGTTAACACGCAGTCGATAGTTCTCAGCTTCTTTGAGAACACAGTATAGAGCGATATTACTGCGGCAGACATTATAACGCCGCCTATCCAGCCGACAAGGTCCGACATCATAATAAACACAACGAATATGGCACAACCGATCAGAAGTCCGAGTATACCGCCGAGCAAGCCTTTTATCGTACCTTTTACATCGAACGGAGGACGGACAGTCCCGTCTGAACGTCTGCGTCTTGTGAGTATCTCATAGTCTTCCAGTTCAAGTACCTTTGCGACCTGTATAGGTGTTGAACTGCGCATTTCACTTTTTAAATAGGCAGTGAGTTTTTCCAAAAATTCAATGAGTAACGGCAGATTTTCCTGCATGAGATTGTATCCCTTGCAGTAAATGTTGACGCAGCCGTCAACGTTTTCAACGCCGAGCATTGTTTTCTTGGGAAAGCGCTCAGCCATAGTGTATATCCTGCCGAACTGCCGGTCGGTTATCACTGCGCCGCACACTATGTCAAATCTGTGCTTTTTATCGTTGTCAAAAACTACGACAGGAACACCGTTCTTGACTCCGCTCAGTGTTGCGGTTTCGGGATCGTATTTAAGTCCTGTTTCCTTTTCAATAAGGCTTAGCTCGGAAAATATCATGAAATTTAAGTCCTTTCTTTACCGTACACGGTTAAAGAAATTTTAGCATAACGACCGATAAAAGTCAAGAAACTCAATATTAAGGAGAAATATGGAAATCACTTCAAAGCAGAACAGTTATATAAAGGAATACAGAAAGCTGGTCGAGCAGAGAAAATACCGCAGACAGTCGGGATTTTTCCCTTGTGAAGGAGCAAAACTGGCTGTTGAAGCAGTAAAAAGCGGTTGTACCTTAGGTGAAAACGCTTATGTTACTGTGTCGGCGGAAGAGAAATATCCCGATGTTGTGGATATGCTGAGAGAGCAGTGTAAGGTTGTCGGAATTTCTGAAGAGGTTGCCGACAGCATTTCCGACACAAAATCGCCGCAGGGAATTTTTATTACAGTAAGACATCTTGACAAAATTCTGAATTTAAGTACAATAGATAGTAGCAGACAGTTTATAATATTGGAAAATTTACAAGATATGGGTAATATTGGCACGATAATACGTTCCTGTGACGCATTTTCTATTGATGGGGTTATACTTGCCGGTGATTGCGCAGACGTGTTTGCACCCAAAACGGTAAGAAGTGCGATGGGTTCGCTGTTCAGACTGCCGATATACTGCTGTGATACCGAAGAAGCAATAACGCTTTTGCAAAAGGGCGGATTTACCGTGTATTCGGCGGAGCTTTCGGACAGGTCGGTGAAGCTGGGAGAAGAAAAGCTGCCTCAAAAGACCGCTGTCGTTATCGGCAACGAGGGCAACGGGGTCAGCGATACCGTGAAAAAGCTGTGCGACAAGTCGCTGTTTATACCGATAAACAGTGCCGAGAGCCTTAACGCATCGGTTGCGGCATCGGTTATTGCGTGGGAAATGTCAAAGAGCAGAAAGTAATTTGATGTTAAACTCGGTTAATAATTGCAATTTATAATTTAGTGTTGAAATCGTGATGTTATTTATATGGCGAGGTATTATGCTCTGCCTTTGAATATCGGAATTTCAATTAACAATATAAAACAAAACCAATCAAGATAAAATGTTAAAAGGGTGCGGCGAAAGCCGCCCGCCGTACACAAGCTGTCGGCAATACGCAAACAGTTTAAAAGGCAAATTTGAACCGGCACAATGCCGTTTTGTTAAGACAAAATAAAAAAGCAAAGATAAAATGTTAAAAGGGTGCGGCGAGAGCCGCCCGCCGTACACAAACCGTAGCAATACGCAAACAGTTTGAAAGGCGAATTCGGAGCGGCACATTGCCGGAAGGGTGCGGCGAGAGCCGCCCGCCGTACACAAGCTGTCGGCAATATGCGAACAGTTTAAAAGGCGAATTTGAACCGGCACAATGCCGTTTTGTTAAGACAAAATAAAAAAGCAAAGATAAAATGTTAAAAGGGTGCGGCGAGAGCCGCCCGCCGTACACAAACCGTAGCAATACGCAAACAGTTTGAAAGGCGAATTCGGAGCGGCACGTTGCCGTGGAAAGGAAGACGAAAAATTTGTCCCATCTGGTAATAGTTGAGTCGCCTGCGAAGGCGAAAACAATTGAGAAATATCTCGGAAAGGATTATTCCGTAGTAGCATCTGTAGGTCATATCCGTGACCTGCCGAAGTCGAAGCTCGGAGTTGACGTTGACAACAACTTTGAGCCTAAGTATGAGAACAAAAAAGATAAGGCGGCTCTTATAAAAGAGCTTAAGAAAGATGCAAAGGCGTCTGACATAGTATATCTTGCGACCGACCCTGATAGAGAGGGAGAGGCTATTTCTTGGCACCTGGCACACGTCCTTGGGATAAGTCCGGACGCACCTGTGCGTGTAACGTTCAGCGAGATCACAAAGAGCGGTATCGAGGCGGGCATGAGCCATCCGAGAACGCTTGATATGGACCTTATCAACGCACAGCAGGCAAGACGTATACTTGACCGAATAGTGGGCTATAAATTAAGCCCGTTCTTATGGAAGAAAGTCAGACGAGGTCTTTCGGCAGGCCGTGTACAGTCGGTTGCGGTAAGGCTTATCGTTGACAGAGAGCAGGAGATAGAGAGCTTTGAGGCACAGGAATACTGGAGCATAGACGCAAAGCTGTTGTCCGCTTCGAGCAGACGTGCATTCCCTGCAAAGCTGACAGAGGTCAAGGGCGAGAAGTTCAAAGCGCTCAATAAAGAAGAAACCGACAAGGTGCTTGCTATGCTTGAAAACGGCGAGTTTATCATCACCAATATCAAGAACAGCACAAGAAAGAAAACACCTGCACCGCCGTTCACCACCTCTACCTTACAGCAGGAAGCGTCAAGAAAGCTGTCTTTCAACGCTAGACGTACAATGAAAGCGGCGCAGGAGCTGTATGAGGGCGTTGAGATACCCGATATGGGCGCAGTAGGTATCATAACCTATATGCGAACAGACAGCCTGCGTATTTCCGATGAGGCAAAAGCGGCTGCGGCACAGATGATAGAATCGACATACGGCAAGGAATATCTGCCCTCAAAGCCCAGAGTATTCAAGTCGAAGAACAATGCTCAGGACGCACACGAGGCTATCCGTCCGACAATAATCACGCTTACTCCCGAAAAGGTAAAGTCTGCGCTTTCGGGCGACCAGTACAAGTTGTATAAGCTGATATGGGAGCGTTTTATGGCGAGCCAGATGGAAAATCAGCTCCTTGATACAAAGGCGGTAGATATTACCTGCGGAGAGTGTCTGTTCAAGGCAAACGGATATACCGTGAAATTTGACGGCTTTACAAAGCTGTATGAAGAAAGCAAGGATAACGATGAAGAGGAGGGCGGCGCACTGCCTGCTCTTGAAGTAGGCGAAAAGCTGAAGGTAAAAGAACTTACGGGTAACCAGCACTTCACTCAGCCGCCACCGAGATATACAGAGGCGAGCCTTATCAAAGCGCTTGAAGAAAACGGCATAGGCAGACCGTCTACCTATGCGCCGACAATCGCTACAATACTTGACAGGCACTATGTTGAACGTGAGGCAAAGCAGTTAAAGCCGACCTCGCTCGGTATAGTTATTACCGACCTTATGAAAGGCCACTTTGAGCGTATAGTTGACGCAAAGTTTACCGCACAGATGGAAAGCGACCTTGATAAGATAGAAGCAGGCAAGGCTGACTGGGTGGACGTACTCGGCAAGTTCTATACAGGCTTTGACAAGATGCTTACAAAGGCTGAAAAGGATATGGAGGGCAAGAGGGTAAAGATACCCGATGAGCCTACCGATATAGTCTGCGACAAGTGCGGAAAGCCTATGGTCATAAAGATAGGACCTTACGGAAAGTTCCTGGGCTGTTCGGGATTCCCGGAGTGCAAGAATACAAAGAGAATAGTAAACGAAACAGGCGGACTTTGCCCGCACTGCGGCGGCAAGATGCTTGCGAAGAAGTCAAAGAAGGGCAAGCCCTTCTTCGGATGCGAGAACTACAAGGATTGCAATTTTATGACGTGGGATACCCCGCTTGCGGATAAGTGCCCTAAGTGCGGCTCGACACTGTTCAAGAAAGTCGGCAAGCAGGGTCAGGTATACTGCGCAAAGGACGGCTGCGGATATGTACGTCCTGCCGATGAGGATAAGAAGAACGAAAACTGATAAGGATAAGATAAATTGGATAAAACTACTGTTACCGTAATAGGCGCAGGTCTTGCGGGAGTTGAGGCGGCATGGGCGCTTGCGAACAGAGGCTTTCATGTAAGGCTGTGTGAGATGAAGCCGGAAAAGTATTCGCCTGCCCATAAGTACAAGGGCTTTGCGGAGCTTGTGTGCAGTAATTCGCTGAAAAGTGCGGATACCGCCAGCGCCTGCGGTATGCTTAAGGAAGAAATGCGTTATATGAACTCTGTGACGATGAGAGCCGCAGAGAAAACAAAGGTCGGTGCAGGCGGCGCTCTTGCGGTCAACCGCACGGAGTTTTCCGACGCTGTGACCGAAATGATAACTAATCACCCGTATATTGAGATCGTAAACGGCGAGATAACGGAGTTTCCCAAAAGCGATACCGTAATTGCGACAGGTCCGCTGACAAGCGATACATTCGCCGAAAAGATACAGGAGCGCTGTGGAAGTCCGCTCAGCTTCTACGATGCGGCGGCACCCATAGTTACCGCAGAAAGCATTGATATGAGCCTTGCGTTTTTCGCTACACGTTATGACAAGGGCGAGGCGGATTATATCAACTGCCCGATGACAAAGGAAGAATACGAAGCCTTTTATAACGAGCTTGTAAACGCAGAGAGCGTACAGCTGAAGAGCTTTGAGAATCTTAAAGTGTACGAGGGCTGTATGCCTGTAGAGGTGCTTGCAAAGCGTGGAATAGAAAGCGTCCGCTACGGCTGTATGAAGCCTGTGGGTCTTATCGACCCCAGAACGGGCAGACGGCCTTATGCGGTGGTACAGCTGAGAAAAGAAAACAACGAGGGTACGCTTTACAACCTTGTGGGATTCCAGACGAATCTTAAATTCGGAGAGCAGAAAAGAGTATTCTCGATGATAACCGGGCTTCAGAATGCGGAATTTGTAAGATACGGCGTTATGCACAGGAACACATTCCTTAATTCTCCCGGTCTGCTTGATAAGAATTTCAGACTTATCGACAGCGACAATATATATTTCGCAGGTCAGATGACGGGTGTTGAGGGATATGTCGAAAGTGCGGCATCTGGCATTATAGCCGGAATAAATCTTGCAAGGGCGCTTGACGGAGAAAAGCCGCTCGAACTGCCTGAAACCTGCATGACAGCGGCACTGGCAAGGCATATAAGTACGGAGAACAAGGACTTTCAGCCGATGGGGGCGAATATGGGAATACTTCCGCCGCTCCCCGAAAGGATAAAGGACAAGAAGCTGAGATACAGGACGATTGCGGACAGAGGACTTGAGGATCTGAGGAAAGCACTCTGCGAGCAGGGAATCGCTGCACAGCGGTAATGCGGTCTGTCTGTCTGTTTAGCAAAACAGCAAAACAGCAAAACAGCTTTTTGAACGGTCGGTGTTTTGATACGGGAGGGGCAAGCCCTCTATGAAAAACTAAAGGCAAAGCGATAAGTACCGGATTTTATACGAAAGGAAAACGGATCATGAAAATAGCTATAGACGCATTCGGCGGAGATAATGCACCGGACGAGGTAGTAAAGGGTGCGGTTGACGCTGTAAAGGAGTACGGAGTTGACATTGTGCTGACGGGCGACACAAAGAAGCTCGACGAGTGCTTTGAAAGACTGGGGCTTTCAAAGGATCATATCACATTTGAGCAGGCTGACGGAGTTATCGAGATAGAGGATAACCCCAAGATGATATTAAAGGAAAAGAAGAACTGCTCTATGGGCGTGGCTATGCAGATGGTAGCTGACGGCAGAGCGAACGCTATGATAAGTGCAGGCAGTACGGCGGCTCTTGTTATGGGCGGTACTCTTATAGTAAAGCGTATCAAGGGCGTAAAGCGTCCGTCACTGACACCTGTAATGCCCGGTCTTAATAATATGTATATACTGCTTGACGGCGGCGCAAACGTTGATTGCCGTCCTGATATGTTAAGGCAGTTTGCTGTTATGGGCAGTGTTTATATGAACAAGATAATGGGTGTTGACAACCCCAAGGTCGGACTGCTGAATGTCGGTGCAGAAGAAGAAAAGGGCAGGGAGCTTGAACAGGAAACTTACGCTCTGCTCAAAAACAGCACGCTGAATTTCACGGGCAATGTCGAGGCAAGAAATGCGGCTTTAGGCGAGGTCGACGTTGTTGTAACGGACGGCTTTACGGGTAACATCTACCTTAAAACAGTAGAGGGTATGGGCAAGTTTATGAAGGCTTCGCTCAAGAAGATATTCTTCCGCAACCTCGGCACAAAGATAGGCGCAATGTTTACTATGAAGGGCATCAAGGAAATAAGCAAGCAGATGGACTACAGGGAAACGGGCGGTTCTCCGCTTTTAGGTACGGCAAAGCCTGTGCTTAAGGCGCACGGCAGCAGTGACGCTCTTGCATTCAAGAACGCCGTAAGACAGGCCAAGGATTTCGTTGAGAGAAACGTTATCGCAGAGATGGAAAAGGTGCTGTCGGAAAATACGGAAGGTTGATTAATATCATTTGACAGCATAAAGAAGAACAGCCTCGCACGAGGGGTCAAGGGGCGTAGCCCCTGACAGGGATGTGGGGCGGTAGCCCCCATATATAAGCCCCTCCCATGGGGAGGGGTTGGGGTGGGGATAGTAAAAAAGCACTTAGTATTAATTGCTATGGTGCAACTATAAAGAAAGGTATTCTAATGACAGAGCTTGAACAGATAATAGGCTATACGTTCAAAAATCCTGAGCTTTTAAAAGAGGCTCTTACTCATTCGTCATACACAAACGGAAAACATCTGCGCAGTAACGAGCGTCTCGAATTTTTAGGCGACAGCGTGCTGAGCATTGTTGTGTCCGAGCATCTTTTTGAAAATCTTACTAATCTGCCCGAAGGACAGCTTACCAAGATAAGAGCAAGCGTAGTGTGTGAAAATGCGCTTTATCCCTTTGCAAGAAAAATAGATTTAGGCAAGTATATTTTTCTGGGAAAAGGAGAAGAACATACGGGCGGCAGAGATCGCCACTCGATACTGGCGGACGCATTTGAGGCGCTTATTGCGGCAATATATCTTGACGGCGGATTTGAAGCGGCAAGAAGTTTCATACTTCCGTTTATACCGCCGCTCGATAAGCTGAGCACGGGTAAATTCCTGCTCGGAGATTACAAGACGGTATTGCAGGAGATAATCCAGCAGAACCCGGAGGAACGTGTTACCTATGAGATAAGCGATGAAAGCGGACAGGCGCATAACAAGCAGTTTACGGCGAATGTGCTTCTGAACGGTCAGATAATAGGCACGGGTAAGGGTAAGAGCAAGAAGGAAGCGGAGCAGAGCGCCGCAAAAGAGGCTATAAGCCTTATGGGATATGAAACAAACTAACATTTCGGTATTTATACCGCATTACGGCTGTACGCATATATGCAGCTTCTGCAATCAGAAAACGATAAGCGGACACAGCGAGCCTGTCACTGAAAAGGAGCTTGAAAGCATACTTGAGGGACAGCTTGAAAATCTTAAAGACAGCGGTACGAAGGCACAGATAGCGTTTTTCGGCGGCAGCTTTACCGCAATAGACAGGGATTATATGATAAGACTGCTGACGGTAGCCAAGCGTTATACAGACGCATATCCTGAGCAGTATGACGGTATACGCTGTTCGACAAGACCGGACTGCATTGACGAGGAAATACTCGGCATTCTTAAAAGCTACGGCATGACGGCGATAGAACTTGGCGCACAGAGTATGAATGACGAGGTGCTGACAGCTAACCGCAGAGGTCATACGGCACAGGACGTAAGACGTGCCTCACGGCTTATAAAGCAGAGCGGATTTGAACTCGGACTTCAGATGATGACGGGGCTGTATAAGGACACGGAGCAATACTGCATTGATACCGCAAAGGAGTTTATCGCACTCCACTGTGACACGGTGAGGATTTACCCTACTGTTATACTGAAAAATACCGAGCTTGGCAGACTGCACGAGAGCGGAATGTATGACAGCTTTACCTTTGAACAGACAACAAGGCTCTGTGCAAGGCTGCTCGATATGTTTAACAAGGCAGGGGTCGCAGTTATCCGTATGGGGCTTCACGCAAGCCGTGATGTTGAGCAGGAAATGGTCGGGGGAGTATATCATCCGGCACTGCGTGAGATAGCCGAGAGCATATTGTATCTGGAAAAGATGAACGCTGTGTGCGAGGACGGGGGAAAATACGTCTTTTACACGGACAAGCGTAATATAAGCAAGATAATCGGGCAGGGCGGAGCTAACCGCAATGCGCTTTCACAGCGTGGAATTTCCTTTAAGATAAAGGAAGAGAAAGGCACGGATCTCCGTGCGGAGAGGATCGGTTGATGTTTTTTAAATCTATGGAAATATACGGGTTCAAATCGTTTCCCGATAAGACCATACTGCATTTTGACAAGAGAATGACCGCTGTTGTCGGAAGCAACGGCAACGGTAAAAGTAATATAAGTGACGCACTGCGCTGGGTAATGGGAGAGCAGGGCGCTAAAAGTCTGCGTGGAGATAAAATGGAGGACGTTATCTTTCACGGAACTGTACGCAGAAAGCCGATGGGCTTTGCGAGTGTAACGCTGACTATAGATAACTGTGACAGGGCGCTCAGGGTAGACAGTGACGAGGTGGTAATATCCCGTAAGCTGTACAGGAGCGGCGAGTCGGAATATAAGATAAACGGAGCAAAGACACTGCTCAAGAATATAAACGAACTGTTTATGGGTACGGGTCTTGGCCGTGACGGCTACAGCGTTATCGGTCAGGGCAAGGTGTCGGAGATAGTCGAATCGGGCGGAAGCAAGCGCCGTGAGGTTTTTGAAGAAGCGGCGGGCGTATCGAAATTCTTAGCGCAGAAAAAGGACGCAGAGAATAAGCTGAAGCGTACCGAGGATAATCTGCTCCGTATCCGTGATATAGCGTCGGAACTTGAAACAAGACTCCCTGTGCTTGAAAAGCAGGCGGCAAAAGCTAAAAAGGCGAAGGAACTGCTTTCGAGGGAAGAAGATCTTGATATAACGGTAAGTATGTACGAATTGTCCGCACTTGAAAAGACGATTTCGGAAGCGGAGGACAAATTACTTCTCAGCAAGGCGGAGTGTGAAAATCTCGACAGGGATATTGCAAAGCTGGAGGCTGAGGAAGAGGACAACAACAACCGCAGAATGACGCTCCGTGCAGAACTTGAAAAGCTGAAAGCAGGAAGTGACGAGGCTAAGGACCGCATAAGCGATATAAAGGCTGAGATTGCCGTACTGCGCAACGATATTTCACACGCAGAAGAAGCTATTGCGGAAACCGAAAAGCAGATAGAGGACGGCAAGAGCGGCAAGGCAAGGCTTGAAGAAGATAAAAAGAACCTTGAAAACGAGATAGAGGAAAAGCAGGCGCTTATAGGTCGGCTGAAGGCGGACAGCGAACAGCTGACGGAGGAACTGACGGGAATCGACGCTGAGGGCGAAACGCTCTCGGGGGAGTACAAGGAGCTTGACGAAAAGCAGGGTCGGCTGTATCTTAAAAGAACGCAGCTGCAGCTTTCGGTACAGCAGATAGAAGCAACCTCCGAACAGCTTTCAAAGCGTAAGGAGGAACTTACAAGAACGGCTGAGAATGCGGCGGCAGAAGCAAAGACGCAGAGAATAAAGCTCAGCGATACCGATGAAGAGCTTGAACAGGCAAAGGAAGAAAAGGCCGAAGCCGAGAACAAGCTGACAGGATATAAAAAGCTGTTTGCAAATAAGAATGACAAGCTGAAAACGGCAGGTCAGACGCTTGAAACGCTGCGCAAGGAGTACGAAACGAAAGCGTCACGCCATCAGGTGCTTGACGAGATAGACAAGAATATGGCGGGCTTCCAGTCAAGCGTAAAGTCGGTAATAATGGCGGACAGGCAAGGACGGCTCAGCGGTATAAGAGGTACTGTAGCCGACATAATCAGCGTGGACAAGCGTTATACGGTGGCTATAGAGATAGCGCTCGGCGGTATAATGCAGAACATCGTTACCGATAACGAGGAAGCGGCAAAGCGCAGTATGCGTTATCTTAAGGAAAACAACCTCGGACGTGCGACATTCTTACCTCTTACAAGCGTAAAGGGAAAGATGCTCGAAGTCGGAGGGCTGAGTAATGAGAACGGCTTTGAGGGTATGGCGTGCGACCTTGTGGAATATGACGGGCTGTATGACGGGATAGTAAAATCCATACTCGGAAAGACGGCGGTCGTTGAGGATATTGATACGGCATCGTTTATTGCGAAGAAGTACGGATACCGTTTCAAAATAGTGACGCTTGACGGTCAGGTCATCAACGCAGGCGGTTCGTTCACGGGAGGCAGTGTCAGAAATGACGCAGGTATAATCGCAAGAAAGCAGGAACTTGCTTTATTATCCGAACAGATTGAAGAACTCAGTGTGAAGATAAAAGCCGAGAGCGAACAGCTAAAGCCCTTGCAGGCGGAAGTCGCAAAGATGGCGGAGGAAATGGAGGGCTTTTCCGAAACCGTATCGCAGTGCGAGCCTAAGATAGCAAGACTTGAGGCACAGCGTGACGGTATAAAGCAGCTGCTGTCACAGCTTACCGCACAGCGTGACAGTGCCGAGGAACAGCTTGACGCACAGGAAAGAGCCGAGAATGACGGCAGAAAGCTACTGAGCGATACAAAGTCACAGCTTGAAAGCGTACTTGCCGAGATAGAAAAGAACGAGAAGGCTCTGAGCGAGCAGAGAAGCGGACTTGACAAGGCGGAGGATAAGAGAAAAGAGATAGCCGATAGGATACAAAGGAACAATATGGATGTTCTGACGGTAAACGGCGATATATCCAACATCCGCACAAGGATAGAGGGTATAGACGCATCTATCCTTGCACTGAGCGACGGCGGAAGTGAACAGCTCAGAAAAATTGAGGAGCTTAAAAACGGCATTGAGCAGAAGAATGAAATCATAATTCTGAAAACGGCTCAGACCGAAGAAATAGCAAAAACGGCAGGCGATAACGAAAAAGCGATCGCAGATAACGTATCGCTCACAAATGCGGCTGAAAAGCGTATCAGCGAGATAAACAAGTCGATAAGGGAACTCACCGAGGCAAAGGAAAAGTTCAGTGCGGATCTTGCCCGACAGGAAGAACGCAAAGGCTCGGCGGAAGGTCAGACCGAGAAGATAATCTCGGGACTGTGGGACAAGTACGAGATGACGCGCAGTGAGGCAAAGGAACGTGCGAAGCCTGTCGATGACGCAGGCATATTCATGCTTAAGGCGGAGCTTGCCGAAATAAAGAGAAGCATTGCGGCACTGGGAAGCGTAAACTACAGCTCTATAGAAGAACTGGAGGAGGTATCTGAGCGTTACGGCGTTCTTGCAAAACAGCTAAAGGATGTTGAAACATCAAAGACGGAGCTTGAAAGCCTTATTGCAGATCTTATAAAGGATATAAAGCAGAGGTTCACGGAGAGCTTTGACGATATAAATCACCATTTCGGAATGCTGTTCAGCGAGATATTCGGCGGCGGCGAAGCAAGGCTTCAGCTGTCAGACCCGGACGATGTGCTGAACTCCGATGTTGAGATATATGCCGCACCTCCCGGAAAGGTAATAAAGAGCCTGTCGCTTCTTTCGGGCGGTGAAAAGTCGATGGTAGCGCTGACGATTTACCTTGCGATATTACTGCACAGACCAACGCCGTTCTGTATGCTTGATGAGGTCGATGCGGCGCTTGACGAGGCAAACGTACAGAAGTACGCTACATATCTTAAGCGTTTCTCGCATAACACTCAGCTTATGGTAATAACGCACAGGAGAGGTACAATAGAGCTGTGCGATGTGCTGTATGGCGTTTATATGCAGGAAAAGGGCGTATCGGGACTGTTAAGGCAGGAATTCAGCGAGGAATTTTTAAACGAGGTTGAAAACGCATAAAGAAAATCGCATAAGGAAATTGTATATCGTATATGAAATATCGGGGTAGAAAATGAACAAATTGAGAGTAACAGCTTTATTGCTTGCCGTTATTCTTGCGGTAGGCGGTATAGTGCTTAAAATCTGCGGTTATGACGCACAGACTGATTTTGAGCCGACACTGCCGCTTGATACCAAAATCAGCAAGGAGCAGGCAGTCAAAGATCTGAAATATGTCTTTGATACCGTAAGTGCAAATCACCCTGCACTTCTGACAGACGAAAATGCAGAAAATAAGTTCAACAGCAGTTATGTTAAACTGCGCAGAGAGCTGATGAGCAAGGACAGCGTGACAATAACCGAGCTGTGGGACAAATCAGCCGAGCTTGTCTGCGCACTTGACGATGCACACACGATAGTTACCGTATCAGGTACCCGGTATGTCAGCGGCGGTAACGAAATAAGCAAGGCTTATAATGACGGCACGCTTGTATCAATTGACGGCATATCGGCGGACAGTATGAAGAAGCATTTCAAAAAGGTGTTCCCATGTGAGCCGCAGGTCGGCTTCTATGCGGACTATATGTTAGGCGTGGCTCTGGAGTACGGCAGCTGGCTTACGCTTTTCGGTGCGGATGTATCCGACGGGATAGATGTTGTTTTCAGCGGTAATAAAGAAACAAAGCATTTTGATATGACAGACGAGCCGCCCGAAAGAAAACAGCTTGAGCTATGCTCATATAAGATCGACAAGGAGAATTCACTTGGCATTTTCACACTCAACCGTTGTGAAATGTCACAGGAATACACCGATAGGTTGTCGGAATTTTTCAGTGCGGTAAGAGATAACAATATCGGAAATATCGCCGTTGATTTAAGAAGCAACGGCGGCGGAACAACAGAGGTCATAAATGAATTTCTGCGCTATATAAATATAAGCGATTATAAGCTGTTCGGCGGAACGGATATACGAAACGGCGGAAATCTGATCTCGTACCGTGATGAGATAACGCCGAATAAGCACGTTGAAAATGCTTTTGACGGCAAGGTGTATGTGCTGACATCGCAATACACGTTCAGCTCGGCAATGGACTTTGCAACGGTGATACAGGATAACGGCATAGGAAAGGTGATAGGCGAAATACCCGGAAATATGCCGACGGCATACGGCGACAAGCTGGGCTTTCAGCTTCCCGAATCGAAACTTGTGCTGAGTGTATCATACAAGAAATTCTACCGTGTGGACATAAACAAAAGCATTGAACCGCTTATCCCCGATTATACGGTTGAAGCCGATAAGGCTTTGGAAAAGCTGGTTGAATATATAAAGTAGGAGAAATTTTTCAATGGGATTTTTTGAAAAGCTGAAAAGCGGCTTAAAGAACACAAAAGACGCTCTTGCAAGTAAGATAACAGGAGTTATAAACTCGTTCACAAAGATTGACGAGGACTTCTTTGAAGAGCTTGAAGAAACGCTTATACTGTCCGATATCGGCGCTGTGACTAGTGCAAACATCTGTGAAGCGTTAAGAAAAGAGGTAAAGGCTACAGGCACTACCGACCCTGCGGAAGTAAAGGGACTTTTGAAGAAGATAATCGCAGAAATTCTCAAGGGCGACAATGAGCTTTACCTTGATACAAAGCCGACTGTTATACTTGTTATAGGCGTAAACGGTGCAGGCAAGACGACCACTATAGGAAAGCTTGCGTATAACCTTAAAAGCAGCGGCAAGAAGGTTGTCGTTGCGGCGGCGGATACATTCCGTGCGGCGGCTATCGAACAGTTGCAGGTATGGACTGACCGTGCCGGTGTTGATATTATAAAGCACTCGGAGGGAAGCGATCCTGCGGCTGTTGTGTTTGACGCCATCAAGGCAGGTATGGCAAGAGATGCGGACGTTATCATCTGCGATACGGCAGGCAGACTTCACAACAAGAAGAACCTTATGGACGAGCTTAAGAAGATTGCAAGAATAGTAACCAACAACGCTCCCGACAGCCGTGTTGAAACATTACTTGTGCTTGACGCTACAACGGGACAGAATGCGGTAAATCAGGCAAGATTGTTCAAGGAAACGGCAGATATAACGGGTATCGTTCTTACAAAGCTTGACGGAACGGCAAAAGGTGGTATAATAATACCTATAAAAGAGGAACTTGGTATACCTGTAAAGCTGGTCGGTGTGGGTGAGAAGATAGACGATCTGCAACCGTTTATACCGCAGGACTATGTTGAAGCCCTGTTTGAATGATCAAATCAGTAACGAAAGGACAATATATGAAACTTATTATCGCCTCAAACAATGCAGGTAAGATAAAGGAATTCAAGAAAATGCTGACGCCTCTCGGCTATGAGCCTGTTTCGATGAAGGAAGCGGGAATCAATACCGATATAGCGGAGGACGGAACGACCTTCAGCGAAAATGCACATATAAAGGCAAAGACAATATACGATATGACGCATACGCCTGTGCTTGCGGACGACAGCGGACTTTCGATAGAATTCTTAGGCGGCGCACCGGGCATCTATTCGGCAAGATACGCAGGCGAGAATGCAACGAACGAGGACAGGATAAACAAGGTACTCGGTGAGCTTAAAGGCGTTGACAAGCCGCTCAGAAATGCAAAATTCGTGTGTGCCTTATACTTTATCCGTGACGATGATTATGAGATATGTGTTACGGGCGAGTGCGAGGGCTTTATCGGAGAAGAGCCCATAGGTGAAAACGGCTTCGGTTATGATCCTATTTTTATGATAGACGATGATACAAGTATGGCTTGCCTTACTGACGAGGAAAAGAACAGGATAAGCCACAGGGCAAAAGCGCTTGAAAAGCTGGTAGCCGAGCTTAGCAAAAAGTAATGGATATCAAAGATTTACCTTATATTCTGACAGCGGCGTATTTGATTATAATTAACATAATCGGTTTTATACTGCCGCCGGTGGATAAGAGCAAAGCAAAGAAAAACAAATGGCGCATAAGGGAAAGGACGCTTTTCATCGTGTCTGCGCTCGGCGGTTCTGTCGCTATGTATATTTCAATGCGGATTTTCCACCACAAAACAAAGCATAAGAGATTTATGATAGGAATACCGGCAATTATCGTTTTACAGCTAGGCGCTGTATTTGCGATATGGTATTTCTTTATGAGATGAAAGAAACGGAGATAATAATGGAGATAACGAGCAGACAGAGAGCAAAGCTGAAAGGCATTGCAAGTAACTATGATACTATCTTTCAGATAGGAAAGAACGCAATATCGGACGAGCTTATAAAACAGCTTTCGGACGCACTGGAGGCAAGAGAGCTTATAAAGATAAGAGTTCTTGAAAACTGCGGATACAGCGCAAAGGAGCTTGCAGGCGAGATAGGCGAAAGGACAGACAGCATAGTTGTACAGGTGATCGGCACAAAGATAGTCCTTTACAGACAAAATAAAGATCCCAAGAAAAGGAAGATAAGCTTAGATGATTAAGATAGGCGTATTCGGCGGTGCATTCAACCCCATTCACAACGGACATATAAATATGGTGAAAGAAGCTTTCACCGACCTTAAACTTCAGAAGATGCTGATAATCCCCACTTGTGTTTCACCTCACAAGAGCAACAAGGGGCTTATTGCTTTTGAGGACAGGGCAAAGATGTGCGAGCTTGCCTTTGCAAAAGAAATTGAAGACGGTAAATTTGAAATAAGCAACATAGAAAAGCGTATGGGCGGTACAAGCTACACGATAAATACTATCCGTGAGCTTAAAAGACAGTACCCCGACGATGCTGTGTTCTATCTGATAATCGGCGGAGATATGCTGTTCTATTTCGATAAGTGGTATCGCTACGAGGCGCTTCTCGGCGAGTGCAAGGTGGTAGCCGCCGCAAGAGAAAACAGCGAATACAGCGATATGTGTGAATATGCCGCAGAAATGGGCAGAATAAAGGTACTTAATCTTCATGTCACCGAGGTAAGTTCGACCGAGATCCGTGAAAAGCTGAAAAACGGTGAAAGTATAACAGGGCTTGTACCCGAAGCGGTTGAAGACTATATAAAGGAACGTGGTCTTTATGTGTGAGAAGCAGATTAAGGACGAACAGCGTTATGCCGATAAATATGCGGACTATGTGAAAATGCTGAAAAATACGCTCTCAAAGAAGCGTTTTACGCACAGTATGAATGTTGCCTCAATGTGTCTGGCACTTGCGAAAAAGCACGGCGGCGACGAGGAAAAGGCATATCTTGCAGGACTTCTTCACGATATAAAAAAGGAGGAAACTCCGAATGCGATGAAATCGCAGGCGATACTGAGCGATATGGACGTGAGCGATGAGGAGCTTTATACCCCGGCACTCTGGCATGGTCCTGCGGGAGCGTATCATATATCGAAAAATCTTGGTATAAAGGATATTGATATTCTGAATGCGGTGCGTTATCACACGGCAGGCAGGGCTGATATGTCGCTTCTTGAAAAGATCGTTTACTTAGGTGATCTGACAAGCGCCGACAGAAGCTATAAGGATGTTGAAAAATATCGGGAGATGAGCTTTGAAAATCTTGACAACGCTATGTACAATGCGTTAAAATATTCTATAGGCGAAACGCTCGGCAAGGGCGGAGTAATACCGCCTTGCACGATAGAAGGATATAATTTTTACACAAAGCTCATGAGAGCAAGAAAAAGTGAAACAGAAAGGAAAAATCCTAAGAATGACTGATATAGAAATTCTGAAGGAGGGCATAAAGGCTCTCGACTCAAAAAAGGCAGATGATATAAAAATTCTCAAGGTGCGTGACCTCACGATCCTTGCAAACTATTTCGTAATAGTAAGCGGTTCAAGCTCAACGCAGGTAAAGGCGCTTGCAGACGAGGTCGATTTCAGACTCGGCGAAAAGGGCGAAGAACCTAAGTCTATAGACGGCAAGGCAAGCGGAAACTGGATAGTGCTTGACTATATAGATGTTGTTTTCCACGTTTTCTATAAGGAAACGAGGGATTTCTACGACCTTGAAAGGCTCTGGCAGGATGCTGAGGAAGTTGATGTAAAGCAGTTTCTTAATTGAAAATCGGAATAATCTGCAAGAATTTTTACGAAATTTTCAAAAACGTATTGACAAAGTCGGTACGATATTGTATAATACTAGCATACATCTTTATAAAATTTGTATGAGTTATAACCTGTGCCATTTGGCAAAGGGAGGGATATAGATGGCAGAAGTACGTTTAGGCAAAAATGAATCTTTAGATACAGCTCTCAAGCGTTTCAAGAGATCATGCGCCAGAGACGGCGTCCTCGCAGAGGTTCGTAAAAGAGAACACTACGAAAAACCTTCGGTAAAGCGTAAGAAGAAATCCGAGGCTGCTCGTAAGCGCAAGTTTAAGTAATTAATTACTTACGGTAATAAAAGGCGGACAAGGTTAGCTTCATGCTGACGCTTTGTTCGCCTTTTAATTTTTTATTAAAGGATACGGTATGATTTTTAAACCGCAGATTTGGATAAATTCAGTTCTCGACATAGATGAGGGCTTTCTTGATAAATATAATATAAAGGCGCTGGTGCTTGACCTTGACAACACGCTTTCGATGCACGGGAATCCTGCCGCCGAAAACGGCGTCCCCGAGTGGCTTGAGCGTATGAAAAAAATGGGAGTGCCGATGCGCATAGTGTCGAACAACACAAACAAGCGTGTCGCACCGCTTGCCAAAAAGCTGGGACTTCCGTTTACCGCAAACGGTTGTAAACCGCTTACATTCGGCATATCAAAGGCTATAAAGATAATGGGCGTGCCGAAAAAGCAGGTGGCTGTCGTGGGCGATCAGATATTCACGGATGTTATCGCAGGGAATATCAAGGGTGCGGTGTCGGTGCTTGTTGAGCCTTTCCATATGGAAAGTGCGTGGACGTTCAGGCTGAAAAGAAAAGCCGAGAGTTTGTTTTTCCACAGGGACTACTCGAAGCTGGAAACCAAGGAGAAAAAGTAATGGCTGTTAAATTCGGACCGGGCGGCAATTCGCTGAGCTTCGGCAAGAAGAAATTTCCCGATGAGCTACCGGCATATCTTGCATCTATGAACCTTGACTGTTACGAGGTCGAGTGTGGAAGAGGAGTACGCATAGCGGCGGCAACTTACGAAAAGTTACCCGTACTTGCCCGTGACAACAATATAACCGTAACGCTCCACGCCCCGTATTTCATCTCACTTTCAAGCGTTGAGGCTGAGAAGCGTGACAACAGCGTAAACTATATTATGGATTCGTTGAGGGCAGCCGACAAGCTGGGAGCTGCCAAGGTAGTAGTACATTCCGGTTCATGCTCAAAGATGACAAGGGCAGAAGCGCTGTACCTTGCAAAGCAGACGCTTGAAAAGGCGGTTGCCGAGAGAAAGAGCGAGGGACTGAAAGCTATAATTTGTCCCGAAACTATGGGTAAGATAAATCAGCTCGGCACGCTTGAAGAAGTAATCGAACTGTGCACTCTGGATGAAGAGATGCTTCCCTGCGTTGATTTCGGACATCTGAACGCCAGAACGCTCGGCGGTATAAAAACGATAGACGACTACGCAGCAATGCTCGACAGCATTGAAAACAAGCTCGGACATGACAGGCTTTCGCAGATGCATGTTCACTTCTCAAAGATAGAATATACCTCCGGCGGAGAAAGACGGCATCTGACATTTGAAGATACGGTTTACGGACCGCTGTATGAACCGCTTTGTGAGCTGTTTGCCGAGAGAAACCTTGACTGCACGGTTATCTGCGAATCGGACGGAACACAGGCAGAGGACGCATCAGCTATGAAAAATGCTTACCTCGGCTATTTAAAATAAGGACGGAAAAGAAAATGAAGATACTTGTAATGAACGGACCCAACTTAAACCTGCTCGGCGAACGTGAACCGTCGGTATACGGTGACAACTCGCTTGCGGCAATAAATGAAAGATTGAAAGACTGTGCCGAGAAGAACGGCGCAGAGATTGACTTTTTCCAGTCAAACCACGAGGGCGCACTGATCGATGCGCTTCACGGGGCAAGAGCGAAATATAACTGCATTATCTTCAACGCAGGTGCATATACACATTACAGCTACGCTATAAGGGATGCAATTGCGGCAATTAAGATACCTGTAATTGAAGTCCATATGTCGAATGTTCATGCAAGAGAAGAGTTCAGACATCATTCTGTAATCTCGCCCGTATGCAAGGGTACAGTTGCGGGGTTTGGCGAAAAGAGCTATATGATGGCACTGTTCTATGCACTGAATATGGATTGATGCGGATTTGGTTAAGTAAACTGATTGATTTTCGGTTAATATTTAAGAGTTAAAATTATCATTTAGATAAATGCGGTTTTTTGCCGTAATGGAGGAAATATGGTTAAGAATGCGGGAAATATAGCAAGGCTTGCGGATAATCTTGCCGATGAAAGGCACGCGGCGCTTATAACATCTGATATAAGCAGAAGATATTTCAGCGGATTTACATCGTCAGCCGGTATGATACTTGTAACAAAAGAGGCAAGCTATCTGCTTATTGATTTCCGTTATTTTGACAAGGCAAAGGAGCGCGTCACAGACTGCGAGGTAGCACTTCTTGAAAACGCAAAGAGTCAGCTTATGAGTCTGCTTATAAAGCACGGTATAACGACCGTAAGTATTGAAAGCAGTGCTATGACGGTAACTGAGCTCGACAGATACAAGGCAAACTATTCATTCATAAAGTTTGACAGCTCACGCGAGCTTTCCGATATGATTGAGAAAATGCGTGTTATAAAAACTCCCGAAGAGATTGAGAAGATAGTAAAGGCGCAGAGAATAGCGGAAAAGGCTTTCTCGAGATTGCTCCGTGACATAAAGCCCGGACAGACGGAAAAGCACGTTGCGGCGCTGCTTGAATATTATATGGCTGAGTACGGCTCTGACGGGAAATCATTTGATACCATTGCGGCATCCGGTGTAAATTCCGCTTCACCCCATGCAGTGCCTACCGAAAAAAAACTCGAAAACGGTGATTTTCTGACGCTTGACTTCGGTGCAACCTATGACGGTTATCACTCGGATATGACAAGAACGATAGCAATCGGCAAAGTTACCGAAGAGATGAAGAGAATGTATGACGCTGTGCTGTTTGCAAATCTTGACGCTATGAAAGCTATCCGTGCCGATATAAGCGGTAAGGTTGTCGACAGTGTGGCAAGAGCCACACTTGATGCGTGGGGCTACGGAAAATATTTCGGGCACGGATTGGGTCACGGTGTAGGACTTGAAATACATGAAGCGCCGACAGCCTCGCCGTCATCGCAGTATATGCTCAAAGATGGTATGATACTTACAGATGAACCCGGTGCGTATATTTCCGGCAAATTCGGCGTAAGAATTGAAGATATGGTGGTAGTCACAAATGACGGTTGCCGCAATCTTACAGAAACCACAAAGGAACTTATAGTCATCAACTGATACGGAGGGATACATATATGCTTACAGGCTTGTTTTTTGCTATATCGGGCTACCTGCTCGGCAGTATTCTGTTTGCAAGCATTATTTCAAAACTGTTTCACAAGGACATAATATCAAAAAGTCCCGACAAGAATTACGGAACTGCTAACGCATTCCGTTACGGCGGTGTATTGTGCGGCGCATTGACGCTGCTGTGCGATATGGGCAAGGGCTTTCTGCCTGTGTTTATCTATATGCACACGGAAAATCCGTCTGAGGTCATGCTTCCTATCGTGCTTTTTGCGCCGGTAATAGGTCATATTCTGCCCATATTCTCAAAATTCAAGGGCGGAAAGGCTATTGCGGTCACATTCGGCTCTCTTGCGGGTATGTGGCCCAACTGGACTACCGTACTGACGCTGTGCTTCTTCTTTATTCTGTTTATGACGCTTATAAAGATAACTCCTCATTGCTACTGTACTATTATTACCTACTGCTGTACAACGCTTGTATCGTTCTTTATAGAGCCTGTGAAGGCAGTGTCGATAGGTATGCTTATGATAACTGTCGCCTGCTCGATAAAGATGCTCAGCGTTCCCGAAGAGCGTGAAAAATTTGACGTAAGATGGCTATGGAAGCACTGATATTATCATGCAGTACGGGCGGCGGACACAACTCTGCCGCCCGTGCCGTCAAGGACGAACTTCTCAGCCGAGGTCATAATGCGGTAATGCTGGATCCGTATACGCTTGATCCGACATGGAAGGCGGCTCACATCGGCAGCTTTTATGTATTTACGGCGAAATATTTTCCTTACGCATTCGGTGCGGCTTACCATCTCGGTATGCGTCTTAGCCGTCTGCCGATAACCTCACCTATGTATTTAGCCAATCGTAAAGCGGCAAGGAAGCTGGGCGAGTATCTGAAGGAAAACCGATATGACGTGATAGCAATGACGCATTTTTATGCAGCTGAAATGGTTACATATCTGAGGCGTAAGGGATACGACCTACCGCCGACGGTTTTTATAGGTACGGACTATACCTGCACTCCGTTTACGATGGAAACACAGTGCGATAAGTATGTAATTCCCGCCGAGGATCTGTGCGACGATTACATAAAGCAGGGAGCAACAAGAGAACAGCTATCGCCTTACGGAATTCCTGTAAGTCGTGTATTCGAGCCGGAAGAAACCGATATTGCCGCACTGCGAGGTCAGCTCGGCTTACACCCGGATAAGCAATGCGTGCTTGCTACGGGCGGAAGTATGGGAGCCGGCAATATGAAACGACTTACAACTAAACTCATACGTTACGGCAAGGAAAATTCCGATACGCAGTTTGTTATAATCTGCGGTACAAATAAAAAGCTGCAGAAAGCTTTGACGGATAAAACCGCAGGCAACGATCAGTTTAGTATCATCGGTTTTACCGACAGAATGAACGATTATATGGCGGCGGCAGACGTATTTATAACTAAGCCCGGGGGTCTCAGTTCGACCGAGGCGGCGGTAACAGGCTTGCCCATGATCCATATGTCATCTATCCCAGGCTGTGAAACAAAAAATCTGAGATATTTTGAAAGCCGCGGTATGAGTCTGCCGTTAAAACATATTAGCATTGAAAAAGCTCTTGACAGGCTGAAAAACAAGCAGGAACGCACAGATATGATAAATAACCAGCGCAGGTATGTTTCGTCATCGGTTTGCAGAATATGTGATCTGCTTGAGCAAATGGCAGAAAAATCGGATAAGGATAAAAAGGTATTATGATATGAATATACAGATTTTCGGAAAATCAAAGTGCTTTGACACGAAAAAAGCGGAGCGATATTTCAAGGAACGCGGTATAAAATTCCAGTTTATCGACATATTATCTAAAGGAATGTCAAAGGGCGAATTCAACAGCATATCGGTTGCTGTCGGCGGTTATGAAAATCTCATCGACACATCTTCAAAGGCATACAAGGACAGCACAATGCAGTACCTTGCCTATGAGGAAGATAAAATAGAAAAGCTCCTTGAAACACCCGCTATGTTTAAAACTCCTGTAGTCAGGAACGGCAGACAGGCAACTGTCGGTTATCAGCCGGATGTGTGGAAAAAGTGGGAGTAAAATAAGCGGATACACTTATAAGGCGATGAAAACGTCCGGAATATATGCGGCACAAACTGCATAATAAAGCCGTTTATAAGTAATCTAAAAAAATATTTTAAATTTTTTCAAAAAACGCTTGACAAATGGTACAGAAGCGTGTATAATATAATAGTCGCTTGAAGAGAGCACAAAACTTCGGCAAACGGAGTGAGGACTTAGGATATGGAAGCTTAGCTCAGCTGGGAGAGCATCTGCCTTACAAGCAGAGGGTCATAGGT